>Ga0187890_10001017_pt1 | contig 20468 bp, 17 predicted proteins | sample June2016WEW_21_1_FD_133005 | JGI IMG/M metagenome (GOLD analysis project Ga0187890, IMG submission 133005) | Peatland microbial communities from SPRUCE experiment site at the Marcell Experimental Forest, Minnesota, USA - June2016WEW_21_10 | ecosystem: Environmental > Terrestrial > Soil >... | reverse complement strand
CTTTACCAGTTCGGCTATGCGTTCGAGCAGCTTTGCCTTGTTCACCTGGAAGGGAAGCTCGGTGATGATGAGGTGCTGCTTTCTGCCCGATTCCTCGACTTCCACCCGGCCGCGCATCTTGATCACGCCCTTGCCGGTCTCGTAGGCTTCCGCGACCCCCTCGCATCCGTGAAGAAATCCGGCAGTCGGAAAGTCCGGACCCGGAATATGGCGCATGAGGTCCTTCACCGTGGCATCGGGATTGTCAAGGAGCGCGAGAAGTCCGCTGCAAAGTTCGCGCAGGTTATGCGGAGGAATGTTTGTCGCCATTCCGACCGCTATGCCCGACGAGCCGTTGAGGAGCAGATTTGGTACGCGGGCTGGGAGGACCGCCGGCTCCAGGATTGTATTGTCGTAGTTTGGCAGGAACGGGACCGTTTCCTTCTCGATGTCCCTCATGAACTCCATGCCCAGCTTTGACATTCGGATTTCGGTGTACCGCATGGCGGCCGGGGGGTCGCCGTCCACCGAGCCGAAGTTGCCCTGGCCGTCTATGAGCATATGGCGCATGGAGAAATCCTGGGCCATGCGGGCGGTCGCATCATAGATGGCCGCGTCTCCGTGCGGGTGATACTTACCCATGACATCACCGACAATGCGCGCCGACTTTTTATAGGGCTTATTGTAGTCGTTATTGACCTCGTGCATCGAAAAGAGAATGCGCCGGTGGACGGGCTTCAGGCCGTCCCGCACGTCGGGTATGGCCCGCCCGATTATGACGCTCATTGCATAGTCGAGATACGAAAGCTTAATTTCGTCGGCAATGTTTATGGTTCTAGTGTCCATCCATCAATTCCTCGATTCAAACTAAATATCGAGCTCCCGGAAATCGAGCGCGTTGGTCTGGATGAATTCGCGCCTCGGTTCCACCGGATCTCCCATCAGGATTGTAAAAAGCTCATCGGCAAGCACCAGGTCATTGACCCTCACCTGGAGAAGGGTCCTTTTTTCCGGGTTCATGGTGGTCTCCCAGAGCTGTTCGGGGTTCATTTCACCCAGGCCTTTATACCTCTGGATCGTCGTGCCTTTCCTGGCCTCGTTCATGAGGAATTGGAAAAAGGCCCGGGGATTGTCGAACTGCTCCTGGCCCTGGTTGTCCTTCACAACGTACGGGGTGGCGTGCAGGATGGCCAGTTGTCTGTAGAGCGAGAGCAGTTTACGGAATTCGACGGATACCAGGAAATCGTGGCCGATCCGCTTCTTCTTGTGGCCGTTGGAGGGTTCCATAACATCGAGGTCGTAGCCGCGGTGTTCCTCTTCAACTTCAATGGAAACCACATACCCGGACTCTTCAAGTTTTGCCTTGAGAATGGAGGCCCAGTGCTGCGGGTCCGCCGCCTCCAGCCCGTTTTCATCGAAGATGCGTATGATCTGATCGAGCAGCTTCTTGGACATCCCTCTCTGTGCCTGGCGATCGAGCCATTCTTCGTACCGGGAGAATGTCCTGAGGAGGGCTATGAGCTGCTCCGGGGGAAGCGGTTTGTCGCTGCCCGGCAAAAACACCTGTTTCTTCTCGGCTGCGCGCTTGAGTAAAAATGCGTTAAGGGTGTCGTCGTCTTTGAGGTAGTGCTCGGATTTGCCCACCGCCAGCCGGTAGAGCGGCGGCTGCGCTATATAGAGGTATCCGAGATCGATCAGTTCGGGCATCTGGCGGAAGAAAAACGTCAGCAAAAGGGTGCGGATGTGCGCTCCGTCCACATCGGCGTCCGTCATGATAATGATATAATGATAGCGCGCCTTATCGGCTTTGAATTCGTCCTTGCCGATGCCTGTGCCCAAGGCGGCAACCATGTTCCGGATTTCCTGGTTTTCCAGTATCTTGTCGAAGCGCGATTTCTCGACGTTCAATATCTTGCCCCGCAGCGGCAGTATAGCCTGAGTGGCCCTGTTTCTGCCCTGTTTAGCGGAACCTCCGGCAGAATCGCCCTCCACTATGAAAATCTCGCTCTTTGAGGGATCGCGCTCCTGGCAGTCGGCCAGTTTTCCGGGAAGAGAGTGGTCGCCGAGCACGCCCTTCCTTCGGGTAAGCTCTTTTGCGCGCCGGGCGGCCTCGCGCGCTCTTGCCGCCTCCAGGACTTTGTCGAGGATCGCGCGTATGATTTTCGGATTTTCCTCAAAATAAATGGAAAGCTTCTCGTAGACGAGATTTTCGACCAGACCCTTGACATCGCTGTTTCCCAGCTTGGTCTTGGTCTGGCCTTCAAACTGGGGCTGAGAAAGCTTGATGCTGACCACGGCCGTCAGACCTTCGCGCACATCATCGCCGGTCAGCCGCTCGAGGTCGGGCGGCTTGATCGTTTTGTTCTGGGTGGCATACTGCTTGATCGATCTGGTAAGGCCCGCCTTGAAGCCTACCAGGTGAGTCCCGCCCTCTTTGGTGTTGATGTTGTTCGCAAAGGTGAAGATCTTCTCGTTATATGTGCCGTTATATTGGATGGCGACCCCGGCGGAGATCCCATGCCTGTCACCCGATATGGAAATGACTTCGGGGAAGATCGGCTCTTTGTTCCTGTTCAGGTATTCCACAAACGATACAAGACCGCCTTCATAATAGAACAGCTTCTCCTTCGGAACGCGCTCGTCCAGAAGCTCGATTCGCACGCCGCTGTTTAGAAAAGCCAGCTCTCTCATACGTTCGGCAAGAATGTCGAAGCTTATCTCCGTATCCTCGAAAATGAGCGGGTCGGGCTTGAATGTTACACGCGTCCCCCTCTTTTGGGTCTCGCCCCTTGTGAGAAGCTCCGTTTTCGGCTCGCCGCGCTCGTAGCGCTGAAAACAAACTTTGCCGTCGCGCCGGATTTCGACTTCCAGGTACTCGCTCAGCGCGTTTACCACAGATACGCCGACCCCGTGGAGACCGCCGGAAACTTTGTAGGAGGAATCGTCAAATTTTCCGCCCGCATGGAGCTTCGTCATAACGACGGTTACAGCCGGGAGGTTTTCCTTTTCGTGAATGTCCACCGGAATGCCACGCCCGTTGTCGTCCACCGTGACCGAGCCGTCGAGGTGAATCTGTACTCGAATGTGGTTGCAGTAGCCCGCGAGAGCTTCGTCGATGCTGTTGTCAACAACCTCATAGACCAGATGATGCAGACCTTCGGTGGAGACATTGCCGACGTACATGGAAGGGCGCATGCGCACCGCGCTCAGGCCTTCGAGCACAGTTATCTGTTGCGCGGTGTATTCAGCATCCACCGCAGAATCCATTGGCGACTGATTAAGGGCCGGCTGGGCGGAAAACGAAGCGTCGCCGGTCTCGGTAGTTTGTTCTCGATCGTAATCGGGCGCCATGTCGATATTTTGCATAAACTGATGTCCTCTGCTTGCTTCAAGGCCAAGCGATGCCTCTACAGGCACAAATGGGGCAGGCGCAAATAAGTCATTGAAACCATTTATTAAAACAATAAACGATACCACTTTTGAGCGCATTTTTCAATGTAAATCAGCCGGACAAAAACTCCTCTATTCCCAGTTCTTTTGCCCGCTCCCTGACGCTTCTCGCCACCTCAGGGGCCATTTCGATGTCGGCAGGCCAGGGACGGGTATGGCCGTCCTCGACGCTTTTTCTCGTGGCGTCAATGGCCATTCGCCCGCCACACCTGAGAATGTCCCTTTTAGGATCGACATTATTAAACACCTTCCAGAGCACGAGCGAATAATCCCGGAGGTCTATCCCGGAGTCAAGCAGGACCAGTATAGAAAAAGTTTTCAGCGCCCGTTTCCGCAGCAGCCTCTCGGACAGGGTTCGGCCCGGAGTGCGGCCGTCTTTGGCGAAAGTAAGAAGAAGCAGACGGTTCCGGACATCAAGCTGGGGGGTATGGAATGCGGAAAGCAGGCCGGATGTATTCTTAAGGCTTTTTTCGATAACTTCGTCCGCCGGAATTTGCCCGGCAGCGAGCTTGGGTCTTTGCCTTTCGTCCGGACGCCTGCTCGTCGCATCGATCCCTATCTTGGCGCCGAAAAGCGGATCGGGAGCGCTGTGGTCAAGGACGTCCAGGACGCCTTCAGTAATATAGAGATCGCTTTCCACGTCAACTTCGTTCAGGATCGTTTCCAGGACCTTTCGAGGATTTTTCAGGTCAACTCGACCGTCCACAAGCGCCACAGCCTTGGAAAAGCTCATTTGCCCCTGTCCCCAGACGGCGCTCATAATCCTGCGCGCATGCCCCGGATATTCCTTGTCGATCGCCATTACCACGATGTTGTGGAACACTCCTTCCCAGGGCATCCAAAAATCGCACACCTCGGGATGAATTGCGCCCAGCAGCGGGAGAAATATCCGTTCGGTGGCCTTGGCAAGCCAGCAGTCTTCCATAGGCGGCCGCCCTACGATGGTTGCAGCGTAAACGGGATTTCGGCGATGCGTCAGCGCCGTGAGGTGAAAGACCGGATAGTCGCCAACCAGTGAGTAGTACCCGGTGTGGTCGCCGAATGGTCCCTCCTGCCGGAGTTCTTCAGGGTTCACGTACCCTTCGAGCACGAATTCAGCCTCGGCCGGGACCTCCAGGTCAACAGAGACGCATCGGGCCATCTGAACCGGTCTTGTCCGGATAAAGCCGGCCAGGATCATCTCGTCTATTCCCCTGGGAAGTGGGGCCGTGGCTGCGTAGGTCACCGCCGGATCGGTCCCGATCGCGACCGCAACCGGCATGCGTTTGCCGGCCTTGCGGTACTCCTGGAAATAGTTCGAGCCGTCTTTGTGGATGTGCCAGTGCATACCGGTCGTATTTCGGTTAAAAACCTGGAGGCGGTACATGCCGGCGTTTCGCCTGCCCGTTTTCAGACTTCGCGTAATCACGACCGGAAGCGTAACGAAAGGGCCGCCGTCCTGCGGCCAGCACTTAAGAACAGGCAGCATGGAGAGGTCGATTTGTTCTCCCCTGTATATGACCTCCTGGCAGGCGGCCCTCGAGGTCCTGCGGGGCAGGAACCTGATTAACTCGAGCCCCATTGGAAGCAGCCTGGCAAGCTGACGGAGCGATTTTGGAGGCCCTATGCGCACGAAGCGATCGAGCCTTTGGGCCAGGCTGTCCAGGGAGTCCGTTCCGAGGGCCATGCAGATCCGGCGCTCGCTCCCGAAAGCGTTGGTCAGAACGGGAAAGCGAGATTCCCGGACATGCTCGAACAGCAGGGCTTTGCCACCTCCGGAGGCTTTGGACGCCAGGTCGGTAATGCACGTGATCTCGAGATCACAGGAAACGGGGGCCTTTACGCGAAGCAACTCGCCCGCTTTTTCCAACTCCGATATGAATTCACCCAGGTTTTGGTATGCGCTTTTCATATGAACCATGTTCCCGCCAGGACCCCGAGGAAAAGCAGAATGGATATTGCACTGTTTACGTGAAAAAAGGCGACGTTCACCTTGTCCAGGCAATCCGGCCGGACCAGTTTGTGTTCGGCAAAGATCAGAATGCCGATGAGCAGCAGGAAAAGGAGATAAATTCTTCCGAGATCGAAGGCAAAATAGACCAGAAGCAGAAAGACAAGCGTGAGCGCATGCAGTCCGGTGGAGAAAAGCAAAGCTTTTGCAGCCCCCCGGCAGGCGGGCAGCGAACAAAGGTCCTGTTCACGGTCAAATTCGATGTCCTGGCACGAATACAGAATATCGAAGCCCGCGACGTAGGTCATGAGCGCAAAAGAGAGCAGCAGTATCCTCCACTCCAACTGACCGCTGGCAGCGACCCATGCCCCGGCAGGGGCCAGACCGATGCCGAAACCAAGGATCAGATGGCACAGGCAGGTGAACCGTTTTGTAAATGAATAGAAAAACAGGACCACCAGGACCGGTGCGGACATTATCAGGCAAAGACGTCCGAGCAAAGCAGCGGACATGATGAAAACGGCCGCCGAAAGGGAAATGAGAATGAGCACCGAACGCAGGTCAACATGCCCCGTAACGTGAGGACGATTTGCCGTGCGCGGGTTCATGCGGTCATAGCGATAATCGGCGAAGCGGTTGAACCCCATGGCCGCCGACCTGGCCGAAGCCATCGCGACCATGATGAGCGCAAAGGTCCGCAAACTCACCGGGTAATATCTGTTTGCAAGCAGCACGGCCGCCAGAGCAAACGGAAGGGCAAAAACCGTATGGCTGAACTTTATAAGCCTGCCGTACATATGGATTTTAGAAATGCACGTCATTCCGGGTACGGTTTCGCTAATTCGAAAAAGGTGAATTGCATCCCTCCTCTGGAGGCAAATTGCTCTCGGGTCCGGTCGCCGACGGCCAACTATACTATTTTTAAAAGACTTTTTCCACCCGTCAATATCCTTACCCGACAGAGTTTGTTACCTGTACAGGGCGAATACAGGTGGGGTCGGCGCAAAGTGCAGTGAACAGTGAGCAGTGAGCAGTGAGCAGAAAAAACATCAAGTCCCAGTGAGCGGGGGAAGAGTGAAGGGAGAAGAGTGAGCTGAAAGCAGGAAGCAAGGAGCAAAAGCTTCCAGCTTCTCGCTTCTAAATTAATCCCTCAGTTCCTCAATCCCCCAATCCATCTTGCCTTTCCGGTTGGCATTTTGAAAGACCTCTAGCAGAATTTTCATGGGACGGAGGAATGCGACATGTCAGAACCGGCAGGAAAGAAGGCTGCCTACGAAGATCTCTATGGTATCCCGGAAAATACCACCGGTGAAATAGTTCATGGTGCGCTCATCGTCACCTTCAGGCCATCACGAAAGCATGTGTATGCTGCGTCTGCCCTGGATAAGAAAATAGGACCGCCTTACCAGTTTGGCGAAGGGGGTGGCCCCGGAGGTTGGATCATTCTCCTCGAACCGGAAATCGGTCTGGGAGAGAATGTCGTTGTACCGGACTTGGCCGGATGGAAAGAAGAGAGGTATCCGGATGAAGAACCCTATAACTGGATTTCGGTTGCCCCGGATTGGGTATGTGAAGTGCTCTCGCCAAATACCCTGAGAATAGACAAGATGGAAAAGATGCCCATCTATGCCCGGTACGGCGTTCCTCATCTCTGGCTTCTCGATCCCATCGCCAAGACCCTGGATGTGTTCCGGCTCAAAGGCGGTGAATGGGTGGTGGCCGGACTTTTCGTCGAAGGCGCCAAGGTGCGGGCCGAGCCATTTGTCGAGATCGAAATGAATTTAAGCGATCTATGGCGAGAAGCACTGCGCGGATAATCAGTTACGGCGCCGGAAGAAAAAGAGGAAGAACCAGTGGCCTGACAAGGAGAATATTTGGCAGACCGGGTGGCCGCTGCCCGAATCGCCGGCCGCGTCCAAACGACCCCCGCGAAAGCCGCATTGGTGGACACCGTAACGCTTAGTAGATCCTCTTGCGATGTCGTTCTGGACGTCACGCCATTCCCACTGCTGCGATGGCCAAATGTGCGCTTGAGTGCCCATTTAACAGTTACAACTGTGCAGTTTCATCAATGTCGGCCCCTTGATGTCCTGCCGGTCTTAGAAATAGACGAGGTATCCCTGTCTCGGCTGCGAACCCCTCTTCTCGGGGCTTTCTTATCCGTATCTGTCATCTTCGATTTGTTCAATTCCCCACCTTTCTTGTCGCCCTGAGGTTTTTTATCCGTATCGGCAGACCTCATTCTCTCCTCTGTTTTAGGCGTTCGCTCATGCTCATCGTTTCCCCCAACTTTCTTGTCGCCCTGAGGTTTTTTATCCGTATCGGCAGACTTCATCTCCTTCTTTCTTTTAAGCCTTCGATCATGCGAATCTATACTCTCTACCCACATACCCTTTAAATTATCCCATTCCGCGATGCTAATAAAGTAGGGCGCCTTGTTCCAGCCGTCGTAATAGTAAATTTCGCCTGACTTAGGCTTGCCGTCATCATTATGCTCATGCCTCTTCACACGGCCATGGCCGTCATACTCCCAAAAATCCTGGGAAGACGCCAGGAGGTGATGATCTTTGTCGTAGTAGTGTATAGTACGCCCTCCCAGCTCTTCATTGCGTTCATAGAAGTTGATAGTCTCTTTCGCAACTTTACCACTTCTGTCGTTAAGATATTCTACTTTTTTCTCTTCCCGTTTTCGATATGTAGTGGTTCCATCTTCGTTTGTAACACGTGTGTAACGAATTGTCGTCTCGTTATCAAGTGATGGGTAGTCTACCCCTGATTGGCCTTTGTGAGACGTATAGTTTTTTATACGGATTACATTGCCATTGTCGTCCTTAATATAAATTTTAAATCCGGTCGCTGTTTCCTCTCTCTCTGTCGTGTCAGCCATGGCAAACCCCGTAACAAGAATTGCAATCGCCATTAAGATATCAACACAAATAATTTTTGATATATTCATCGGATTATCTCCTTGCACTTATCACGATAGATATCCTTGCGGCACGAATCTTACCGTATCTTTTTATACCGCCGGTGCAGTATTGGAGACCAAGAGGGAGTATAAGGATCTGAAAAGCGGCAATACGGCGCATGGTCTTTTTCATGCCATATGTCTCTTTCTTCTAAACGGCTGGCCTTTGTGCTCTGATTCACAAAGACCTTCATTTATTATTGCTCTAATAAAATAAAACAGGAGGGAGGAAAATCAATATTTGTCAGTTAACATTCGTTACATATTATTATACTATTGATAATATTTTATAATTAGCTATAGCCTGCATTGCTGGACGACCGGCGGCGCCTCGCGGAGCTTGGAATATGCCGTTCTTGAGGCTCCGGACCAGGTTGCGAGTGGTCGGAACCGCCGCCGCCGGCACTTTGCAGGAAGCGCGCATCGATATCGGCCGCGGGAACAATCCCGACCGCTTGACCACGGTGGTGCGCTTGATCAAAGAGCGCGTAATCGACAGGGTGCTCGTGAAATTACCGGCCGGCAGGTTTAGCGGAGGCGAGCAATGGACGGGTCGGACCGTCGTCGCCGGTCGCAACGGACTGGAGCGCGAAGCGCGCTTCAAACTTACGCTCGGCTAAAGTGACCCGGGCCGCCGGGTGGAAAGGGGGAACGGTATGGGCAAAGTATCAGCCGGAATAATGCAAAACTGACCTTCTAAGACCCTAAATCGCCGCTTTCTTGAATTTTTTTGTTGTCGATTCAGGTACCTGGTTCGATCAGATCCTATACGATTGCAGGGAAGGAACAAGCATGGGAAGGACACTCTCTGAGAAACAAGAGAAGTTGTTGATGTTATTTAAAGTTGCCATCGAGCGCGAAGAAGAGGCACAGAGATTTTATGCTGAAACCCTGCTCCTGTGCGACGACCTTTCGTTGAAAGGCGTTATAGAATCTTTCATCCTGCAGGAAAAACAACATGAAGAGAAGCTCATTGAAATCTACAACGAGCTAAGAAGAAAGAGTGAATTTGTGGACCCCACATGAACAGGTCACGTTTTCCGGTGACCCATTATCAATCTCATTTGCCCTTTTTCCCTTCGTCCAGGACTTCACGGATTTTTCCAGCCAAATCCTGCATCAGAATAGGTTTTGTCATAAATTCGCGGATACCGGCCTGCCTGGCCGAATGATCGTTCAGCGACTCACTGTGGCCGGAGCAGATGATAATGGGCATATCTGGCCGGATTTGCAGAATTTGCTTCGCCAGGTCCATTCCGGTCATCCCCGGCATTGTCTGGTCCGTTATGACCAGGTCGAAACTGTCGGGAGAATTGCGAAAGGTTTCAAGGGCCTCTCTGCTGTCGGTCTTTACCAGCGTGTGGTAGCCGAGATCGTTCAGCAGCTTTGAATACACATCGGCAAGATGTTTTTCATCGTCAACCATCAAGATGGTTTCAGTACCAAAGAAGGCGGCCGGGTTGTACGGATCCAGCTCGACGACAGGCGGGATCGAGCTTATTCTGGGCAGATAGATTTTGAATACCGATCCTTTGCCCAACTCGCTGTAGACTTTCACCTCGCCTTTATGCTCCTTTACGATCCCATGCACGACCGCCAATCCCAGCCCGGTGCCGCGGCTCAAATCCTTGGTGCTGAAATAGGGTTCGAAAATGCGTTCGATGTTGGACGGCTCGATTCCGCAGCCGCTGTCTTTGAAGCTAATGCAAACGTAGGAGCCTGGCGTCAGGTCGGGAAAATGAACCAGGTCGGAAGAGGAGATCGAAATTTCACTGAGATCTATTTCCAGCGATCCGCCCTGCCGCGACATCGCGTCAGCGGCATTGCTGGAAAGGTTCATAATCACCTGGTGCATCTGGGTGGCGTCAGCCAGGATCAGGTCAGATCCATCGGCCGTATTGATATCCAACTTTATTTCTATCGTCGCGGGCAGAGCCGGGCGAAGCAGCTTGAGGGCCTCCTTGAGAATGAAACCGATATATACGGGATGCTTTTCACGATCGCTTTTCCTGCTGAAGGCAAGAATCTGCTTGACCAGTTCCTTTGCACGAAGACAGGCGTCCTGGATCTGGATAAGATTTAAAGATTCCGGGGCCTCCGGGGGCAGATGGAAACGGGTCAGCTCCGTATATCCCAGGATTATCCCGAGGATATTGTTGAAATCGTGGGCAATGCCGCCCGCAAGAGTCCCGATAGCTTCCATTTTCTGAGCCTGGCGAAGCTCCAATTCGAGCCGGGCTTCGTTAGAAATGTCGCGCACGGCTAATATGCCCTTTACTACATATCCGGTTTCATCCTTCAGAGGGGAATAAAGCATGTTTACAGTCGCCTTTTCCCCGTCCGGGCGAACTATCTCCGTATTTTTCGAACCAGGCGTTCCGGTCTGAAACACTTCTTCCAGACGGCATCGCTTTCCATCGAGAAAACAAGCCCTCCGGGCGTTGAGGAGCACATGATAGCAGGGGCGTCCCACAATCTCCTTTCGCTTGCGCTTTATCGTTTCCAGAAAACGCCGGTTAACGTCGCTGATGCGGTAGTCACGGCCGATCACAAATATGTCTTCGTGCATGTTTGCAAGAATCGACCTGAAATAGCGCTCTCTTTCTTTGAGGTTTTTTTCGGCCTTTTTCTGCTCGGTCATGTCCACCCATGTGCCGACTATTCCCGCCGGTTTGCCTTCCGAGTCCGGATAGGTCGCTTTAGTTGACAGTATATAATGTAGCGTTCCATCCGCCCCTTTCAGAGTTGTCTCATAGGTGAGCGAGCCCCCCCCTTTCAGCAGGGCCAAATCCATGGCGTGGCTATTTTCGGGAATTTCAACAACTCCTGTCTCAAAGATGTTTTTCCCTACAATCTCTTCGCTTTTTCGCCCTGTAAGGTCCTCGTATGCCTTATTACAGCCTTCGTAACGCAGATCGGCGTTTTTATGAAAAATCGGATTGGGAATGGTGTCCATCAGGAGCCTCAGAAACTCAAGTCTTTCCTGAAGCGCACGTTGAGTCCGGACAAGCTCCGAGCTGTTTCTAAGATAAGATATGCCCAAAGAGAGCTGGCGCCCCAGATCGCGCAGAAGGTTCACCACCTCTTCATCGAAGGCGTCAGTCTCGCAGGAATAAATATTGAGTGAGCCTGCAAATTCGTGATGAACCAGAAGAGGGAGGGTAATGTATGAGGCATAGCCCCGTTTCATTGCTTCGGCGCGCCAGGGTTCGAAAGCAGGGTCCGAACCAATGTCTTTCATCACGAATGGGTCTTCTGTTCGGATCGGAACGCCCAATGGACCTCGCCCGGTTTGCCCATCTTTTGAACCGGAATTGATGTTGCGCAGGTATCCGTCTTCGAATCCTGCGTGGGCAACCGGCAGCAGGGCGCCATGCCCGTCAGTCAGCCCCGCCCAGCAGAACATGTATCCCCCGACCTCGACGGCAATGCGGCATATTTCCTGATAGAGACCTTCTTCCCCGCTTGCCTGGGTTATGGCGAGGCCGCACTCTTTGATCATGTTAAGGATGGAGTTATGCCTCAGAAGAGTTTTTGTTTTTTTGCGCTCGAGCGAGTACCGGATAGACCTCTCAAGCACATCGGGCCTGAGGTGCGACTTGTCAATATAATCGGCCGCCCCGTGTTTCATCGCCTCCAGGTCGACTGCGAGCCCGTGTCCAGTCAGCAGTATGGCAGGCGGCTTTGTGACCATTCCATTGATGTGTTTTTGCACATCCAGGCCCGTTTTGGCGCCGAGAAGATAATCCAGGAGCACAACATCGATGGAGTTGCGTTGAAGCTCTAAAACTGCGCCGTCAAAGTCGGAAACCCTTTTTACGAAATAGCGGGTTGATCTTACCTGCCCGAGAAAGGCTGAAATCAGCATACAATCGTCTTCGTCGTCCTCAACGAGCAACACATTAATTAAGTTCCCGTCCATCGGATACCCCAGCATTGTTTATCAGCCCGATCGACAATCTCCGGAGCTTCAGGAAAAATCACTGCCGTTTCGGATGATTACAAGAAATGCAGTGACCCAGGTCGGAGAAACCAACTTCATATCAGATTACAGTATTTCTGATTGGCGATAACCGGACTGGTATATTTTTTCTGCGGGATCAATCCATAGGGTGAGTGCGGGACTCGGGAGGGGCCCGATCTTTTTGGACTCAAGCAGGCGCCGGAGAAAAGGCGCTGGATCCGGGGCGGGCTTGGCAGGTTTGACGCGCCCCCGATCCGAGGATAGCAGGAGTGACAGTGTCCGGATGGACATGGACCCATTGGGCGGGGTCCGACTCATTTCAGATCAGGGCAACCATGTTCCTGCCCTTCTTCTTCGCCTGGTACATGGCTTTGTCCACTCGGTTAAAGACCATTTCCTGGGATGTATCGGAGTCCTGAATTTCAGTAATGCCGATGCTTACGGTGAGGCTGATTTCCTGCTTGTGGTAAACGAACCGGGTGTTCTCGATCAACTTTCGGAGCCTTTCCGCAACGGCAGCCGCGCTCTCCCGGTCGGTACCCGGAAAGATTACCAGGAATTCATCTCCCCCCCACCGTCCCATGAAATCCGTTTCGCGCAGAATGGGCTTGATGCGTTTTATGATCTCTTTGAGGCATCTATCCCCGGCCCAGTGGCCGTGCTGGTCGTTTATCACCTTGAAATGGTCGACGTCGAACAGGAGCATCGAAAAAAACTGCCGATATCGCATGAAGCGGTACAATTCGTTTTTGAGGCGCTCCCTCAAAGCTCGCCGGTTGGCTACACCGGACAAAGGGTCGATAAGGATCTCCTTTTCGAGGGCCTTGCGCTTCTCATGCACCTGGTCTACTTCTTTTTTCATCCTGCTCAGGTTTTCATTCAGAGATTCCATCTCCTCTGAGAGCTTCTCCTGGCGGAGCGTCTCAGACCGGCGCTTTTCCTCCAGTGCCGCTCGTATGGAGGCCAGCCTGGACATGACAAGGCCCCTGAACTCGGCGAGCGTAGTGCTGAGTTGTGCCGATTTCTTCATGTCTTCCACATGATTTTCGAGCATGCTATTAAATTTTGTGTTTTCGCTCTGGCTCTGCCCTGTCTGATTGATCGAATCCAAGTACTGCCGCTCGACCTCCAGGAGGCCTGCGCCAATCTCAGATATGAAGTCAGTGACCAGGGTCCGCTCCTCGTTTATCATCTGGTTGTAGGTCTGGACGAGTGCGATGATATCATCCTTGAGCCCTACAAGATCTTCGATCTGGGTGCTTTGTTCGATTTTTTTTCGAAGTGTGGCCAGACGCCCGGAGTAGTCTTCTCCAAAGTCGTGGTCAAATTCGGAAATCAAACCGAGAAAAATCGACTGGAGCCTTTTGCGGTGGCCGTTTGCGTCGATTACCGGAGCCGCTTGTGCAGGTTTGCGGAGGGTGTCGCCCACATTTGGCCCGGTTGCGTCTCCAAACTGTTCGCTATTGAACATTGCGTTTCTCAGGGCGGAGAGGCTTGTCTCCATCTCCTCGATGGCAGTTTCTTTCTGCACTGAGTTCTTGAAATCGGCGAGCCTTTCACATACGGATGCACTCTCATTTTTTGCCAGGGCCGAAAGGGCAGCAATGGAGCGCCTCAGCAAATCGCGCATCTGGATTGCCTCTTCCTGGTCCTCAACTGCCTTTCTGAAGTTGGAGACCTGGTCGGAAATTTTTGCCGCACCCGGATGCGCATTTTTCCCAGGTTCGATTTCGTCCCGATAACCGCCATTCGGATTTCCCATTGTGTTAACACCCTCCCTATTTCTTTTTGTTGCTTACGGCCCCTTGAACTCGCCTCCCCCCGGACTTGGGTTTGAAAAGCTGGCATTGGATGCCGGATGAAGCGTAGACGGCGTTCCGGGGATGCTGAGGAGACTTAATGCCCCAAGCAGAGCAACCGTAAGGATCTCCAGTGACCCAGGTTATGCAAAAGTAGCTGCAACGAGTGCAGTCGGCCCTTTCCACACAGCCCCCCATTTAAAAAAACCTCAAGCGGCCGTAAATTCCCGCCGAATCAAATTGTGGCAATATCCATGCCAGCCCGGATTATGTGAACTTTACTCAAGGTCTTTTAAAAACTCATATGCAAAGAAGGGAAACACTATTTCAGTTGTTCCCGGACGCGTTTTTCCTTTAAGTATCAGATGCATTAAGCCGATATATTGGTCGGAGGAATAGCAACATGGTTATCACCGACTATCGAGTACAGAGTGTTTTGCGCACCTATACTCGACAGTTGCAGCGGTCGAAGCTTTCGGCGACGGGCGGCCGGGACACGGGCGGTGCTGATTCAGGGGCGGAGAAAGTGTCAATCTCCGGCGAAGGCAAGCGCAAGCTCATGATGGACCGGCTGACCGGTCAGGTTTTGGAAAAGATGTGCCCTAAACAGGGTGATAATGTCGGCCCGGCAGCAAAGGCATCCTAGCCGGCGACGCAGGGCAAGGGAAGGAAACAGATGAACATAAGGACAATCCCGCCATATCTGACAAATGCCGTGCAGAATTCCGGCACAGCAGGGAAAGCCGGCGCGCAAGACAACGCCACGGTTGTAAATGGTGTTTCTTCGGACCAGGTACAGCTCTCGCAGGATTATCAGGACCTTGCTCAGGCGCAAAAGTCGATTGCAGGGACCGATGAAGTCCGCACCGACAAGGTCCAGCAAATCAAAAACCAGTTGGAAAGCGGAAGCTACCAGATAAACCCCGGTGCAATCGCAGGGAAAATGCTCGATGAAATAATTTAACAACCGACATTTAATTGACGCAGTTTGCAGCGGCCCGGCACGGAAGTTTTGACACCATGCCCGGGCCGGTTTTTTTCGGAGGGCTGTGCTTTTCTCAAATAGGGTACCTATTTCCATTAAGCTCGATATAGAAGCCTTGCCCAATATCATTCTCACGTACGAACTCTGCGAACTGGTAATAGGCGGGGCGGGAGAACCTGGCCAAAAAGCGTCCGCTGAACACCCTGCAGTAGAGAATATTACCCCTTCCGGTTGCCAGCGTATCGGGATCCAGAACCTCGGATCGTGAAATGTTTTTAAGTCGAATTATAATTCGCTCCCTGCCGGACTCATCTCGATCGAGGTCCACTCTTGAAACCACAAAGGGGGTATCAGCAACATCGAGGAGGCAGGCTCCCCTAAAATCGGCCAGGATAAATTCGCCCGTGGGTGTCTGGTCCAGTTTTGCATAGAAAGTTTCCAGTATCTCCGGCCGGAAGATCCTGTTTCCATTATGAAACCAGTCGCCGTTTTCATCTACTTGAATGCCGCAAGGCTCAAGCTCTCCGATCGAGTCCGTTTTAGAAGAGTCTGGCAAAGAAACTGACGCGGAGAAAGGGAGATGCGGAGAGGGGGAGAGATTTTGTCCCAGTTTCTCCGTGTCCCCGCATCCCCGTGTCTGCTCTTCCCGGCGACCTCGCTTCCCCATGTCTGCTCCTCCCCTGTCCATCTTTCAGAGAGACTGACGCGGACAAGGGGAGATGCGGAGAGGGGGAGAGATTTTGTCCCAGTTTCTCCGTGTCCCCGCGTCCCCGCGTCCCCGTTTCTCCGTGTCTGCTCTACCCGGCGGCTTTTGGGTAAAACCTCTCCATCTCGGAGTAGATGCATCCGCAATATTGTTGTCTATACATGCCGAGCGCCTTTGCCCTCTGTTGACCCTCCGGCCATCCGGACCTGAAATCCCTGTAGAGGAAAGCAATCCCATGTTTTCTCGACGCTTCTTCAGCAATTGATACTATCAACTGGTGCTTTTGGAGCCTGCTGTAGAGAAGTGTCGTCGTGAAGGCGTCGAAGCGGCTCTTTTTTGCCAGGCTCGCCGCCGCGTTCAGCCTCAGAGAATAGCAGTAAAGGCAGCGATTCGTCTCGCGAAATGCTACCTGCCGAAAGAAGGTTTCCGGATCATAGTCAGCCTTGAAGATAACCGGCAGATCCTCGCTTTGCGCAAAGGCTCGAAGCGTGTCGAGCCTTTTTTCGAATTCCTGATAAGGTTGAATGTGCGGATTGTAAAAGAATCCGTGTACGGCCAGGTTCTCGCCGCGCAGGACCGAAACCGGGTAGATCGAACAGGGACCGCAGCAAATATGGAGCAGAATTCGCGACATTTGATTCAATCCTGGTTAATTTTCGCTCAATCACGCGGTAAATCTGCGGCCAGCCTATCGGTAAGCCCATCGAAGCTCCCGTTGCTCATGCAGACGATCAGGTCGCCGCGTCGAGCCGATTGAAGCAGAAATCGGAGCAGTTCGTTGGTAGTCTGGAAGAAGTGCGCATCCCTTTCCCGTTTGCAGATATCATCTACGAGCCGTTGCGCGTCGAGGCGTTCAGGTTCGGGAATGGAGTCCATCGCAGGCGGCTGCTTGACGCAGACTATGTCCGCTGCAGAAAATGCGCGCGAGTAAAGCTCCTGGAAAACGTTTCGCCTGCTCGAGTTGCTCCTGGGCTCGAAAGCTGCGATAATGCGACGATCGGGATAGAAGAGCTTCAGACCGAGGAGCGTTTCGTGAACGGAAGTTGGATGATGGGCGAAATCGTCCACCAGGAGAACTCCTGCGAACTCTCCTATGACTTCCTGGCGCCGCTTTACTCCATTGAAAGCCAACACCGCCTCCTGAATGCTGTCCAAAGTCATTCCGGCAATGCTCGAGGCAGCGATCACGGCTGTTAAGTTCCAGACGTTGTGCCTTCCGGGAAGCCGGGACCGGAATGTGTCTTCCCGAAACGTCGCGGGATTTCGAAGTTGAAAAGATACCTCGCCAGAGCGAAAATCAACCCATTTAATACGCCAATCCGCGCGGTGAGAGCGGCCGTAGGTAATCACGTGCCCTTTGCATTCAGAGGCGAGCGAGATGCAGTTTGGGTCGTCAGCATTGATGATAAGGTGTCCACGCTCCGGGATCAGTCTGACAAAGTCGCGGAATGCTTTCAAAATTGCGTCAAGATCGGAGAAGATGTCCGCATGATCGAATTCAATGCTTGTGACTACCGCTGTGTGGGGCTGATAATGTAGGAATTTGGGTCCTTTATCGAAGAAGGCCGTATCGTATTCATCCCCTTCGAGCACCATGTATTCTCCCGATCCCAGCCGGAAGCTCCTGCCCCAATCCTTGATCAAGGCCCCGATAAAGGCCGATGGGTCTTTTCCACCTCGCTCGAGGACCCATGCGAGAAGCGATGAGGTCGTGCTCTTTCCATGGGTCCCGGCTACAACCATGCTCCTTCGCCCTGGTAGAAAAAGCCGGGAAATCGCCTGGGGCATTGACAGACAGGGGCGCTCCTGCGCCATGATGAATTGGGCTTCCGGATTTTCCCGCCGTATGACGTTGCCCATGATAAAGAGATCGGGAGCGAACTTTTGAGGGTTTTCCGGCGAAAATCCCTCAAAGACAGGAATGCCCAGGGTCCGGAGATGCGTACTCATCGGAGGATAGAGGTTTTGGTCAGATCCGGCCACCTCAAAGCCGATCTGTTTAAGCATCGTCGCCAACGTCCCCATGGCGATCCCTCCAATTCCCACCAGGTACACTTTCTTTACTCCATCAGTTTCCATATGTGAGCGCTTCCATGACGATATCGTGAAGAACCGGCCTTAACTGCCTGATTTCATCGTTTTGCCGTGTTGGATGAACACGATTGGTAAGGAGAATCACCAGGACCCGTTTTCCCAGATCCAACCAGAAAGAGACCCCGGTAAATCCGAGGTGCCCGATGGTATTGCGGGAAAAATACCGCCCGGCGCTTGAATAACCCTTTCGGCTCGGGGTGTCGTAACCCAGACACCAGTCACTCAAACCTTCGGCGACTTGGGTCCGGGTCCAGAAAAGCCGCACGAGGCTACGGGGCCAGAGCGGGTCGGTTAAATTGCCCTCATAAATATTCCACAGGAAACAAAGCAGCTTAAAGACTCCGCGCGCCGTCCCGAAAAGCCCGGCGTGCCCGCACACTCCGTTTAGGGTCCATGCGTTTTCATCATCCACTTCACCGAAAAGAAGCCTCTTTCGCCAGGGACAGAATTGGGTGGCGGCATAAGTCAGGACTGAGGACTGAGGACTGAGGACTGAGGACTGAGGACTGATAGGGCAAAAATGGAGTTCATCTATTCCAAGCCGAGCGAACAGAAAATCCTGAGCGAGACGATCCAGCCTGGCGCCCATTTGCCGCTCAAGAATCAACCCCAGCAGCATGAAACCAAGGTCGCTGTAATTGGCTGTTTTGCCGGGAGGAGTATCCAGGGTCGTTTGCAGAATCATTGACGCAAGCGCGTTTGGTCTGGCTTTGGGGGGCAGTTTGATCAGTTCCAAATAAAAAGGTTCGTATGCCGGAAGGCCCGACGAGTGCGAAAGCAGGCTTCTTACCGTGATTCCCCCTTTGTCTGCGGGCACAGAACCTGGAAAGAATCGGGAAAGAGGATCGTCGAGGTTAAATAATCCGCGTTCAACCGCAGCTATGCAGAGGGGAGCAGTAACCAGGGGCTTTGTCAAAGAAGCCAGGTCGAAGCGAGTGGATCGTTTCACAGCAACGCCGCCCGATTCAACGGTCCCCCACGTACGCTCAAAATCGGGCGCCCAGCCCCGAGAAATGAGAAGCGAGGCCCCGGAAAAAACACCGCGGCGGATGGCCGCCTTGAATTCAGAATCCAGGAGCCGTCCTGAATCAACGGGCAACCGGAGCTTCGAGTATTTTGAGCACACGTTCATCGGTATCCAGCACAAAGGGCGCGCCGAACGGAATCACCTCATTGCGGCTGCCGTGGCCGAAGGGCAGGCCGTGTACGACCGGGAAGTCATATTCACTCACATGTTGCATCACCATCCTGCAAACATCATTGTTCTCGGCGCAGCCGGTAAATTCTCCAAGCAAGATTGCGCCAAGCAGGGGCAATATTCCGGCCAGCTTGAGGTGATTGATCATCCGGTCGAGCCTGTAAAGGACCTCTCCGCAGTCTTCGATCAGGAGCAGCGCGCCGGTCATATCCGGTATATATGGCGTTCCAAGCAGATGGACAAGGCAGCTCAGGTTTCCTCCCAGTACACGGCCTTTTGCGGCGCCGGGCCTGACGATCTGCTCTCGATCCAACCTCCATTCGTATGAAGCCTCTCCTGACAGGACCCTAAGGACGCTTTCGGCCTTTTGCGGCGCCTGGCTCATGCCGGTGAGGTTTGGACCGAGAAAAGTAGTCCAGCCGGCTTTGCTCATGAGCCCAAAATGCAAAAAAGTGATGTCGCTGTGCCCGATGAAAAGTTTCGGGTTGCGGCGGAAGCTGGAAAACGGAATTTGGGGCAGGAGCCGCCCGCTGCCATATCCGCCCCGTATGCAGATGATCGCTTCGATTTTCGGGTCCAGGACGGCTTCGGTCAAGTCCTGGAGGCGGTCCAGGTCCGTTCCGGCAAGATAGCTCTCCTTTTTAAAGATATTCTTGCCGGGAACTACCTCGTATCCGGCGTTGCGGAGAATCTGCACGCCCTTTTCATACAGGCCGGCTTCGAAGGGGCTCGCCGGCGCCACGAGCGCAACAGAGCTTCCCGGGCCGAGGCTTTGGTAATCTTGTCCATCGCTCATGTGAGGATCACGCCGGCTTTTTATTGCGGTCGAAAATTATTCTCAGGCCATTGAGGGTGAGGTAATCGTCCACCGCGTTGATCAGTACGCACTCGCTTGCGATAAGCGAGGCAAGTCCGCCGGTTGCCATCACATACATTTCGCGGTTTGCCTCTTTTTTCATCCTGGAGATGATACCCTCGACGAGGCCCGCATAGCCGTATACGATTCCCGCGTTCATCGACGCGATAGTATTCTTGGCCAGTATGGTGGGCGGGCGGGCGAATATCTCGACCCTGGGGAGCTTGGACGCCTTCTGGAAAAGCGCTTCGCACGAAATCATGATTCCGGGACTGATCACTCCGCCCATGTATTCCCCGCGCTCGGAAATATAATCAAAAGTTGTCGCCGTCCCGAAATCGACCACAATTACCGCGTCTTTGCGCTGCTCGTAGGCCGCCACGGCATTTACGATCCTGTCGGCGCCTACCTCCTTTGGATTGTCATAGAGGATCGGCATGCCCGTTTTGATTCCCGGCCCTACCACAAGAGCAGTGGTTCGAAAGTAGCTCTGGCAAAATCGCTCGGCAGAGTTCAAAACGGGCGGCACCACGCACGAT
>Ga0187890_10001014_pt1 | contig 20497 bp, 23 predicted proteins | sample June2016WEW_21_1_FD_133005 | JGI IMG/M metagenome (GOLD analysis project Ga0187890, IMG submission 133005) | Peatland microbial communities from SPRUCE experiment site at the Marcell Experimental Forest, Minnesota, USA - June2016WEW_21_10 | ecosystem: Environmental > Terrestrial > Soil >... | reverse complement strand
GGTCATGGCGGCGGTCATGGTGGCGGTCACGGCGGTGGTCATGGCGGTGGACATGACAATGGCAAGGGTGGTCATGGCGGTGGTCATGGCGGCGGTCATGGCGGCGGTCATGGCGGCGGCAAGAAATAAATGCGTCAAGCAAATCAATAGTGTTTTATTATGTCCCCCTGTCCTCTTGTTTGGGCAGGGGGACTTATCCATAACTTTAACTTTGGAGGGATGACTATGCGAATGCTCTTAAACGTCAAGTTTCCTCATGATGAGTTCAACAAGGCGGTCAGGGACGGCGCCGTGAGCCAAAAGATACGCCGTATCCTGGAGGATATCAAACCGGAGGTCGTTTATTTCACCGAACAGAACGGGCAGCGCGGAGCAATACTGGTCATAAATCTGGTTGATCCTTCCCAGATTCCGGCATTTGCCGAGCCCTGGTTTCTTACTTTCAAAGCCGACGTAAAATTCCAGGTCGCTATGACGCCGGAGGACCTCGAGAAGGCCGGCTTGGAGGGACTTGGGAAGAAATATTCATAGCCGAAGCAGGACGTGCAAGAAATCTATATGGAGTCTAGGGAAAAGACTTGGTAGGCTGCGCTCCGCTTACGCCCGGCAACCCACTTAGGGATCTTTCAATGGTTTCAGGGTGTCCCGCGAGGGTCGTGAGAGACCGTGGTGAATCCTGTCTTGGCGCCTTCCCACCAGCCGCCGCCCAGGGCGACAAACAAGGCCGATGTGTCCTGCAGGCGAAGCGCCTGCGCCTGAACAAAGCCCAGCCTGGCTTGCTGATACTGGCTGTCGGCGGAAAGGACCTGCAGATAATTGGCCAGCCCCGCCCTGTAGTTCGTCTCCACAAGTTTTAGCGTGTGCGCAGCGGTTGCAAGCGATTCGGATTGAGCCGCGAGGGTTTTGGCGTCGAATTCCAATGCGCGAAGGGAATCGGCCACCTGCTGGAAACCGGCGGCCACGGCCTGCTGGTAATCCGACAATGAGGCCTGATATGCCTGGATGGCTGCGCGCCGTTGAAACCACAAGGTCCCTCCGCGAAATATGGGGGCGGTAAGATTGGCGCCTACGGACCAGACATCGGCGCCGGGGCTGAAGAGCTTAGTGATGTCCGCACTGTTCGGCCCGTAGTTGCCGCTTAAGGTGATGCTGGGGAACAAGGCAGCGGTCGCAACCCCTATGTTGGCGCTGGCGCTGTGCAGTTGCGCCTCGGCAGCCAGAATATCGGGCCGCCGGCGTGTCAGTTCGGAAGGCAGACTCAGCGGAAGTTCAACCGGAAGGGTAAAGTTCGTCAAATCGAGTGGCGGCGGCGCCCACTGCTCCGGGGTTTGTCCCACCAGGGCCGTGAGCAGATGCCGCGTCTGGCTGAGGCTTTTCTGTAACGGCGGCAGGGTCGCCTCGGCGGCGGCTAGCTGCGCCCGGATCGCCAGAACATTAGAATAGGGGACTGTTCCGGCTTTAGCTTGGGTTTCCGCGATTCTTAGCTGTTTTTTCTGGAATGTGACGATCTGTTCCGTTGCTTCGATTTCCGCCCGGTAGGCAGCCCCGGCGATGGAGGTGTTGACTACATTGCCCACAAGAGTTAGAGATGCGGCCCGAGCGGTCTGCCTCTGATAGTCAGCCTGAGCGGCCAGGTTCTCCACCGTGCGGCGCTGCCCGCCGAATACGTCCAGAACGTAAGTGACTGTGCCGCTAAGTGTGAAGAGGTTAAAAATAGAACTTGGCCCTGAGATTCCAAAGAGTGCCGGTGAAAACTTCTGCCGCGTGGCGCTGAAACCGGCGTCAATCTGGGGGAAAAATACGCCATAACCTGCGCAAAGGTTATCCTGACTTTGACGCAAACGCGCCAGGGCCGACTGGAGACTTCGGTTTTCATCGATCGCCTTCCTGACCACTGCGTCAAGTTCGGGGGAGTTGAAGAGGCGCCACCAGTCTTCGGCGATTGTTGCGCCCATCTCGAAGCGCTGCGCCTGACCGCCGGTCTCCGCCGTTTGTTCCTGCGCCTGCTCGTGGGTGTATTGTGTCACCGCCGGCGGTTTGGGGCGTACGAAGTCGGGTCCAACCGCACAACCCGCCGTGAACAGGGCGAAGAAAGCAAAAAGATACACCGCGGAGCCGCAGAGACGGCTTGCAGAAAGAATTCCTGCAAAAATGAACGATCGACTCATACCGCGCGGGGCGTGGAATATATGAGCATCCATTCAGCTACTCACCGCTTTTCGCTTCGAGGTAAACGTCCACAAGCTGCCCTGGGTAGACATGCGTTTCCTTCGGCGTCTCGAACCGGAACACGACAGGCAGCACCCTTACGTCCACTCTTTCGTTCCTCTGATTTGACAATTCGATTTTCGGGGTTACATAAGGCTGCACCCGCACGAATTCCAGCGGGATGCTGGTATTCGTCCCCCTCACGTACATCCGGGCGTTCATCTGCGCGGGAGGAGGAAGCCTGGGGATGAGAATCTCATCGATGTAACATCGGACCTGAAAGTAGGGATCGGACTGCGCCATTACGATAACGGGGCCAAAACCCTCCGTGTAAGTCCCGTAGGCGCCCTGCGTGGATATAAAGCTGCCGGCGGCGGCGTTGACTGCGAGTATGACCCCGTCAACCGGCGCCCGGATAGTGTATTTATCCAACAGGGCGCTGCCCGACTCATAGGTTTTTATAAGCGCCTCATACTGATGCTGCTGGTTTTGGATGTCGTAGATCCAGGCGCCTGCCCTGGTCAGTTCATACTGCCGCTGAGAGTTGTCCAGATTGGCTTTGGCAACCCTCGCCGCATTCTCCGCATTGTCCAACTGGTCCCTGCTTACCGATTGAGGGTCCAGCTCAAACGATTTTTTCTGCTTGCTCAACTGGTCCTGAGAGGTCTTTAGGTTGGCGGCTGCAACTTCCACCTGCGCCTTTGAGACTTCGAGAACTTCTTTTCTCGGCTGCGCCTTGAGTTCCTGGAGTAAAGCAAGGGCTGCTGCGGCCTGGGCCTTTTGCTGCTCGACAACTGCCTTCTGGATCGAACCGTCGATCAGCAGCAGCGGCGTCCCGCGGGCCACCGCTGCGCCCTCGGCGACGAGGACCTGAGTGATGGTTCCGGGGACTTCGGGGAATATGTTGATATTGGCTCCGTTCGACTGGTAGCTTTCGATAATCCCGTTGGCGTAAACACCTTTTGTGTACGGGTTCTGGGCAGGAGTGAACAAAGGCGGCGGGGGCGGTTCCCTGGCGCCGAGCAGATAAGCGCTGGCAAGGCCCCCCAGAATGCCAGCGACAGCCAGAACCAACAGCAACTTAGCCCTCAATTTCTCCTCCACTCATGATTTTAACGATCCTGCCGTCTTCCATCCCGATTATACGATCTGCAAACTCGAATATCCTGCTGTCGTGCGTGACAATCAAAATGCACCTGTTGTCATTTAGGATGTTTTTTTTCACGAATTCGAGGATCCTTTTGCCGGTGACTCCGTCCAACGAAGCGGTAGGCTCGTCGAAAATCAGGATGTCCGGACGGCTGACAATGGCCCGGGCTATCGCCACGCGCTGCTGTTCGCCTCCGCTCAACTTGACCGGAGGAAGCGAGGCCCTGTCCGTGAGCCCCACCACTTCAAGAAATTCCATTGCGGTCTTCAGGGACCGGTCCCAGTCCTGCTTCTTGAGAATCAGTGGGATCGCAACATTTTCCACGGTGCTAAGCTTCGGAAAAAGGTGGTAGTCCTGAAAGACGAAGCCGACCTTATTGAGTCTGAAATCGGCGATCTCATTGGCGCTAAGGCCCCAGATATCCTTTCCTTCCACCGTGACGACGCCGGAATCGGGTTTGAGGATGCCGGAAATCATGCTCAACAGGGTCGTTTTGCCGCTGCCAGACGGACCGACGAAGTAGAGCATCTCTCCAAAATAAGCTTCGAAACTAATGCCCCTGATGGCGTAGGTCCTGGCCCCGCCTTCCCCGAACGATTTTTCCAGTTCGGTTGCTTTCACCGCCGCCTCGGCCATGCTAACCTCTCAGGATATCGAAGGGTTGCACCCTGATGACCTTTCTGACCGCCAGCAGGCTCGATACGCCGGCGATTACAAGCACCAGAAAGAACGCCAGCCCGAGGTTCCAATAGCCAATGTCGGCTGTATAGTCAGGGATGTATTTTTTCCCGACGGCAATGAGCAGGGCACTACTGCCCACGCCCAGGCCGTATCCGATAAATGATGCGAACGACACCTGGAAAAGGATCATGTAAATCAGTTGCGAATTCCTGGCCCCGATTGCCTTGAGCGCCCCGAACTTTTCGAGGTTTTCCAGAACGAAAGTATAGAAAGTCTGGCCGGAAATGGACAGGCCGACAAGGAAACCTATCACCATCATAATGAGGATATTGGTCCCGGCGCCGGTCTTATACTTATAGAAGTCGGCGATTTTTTCCTGGAATTCCTGATCGGTCAACCCGAGGTACCCGATCTTTGCAACTTGATCTTTTATCTCGGGGATGTCGGCCTCACTTTTTGGTTCAACGAGGACGTGGGCAATGGTGAACCGAGTGTTTGGCAAATACTGGAGGGCGCGACTGTAAGTGGTGAAAAGCGTCGGAATCCCGAACAGACCGCTGGTAGTCACGCGTGCGATACCCACTATCACTCCCCGGTGGTCATTTACTTCGAAGGTTGTTCCAATGACGGGTTCTTCCAATTTGGAAAATTCCTGGTCCCGAACGACGATAAAGGCGTTATCGCTATAAATATCTTCGATTCTGCCTTCGATCAGAGCAGGTCTGCCCAATAGGCTGGCATCATCGAGTCCCAGGACAGTCGACGGCTGGTAGGCGCCGCTTTTCAATTTGACCAGAGCTACGCCTGAGTAGAGGGGTACGGCGTATTTTACACCATCCATGCTGCGGACCGCGTCCAGCACGTAGTCAGGCATCGGAATGGCGTTAAGGGGGTTGTTGACCGAGAGGTCCATGACCCAGATCCTGGCGCCGATATTTATGACATTTGCCGAAGCCTTGGCCAGGATGCCGGAAAATATGGAAGAGAGCTGGACGATAAGAAAGATGGCAAAAGTTATTCCCACGATCAACGCGGCGAATTTTCCACGGTCATTTACAAGCAGCTTCAGGGCGATTTTGAACATTCCGGTCATTGAACATTGTCCCTAGACCTGGTGAACACGCGAAGGCGCCAAAACGCGAAGGGGTAGACTATACTTCTAAAAGGCATTCTAAGCCAGTTCAAAGATGGATGTTCAAAATCGGTTTTCATTTGAGCAAAGCGATCAGCGGAGTGAGCGTGAGCGGGCTGAGGATGGTGGACAGGAAGACCACGCTTGTGACAAACGCCGGTTCGACATCAAACTCTACGGCCAGGATCGTGGTGACAACCGCCACCGGCATCGCTGACTGGAGGACACCCGCCTGCCGGGCGGCCCCGCCAAGCCCCAGGAACTGTGCTAATAAAAGGCCCAGCAGCGCTGAGACGACCAACCGAAGCCCAACGGCCAACCCGGCCAATCGCAAACCGGCGGGCTTTACTGCCCGTTCCAACTGCATCCCCAGCACTAAGATCATAACGGGGATGGCCGCATCGCCAAGCAGTTTGATCGGGCGCATCAGAAAAGATGGAGTCGCGACACCAGTGAGAATCACGACGACGGCTGCCGCCGAGGCGTAAATGCTTGGAATTCTCAGCACGCTCAATAAAGCTTCACCGAGGCTCCTGCGCCCCCTGGAGGCAAGGAAAATGCCTACAGTGTATGTAAGGACAATACTTACGACGAAATAGATTGTGGCGCGCGCCAGCGCTTCCTGCCCAAAAACAAAAAATGTGAGCGGCAGGCCGTAGTTGCCTCCGTTGGCGAACATCACGACTACTATGAAAGCGCTGGTCATTACCCGGTCGAGCCTCAGCGCGCGGGTTACAAGCCATGCGATCAGTCCCATACCGAGTGTCGTGCCGAGCGCGAACAGCGTCAGCCGTTCGAACTCGCCGGCACTGACATTGGAATTGACAAGTACATCGAAAAGGAGGCATGGCGTGAGCACATAGAGGGTAACCCTGGACAGTGTCCGGACATCGGCCTCCAAATAGCGCACGATCAGAAACCCGATGCCGGCCACGAAAAAGATGGGCAAGATATTTTGCACGAAGATAGCCAGCAGTTCCATAGCGTGTGCCCCTCCATTTGCCGCGTGCGCCGGTCCTGCGCGGCGGCAGACGATACTTTATCATGGAAAGCCGGTTATGAGATATACTTGAGCACTTTGAGACGGGTCAACCGGACAGTTTGGCGGACCGTTCAATATACTGGAGGAGGGCAATAAAATGAAAGTCTTTATCACCGCGCGGGTGCCGGAAGAAGTTTTGGCCCGGATCACCCTGGAACACTCAGTGGAAATACACGACGAAGACCAGCCGATCGATCGCGCCAGGATGCTGAAAGGCGTTGAAAACAAGGAAGGGCTTTTGTGCACGATTACCGACCGCATCGACAAGGAGGTCCTGGAGCGTGCGCCGGGCCTTAAGGTGATTGCCAATAACGGCGTGGGCTTCGATCATATCGATATTGAGGCTGCAACCGCGAGGAGAATTCCTGTGACAAACACTCCAGGTGTCCTTACGGACGAAACCGCCGACCTCACGTTTGCCCTGATTCTGGCGTGTGCTCGAAGAATTGTGGAAGGGGACAGGATGACCCGGGAGGGAGAATTCAAGTACTGGGCCCCCTTACACTTCCTGGGCTTGAGGGTGAGCGGAAAGAGCCTTGGAATCGTGGGCTTCGGCCGGATCGGGCAGGCAGTGGCAAGGAGGGCGCGCGGATTCGACATGAAGGTCCTCTATCACAGCAGGACCCGCCTCGATCTTTCGCAGGAAAAGCACCTGGGTGTCTCCTGCATGCCACTTGACGAACTGCTTCGGGAAGCCGATTTCGTTACCCTCCACGTTCCCCTGGGTCCTTCGACCCGGCACCTGATTGGAAGCCGGGAACTGGAGATTATGAAACCATCCGGATGGCTTATCAATACGGCCCGGGGCCCGGTGGTTGACGAAAAGGCGCTTGTTGAGGCCCTGCGACACGGACGCATTCGCGGCGCCGGCCTGGACGTCTATGAAAACGAGCCGGAATTAAGCCCAGGTCTTGCAATCCTGAAAAATGCGGTTTTACTTCCCCATATGGGGAGCGCCACTATCGAAACCCGCACAAAAATGGCCCTTATGGCCGCAGAAAATCTTCTGGCCGGGCTTCGTGGCGACCGTCCCCCCAATTGCCTGAATTGGGAGAGATTTTGACAGGATTAACAGGATTGAAAATCTCCGATTCGGGGATTTAGGGATTTAGGGATTTTTCAATTCCTCAATTCCTCAATTCGTTCTTAAAGGCTACTGCCTGTATCTCAACTCGAACCTTAAAGGCGCATCACCGGCCATTTTCCCGGCTTCATTCATCACCAACGCAAGCTCTCTGGGCAGCCGCACGATCCCGCGCACGCAAATGGCCTCGCCATCGAACTCGACCTCCAGGGTCGACATGAAAAACGGCAGCGTGGTGTAAAGGCGTGCTTTAATATCCGCTGCCAGCGCCCTCATTTTGAGCGCGCTTACGGGTTTTTCATCTATGAGACGGTCTTTTTCCGAAAGAAGTCCTGTGATGCCGGCGGCGATCCGGTCAACAGGCATGGCCGTGGAGTCGAAGACACAATCATAATCGGCCGGGTCTTTGCCGTCCCGGCCATAAACGGTGAGCAGAAAACCGGCCCTTTCGCGATCTGTTCTTTCGATAAGCCAGCGGGCCGAATCCTCGTCGATTCCCTCTCGCTCGGAAACCCTTGCGACTCTATCTTCAAAGAGCGCCATAATGCGGACGCGCAGCGCAAATGGGACCCCTTTGAGCAGGTAATTGCCCCCTCGCCCCATGATGATCACCCTGTTGGAGGCGGCCTCATCCAGGATCTCGCTCTGGACCATAGCCACAAAGCCGCTGTAAGACCAGTCATATTTTTCCCATACCCTTGGAGTATGTTCATCCAGACCTTCGGTCCACTTCTCCCATTTGTGGCCTGCCGCCTTTAACCGGGCAAGGATCCGCTCCCGGTCTACGAACCTGTATCCCAGACTGCTCGAAAGCATCAGTCCGACTTCACGGCCTCCGCTGCCCAGGTCTCTGGAAATGGTTAGCACTGCCATGTCATTCCTCAATTTCTCCTCTGGATTGCTTTATGATCTCTGCGCTTCCATCAGCCTCGATCAGGCGCTTCAGAGAGATTCTGCCGGCGAGAATCACTCCGGCCGCGCAAAGCGCCTCGAATCCATAGCGGGCAAAAGCGGGCAGATAGATATAACGGGTCAGGACAGGGTCGGTCACTATCATCTCTGCACCCAACCTTCCCAGTATTGCGGCCCCGATGTAAATTATAAGAGGGTAGCGGTCCATGAGCATTGAAACCAGACCGCTGGTAAAGATTACGAAAGGAATGGACGTACCCAGCCCCAGGAGGAGCAGCAGGATATTCCCGTGAGAGACCCCGGCAACAGCGATCACGTTGTCGAGTGACATGGTAAGATCGGCGATCAACATGATCCTTACCGCCTGGAGAACAGTTGCCGCCTCTTTTTCTTCACCGCCGGGAAACCCCTGCACGAAAAGCCTGACTGCGACCCAGAGCAGCACGATACCGCCGGCCAGCTTGATACAGGGAACTGCAAGGACCTCGGCGATAATGAAGGTAAGAACGATTCGCAGCGCTACCGCCGCTCCGGCGCCAAAAACGAAACCTTTTTTCCTCAGGTCAGGCGGGAGCCATCTGATCGCCATGGCGATCATGATCGCGTTGTCTCCGGACAGGATCAGGTTGATTATTATGATGTTGAGCAGATCCCAGAGGAAAGTCCAGGCAAAAATGAATCCCAGAGGTCCAACATCCAAGATGAATGCTCCTTTTGAAACCGTGAACCGGACCCGAAATCCAAAGGAAAGTTCAAACGAGATTTCAAAAGGTGGTATAATTCAACTTCGGTTGCTTAGCTACCGTTTAACTTTCTTGGAGAGATTTTTCGGAGTGGGGATGGCCAAAAGCGGACGGTTCGGAAAATACGGAGACCTGAAGAGAAAAGAGCAGATCAGGGAGACCAGGGTTTCCCGGTCCGGACAGGGCAAGGCGTTGCTGGCGTCAGCCAAGGCGGCGCAGGAGGACCGGCCTGGAAAACATCGAAAGAAGTAATACCAGATAGTTGCGTTCACAGAGACTATAATAGCTCCAAACTGAGCGGTGGAAAGTTTTCCATAAGCGTTAACCGGACTGGGTGATGAAAAAGGGTTCTCTGGTGGGAGAAACGCCTGAAAATTGCTAATGATTTCGTCATTCCGGCATGTTTTTAGCCGGAATCCAGTCAAACGATCCCATGATACAGGTCCTCCCAATTGGGGTTGGCATTCTCGATCATCTGCATTTTCCACTTTCGCTTCCACTCTTTTAATCGCTTCTCACGTTTGATAGCGGAATCCATGCTCTCGTGCAGTTCATATCAAACCAGGTTATGAACACCATAGCGTTCGGTGAATCCTTCTACCAGATTATTTCTATGCTCCCAAATCCTCTTGACGAGGTTTGAAGTCACGCCAATATAGAGGGTACCGTTTCTTTTGCTCGCCAAAATGTAGACTGCGGGTTGTTTATTCATGGCGCTCCCCTGGATTCCGGCTCAAAAGCCCTGCCGGAATGACGGAAGCAAGATATAGGACACCGCTTCAGGGTAGGACGGGTTTAGTTTTGCCCACCCAGGGTGGCGCTCCGCTTACCTTGGGCTGTTATATCCAACCTCTTCGGGGCAAAGCCTTTCGAGGGCAAGCGAAACTCTAAAAACTCCAGAGGCCGAATTAACAGCAGACGGACACTGTCCGTGCTAGACCCGCTGGCACCCGTTTGCCGGATGAACCAAGAAAATTCTCTGCAAATCACATCACTCTGCCGCGATACATAGAAACACCGGGGCCCAGGCCCCGGCTTCAAAACCGGGCGGTGTCCCAGGAAAGCCGGGAACATCGCCAGGAGAGACATTTTCCACCAAAGTGACATTCAGACTAACCTGATCGCCTTCCGGCGCGTCGCATTTTCGGCAAAATCTTTGGAAAGCGCTTTGCAGCAACCGGCCCTTGCCTTTCAGTTCATCGGGGTTTTCGCTTCGGGCTGCGCTCATTATGAAATCTTCAAGGTCATGGTGGCAGGAGGAGAGAAGATCCGGCATTCCGGGCGCCTCGATGAGAGTCCGGAACTGTTTGCTCCCCAGACCGTTCAGTCTGGGAATCGATCCCAGCGAGTAAGTGGCGGCCGAAAATTTCTTTCCATCCCGCTCGCATCTGGTTCGGACCATCTCGACGGCCTCCTCGATGACCTCCGGAAAACAGCCCACAAAGATCGGCATGCCCTCGAGCGGCTGGAGCGAAAGCATTCGAAACCAGCTCTCGATTCGCCTCGGGAGCATATAGAGCAGACCGTTTGTGTCCGGGGCGAGCGCCGGGGTGAGATTAGTTTCGGCCAGGTCCAATTCCTCATCTTCGATTCCCAGTATGTCGCGAAATTCCTGTTCGATGGCATTCAGACGGGCATAGCCGGATGCGATCTCCAGTTCCTTTTCATCCAGTTCGCGGGCTATTTCCAGGAAAACCGCCGCCTGGACGATCTCCTTTTGAGCGGGATTCATGTCGGGCGGACAACTCCCCCGGAGTTTCTCCTGGATGCGGTATCGGGGTTCATCGACTTGGTCGAACGCCCGGCTGAGAAAACCGAGTATCCCCCCCGGGCCGCCATGAATCTGCGCGAAGGTTCGGTATCCCTCGATGCAGGCGCCGATCCTGGTCGAAAGCTCCTCGCTGGGTAGAACAGGCCACCCGGAAAACCTGTCCTGAGCCCATTCGGGAATCGAAGCCGGCCCGGCGATTTCCAACACGCTCAGACGAGGCAGAAAAATCCACAACCGCCTGAAATCCTGCTCAGAAAGCGTCATATGCGGGAAAAGAAAATAATTCAATTCGTTGACTGCGGACATAATGTTCCTCGGTTCGCGATAAGGCGGCAAAATATCAAGGCTGCGGAGCGGCTGCATCAAAAAACCGTTTGGTCTTGATCTGTTTAGCCGATTTTCTGACATGAGCAAGGTCATACTGTAGTTGAAATCCACTGAGGCACAAGAGAAAAAACGGCATGGGTTTCCCTCTCGGCATTATGTCATGAATCTGATTTTGTGACAGAAAGATGATCTATTTTATGATATAAAGGAATTTAATTTCATTATGGATGCTGAAAAGTCCCGAGTTGTTATCTTTAATTGAGTTCCCAGGGTGTTGCATGACAATATCCGAAAGCGGATTATTTAATTTTGAGTTAACACAGCACTTGCGATTGGCCTTCCAAAGCGCGAAAATAGCTATTGAACGCACAAAGGGGATGTCATGGCAAAAAATCGAGCCGCTAAAACCAAAGTTACGGAGCCCGATCCCTTCGGCCCTGATTTTACCGAACTTGCAGAAAGGTCTTTTAACGAGGCTATAGACGACGTTTTGGAACGGCAACGGCGCAAGGGGCAAGATTCCCCGTGCACTGTTGACGGCAAGTTAGCCGTAAGAAAACCTGATGGCCGTATCGTGTTCAAATCTGAAAAAACGATTGGGTGATAGCCGGCGGCTGAATGACAAAATGGTTATGGATCGTTGCAGGCCCTAACGGCGCCGGAAAATCCACCCATGCTGCGAAGCTCATAGCCGACCTTCAAGCGTCTGGCTCCATTGCCTCCGAAATCATCGCATTGAACGCCGACGAAAGAACGGCGGAGCTTAAAAAGCAATTTCCCGACCGGCCACAGCGCGAATTAAACCTGCAAGCGGCGCAAGCAATTGACGCAGAACTTGTACAGTGCATTGCCGAAGACAAGCCCATCATCTTCGTGGAAACCGTTCTTTCCTCAACAAAGTATCAAGATGACGTCCGTGAAGCCAAGGCACGCGGCTATAATATCGGCCTGACTTTTGTGTCCGTCTATCCGCCTGAATTGATCCTCGATCGCATCAAGGATCGCGTCACGGAGGGCGGCCACGACGTGGAGGCACAATCGGCCCTGGATCGTTACAAACGATCACATGCAAACTTGATATGGTTCGGCCAACATGCCGATAAGCTTCTTGTCTTTGACAACTCCGGTTTGAAAGCCGTGCTTGTCGCCGTCAAGGAAGTTGGAAAAAAGCTCACTCAAAAAGTGAAAGGGCTCAATCCAGTCCTCGACGATGCATTACGGGCCTTTCACAAGGGCAAGCTCCATTATCTCTCGTTTTGAAAGCGCAAGGTATAGCCTTCCGGTCGCTGACGGAAGCTATCGACACGGAAACACCCACGGGCCGCGCCATGTGGCAAATGGTGGGGATACTGGCAGAGCTTGAACGGTCGTTGATTAAGGAACGGACAAAGGCGGGCAGGGCGGCGGCTGTGGCTTGTGGTGTGCGAATGGGCCGCAAGCGGCTGCTATCCGCACAACAGGTCGCCCACGCCCGCAAGCTGATAGAGCAGGGGGAAGGTCCTGACAATGTGGCGCAATGGCTCAACGTCTCGCGGCGAACGCTTTACAGGGCCATGGCGGCCCCGAGTCCTTGCTAAAAGGGGATGACTTCAAAAAAGAAGTCAAGAATTAGGGGTGGAAATTGATACTTAACGAACTTTGGCAAGACCCCGTTTGGAGTAAAGTAATTGCTGGAGTGATTGTTTTTATAATTGTTTCTATACTGCGGGCTTTTTTAGCCTATTCCAAGGGGTGGTTGCCAAAGTTAACCACAACTCGCGTTCTCCAGCAATGTGATGTGCCTCAAAAAAATGTCCTTAGAATTATGAAGGAATTAGATAAATTGCACCTTTGCTTATCAATGACTTCAGAAAAAACTATATCGGCTTAACGGCAAACTGGTGCACTAAATATGTATCTGCCCGTAAAGTAGATGACTCCTCAATTAGGGTTATGCTCGAACTCCTAACACCATTGCGATTACTTCGGCCTGTCCATATTTGGTGTGTAGTTGATCTGTCTGAGTATAAACAATTTTCTGTTTTAAAGAGAAGGGCTAGAATAAGGATTACCGGCAATATTGCAGAGTTAGAATGGGATTCTATCACGCTTTCAAATGTGACGCTATATTTTGAATGATGCTACTCTTAATGTACCTTCTTTAATTTGGCGCTTGTCTTTTTGTCCAGTTCCCGGCGCACAGGTCGGCCCGCACAGTAAGGCGCGGCGCGGGGCTATTTTCAGAATAAGGACAATTTACAACACTGTACGTAATGAAGGCGAAGTTTTCTAGTGATGATAGTGTGTTAGCGAGAGTCTGCGTGGAGCTATTGGCTTCTCCCTATCTATTTGATTTTCCATCTTGGCAGACTCCTTAACCTTTTCTCGGTCATCAGTATATCTGATCCGAATCTTTCCGTGCTAGAGTTATTTTTGCCCGCCCGGAGGATAGGGCAACTCTGGGGAGCGGCACGAGCGAGCCAAGCGAGCGTTGCGGTTGCGCCCCTACATGGCGCAGCCATCTTCGCGCCGCGCTTTGACTGCCCGGGTTTCATCCGGCCTGAGCGGGCGCATTGTGGAGAGTCCTTTCTTAAGCCGGGTCACATGCAACACGCGGCTTTCGATGTCCACATGCGAGAGCAATGGGCTACAAGCCTCGGAGACGCACGACCCCTGGCCAAACGTCAGCAGCAGTAAGCAACGATCGCGGGCCTCATGCCGCAGGCCCCTGGCAGCAGAAATGAGTTTATCGACTTCATTAGCTGTAAGGTGTTTTCGGCAATTCATAGTCCATTGCCGATCTACACCAATTCAAGGCGGAGTTCGCGCCCAACAAGCGCGGCGGCACGTTGCAGCGTCTCGATAGTGATGTTCCCCTTTGCCTTGAGGATGCGGTCAACCTGCGCTCGGCTTGTGTGCATCTGCTCGGCCATTTGCGTTTTAGTAATGCCTCGCCTCCGCATTTCCTCGGCAATCTGCCACGAAATCACGCGCGTAACCGCTTCCGCTTTCGCAGCCTCGTAAATGCCTTCTTCGTGCAGAAAGTCGTCGAGCGTCGATCCCCAATGTTGGTTTTTTTCGCTCATGTAGTCATCTCCTTCACCATAATCCGCCACCTAGCGAGCGACACAACGGCATACCGACCGGCCAGCCTACCTGCACGGTGGCAAGGTCGAGTCCGATCTTCCGCCTATGGTCGTCCGGCAAGCCTCGCAACCAATCCCTGACCGGCTCAACGCCGGTCGAGGTCCGATAGAAGACAATGGGTATCGCTCTCAGGTACTGGCCGGGCATAAACATTCCTCAAAAGGTAATGTATCATTTGTAGTACGTTTGCGCAAGAGGCAAGTGCCATTTTCCAGTCTCATTATCCTTGTCTAGCTTTAGTTCTTGGGAACGCCCCTTAGACCCGCGCCTCGGCGTCGCGTCCGATCAGGCCCGAAAATACGCCACCCTGTTCTTGCGCCACTCGCTGAGCGGACCGCCTTGAAGCCCGCTACCGTTGCTTGTTGCTGGTTTTTTCCCGCCAATCCCAGGCCGTTTTTGTGGGGTCTCGGTTTTCGCGCCCGTGCCAAATCTTGATGATGATAATTTTATCGCCCGTAACGGCGTAGCGCATCCAATAACCAGTTTGACCGACTCAAGGAACGGGACACTTGCCCTCCCCTTCTGTTCCCCATGTCTCAAGCCAGGCGTCAACAACATCGTGGCCGACCGTCTCGCCGGTCGTCTCGTAACGTTCCCAGCGTTTCAAGGTGTCTTGCCGGACGTGCTCGGCTTCTTCCTCGCGCTCGAGGAACTGATGGATGGCCTCTTTCATTAGCCAATGCGGGGTACGCTTTCGCGCTTCGCCCAAAGCCTTTAGCCGTTTGCAGGTTTCATCGTCAAGTTTTACGGCCTTAGTTCCCACCATGGACACCTCACGAGATAGTATTAACCGGTTGCCCTGAGCACTTTGCGCTTTGCTCAACCCCAGAACAGGCTCTGCTGCGGGAAAGGCATGTTTTCCAGGGCGCAGGCCGCTTCGAGAAGGGTCCTGAGCGCTTTTTCGCCTTCAAGCCCGGTATCCAGGGTAAATTCATTTACAAACGCATCGATATGCAGGCGTATCACCTCTGGCGCCATCTCCCGGGCGTGCCGCCTTATGTAGGGCCATGGTCTGTCCGGGTGCTTCATGGCATAGAGGAGGCTCTCCCTGATTTTTTCTTCGACCACACCGGCGATTTCGCCGCCGAGGTCGCGCCGGATGGCGATCGCCCCCAGGGGGAGCGGGAGTCCGGTTTGCTGCTCCCACCACCGGCCAAGGTCGAGCGCCATGTGAAGACCGTATGCCTGATAGGTCCATCTGCCCTCGTGAATTATGACCCCCGCGTCCACCTCCCCGGTCGCCACCGCAGGCATTATCCGGTCGAACTGCATCGGGACCCGCCGCCCCCGGTGAGTTCCCTCCAGCCGGAGCAACAGGTTGGCGGTAGTCAGGTCACCAGGGGTAGCAATTGCCGCGTTGCGAAGCTCCTCGAATCCGGCGGCGCGCCGTGCCACGACGAGCGGGCCGCATCCTCTCCCCATGGCCCCTCCGGACCGCAGCAAACAGTACTTATCCAGGATGCCCGGCACTGCATTTACGGAAATCTTGGAAATATCGAGAGCGCCTTGCGCCGCCAGCCGGTTAAGCATCTCGACGTCCGCGATCAGGACTTCCAGGGAATAGGGAAACTCAATTCGTTTCTCCGCCAGGGCGCAAAAGATAAAGGTATCATTCGGACAGGGAGAATATCCGAGGGTGAGTTGCTTCAATTCTTACCTCGATTGAATCCTGACTGGAGGATGAACTCCTTGACTCTGCCGAGCAATTCGTTCCTGCCATGCTGGGTTTGTGCTGAAAAGACGATGAAATCATCGGGTGATATTCCGAGAATTCGCCCAGCGGTTTGGACGAGGGGGTTCCATTTTGTTCGGGAAAGTTTATCGGCCTTGGTCAGGATGGGGATTGCCGGGATTTTTTTCTCCTTCAGCCAGGACCAAAGGCTTATATCATCCGGGGTCGGCAGATGGCGCAAATCCATTATCTGGACAATCCCCCGGAGGTTTTCGCGTGAATCGAGGTAGGTCTCGATCATCGGCCCCCAGCTTGCGCGCAGGCTTTGGGACACCTTGGCATATCCATATCCCGGCAGGTCAACGAACATGAAGGAACCATTTATTTTAAAAAAGTTGATGAGTTGAGTGCGGCCCGGGGTGCGGCTTGTGCGGACCAGTTTTTTGCGCTGGATCAGGCAATTTATAAGGGCAGATTTACCTACGTTCGACCGGCCGGCGAACGCCACCTCGGGCGATTCATCCCGTGGGTACTGATCGGGCCGCGCGGCGGATGTGATGAATTCGGCCGACGTTATGACCAAAGCATCCTGGAAGCACAGGGCAGGGGGCAGTGAGCAGGAATTCCCGCTTTTTACCGCCTGCTTTCCACTTCCTGCATCTTGCTTCTTCATTCCCGCATCCCGCTTGCTTGCAGTCACCTCGTATGAGAGGCTATATACAGCACTAAGCAGAAGAATATCATTTCTATTACGCACCCCTTAGCGATGTATCCCGCGTAGCGCGACAGGCATCCCCTGTAAGGTCTATCGGGCGCGTTGGGCGATTGCGGGATGCCTGTTCACCGGCCCTTGAGGTAGCGCTCGATCCGGTCAAGTCCCTGCCTGATATTTTCCAGCGAATTGGCATAACTGAAGCGGACGTAGCCTTCGGCATTCGATCCGAAATCCACTCCAGGCGTTATGCCGACCTTTGCCTTTTCAAGGACTTCAAAGGCGAAGGAATAAGAATCATCAGTAAACCGGTGTGCATTGGCAAAGACGTAGAAGGCCCCAGTCGGCTCAACCGTTATCCCGAAGCCGATCTCCCGCAGCCGGGCAATCATATACTGCCTGCGCCGATTGTACGTTTCGCGCATTTTCGCGACATCTTCGGCGACACTCGGGTCCGTGAGAGCCGTGTAACCTGCGGCTTGTGCGACGGAATTTGCAGAGATAAAGAAATTCTGCACCATTTTCTGTATCGGGCGGATCATGCGCTCAGGCGCTATCAGGTATCCGAGCCGCCATCCCGTCATTGCGAAAAGCTTGGAAAAGCCGTTGAAGACGATGCAGTTTTCGGTAAATTCCAGCACTGAGCGCGCACGGCCCTCATATACGAGACCGTGATAAATTTCATCGCTGAGGATCAGCCTGCCCATATCAGCGATTTCGGCCATCCGGTCCGGCTCGAGCAGGTTTCCGGTCGGGTTTGCCGGCGAATTTATAAGGATGGCCTTAGTTCGCGGAGTAAGCGCAGCCTTTATAGCTTCCGGCCTGTACTGAAAACCGTCTTCCTCATAGACCGGGACCATCCTGGGGACCGCTTCGAGGAAACGCACGAAATTCGGATGGCAGGCGTAATGAGGATTGGACAGAATTACCTCCTCGCCGCATTCCAGAATGGCGCTCATCGCCACCAGGAAGGCAGGGGAGGTCCCGGATGTAACTACCACCCGGTTGGGATCGATGTTACGAACTCCGTAAGTCTGCTCATAATAGCTACAGATAGCCTCGCGCAGTCCGGGGGTCCCAAGGCTGTGCGTATAGTGGGTATCGCCCCTGGAAAGGGCCTCTATCGCCGAGTTTTTTACGGCCTCAGGAGTATTGAAATCAGGCTCGCCAACCTCCAGGTGAATCACGGATTCTCCGGCTCGCTCCATTTCCTGGGCGCGTTCCAAAACATCCATCACGATGAATGAGGTTATTTGCTCCAGTCTTCTGCAGATCACCTCTGCCTCCTATCGAGATGGCACTTTAATGATTACCGGCTTGCCCTCGATCTCGCCACTTAATTGGGTCATCAATGTGGAGGCCCTCGAAGCGCTGTTGACCGGTTGAAGCTGAATGACGAACACCTTACCGCGCGCCCGGTGCTTGATGGTTTTAACGACAGCGCTGTAACCTTTTTTATCGAGGCGGGTTTTTATCTCCTCGGCTTTCTCCCTGTCCACAAATGAGCCAACCTGGACTATGTATCGAAAGGGTTGAGATTCAGGACTTTTAGAGATCCCTCCCTGAGCCCGGGCGCCTCCATCATTGGGGACCGGGGTTTTTTTGACCACAGGCGCCTGAGTTTCCCCTGGAACCTCCCGATGCACCGGGGCGGGCTCAGAATTCACCATATCATCCTGCGCCGGGGAAGGCGCCGGCTGTGCGGCGTGGTCAGGTATTTTTTCCGCGCTCGATGGGAGTTCCTCATTTATCTGAGAGCGCTGGTGGTATTCGTTCGAGATGACCTCGATTTCGCCGGGAGGAATGTGGGATGAGGCGTGGGAACGGGTCCTTTTCTGGGTGGCGGCATTGAGCTTTTCGAGGTACTTTCGGGCTTCATCGGCCATATCGGTATTGGGGGCAATTTCCCTAACCCGGCTAAGCGAGTGAAGGGCCGCTTCCATGTCTCCCGCCAGGTAGCTCAAAATGCCGAAGCGCAGAATGGCTTCGGCCAAATCGGGTGATGCGCGCACCGCATTTCCGTATGCATGCCGGGCCTCATCGCTTCTGCTCAACTGTTCGAGAATCTGACCAGTTCGAAGCCAGGCGATCCCATAATGCTGATCGAACTTTACGGCCTGCTGATAGTAGAGCAGAGCCTTTTGGATATCGCCATTTTTTTCGTAAAGCCTCCCAAGGTTGTACGCGGCAAACTGAGGGGTCTTGTAGAAGGGATCGTCGAGTGCCTTCTGGAATGCTCCCCGGGCGAGTTCGAACTGCCCGCGTGTGGCGTAGATATACCCCATCGTATTCAGTGCTTCGGGGTAAGCGGGTTTAATCTTGAGCGCGTTCTGGAGATGCGAAATCGCTTTGTCCTGCAACCCGCGCTGGTCGTACGCTAGTGCGAGATCATACTCTATGACGGGGTCGTTGGGCTTTTTCTCCGCCGCGTCAGTTAGGTATTTCAGTGCGTTTGCCGTCTCTCCGGCCGCCAGGCATTTCTCGCCCAAATCCTGGAGTTGGGCGGTCGAATGCGTGGGTTGTGTCGATGTGGTGGCGCAGCCTGAAATCACCACAAAAAAAGCAACACACAAAAGCGCAAATCGTCTCATCTCTAGATCACCTTGTTCAGGGTATACTCGATAATCCCTTCGGCGCCTCTTTTGATCAAATCAGGTATGAGTTCGCGGACTTGGCTCTTCGATACTACGGTCTCAACTGAAAGCCACTCAGACTGATAGAGGTTGGCGACGGTCGGGGCATTCAAGCTTGGCAGAATCTCTATGACGCCCTCGATTTTTTCCTTTGGCACATTCATTTTGAGCGCGACCAGAGCTTCGGCGCGCAGCGCACCCTGGAGCAGCAGCGAGATGTGCTCTATCTTGTCGTGTTTCCAGGGATCCTGCCATGCATCGAGGTTAGCGATGAGCTGCGTGTTGGACTGCATCAATTCGTCAATGATCCTGAGGCCGTTTGCGCGCATTGTCGAGCCTGTTTCGGTGACTTCTACAATAGCGTCGCAAAGGCCGGAAATGACTTTTGCCTCCGTGGCGCCCCAGGAAAACTCCACCTCTACCCTGATGCCCTTCGATTGGAAATAGCGCCGGGTAAAGTTTACCAGTTCGGTGGCGATTTTTTTGCCCACCAGGTCCTTTTCGTTTTGGATGGCGGAGTCCATCGGCACTGCCAGGACCCACCTTGCGGGCCGCTGGCTCACTTTGGAATAGACCAGGTCGGCTACGACATGGATTTTGGAGTCATTTTCCATGATCCAGTCGCGGCCGGTGAGTCCCACGTCGAAAGTACCGTTCTCAACGTAGCGCGACATTTCCTGTGCGCGGCAGATCGAGCAACGGATGAACGGATCGTTGATCTCCGGGAAATAGTTTCTTTCTGAAAGCGATATTGTCCAGCCGGATTGCTGAAAGAGCCTGAGGGTGGATTCCTGGAGACTTCCCTTCGGAATGCCAAGCATGAGCTGTATCACTTCTTATAAACCTCCCGGGGGTCAAAGACTCGGACTTCCCGCACTTCAAAACGGCCGTCGATGAAAAATCGGTGAAAGCAACTTTCGAAACCGGTATGGCAAGCCGCTCCCCCTATCTGGTCAACCTTGAGCAGAATGGTATCGGAGTCGCAGTCGATCAAGATTTCGCGAACAAGCTGGATGTTCCCCGATTCTTCGCCTTTCAACCAGAGCTTCTGCCTGGACCTGCTCCAATAGTGAGCTTTTCCGGTTTGGACGGTCTTGTTCCAGGCGAGTTCGTTCATATATGCCAACATGAGCACCTTCCCGCTCTCAAAGCTCTGGACGATCACGGGAATCAAACCGTTTTGTTTACTAAAATCAGGTCCCAACGTCAATGTTCCCTTGAAATTATGGGCGAACGGCGAGCCGGTGCTTTTTCAATTGACCCGTTCACCGATTCATCAATTTTAATTACCTTTTTGCCGCAAG
>Ga0187890_10001009_pt1 | contig 20553 bp, 16 predicted proteins | sample June2016WEW_21_1_FD_133005 | JGI IMG/M metagenome (GOLD analysis project Ga0187890, IMG submission 133005) | Peatland microbial communities from SPRUCE experiment site at the Marcell Experimental Forest, Minnesota, USA - June2016WEW_21_10 | ecosystem: Environmental > Terrestrial > Soil >... | reverse complement strand
TCGAACTGCGGGAGGAACAGCAGTTTCCCGTCATCTGCGCGACAACGCGGCGACGCGCAATGAGGTACCCTTGGGGGAATCTGCCATGGCTGCCAACGCTCTCGATCGCCAACTCACCCAACTCGAAGCCAGCCGCTACCGCTTCGGCCGCAATGAAGCCGCTCGCGTCGTCAAACTGCTGAAACGGCTCGCCGCTGCGCGCTTCTCCGATCCGGCTTCGCTGATCCGCTTCCACGAGACCCTGCTCTTCCTGCGTGCTTTTCCGCAAGGTCCGGCCGTGGTTCGTGCTGCGGAGCGGGTTCTGAATGGCTTTCATAAGAAAGCGGAAACCTCGCGCAAGGCTGGCGCCGACATGGACGCCTTCGACGATTTCGACACATCTGGCATTGCGGGCACGCAGATGGAAGACACGCTCAGCTTCGACGTGGCGCGCTGGCTCGTCAAGCGCATGCCGGGCGAAATCGAAATCGCCTGGGACAACTACGAACCGGGGCGGGAGTTGGGCAGCACCGGTCCGCGCTTCATGCCGCTGCTCGAAGACGACTCGTACGTCGAGGCCGACACGCCGTGGCGGAAATGGCTGGAAGCGGCTTCGGGCAGGATTGGCGCCGATCCGGCATGGTTGATTCAGCGCTTCTCCGATCTACCGATTCCGCCGCTACAGAAAGCGGAACTTTACGAATCGTTGCGAGCGCCCTTGCGCTGGAATCTCGGGAACTCCTCCCTAACGCGAACGCGAAACTGGAAGCCGGTTCGGAGTGTTTATTACCACAGCGAACCCGACGGCACAGGATTGATCAGCCGCAGCCAGGTGTCACTGGCTGGCGAGTTGGCGCGGCGTCCGCCGAAACTGACGAAGCTTTCGCGCGGGCAGGGCGAGCAGGTGATGGAACTGATCCGCGAGGTTATGCTGGTTCGTTACCGCGAGTTATACGGTACGACGTTGGGCGATCCGGCCTCGGTAGTGCGGAGCGATGTGGGCCGCGGTGTTTCGATCTATCTCTGGAATCTGCCACCAGATCGCCGCTTGCCCCTGCGCGCCTACGTCGCGGGATTGACGCTGAAAAACGGCGTGCCCATCAACTATATCGAAGCCATCGGGCTCTGCGAGTGGATGGAGGTCGGCTTCAATACTTTCTATACCTTCCGCGGCGGCGAAGCGGGATGGATTTACGCGCAAGTGCTGCGCTGCCTGTGCCACCTGATGGGAACGACTTGCGTCTCGGTCTATCCGTATCAACTCGGCCACGACAATGACGAAGCGATCGAGTCGGGAGCGTTCTGGTTTTATCGGAAGCTTGGATTTCGGCCGGGACGAGCCGATCTGCAAGAACTGGCGGAACGCGAAGAAAGCAGAATCGCCGCCGATCCGAAGTATCGGACTCCGGCGCGTACTTTGCGACGGCTGGCGGCGGGGCACGTCCTCTTCGAGACGCCGGGCAGCGAATTAGGGGCGTGGGACAGTTTCAGTACGCGCAACATTGGCTTGGGTGTGAATCGCCGGATGGCGCGAGAGTTTGGCGGAGATGCTGGCCGCATGCGTGAGCATTCCAGGCAGGAACTGGAGCAAACGCTAGGAGCGAGTACGTCTTCATGGAAACCGCGCGAGAAAGCAGCCTTCGAGAATTTCGCGTTTGTCCTGACCGGTGTGCGAGGATTGCGGACGTGGACACGAGACGAAAAAGAAGACCTCATCCGAATCATCCGGGCCAAAACGAAGCCGGATGAAATGCTCTATCTGCATCTTACGCAGAGGCATGAGCGGCTAAGGGAGGCACTGCTGAGGATGGCAAGGCCACAGCTGAAAGCGGCTTAGCCTTGGTTTGTTCACGCCAGGTTCAGAGACTGATCCGGCGTATTGTGCTATGCGAAGAGCCGTACCCGCAAACTTGAACCGCCTCGTTTGACCGTGTATAAAGATTTAGGAAGCGCGACGCGAGTGCGGCGGGCTAGCCATCCAGACCGGATTTACCCTCAAACGGTCTGCAATGCAGGGATGTTGAAAGCGGAAGTGGTGGAATTGGCAGACACACCATCTTGAGGGGGTGGCGCCGAAAGGCGTGGGGGTTCAAATCCCCCCTTCCGCACCATTCTTGGTGCTTTCGATTGAGTAGACTAACGCTGACTACTCATGTATTACAACATCGTTCAACGCCACCCGCGGACTCTCTTCATCTCCCCAAATCGCGCAAACTGATCTGCATTGCAGAAGGCGCCGCTCTCCCGAAGTGAATCATAAGCCAGGTCTAACCATTCGCCTTCGCTCACCTCAGCGCCGGCGCGGCGGGAGATTTTAAAGTCTCGGTCCTCTGTGCCGATCTATTACAAGGCAGGCGTATAAGGCAGGCGTGCAGAACAGAGCACCGACACTTTGCCTGCCAAGAATGGAAACCGCCTCATGAACGGCATACATGCCCTCATCGTCGACGATTCCTCGGTCATGCGAAAGATCGTGGAGCGCTCTTTGCGTCAGGCCGGCATCGAGCTGACACAGGTACTGGAGGCCGGAAACGGCGCCGAAGCGCTTTGCGTCCTCAAGGAGAACCGGGTCGAGCTGATTCTTTGCGATATCAACATGCCCGTGATGGACGGGTTGGAGTTCATCAAACAACTGTCCTCGGTCGAGAACGCAAAAGGCGTCCCCGTAGTCATGATTACCACCGAAGGCAGTGAGGCACACGTGGTTCAGGCCCTGTCCTGCGGGGCGCGCGGCTACATCCGCAAGCCCTTCACCCCGGACCAGGTCAAGGAGCACGTGGTCCCCATTCTGGGAGGGAAATCATGAGGTCGTCCGTGAACGAAGCGCTGGCCGCCAACGGCCAACACGAAGCCTGGACTCCATTGCTGGAACTGGCCGCGCGGGAAGTCTTCGAACTCATGCTGGGCTGTCAACTGGTCCCGTCGACAACGCCGGAGGAGGCATCCCTGGACGTGACTTCGATGGTCGGACTGGCCGGAAAGTTATGCGGCGTGCTAAGCCTCCGTTGCGATGGGAAGTCAGCGGCTCTCATGGCTTCCAAGATGCTGGGCGTGGAAGCGGAGAAGGTGGGTCCCGAGGTATCGGATGCGCTCGGCGAAGTCTGTAATATGATCGCCGGCAACTTCAAGAACAAGATCTCCGGTCTGAGCGAGGGCTGCATGCTCTCCGTACCGACGGTGATTACCGGCACCGACTATAGCCTGCACTCGCAGGCAGATTCTCCGGGCCTGGAGGTGCGGCTGCTGTTTGAAGGCATGCCGATCGCCATTTCGCTCCAGATCCGGCGCTGACATTGACTCGCACGCGCCGCTTTGCCTGCGGAAGGTGGCATCGGTCAGCTGCTCTGCTGTTGTTCCCACTCCCGCTCGCACGACCATCGGATTCCTACGGCTTGAACACCGCATCCACCACGGCGACGATCTCCTCCATCGCTCCATCGATGTCCATCGTAAAGCGAGCCAGGTCCATGGTTGCCAGCGCCGGATAGTGCCCAACCAGCGTTGCCCACGCGGCGTCTCCCGCAAGATCCATGCCCATGGCTTCGTAGTATCCGTATCCCAAGTCGCGCAACCGGCACAACAAGTCGCTGAGATGGACCAGCGACACCAGTGGCCCGCAGGTTGGCACCGCCGCTACATCGTGGTGAAACTCGATCACTTCGATCACGTCGGAGGAGAAATGCCACTGTTCGGCCAAGATCTTGCCGCTTTGACAATGGGTGAATCCGAGATGCTCTTCTTCGCCGCGATGCAGCGCCACATGAGCTTCGCGGGCGGCTTGGATGCACCGTGGATAATCCTCGCTACACGCGATGATGTTGACCAGGATGCCCAGGTCGTGCAGCAGGCCGGCGAGGTAGGCCTTCTCGGGGTCGGGATAGCCGATCAATTTTGCCATCTTGCGGCTCACCAGCGCACAGCCCAGGGAGTGACGCCAGAAAGTCACCGCGTCCAGAGCCCACTTGTCGGGCGGCACAATCCGGTTCAGGCAACAACCCAGCAGGATGGCCTCGATTCGCTTGAGCCCCAGGGCGAAGACCGCGCTGCGCACCGTTTCCGTGTTGCGTCGTCCGAACAGGGGCGAGTTTGCCATCCGCAGACAGTGGGCTGCAATCGTCCCGTCATACGACACGAGATCGATTACTTTCTCGACATCGACCTGGTCCGGTGAATGGAGCATGGCCGTCAGCGGAAGGACGATCGCCGGAACCGCCGGCATCGCTTCCAGGGCCTGGATTCGTGGCCGGATTTCCTCGAGTCGCTGCGCCTTCATGGTTTGCCTCCTCCGGTGTACCCAACCGGCGGTTTCCAGTACCCGATGGCCCCCGGGAAGTGCACCAGGTGAAATCGGTCGTCCACCTGATACAGCGACTCGGCGTGGCCCATGAACATATAGCCACCAGGCAGCAGATTGGAATAGAAGTGCTGCATGACCTTGCGCTTCGATCCCAGATCGAAATAGATGAGCACGTTGCAGCAGAAAATAATGTCCATGCCCTTCAGGAACGTCATTTTGCTGTCGTCATTGAGGTTGACGCGCTCAAACCGGATGAGCGACTTCAGTTGCTCGCCGGCCTGCAGGCGCTTCTCATCGTGGGGCTTGAAGTACTTTCTGCGCAGCGCCTCGCTTGTGCTGCGCAGAGCGTATTCGCCGTAAATCCCAGCCTTGGCGGCCGCGAGAGAGTTGTCGTTCAAGTCGGTGGCCAGAATGTCAAAGGTCCAACCCGCCAGCATTTTTTCGCTTTCTTCCAGCAGAAACATGGCCAGCGTATAGGGCTCTTCCCCGGTCGAGCAGCCCGCGCTCCACAGGTGGAGCCGCTTGAACCCCATGGCGCTCTTGGCTTTCAGAATCTGGGGAAGAATCACGCTGCGCAGCGCCTCCAACTGGGGAGGGCTGCGAAACATGTAGGTCTCCCCAATGGTGATTTCGTTCTGCAGCAGCCGCAACTCGGCTTCCCGGTTGCCACGCACGGTAAGATGCTCCAGGTATTCCGCAGGGGTCTTTGCATGCACCGCGCTCATGCGCCGCGCGCAACGCGAAGCCAGCAAGTACAGTTTCTCTTCTGACTGGTAAATGCCCGAGATTTGGTAGATCATGTCGCGGATCTTCAGGTACGCGGGATCGCGCAGATCCTCGGCGCCGGATTCGGTCTTCGATTTTGCGGATTTTGCGCTGGCGAGATCGGCCATGTCATTTCCCCAGCGTGGCGGCGGCCGTCGAAGTGAGCGCCCGACTGGAGGCGACCCGGCGAACGATTTCCTGGCCGATCTCCGGCAGGGGGCAGATCTTGTCCGCCGCCCCCGCGCCGACCACCGCGCCCGGCATTCCCCATACCACCGAGGAGGCCTCATCCTGCACGACGATCCCGCCGCCGGCTTCCCTGATCTGGAGCGCCCCGCGAGTCCCGTCCGAACCCATTCCCGTCATCACCACTCCCAGCACATTGGCGCCATAGGTCCTGGCCACGGATCGAAACAGCACATCCACCGCCGGACGGCAGGAATTCTCCGGGGCTCCTGATTCAGGTTCAAGACCACCCCGGTTCCCTTCCGCACGACGATCAGGTGATAGTCGCCGCGCGCAATCCAAACCTGTCCGGGCTGGAGCGTCGCACCGACTTCTCCCTCTCGCACCGAAAGCGGAGAGCAACCATTCAGCCGCTCGGCTAATAGCCGGGTGAACATCGGTGGCATGTGTTGCACGACCACCACGGGCACGGGGAAATCCCGCGGAAGGTGAGGAATCACTTCCCCTAACGCGTTGGGCCCACCGGTGGATGTGCCAATGGCGAGAATGTCGATTCGTTGGCCGCCCGGTTTTCTCTTGGGCGAGAAGACGGCCGGCGCGGACGCCGCATGGCTGTTCCGGCCGGTCAGGGAAACGATCTTGGCGACTAACTCCTGCCGCATCTGCTCCATTGCTCCCGCCAGACTTTCGCTGTTGGTCGGCTTGGTTGCATAGTCGGAGGCGCCGAGCGACAACGCCTCCAGCGTAATGGCCGCTCCCCGTTCGGTGAGGGTGCTGAACATGATCACCGGCAGCCTGGGGTAGAGCTTGCGGATCTCGACCAGGGTCTGAATCCCATTCAGACCGGGCATCTCGATATCCAGCGTGATCACATCCGGATTCAATTGCGGAATTTTGGCCAGAGCGATCGCTCCGCTGGAGGCGAGGGCCTCGCACAACAGCTTGCGGACCACCACGGAATCGTCGACGATCAGTACCCGAACAGGCGGCATGGGGTATTCACTGTTCTGTTGCAGCGGAGGCTACGCAAGCGCAGCCTCCGCTGGTTCGGTGGAAAGGGACCACAGCGCTTACGAACTGGCCCGGGCGCCCATCGCCTTCGAGGCCGGCGGCTTCGCCGAATGCCCGGACTGGGCATCGTCGATCTTGAATTGCGAAACCAGGTTCTGTAGATCGCTGGACATCTTGGACAGGGCCTGGGCGGCTTTCAGGGAATCCTCCGAGCCCTGGGTTGTGCTCTTGGCCGCGTCGGCCACGCCCGCGATGTTTTTGGTGATCTCGCCCGAGCCTTTCGCAGCCTCGCCGACATTACGTGCCATCTCGTTGGTCGTGGCGTTCTGTTCTTCGACGGCGGTGGCGATGGTATTGGAAATATCGTTGACCTGTTTGATGACTCCGCTGATCTGCCCGATGGCGCCGACAGCATTTTTGGTGTCGCCCTGGATGGCCTCGATCTTGCGGCTGATGTCCTCGGTCGCCTTGGCCGTCTGCTTGGCCAGTTCCTTGACCTCGTTGGCCACCACCGCGAAGCCCTTGCCCGCTTCGCCGGCGCGGGCGGCTTCGATGGTGGCATTCAGGGCCAGCAGATTGGTCTGTTGGGCAATCGAGGTGATGACCTTGATGACCTGTCCGATCTCGGTCGAGGAATCGCCCAGTTTGCTCACCACCTGGTTGGTATCCTCAGCCACCTTGACCGCACTGGTTGCGACTTTCGCCGATTCATGAGCGTTCTTGGCGATTTCCTTGATGCTGGCGCTCATTTCTTCGGTGCCGGTGGCCACCGTCTGCAGATTCTTGTTGACCTGCTCGGCCCCGGCCGCAACCACGCTGGCCTGCGCCGAGGTTTCTTCCGCGTTCGCGCTCATCTGCTGGCTGGTCGCCGTCAGTTCTTCCGAGGCGCTCGCCAGCGACTGGGCATTCTGCGTAATCGACTGCATGCTGGCCCGCAGCCCGTCCGTCATGGCGTTGATGTTGTTCTTGATTTCAGCATGATCGCCCTGGTACTCCCCGGCTACCCGCGCGGTTAAGTCTCCGTCGGCTATTTTCTTGAGCACCGCTCCGGCTTCCTGCACGGGCTTGATGACCGCGTCCAGGCAGTCATCGACGCCCTGCACGATCTTGCGAAAATCGCCCTGATGCTTGCTGGCGTCGGCCCGCGTCGCCAGTTTGCCCTCCACCGCCGCTTTGGACAGCATGACGGCGTCGGCCACCAGCGCGCCCACCGCGTCAATACAGGTGTTCAGGTTGTTCTTCAGGGTGTTGAAGTCGCCGTTGTAGTTGTCGGTGATCCGGGCCGGAATGTTGCCCTTGCTGATATCGTCCACGTACCGGGCGGCCACATTCAACGGACCGATGACCGCGTCCAGGCAATCGTTCACGCCTCGCACGACCTTGCGGAAGTCGCCCTGGTGTTTGCTGGCCTCGGCCCGCGTCGCCAGTTTGCCTTCCACCGCCGCTTTGGACAGCATGACGGCGTCGGCCACCAGCGCGCCCACCGCGTCAATACAGGTATTCAGGTTGTTCTTCAGGGTGTTGAAGTCGCCGTTGTAGTTGTCGGTGATCCGGGCCGGAATGTTGCCCTTGCTGATGTCGTCTACGTACCGGGCGGCGACGTTCAACGGCCCGATGACCGCATCCAGAGTGGCGTTGACGCCCTCGATGACCTTGCGGTAGTCGCCCTGGTGTTTGCTGGCCTCGGCCCGCGTGGCCAGTTTGCCTTCCACCGCGGCCTGGGACAGCATGGCTGCGTCGGCCAGCATGGCGTTCAGCGCCTGCTTCTGCTGCGTCGTATCGGTCGCGTATTTCACCACCTTATAGGGCTTGCCGTTCAGATCGAGGATGGGGTTGTAGTAGGCCTGAATCCAAACTTCCTTGCCGCCCTTGCCAATCCGCTTGAACCCGTCGGAGACGTTCTCGCCCCGGTTCAGCCTGGACCAGAAGTCTTTGTATTCCGGGCTCTGCCGGTAGGCGTCATCGACGAACATGCTGTGGTGTTTGCCTTTGACCTCGTCGAGCGTGTAGCCCAGCGCCTTGAGGAAATTGTCGTTGGCCGCGATAACGGTTCCATCCATCTTGAACTCGATCACCGCCTGCGCCTTGCTGACGGCCGCGATCTGGCCGGCATAGTCGGCGTTGCGCAACTTCTGTTCGGTGACGTCGGTGGCATATTTCACTACCTTGAAGGGTTTGCCGCTCAAGTCCAGGATGGGGTTGTAGGAAGCCAGAATCCAGACTTCCCGGCCGCCCTTGCCGATGCGCTTGAATTCGTCGGCCACGTATTCGCCGCGGTTGAGCTTCGCCCAGAACTCTTTGTAGTCCGCGCTCTGGCGGTAGGCGTCATCGACAAACATGCTGTGGTGTTTGCCTTTGACCTCGTCGAGCGTGTAGCCCAGCGCCTTCAGGAAGTTGTCGTTGGCCGCGATAACGGTTCCATCCATCTTGAACTCGATCACCGCCTGCGCCTTGCTAACGGCTGCGATCTGGCCGGCATAGTCGGCGTTGCGCAACTTCTGTTCGGTGACGTCGGTGGCGTATTTCACCACCTTGAAGGGTTTGCCGTTCAAGTCCAGGATGGGGTTGTAGGAAGCCAGAATCCAGACTTCCCGGCCGCCCTTGCCGATGCGCTTGAATTCGTCGGCCACGTACTCGCCCCGGTTCAGCTTCGCCCAGAACTCTTTGTAGTCCGCGCTCTGACGGTAGGCCTCATCGACGAACATGCTGTGGTGTTTGCCCTTGATTTCGTCGAGCGTGTAGCCCAGCGCCTTGAGGAAATTGTCGTTGGCGTGAAGGATCGTTCCCTCCATGGCGAATTCAATCACCGCCTGCGACTTCCCAATGGCGGCGATCTGTTCGGCATGGTCGTTATCGCGCAGTTTCCGTTCGGTGATGTCGGTCATAAACTGCATGACCCGATAGACTTTTCCGTCGATGTCGGGGATCGGATAGTAGGTGCAAGCGACCCACATCTCCCGGTTGCCTTTGGCCAGTCGGCGGAATTCACCGGACTGCGCCACGTGATCCTTGAATTTCGCCCAGAGCGTCGCGTTTTCCGGCAGATCGCGATCGGCATCGCGCTCGAAGATTCTGTGGTTCTTGCCCTGGACTTCTTCGATCGTGTAACCCGTCATCCGCAGGAAAAGGTCGTTGGCGCGCACGACATTGCCCTCGATGTCGAACTCGACGCAGGGCCGCGAATTGAAAATGGCCTGCATCGCCTGTTCCAGCCGGTATTGCTCGGTGACGATGGCCCAGGCCGTCGCATATCCGACCAGCGCGCCTTTCTCGTCGTAAACGGGGTGTATAGTCTGTTCGATCTTCTCCTGTCCGAGCTGGATGTAGGCATGGTGCGGCAGATTCTTTTCGCTGGCGAGAACCTGCCGCGCCCGGGCCGGTGTCTGGTGGAAGATATCGATGGATTTGCCGATCATCTCGTCGACTTTGCAGGGCAGCAGATGCTCGATCTTCGCTAACGTGTTTCGGGACGCCTGGTTCATGTAGCGAACGACCAGATCCTTGTCCGCGTAAATCAAGTTGCAAGGCGGCAGAAGTTTATAAATCTGTTTCAAATAGTGTGGGTGTTCGGTGAGATCTGGGACGGCTGCTTTCCGGCTCTGGTGTTCCATTCGAATGCTCCTTTGTGAAATCGATGTCGGCCTTGCCATGGCTTCGGCTGCACTGGCGAATTCCTATAAATATCGGTTCCAGCCCGTGCCGTGCTAGTTCGCGGTTCGGACGGCACCCTCGGCTCCGCCCACCGCCCGCTCCGTGTCCAGTACCAGCAACAGCCGTTCCTGCAGCTTGTACACCCCCCGCACCAGTTCGCGGGTTTCTCCCCGCACCGTTTCTGGAGGCCGTTCAAAACTTTCCTCGTCCACTTCGAGCACATCCCCAATCTCATCCACCAGGAAGCTGACCGCGCCATCGTCGGTGCGCACCACCACGTTCATGGGCAGTTGCGACGCGGGACGGTCCTCCATGGCAAAGCGCCGGCGCAAATCCACCGCCATGACGATTTGCCCCCGCAAATTGATCAGCCCGCGGATGACCTGGGGGGTCAGGGGCACGCGCGTCATCTCCTGGTAGCGGATCACTTCCTGCACCTGCTGCACGGGCACACCGAAGAACTGATCTTTGAGGAAGAAGGTACAAAACTGCTGTAAGTTGGCCACGAGTCCTCTCTCTCCTTATGCCGGAACCCCGGACGCCGAAACCCCGACTGACAACGGACTGCCCGCGGCCGCCGCGATCAGACCGTGTACGTCCAGAATGTCGGTCACGCGTTTCTGGATCACAGCCGAGCCCAGCAAGCCTTTCCGTTCGGGTTGCGGTTGCATGACAAACGATTCCTCGACGATGTCCAGAATGCGGTCCACCACCAGCCCCACGCTTCGCCCTTTATCGGCATAGACCACCACGTGCAGCGATTCCTCGCCGGCCTCCGCCGCCCTCCGGCGCTTGCTCTCGAGCACTTCCGAAACCCGGATCAGAGGCATGATCTGCCCGCGGTACTGCACCACCTCGTGGTCGCCGGCGACTTCGATCGAGTCGCGGGGAAATTCCTCCAGACGAGCCACCAGGGAGAGGTCGATGGCCATGCGCCCGTTTTCCCCATACTGGAACAGCAGCACGGCATTGCGTTGATTGCCGTCGCCCGCCCCGAGCGTCTGGCTCCCTTTTTCGGCCACCGCCCGATCCCGGGCTTCGCTGACCACGTGGGCGCGCTGCGCCAGGCCCAGCACATCCAAAATCAGGGCCACGCGGCCGTCCCCCATGATGGTGGCCCCGGCGTAGGTGTTGATGCTCTTCAACTGCTTGCTGAGCGGCTTGACCACGATTTCCTCGGTGTCGTTGATTTCGTCCACCACCAGCCCAAACTGCTGGTCGTCGGCGCGCAGCACGACGATGTTGGCGTTCTGGGATTCAAGAACCTTCCTTTCCATGCTGGTAGTCAGCTCCATGACGCGATGAGAAATGCGCGTGACCGCGTCCAGTTCCTGGAGGGCAAGACTCTCCTCGCCCTGGCTCTTGTGCAGCAGGACATTGCGGACACTGTTGTGGAACTCCTTATGCGTTTTCTCCAGCACGTGCATCTCGTCAACCGCGCCGTACTCTTTCAAGCCCTTCGCGTAGACCCACTTTCCGAGGGCGCAGGTTTCGTGCGATCCGGCCTGCTGCGGCGTCATGGCGAGCTTTCCGTCAAGAACCAGTTGCAGGGTGTCGATCCACTGCCGGTGCTTGTCGCGGACGGCGGAAAAATCCAGATCGCCCGCCGTCGCGCTCTGGTTCGTCGGCGCACCCTGCGGTTTACCGTCTACCTTCAGTTCCCGGTTCAAGTACACCAGGGGCAGTAGATGCCCCCGCAGTCGGTACACCGGCGCTCCATTGACCCGTTCAATGCCCTTGCGCGCCTGCTCTCCTTCCAGTCGCACCAGTTCGAGCAGGCTGACCTGCGGAATGGCGTAGCGGTCCCCGGCGGTGGTCACGATCAACGCGGGGATGATCGCCAGCGTGAGCGGGATCTTCATGCGCACCGTCGAGCCCTGCCCCGGCTTCGACTGCAGGTCGACGGTGCCGCCGATCTTTTCGATGTTGGTCTTGACCACGTCCATGCCCACGCCCCGGCCGGAGACGTTGGTGACTTTCTCCGCCGTGGAAAAGCCCGGCAGCCAGATGAGGTTGGTGATCTCGCGCTCGGTCATGCGCGCCGCCTGGTCGGCGGTGATCATACCCTTCTGGATGGCTTTGTTGCGGATCTTGTCGAAGTCCAGCCCGGCGCCGTCGTCCGAGATTTCGATGTTGACCTGCCCGCCCTCGTGAAACGCCCGCAGGAACAACCGTCCCTCCAGGTTCTTGCCCGCCGCCGCCCGCGCCGCGGGACTTTCGATGCCGTGGTCCACGGAGTTGCGCACGATGTGGGTCAGCGGGTCCTTGATGGCCTCGATGATGGTCTTGTCCAGTTCGGTTTCCTTGCCCTCCATCTCGATGCGCACCTGTTTGCCGCAGCCGAGCGCCACATCCCGCACGGTGCGCGGAAACTTGCTCCAGATGTTGCCGATGGGCTGCATGCGGGTCTTCATGACGCCCTCTTGCAGTTCGGTGGTCAGCAGGTTGAGCCGCTGGCTGGTGGCCAGCAGGCCACTGTCTTCGCTGGCGTTGGTGAACTGCACGATCTGGTTGCGCAGCAGGACCAGTTCTCCCATCCGATTCATCAGCCGGTCGAGCTGGGCAACGTCGACGCGAATGGTGCTGTCGCTGGCGCTCGGCCCGCGCGCCTGCTGCTGCAGGTTCAGAGCGTCGAGCACATCCTGCGGCTTCACCGCTCCCTTCTCGACCAGTATCTCGCCAACGTGCCGCGGGTCTCCGGCTTTTTGCTGCTCCACCGCTTCATACACTTCGCTCACCTTCGCTGCGCCCCCCTTGATGAGGATGTCGCCAACGTTCGGTGCGGGCGGCGGCGGATCGGTGCGCTGGGCTTCCGGCGGGGCGGGCGCCGCGCCGGGAGGAGCCAGGTCCGCTTCCGCCTTCGGCTGCAGCAGCCGCGTCAGGCGCGCGATCAGTTCCTGATCGTTGCGTTCCCCCTCGACGCCCGTCGCTTCGATGCTTCCCAGCATCTGCCGCACCGCATCCACCATGGCCAGCAAGGCGGTCGTGATCTCCGCATTCAGCGTGAGCAGGCCGTCGCGCAGCCGCGCCAGCAGGTTTTCCCCTACATGGGTCACGGCCCCCAACTGGTGAAACGCCAGAAAGCCCGAGGTTCCTTTGATGGTGTGAATGGTGCGAAACACGCTGGCCAGGATCTCCGGGTTGCCGGGATCTTTTTCCAGCGCGATCAGGTCGCGGTCGAGGCGATCGAGGTTCTCGTAACTCTCGACTAAGAATTCCTTAACGATTTCCAAATCGCTCATCGCTGAAAACCCTCAACACTCACTCTGCGCTCCCTTCCCGGCTACCCGTTGCCTAGCTGTCTATCGGTCCTGCGGCGTGAGACTTGAGTCGAAGGCCGTCCCACCGTCCCCGCATCAGAGCAGTTGTCCTCCGAAGCTTGCGAGGTCATTCGGAACCGCTTCATGTGTGGGCTCCAATCACGATCGAAACCGAGCACGTTCTCCTCCAAGGAAACCAAGCAACGTCTCCAAAAGGACGTGTCGGAGCTTCGCTGTCCGCGGAACCGGCGAGTGAAACGCGTCAATCTCGGCGGCAGCACGGCGGCCTTGACCGATGGGAGGGGCGGATGTCAAACTATGGTCTGGATAAAGAAGACTTTGGCGCGGTTTTCTCTTCCGCAGTATTCGTAATTACCTCAGAACGTACAATGAAGTCGGGATTGTGGGGTATCGCGCCTTTGGGCCGGTACAAGAGAAGTAAGGAACGTGTAATCAATGTAGCAAGGTAGTTCCCATTCCCCCTTCCGAAACGGCGCAGCGGGGATCGCGCGCCTTGATTTCACATTGAACCGTCGAGCTTCGGCTCCCTTGGAGTTTTTCGCATGTTGCTAAGTGTTCTGATCACCGTCATTCACGTAATTGTTTGTTTTTTCCTGATTGCCGTCGTATTGCTGCAGAGCGGCAAGAGCGGCGACCTAGCCGCTGCTTTCGGCGGCCAAGGTAGTCAGACCGCGTTTGGTCCGCGGGGAGCGGCCTCGGTTCTCTCTCGCGCCACCACCTGGTCGGCGGTCATTTTCATGCTTACGTCGATTACGCTTTCGATTTTTGCCGCGCGACGAACCGGACCGACGTCGGTCCTTTCGGGCGTGAAGACCTCGCAGACGAAGTCACAGCCGACAACCCCAGCTCCAGCCGTTCCGCAAAACCAGGCACCGACGCAGAAATAATTTGCGGTAGAGCCGGGCGTCCTCGCCCGGCCATGCGACTGTGTGCAGAACCCTTCGACTTTGCTCAGGGCAGGCTCGCGGGAGCCCCTCGCTCCATAATCTGACATATCGCGCGGTCAGGACACCAGGAACGGATTCTCTTCCCTTTCCTCCCCGATGGTTGTGGTTGGGCCGTGGCCTGGAATTACAAGTGTGTCGTCGGGCAGGGTGAGGACGCGATCGTGCAGGGAGCGGATGATCTTCTCGAACGATCCTCCGGGAAGATCGGTGCGTCCGATGCTGCGGGCAAACAGGGTGTCGCCGGCGATGAGTAATTTCTGCGCGGGGAAATAGAGACACACGCTGCCTTCGGTGTGGCCAGGAGTATGGAGCACGTTGGCCTGAAGACCTCCCGTCTGCAACGATTCGCCGTCAGCGATGCTGGCTTCGATGGCGACTCCGCCCGGCGCGGCCATACCAAGCCATGAAGCCTGCACGTCGAGCATCTTCAATAGTGCGTAATCATTTTGATTGAGCAGAATTGGCGCGCCCGTGGCGGCACGCAGCTTCATGGCGCCGCCGACGTGGTCGATGTGGGCGTGGGTGATGACGATCTGCTTCACCTTCAGCTTTTTTTCGCGGACGATGGCAAGAATGTCTTCGATGTCGTCGCCCGGATCGATGATCATGGCTTCGTGCGTCGTCTCGTCGCCGATGATCGAGCAGTTACATTGCAGCGGACCGACGGGAAGTACCTTGTGGATCATGCGTTCATTTTCGCTCAGGAAGCGACAATAAACCACCTGTCTGGACGGGAGAAATCCAAACTGCCTGGCAAAGCCTTTCTCCTTGGGTTTTTGCAGGTTCAAGGTCTTCTCTTTGACTCCGCGGGAAAGAGAAGGCAAAGTGCAGCTGCGGGCGCAGTTGATCGTTTGGCGGCTGCCGCGGTAGATCGAGCGGCCGCCGAAGCGACCGCGGCACTGGGAAGCTACACGGCGGAGACTGCAGGCGGCGCGAGCAACTGTGCCAGCGATTTCACCAGTTCTGGGTGATTCTCCTTCGGCACCAGCGCATCCGCCAAGTCATTCGCGCCGTCGAACGGCGCCGCCGCTTCCGTCAACACAATCGTTGGGACCTTTGGACGGAATTGTTTAATCTGCCGGGCAATGAGCGCGATTTCAGCGCGATTGCGATCCAACTCCAGAACCACGGCATCCACCGGTTCGCGGTTGCACAATTCGATTGCTTCAAATCCATTGCTTGAGTTGAGCACCCGATAGCCCGAACTGGTCAGGAGCTTTGCACGCGACATCAAACCGGTGACGTCACAGCAAAAATGGAGAATTGTTGGCGTCTTTGTATCGCGTCTCGTCACGGCGCACTCCCTCTCGGTGGCCGCCAGCCTATTACGCGGCCCGCAATAGCGCAATAGCCTGATACCGACCACGCTACATGGTGGCATTTCGCGGAAGGCGTGTCTGTGCAATAGTGCACACTCTCCAAAAGAACCGAATTCGGGTTTTCTTACTTACTTTTCTTAGGACTTACCTTATGATGCCGCGGCCATCTGCCCTGTCCTCTGATCGGACCGGAAGCGCAACAGCGCCGCAATGTTGCCGGCTCGATCCAGACCGTCGTTCTCCTTGAGATAGAACAGTTCGATGTCGCGGCGAATGGCGAAGGGGATGATGGCGTCGCAGACGTCGGCGAGTTCGCGGGTAGGGTTTCCGCAAGCGGCGCACACGGAAACTAGATGCGCGTCGAGATGACCGCAGTGCGAGCACTCGGACGCCCGCGCGGAATAGCCTTCGCTGAGGAAGATTGTTTGTACTCCACCGGTCTCCAGCGATTGCAGCACGCGGCGCAACCCGGTGACGCCGCGGCTGTTTGATTTGGCGAGGTCCAATGCTTCGCTGACTTTCGTGGTGGCGCGTTCGGCGATCCATTGCTTGAGGATGGCGCCGGCGTGCTCGCGAATTTCCTCATTGGAAACACTGGCAACGTCGGCGGAAAATCGGCCGATCAGACGCTGCCGGACGTAAGGATGAAGATGAGGCTCAAACTCAGACCAGTTCGCGTCCTGACAACCGACGATGAGACGCTCAAAGATACCTTTCTCGAAATTGACGCGCAGCCGTTCTGCAACCGCCTTGAAATGCTGGAGCGCTTCCTCGGCCACGCGGCGCTCGGCATGGCCGGCTTCATAGCCGTTGTAACCGTAGTTCGAACCGCTGCGTGAGAGCATGTGGACAATGGCTCCGCGCTCGCGGAGGTCGTCGAGGCGAAGATCGAAGACGCGGGCGCGCTGGCGATCGACCATGGCCACGCACAGCGCAGGTTGGGCTCCGAGCAAGGCAGCCAGCGGTTTCAGATGGAAGCGCGGCTCGAGATAGATGTGCGTGCCTCCCAGACGCGGCGGGAGTTCGTACTCTCTCCAGAAATTCTTCGCGGAGCAGGCGAAGACTGCCTTGCCACGGCTATTGCCACGAAGATTAGCGGCCAGTTCGAGAACGCGATCGACGTCGGCGTGGAGCGATCCGTTCTTGCCCTGCGCGGCGGCGCCTTTGAGGGCTTGCTTCACGACATCCTTGGCGACGATCGCCTCGCGGCGGTGGGAACGATCCTGGGGCGGATCGGGCTGAAAGTAACAACTCAGAGCGCATTCGCCTTTGGATTCGTCTGCTTGAAAATACGCCAACTCACGGATTTCGTCTCGGGTCACCATCTCCACGCTCCTTAATCAAAGACTGAGATGCTGGTAATCGTAGGTTGTTTGGTCTAGTTCCTAGCTGCGTTGCTTGACTAGGAGTTCCTCACGGAACTGGCTGGCGATGGAGGGAGCGCTGCGCACACAATCGCGCGCACGCTGCACGGACTCGCGAACGGCCTCCGGATGCCGGCCGGTGATGGCGGCAATTTCATTGAGGGAGAAGCCCTCGATGCCATAGAGGAGAAAAGCTTCGCGATCGGTGCGGTCGGCACCGGCGAGGGCAGCTTGCATCAGGGCAATCATTTCGTCGGAATACGCAGCCTGTTCGGGCGTGGAGACGCGGCGATCGGGGATGGCGCTTTCGCCCGTCCAGCTTTCGTCGGGTTGATGGAATTGCAATCCGGCTTCGTCGGAAGCTTCGACATTCTGTGCGCGGCGACTGTCTTCGAGGTGAATGGAAGACCCCAATTCATCGAGACGCGCCGTCATTTCGTTCATCGCCTGCAGCGCGAGGTGGTAAAGCCACGGTTCCAGCGTCAGCTTTTCCGGACGGTCGTGGTCGCTGAGGGCGCGGGCGATCACTTCATTCACCACCTCGGAAGTGGAGAGGCCATCTTCATCCTCGGAAAATGGGATCTCGTTGTCGGCGCGGCGAAAGTGGAGTTCGCGATCCACGAAACGTTCGAGGCGCGCGAGATTCGCATTCACATAAGAGCCGATGTCTTCGGCGGAAATCGTGGGCGGGCGCACCACTGCCAGAGTCTGCTCAAAAGGAACGCCGGGCTCTGGCGATTCCTGCGCTCCGCCTCGCCAGCGACGCCATTTGTGGCTGGAGCGGAGCACCTCCTTATGCCGGCCGATCTGCTGAATCAGTTCGTCGAAGGACGCCTTAATCGCCGCCGTTGGACTGGACGCCTTTGCCTCGGCCGTCAGTTGCCCGGAAGGCAAGCGCAGATTCAACGAGACGATGGTTCCTTCGCGAGCGGAATTCTCCTCGACCACGGCTCTGAGGTGCAGCAAGTCGGGTCGGAAAACCTGGAGCCGCTTCTGGATTTTCTCAATCTGGTGGTTGACTTCTTTTTCGATGTCGGGAGTTTTGTGGACCTTGTAACTGACGTGCACGTTCATTGTCGAGCCTCGGACGCGGGAGAAGATTTCCCGTGAAGCTGCGGTCCTTTTACAAGACAATTGTACACCCGGCGGAAAAACGAAGCGCCTAGAGGTGCCGAACGTAAACTACAGCGAGAACCGCCAGGGCCACGCTGGCTTGCAGAGCCAGCACCTTCAACGCAGCCTTCGTCCTTTGGGGCAACCACTTGACCGCGAAGAGAGCGATGATCAGGAACTGAGTGGGCATCAGTATCTGGAAGAGGTGCGCTGCGGTGCCCTCGTCGGGCTGAGGCACCAGCTCACCCTGGAAAAACATGATAAGGAACGCGGCGAGAAACCCGGCGGAAATCAACAGGGGGATGAAGCCGCCAGGGCGTTTCAGCAACTCCAGCATGCTTCACTTGATAGCACAAAAGCGTTCGGCGAGACAACGCTATTTCACATAGACCGAATCCTGCGTCAATTCCTTCGGCATGTTGACCGGGAACGGCGGGAAATCGTGCGAAGCGCCTTTGAATAACGCCACCGTCACTTCCGAGCGCCGCGTACCATCGTGGACCGCGATCTTGTGCGGCTCGTGTTCGGAATAGCCCTCCCATAGCGACACGCCGGCGTAGGCTCCGTCTTTGCGCAGGATGTAATAAGTCATGTCGACGAACTTGAGCTTGTTCATGTCGTTGTTGTAGTTGCGGGCGATGCGCTTGAGTGCGTTCATGCCCGCTTCCAGCGGAGACATGCCGCGCCGCATATTTTCGACGATGGTGTGCGCGCCGGCGACTTTGATGTTCTCTTCCCCGCTGCCGGTCGCGCCTGCCGAACCCACGTCCTGATCGGTGTAGCAGCCCGCGCCGATGATGGGAGAATCGCCGCAGCGGCCGGGAAGCTTGAACGCGAGCCCGCTGGTGGTGGTGACGCCGGAAATTTCGCCCTTGTCGTTGAGCGCGGAACAATGGATGGTTCCGGTGGGCGGAACCAGAACGCGGCGCACGGCAGCCATGCGGAATTCCGGTTCGATGCCGAGATTGGCGGCGTGCTCTTCGAGGCGCTGGATGCGATCTTGCCAGAGTTCGGACTGGGGCGATGCTGTTGGAGATACCGGCGGCTTCCATTGCGGGTCGGCCAAACCGGGGCCCCACCAGTCATCGGAGGAGTGATACTCCTTCCACAGCAGCCAGATCTTGCGCGAGCGTTCGGTGAGCAGATTTTCGCGCGGGTGCCCCATGGCGACCGCGAATCGTTCCGCGCCTTCGCCCACCAGCATGACATGGCCGGTGTGCTCCATCACAGCCTTGGAAACAAGCGCAACGTTCTTGATGTTGCGGACACCGCCGACCGATCCGGCGCGGCGCGTGGGTCCGTGCATGCAGCAGGCATCGAGTTCGACCACTCCTTCTTCGTTGGGAAGGCCGCCGAGGCCGACGCTATCGTCATTCGGATCGTCTTCGGGGCCTTTGACTACGCGGAGGGCAGCGTCCAGCGTGTCGCCTCCACCTTTCAGGAAAACGAACGCGTCGTCCAGATAGTTGCGACCATTATTAGCGCAAACAATAATCGGGCGCTTGCCGGAGCCGAAGTACCCGGTCGCATGGGAAGTATCACCCTTTCGTTGAGATTCCTGGGCCTTCAGACTAGTGACTACAGATGCGGCGATAGCGGAACCGAGAAAATTGCGACGGCTTGTGGACACGAGTTCTCCGGAATTGGGAATCGGCGAGAAGAATAACACGAAGGAGATGGAATCCGGCGCGGACGACCAGATTGGGGGCGGGTCAGCGTGCGCATCGACAAAGCCCGCAAGAAAGTTTCTCAGTTAGTGCTATGCGGGATATTTCGCCAATCGGCTGTGGAGTCAGTCGGGCCGTATAGGTAGTCGAAGAATATCCGGCTGAGCCAAGACCACCACGTTGTGCCAAAGACTCCGAACCAAAAGAGTGGATGATCGAAACGCCAAGCAATGCCGGTGAGGAGAATGCCAAAGGGTAGTTCGCTCAAGATTACTGGCATCCACTCGTGGCCAGAGATCGCGGTCGCAATGCATCCAGCCAAATGGAGGGGCGGCAAGATGAAAACCCAATGCGGTTTTAGCAGGACACTCACAAGGCGGTTCATGTACTCAAGCTCAATGTAGCGACGCGAAGGTGACTGCGCTTATTTACCCTGCTGGCGGGAACCATGTGCTCGATTCCTTTGTGTCGCCCGCCGCATCATGTAGCTAGCAGCGGCAGCTGCGGAAGCAATCCCGAACATGAAACTAACTCCCATGCCGCCAAGCACGGCTTGCCCATCTCCGGCCCAATAGTGCTTCGACCATGGGATCGTGACCGGAAGGGGAAAGAAAGAGCGCTAAAAAAAAGCAGCCAACTCCCAACGTGATCGCCTTCAGGCTTGCCCATAGCAACCAATACTTCTCGGGAGTTGTGCTATCCATGTTTTCGAACATACAGATACTCTTGAGAATTATCTCCGAGTCATGGCCGCTGGAGTTAATGACTGTTGTAACCAGCGATTACACTAACTGCAAATTGACGGTGCAATGTCAGTTTATCAACGCTAATGGCTCGGTCCACATATTCAGATCCCGACCATTGGAAGCAAGCGTGACACTCCTTCGCGAAAATCCACTGGCTGTGTGATCAAGCTCAGCACTAAATGACCTTCACCAGCAAAGTCGTAGAAGTGTCCGGGATGAACGATGAC
>Ga0187890_10001008_pt1 | contig 20553 bp, 18 predicted proteins | sample June2016WEW_21_1_FD_133005 | JGI IMG/M metagenome (GOLD analysis project Ga0187890, IMG submission 133005) | Peatland microbial communities from SPRUCE experiment site at the Marcell Experimental Forest, Minnesota, USA - June2016WEW_21_10 | ecosystem: Environmental > Terrestrial > Soil >... | reverse complement strand
GGTGGGGCCGGTCCCTGTGGCGGCGGTCAGGAGCCAGCTCCCCGAGGCCTTCGTGAAGATCCTCGTGCACAAAGGGGCGGATGTCTCCACGGTGTGCCACGTGGGGCGGACCGTCACCGCCCATGTCCAGAGTGCCCTCGAAGCGCGCGACCCGGTGTGCGTGGTGCCGCGTTGCGACGTGGCCCAGGGGCTCGAGAACCACCACTGGGAGGTGGACTACGTGGTGTGCAAGACCACCTCGCTGGCCGGGTTGGCCCGGGTGTGTCACTGGCACCACGGACTGCTCACCTACGGGGGCTACGAGCTCGTCGGTGCGCCCGGGTCCTGGGAGATGCGGGCCCCGCCGGGGGGCGACAGGTTCGAAACCGGTCCACCCCCGCGGCGCGACACCGGGTGAAGTCCAACCGGAGTCGTGTGTTAGAGAGAGACCCATGGAGCGGAGGATTCTCGGCGGGACAGGGATGTCGGTCAGTGAGGTCTGTCTCGGCACGATGATGTTCGGCGCCATGGGCAACCCCGATCACGACGAGGCGGCGGGGATGATCCACCGGGCGCTCGACGCCGGGATCAACTTCGTGGACACCGCGGACGTGTACTCGAGGGGCGAGTGCGAGGAGATCGTCGGCAAGGCCATCAAGGGCCGGCGCGACGAGGTCGTCCTGGCGACGAAGTTCGGTCTCCCCATGGGCGGTGACGCCAATCAGAAGGGGGGTTCGCCGCGGTGGATCAGGCGGGCTGTCGAGGACAGCCTGCGGCGGTTGGGTACCGATCACATCGACCTGTACCAGATGCATCGGCCCGATCGGACCACCGACATCGACGAGACCCTCGCCGCGCTGTCCGATCTGGTGGGGGCCGGGAAGGTGCGGGCCATCGGCTCCTCGACGTTCCCGGCCGAGTTGATCGTCGAGGCGCAGTGGGCGGCGGAGAGGCGGGGGCATCACCGGTTCCGGACCGAGCAGCCGCGGTACTCGATCTTCTCGCGGACGATCGAAGCCGGTGTGCTCCCGACCGCGCAGCGGTACGGGATGGGCGTGTTGACCTACGGGCCCCTGAGCGGTGGGTGGTTGTCGGGACGGGCCGATCCCACCACAGGACACCGGGCCAGGGTGTCGGCGCGGAACTTCGACATGGCGGTCCCGGGGAACCAGGCCAAGCTCGACGCCCTGGGAAAGATCACGGCGCTCGCCGCGCAGTCGGGGATGCCGGTCACCCACATGGCGACCGCCTTCGTGCGGGCCCATCCCGCGGTGACGTCCGTGATCGTCGGTCCCCGGACACCGCAGCAGCTCGAGGATCTCCTGGCCGGTTCCGAGGTGGTGCTGGGCGACGACGTGCTCGACCGGATCGACGAGATCGTGGCGCCGGGGACAGAGCTCAACGCCGGTGACAATTACTTCGCCACCCATCCCGCCATCGAGGACAGGCGACTCCGGCGCCGTTAGTCCGCCGGTTCAGCCGGTTCAGCCGGTGCAGTCGGTGCAGCCGGTTCAGCCCGAGCCGGCGATGGCGGTGATGGCCCGGTCGCAGGCGGCCCGCCGGTCGTAGGGGGGTTGGCGCTCGGCGTCGTCGGCCCGGCGGAGGTCGGACCCGTAGGACCTCCGGTCAGGGTCGACGGCGACGGGGACGAGGGAGAAGGGCATGGGGTAGTCGGGGGGCGGGTCGAAGGATTCCCGGCCCGAGTCCCGGACGAGGGGGGTCGGGGCCCCCTCGGAGAGGTACCGGTAGTCGTGCTCACGGTAGGGGTCCTCGAACCATCCCCAGGTGTGCACGACTTCGGCTCGCATCGATCCAGTTTACCTGACGTTCACTTTTTGTTCACGGTTAGATAACCCTGAAGTCGGAGGGGTTGGTGTCCCCCCACCGCAGGGGGCAGGGATGCATGCTGGGGCCCTGATGGGACGACCAGGCGACGGGACCGTCGTGTACACCGACGGTTCCTGCCTGCGGAACCCCGGGCCCGGCGGGTGGGCCTGGGCCGTTCCCGAGGGGCCCTTCGCCAGCGGGTTCGAAGCCCGGTCGACCAACCAGCGCATGGAGATCACGGCCGTGATCCGGGCCCTCGAGGCCCTGGCCGGCCCGGTCCATGTCGTGAGCGACTCGACCTACGTGGTGAATTGCTTCCGGGACCGCTGGTGGGAGGGGTGGAAGCGTCGGGGGTGGCGCAACACGGCGGGAAAGCCCGTGGCCAACCGGGACCTCTGGGAGCCCCTCCTGGCCCTGGCGCTCGACGCCGGGAGGCCGGTGAGCTTCTCCTGGGTCAAGGGCCACTCGGGCGACGAGATGAACGACCGCGTCGACCTCCTGGCCCTCGAGGCCGCTTCGGCCCAGGAGGCCGCATCGGGGGAACGCTTCGTTCCCTGAGCGCCGGCGGTTCCCGGCGGGGCTCGGTTCTCGAAGGGGCTTGGCGGTCGACGGGGGAGCGCCCGTAGCATGCGCCCCATGGACCTCAACGGCATCTCCGCAGTCATCACCGGCGGCGCGTCAGGGCTCGGTGAAGGCACGGCACGGAAGCTCAGCTCCCTGGGCGTGCGGTGCACGATCTTCGACCGCAACGAGGACGGCGCCAAGAAGGTGGCCGGGGAGCTCGGCGCCAACTACGTCGCCGGCGACGTGACCAACCCCGACGACTGCCAGCGGGCCGTCGATCAGGCCGCCGAGGGCGGCCACCTCCGCATCGCCGTGAACTGCGCCGGCACCGGGTGGGTGGGCCGGGTCATCAACCGGGACAACTCGCCCCACGACCTGAGCGCCTTCAAGTTCATCCAGGACCTCAACGTGGTGGGCACCTTCAACGTCATGACCCGGGCCGCCTCGGCCATGGCCGTGACCGAGCCCCTCGCCGACGGCGAGCGGGGTGTCATCGTCAACACCGCCTCGGTGGCGGCCTTCGACGGCCAGATCGGGCAGCTGGCCTACTCGGCGTCGAAGGGCGCGGTGGTGGGTATGACCCTCCCCGCGGCGCGCGACCTCGCCCCGGTCGGGATCCGCGTCGTGACCATCGCCCCCGGCCTCTTCGACACCCCCCTCCTCGGGATGCTCCCCGAGGAACAGAGAAACGCTCTGGGCCAGTCCGTGCTGTTCCCCAAGAAGCTGGGCCAACCCATCCAGTACGGCGAGCTCGTCGCCCACATCGCCCAGAACAGCTACCTCAACGGCGAAGTGATCCGGCTCGACGGCGGCATCCGGATGCCCCCGAAGTAGTCCCGGGAATCGCACGGACGTGAAGTACGTCGACATCGCCGGGGCCAGGGTCTCGGCCATCGGGCTCGGGACGTGGCAGTTCGGGTCGACCGAGTGGGGGTACGGCGCCGACTACTCCGACCGGGAAGCCGACGCCATCGTGCAGCGGGCCCTCGACGTCGGCATCACCCTCTTCGACACCGCCGAGATCTACGGGTTCGGCCGGTCCGAGCGGATCCTCGGCAAAGCCCTCGGTGACCGGCGCGACGAGGCCTTCATCGCCTCGAAGATCTTCCCGGTCCTCCCCCTCGGCCCGGTGGTGCTGCAGCGGGCCCGGGCCAGTGTCCGGCGTCTGGGGATCGACGCCCTCGACCTCTACCAACTCCATCAGCCCAACCCGGTGGTGCCCCTCTCGGCGACGATGCCCGCCTTCGCCCAGCTCCTCGACGAAGGGGTCATCCGTCACGCCGGTGTCTCGAACTACTCCCTGGCCCGCTGGGAAGCGGCCGAGGAGGCCCTCGGACGCCCGGTGCTGTCGAACCAGGTGCGGTACAACCTCGTTGACCGCCGGCCCGAGAAGGACCTGTTGCCCTGGGCCCAGGCCCATGACCGGTTGATCATCGCCTACAGCCCGCTGGCCCAGGGACTGCTCTCGGCGCGCTACGGCGTCGAGAACCGGCCGACCGGCATGGTGCGGGCTGCCTCGCCCGCCTTTCATCCCGAGAACCTCCGCCGCATCGCTCCGCTCCTCGGGGTGCTCCGGGACGTGGCCCAGACCCATCACGCCACGCCCTCGCAGATCGCCTTGGCCTGGTTGATCCGGCGGCCCAACGTGGTCGTGATCCCCGGCGCCAGCTCGGCCGCCCAGGTCGAGGTGAACGCGGCGGCCGCCGACATCGAGCTCTCCGACGCCGAGGACGCGTCGCTCGTCTCCGCCTCGAACGCCTTCGACCCGCTGGGGGCGACCTCGGTGCTGCCCGACCTGATCCGGGAGAGGCTGTCGGGCTTCCTCGATCGGATGGGTGGCGGCCACGGCGGCACCGACTCGGGCTCCTCCTAGGAGATCGGGAGCGACCGGTGCGGTACTGGACGGTCGAAGAGGCCCAGGACTACCTCCCCCGACTCCGGCTCCTGCTGGGTGTGATCAAGCGCGCTGCAAATCTCACCGTGTCGGCCCGGGGCAACGGCCACGCCGTGCTTCCCGGCGCCCCCCTCCCCGCCGGCCCCGCGTCTTCGGCCCAGTCCCCCGAGCCCGAGTCGCCGGGGTCCGAACCGGCGGTGGCCTTCGATGTCAAAGAGGCCCTGGCCGAGCTCGAGGACGAGGGGATCGTGTTGCGCGATCCCGACCGGGGCCTGATCGACTTCACGGCGCTGCACAACGGGCGCGAGGTCCTGCTCTGCTGGCAGCTCGGTGAAGAGGAGCTGGGGTGGTGGCACCTCCCCGAGGACGGCTTCGCGGGCCGTCGACCCCTGCCCCTTCCTCCCGAGCTCTGACGTTCTCCACTCATCCGACGTCGGGTGGATCAGCTCCCCTCCCAACGTCTCGTGACGACGGAAGGTGCCCGAGGCCCAGATCAAGGCGGGGGGTGGTCCCCGTTAGGCTGGACCACGGATGTCCGAGACGGAGGTGATCACCACGGCCGAAGCGACCGAATTCGATGTCGTGGTCATCGGCGGTGGTCCCGGCGGCTACGCCACCGCCCTCTACGGGGCGTCCGCCGGTCTCAAGGTGGCCGTCGTCGAGCGGGACAAGGTGGGCGGGACCTGCCTCCACCGGGGCTGTGTCCCGGCCAAGGAGTTCCTCGAGACCGCCACCGTGGTCCGCACCGTGGCGGGGGCCAAGGAGTTCGGCGTCCAGGCCGGCCAGCCCGTCGTGGACTTCGCCGTCAGCCAGGGTCGCAAGCAGAAGGTGGTGGACCAGCTCTTCAAGGGTCTCGCCGGGCTCATGAAGGGCCGGGGCATCGTCACCTTCGACGGCATCGGCACCCTCCTTCCCGGTCGCCGGGTCCGCGTCGAGCCCACCGACCCCGACGGTGTCGTCACCGGCGCCGGGGCGATCGAGATCACGGGTCGCCACGTCGTCCTCGCCACCGGGTCGGAGCCCCGCACCATCCCCGGCTTCGACGTCGACGGCCGGTTGGTCCTCGACTCCGACGACGTCCTGGCCCTCGACGCCCTGCCCGCCTCCTTGGCGGTGATCGGCGGGGGTGCCATCGGCTGCGAGTTCGCCTCGATGTTCTCCGACCTCGGGAGCCAGGTCACCGTGCTCGAGGCCCTGCCCTCGTTGTTGACCGGTTGCGACACCGACGTGGTGGGCGTGGTGGCCCGGTCGTTTCGCAAGCGGGGCATCAACGTCCACACCGGCGTGACGGTGACCGGCCACTCGCCCAACGGCGCCGGCACCACGGTCGGTTTCGGCGAGGGGGAATCGGTCACCGTCGACGCCGTCGTGGTCTCGGTCGGTCGGCGCCCCCTCACCGAGGGACTCCTCGCCGAGGGGACCGGGGTCACCCTCGACGACCGGGGGTTCGTGGTCGTCGACGAGTACCAGCGCACCGCGGCGCCGGGGGTCTGGGCCGTCGGCGACGTGGTCAACACCCCCCAGCTCGCCCATGTCGGTTTCGCCGAGGGGATCCTGGCCATCAAGGTGATGCTCGGAGAACCCGCCTTCCCCGTCGACTACTCCCGTGTCCCCTGGGCCATCTACTGCCACCCCGAGGTGGCCTTCGCCGGGCTCACCGAGGCCCAGGCCAAAGAGGCCGGCATCGACGTGGTCGTGAAGAAGGACCCCTACGGGGGAAACAGCCGGGCCCGCATCGTGGGGGAGACCGACGGGCTCGTGAAGGTGGTGGCGCAGCGCCTCCCCGACGGCAGGGCGGGGCGGATCCTCGGCGTCCACATGGTGGGCCCCTGGGTGACCGAGCAGTTGGGCCAGGGGTACATGGCGGTCAACTGGGAGGCCACCCCCGAGGAGATCGGGCAGTTCATCCAGCCGCATCCCACGCTCTCGGAGGCCTTCGGTGAGACAGTGTTGGCGCTCACCGGAAGGGGGTTGCACGTTGGCTGACGTCACCATGCCCCAACTGGGCGAGACCGTCACCGAGGGCACGGTCACGAAGTGGCTCAAGGCGGTGGGCGAGGCCGTGGCCCGCGACGAGCCCCTCTTCGAGGTCTCGACCGACAAGGTCGACTCGGAGGTGCCCTCCCCCGCAGCGGGGACCTTGGCCGAGATCCGCGTCCAAGAAGGCGAGACCGTCGACGTCGGCACGGTGTTGGCTGTCGTCAGTGGCGACGGCGCCGCCGCTGCTCCTGCACCGGCTCCTGTCGAGGCGGCGGCTCCGGTTCCGGTTCCGGCTGAGGCGCCGGCTCCGGCTGCCGCTCCCGCTGCTGCTGCTGCTGCTGCACCGGCACCTCCTCCCGCCGCCGCCGCCGCCGCTCCCGCACCGGCCGCCGCCCCTGCCGGTGGCAACGAGAGCGACGGACCCGGCTCCTGGGGCGACCGGATCCTGTCGCCGGTGGTGCGTCGGTTGCTCGACGACAACGGCATCGACCCGGGCGAGATCACCGGCAACGGTCTCGGGGGTCGGATCACCCGGTCGGACGTGCTCGACTTCATCGACAGTCGGCGCGCCGGCGGGGCGCCCGCATCCGCGACCGCGACCCCGTCCACGGCCGCACCATCGGCGGCGACGCCCGGCGCGCCCGCGGCGCCAACGCCCGGCGCGCCGCCCTCAGCCCCTTCGACATCGGCGGCCACGGCCGGAACCGACGAGGTCATCCCCTTCACCAACATCCGTCGACGGACCGCAGAGCACATGATCCGGTCCAAGGCGACCAGTGCCCACACCCTCGTGGTGTTGGAGGCGGATTACGAACAGGTGGAGCGGGTCCGGCGTGCGCACGGGGCCCAGTTCCGGGCCGAGGAGGGCTTCGCCCTCACCTATCTCCCCTTCGTGGCCCGGGCGACGGTCGAAGCGCTGCACGAGTGGCCCCATCTGAACGCCTCGGTCGGTGACGACTCGCTCATCGTCCACCATCAGTTCAACATCGGCTTCGCTGTCGACCTCGACCACAACGGGTTGATCGTGCCGGTGGTCAAGCACGCCGAGGAGCTCACGCTCCGGGGCATGGCGCGTCGCATCCGCGAGCTGGCCGACCGGGCCCGCACCAAGAAGCTCAGTGCGGACGACATCTCGGGCGGGACCTTCTCGATCACCAACGCCGGACCCTTCGGGACCTTCCTCACCGCGCCGATCATCAACCAGCCCCAGGTGGCCATCTTGTCCACCGACGGGGTCAAGCGGCGACCCACCGTCGTGGTCCAGCCCGACGGGACAGAAGCCATCGCCATCCACTCTCTCGGGCTCCTCTGCCTGGCCTGGGACCACCGGGCCGTGGACGGGGCCTACGCAGCCGCCTTCGTGGCGCGGGTCACAGAGCTGCTCGCCACCCACGACTGGGCCGCCGAGCTCTGAGCCGGCACGAGACCCGGTAAGCCCGAGACCCGGTAACGAGAGAAGAGCACAGCCACCATGTTCCGCCTCCGCTGGCTGGGTCGGGTCCCCTACGTAGAGGCGCACGCCCTGCAGCGGGCCCTCCACGACACCGGACACGACGACCACCTCCTGCTCCTCGAGCACCCCCACGTGTTCACCCTCGGCGTCCACGGCGACCGGACCCATGTGCTCGTGGACCCGGCGGCGGTGGGAGCCGATCTGGTCCACAGCGACCGGGGTGGCGATGTCACCTACCACGGGCCGGGACAGCTCGTCGCCTATCCGGTGGTGAACGTCCCCACCGCGCCCCGGTCGGTGCCCTCGCACGTGCACGGGATCGAGGACGTGGTGATCGCCACCCTGGCGGACCTCGGGGTGGGTGCCGGACGACTGGCCGGGTACCCCGGCGTCTGGGTCGACGCCCATGGCCCGGTGCCCCGGAAGATCTGTGCCATCGGTGTCCGGGTGGCCCGGGGCCGGTCCATGCACGGGCTCGCCCTCAACGTCGACCCCGACATGGCCTGGTTCGACCGCATCGTGCCCTGCGGCATCGACGACAGGGACAAGGCCGTGACGTCGCTCGCGGCCGAGGGTGTCGACGTGTCGATGCACGAGGTGGTCGACATCCTGGTGCGCCACGCCGTGGCGCGGTGGGCTCCCGACGGCCTCTTCGAGCGCCAGGACGTGGCGTGGTCGGTGCATGCCACCGCCGGTGCGCCCTCCTCTGCCGATGCCCCGGCCGCCGCCGATGCCCTGGCCGAGCGGGTCCCCGGCGAGCGGCTCCGCATCCGGCTGCGCCAGGCGGGAGTCGAACCCGGCTCGGGGCTGCCCCGGGAGGCCCGGAAGCCGCCCTGGCTGCGGGTCCCGGCCCGGATGGGCGAGGAGTTCCTGGGCCTGCGTCGCACCATGCGCGACCTCGGCCTCGTGACGGTGTGCGAAGAAGCCGGATGCCCGAACATCTTCGAATGCTGGGCCGACGGCACGGCCACCTTCATGATCAACGGCGAGCGGTGCACGCGGTCGTGTGGTTTCTGCCTGGTCGACACCCGACACCCCGAACCGGTCGACGCCGATGAGCCGGACCGGGTGGCGGCCGCGGTGGCGCGTCTGAACCTGGCCTACGCGGTGGTCACCGCCGTGGCCCGCGACGATCTGCCCGACGGGGGCGCGGCCGGTTTCGCAGACACGATCGCCGCCATCCGCCGCGCCTGTCCGACCACGGCGGTCGAAGTGCTCGTCCCCGACTGCAAGGGCGACGCTTCCTCTCTGGCCACGATCTTCGGGGCGCGCCCCGACGTGCTCAACCACAACCTCGAGACCGTGGCGCGCCTGCAGCGCGCCGTCCGACCCTCGGCGGGGTACGGACGGAGCCTGGCCGTGCTGGGCCGGGCCAAGGCCGCCGGGTTGACCACGAAGTCGGGGATGATCCTCGGGATGGGGGAGCGACGCGACGAAGTCGTCGGCGCCCTCGCCGATCTCCGGGCCGTGGGCGTCGACATCGTCACCCTCGGCCAGTACCTGCGACCCACCGCCGCCCACCTCCCCGTGGCGAGATGGTGGGCGCCCGAGGAATTCGACGACCTGCGCGCCATCGGCGAGGAGATGGGTTTCGCCCACGTCGAGGCTTCGCCCTTGACGCGCTCGAGCTATCACGCCCGCGGCGCAGCCGCCTCGGCGGCGGCGACGCGCGGAGGAGTGCGGGCATGACCGACCACCATTCGGCTCGCCAACATCGGCTCGACCGGGTGCGGGCCCGGATGGGCGAGCTCGGAGTGGACGCCCTCCTCCTGTCGCACGGCGCCGATCTGCCCTGGCTCACGGGGTATCGGGCCATGCCGCTCGAGCGGCTCACCCTGCTCGTCTTGCCCCGCGAGGGGGAGGCCGTCCTCATCGTCCCCGCCCTCGAGGCCCCCCGCGTGCCCGACACCGGCGGTGAGGTCACGTTGCGCCCCTGGGCGGAGACCGAGGACCCCGTGGCGGTGGCGGCCGGCCTCCTCGCTCCCTCCCGCGGGGCCACCTACGGCATCAGCGACCGGGCCTGGGCCCAGTCCTTGCTGGCCCTGCAGGCGGTGCTCCCCGACGCCCGGTTCGAGGCGGCCTCGAGGGTGACCTCCCCCTTGCGCGCCGTCAAGGACGCCGGCGAGATCGCCGCGCTGCGGGCCGCGGCCCATGCCGCCGACACCGTGGCGGCGGTGCTCCAAGAAGGCGAGGTCCCCCTGGCCGGGCGCAGCGAGATCCAGGTGTCCGAAGCCCTGAGCGCGGGATTGCTCGCCGCGGGGCATCGGCGCGTCAACTTCGCCATCGTGGGCAGCGGCCCCAACGGCGCCAGTCCCCACCATGACGCCGGTGAACGCGTCATCGGCGCCGGCGACACCGTGGTGTGTGACTTCGGCGGCGAGTACGCGCTCCACGACGACGTGGCCTACTGCTCCGACATCACCCGCACCGTGGCCGTGGGCGAGCCCGGCGCCGAGGTGCGGGACTGCTACGCGGTGCTCCTCGCCGCCCACCAGGCCGCCGTGGAGGCGGTGAGGCCCGGGGTCACCGCCGAGCACGTCGATGCCGTGGCCCGTCGCACCATCGCCGAGGCCGGCCTGGGGCAGTACTTCATCCACCGCACCGGACACGGGATCGGGATCGAGGAGCACGAGGACCCCTATCTGGTGGCGGGCAACGACACCGTCCTGGCCGTGGGACACGCCTTCTCCATCGAGCCGGGCATCTACCTCCCGGGTCGCTTCGGCATGCGCCTCGAGGACATCGTGGTGGTGGGCGAGGACGGCGCCATTCCTCTCAACACCGTCGACCACTCGCTGGTGGTGATCTGAATGTGCAGCACAGTGCGGGCCGGACGGTAGGCGATGGATCTCGGCATCCACGGGAAGGTGGCCCTCGTGACCGCGGCGTCGCGGGGTCTCGGTCGGGCCAGCGCCCAGGCGCTGGCGGCCGACGGGGCCAACGTGGTGGTGTGCGCCCGCGACGAGGCCTCGCTGCGTGACGCCGAACAGGCCCTGGTGGCCCAGGGGGCCGACGTCCTGGCCATCGTGGCCGACGTCGTGGACCCGGCCACGCCCGATCGGCTCGTGACAGCCACGATGGAACGCTTCGGTCGCATCGACATCGTGGTGGCCAACGCCGGGGGCCCGCCGCCCGGTGCCGCCCTCGACCTCGACGACGACGCCATCCGGGCCGCCGTCGAGGCGAGCTTGCTCTCACCGGTGCGCCTCGTGCGGGCCGCCCTTCCCCACATGCGGGCCGAGGGGTGGGGACGGTTGTGCTGCATCGCGTCGTACTCGGTCGTGCAGCCCCTGCCGGTCCTGGCCCTGTCCAACACGGCGCGCTCGGGCCTGCGGGCCTGGGCCAAGACCGCGGCCCATGATCTCGGTGCTGAGGACGGCGACATCACGCTCAACCTCGTGTGCCCCGGTCCCCACGCCACCGATCGCATGCGCCAGTTGACGGGCGGCGTGACACCGGACCGGGCCATGGGTGACCCCGCCGACTTCGGCAACGTGGTCGCCTTCATCTGCTCGTCCCACGCCGCCTTCGTGAACGGTGCCACCATCGTGGTGGACGGCGGCGCCACGCTGGCGCTCTGAACCCCTTTCGGTCGCTCGCGTCCTCGCAGGCGGCTGCGCTCCTAGGCTGCGCGCCATGCGGGTGCTGGCGGCGTGCTCTCTCGGTGGGGCCGGACATCTGGGCCCGCTGCTTCCTTTCCTCGCCGCGGCGCAGCGCCGGGGCGAGGAGACACTCGTGACGGGGCCGCCGGCCCTGCGGGAGATGGTCGAGTTGGCCGGCTACGAGTTCCGGGCCGGGGGCGAGCCCCCCGAGGAGCTGGTGGCGCCCATACGCGAACGTCTCCCCGTCGTACCGCCTCTCGAAGCGTCGGTGCTCGGCAACCGCGAACTGTTCGGGCGGTTGGCGACCGGCGCCATGCTGCCCGGCATGGAGGAGGTCTGTCGCCGGTGGGCTCCCGATCTCGTGCTGCGCGATCCCTGTGAGTACGCCTCCGCGGTCGTCGCCGGTCGACTGGGCATCTCGGTGGCGCAGGTGGCGGTGTCGCTGGCCCAGGCCGAGGCGGCGTCGATCGCGGTGGCGGCACCGGCCCTCGAGGAGCACCGGAAGGGACTGGTCGAGGAGCTCCTGGCTTCGCCCTATCTGACCCGCTTCCCGGCCTTGCTCGATCCGTCCTCGTTCACCACCACCATGCGATTCCGAGAGCCCGCCCCACCGCCGCGCCCGGCCCGGTCCGATGAGAGGGACTCCTCGACGCCGTTTCTCTACATGACCTTCGGGACGGTGCTCGGCCACATGTCCATCGCGGCGGAGGTCTACCGGACCGCCCTGCAGGCCGTCGGGCCCCTCGACGTGCGCGTGCTGCTCACCGTGGGGCCGGTGTTCGACCGGTCACTGCTCGGACCGGTCCCGGCCAACGTCTGCGTGGAAGCCTGGGTCGACCAGGACGAGGTGTTGGACCGGGCCGAGGCGGTGGTGTGCCACGGAGGGTCGGGAACGGCGTTCGGCGCCATGGCGGCGGGCGTTCCGGTGGTGGTGGTGCCCGTGTTCGCCGACCAGTTCGAGAACGGTCGGCGTATCGCCGCGGCCGGAGCCGGGCTGGTGGTCGAGGCGGAACCCGGGAGTGCCCACAGCGACGGTTCGCGCCGTGTCGTCGACGCGCGGGACGTCCCTCGCATCACCCGGGCCATCGACGATGTGCTGAGCGAGCCCTCCTACCGGCGCCGGGCCCGTGCCATGGCGTCGGAGATCGCGGCCGCCCCCACCGTCGACGTCGTCCTCGACACCCTCCTGGGCGCGTCACGGGGCGGGGGTTGATGATCGGGGCAGGGGTCAGGAAGCCAGACGTTCCCTTCTGATCCGCTCGTTGATCTCACGGACGCGGGACCTCGTCGTGATCACCCGCTGCCTGAGGGCAACCGAGCCATCGGTGTCGAAGGCGCGTTGGAGATCGAACATGGCGGGTGGGTCCCGGCGCGGCGCGTCCTGCACGACGGCCGCGCTCATCTCGTAGGCGTTCTCGGCGTCGAGACAGGCGCCGATCAGGAAGTCGGTCACGTCCCCGTCGTCGGTAGCGGCCAACGCCAACATGGCGGTGACCATCACGTCAAGGGCGATGGTGGCGACTCCGGACCCGCCGATGGCCAGTGTCGACCCGATGGCATCGGGCTCATCCAGAAGCTCGCGGGGCGGCAGCTGTGTATGCAGGGTCTTCACGGCATAGCCGACAGACCCCACCGCCTCGTGTGCCGATCTGGCGTTGAGACGAGCCGACTCCTCGTCGCCTTCGTCGAGCGCCGCGCCCAGATCCTCCATGGCGGAGTGGGCGCGCTCCAGCTGAAACGCCAGCTGGGTTGCCTTCTTCCGCCAGTCGCAGGGATGTTGCGGCCCGTCTCGGTCCTCGTCCACGTTCCTCTCCATCGCCATATCCATATCCATATCCATGTCCATGTCCATCAGTCGGCCTCCGATCCTCGGGTGGTCTCGTGCCTGTCGGGCCCGACGTCGGATTGGCTCCGGCGGCCAGGGCCTTGGGCAGGACTCGTGCCATCACACCCCGGCGTTTGCTCGGCACGGGACGCTCTGTAAAACCGTACCCAGGCATCGAGGCTCGTTGTCACCACAGAAACCCAACGTCAGAGCCTCCCCGGCGGTTCCGGTCGCAATTGTCGTCCGGTTGTCGCGATGCGTGACGAGGAGCTGGTCGATCTCCGGTCATCTCTCGTCCTTCTCTCGTCAGCCTGTCCAGGATCCGGGCCAGGCCGACCGCCATGCGGGCCGTACCGACCAAGAGGAGAAGGGCGTTCACTCACCGGGACATCCGCTCACTCACCGACGGAGAACGTGGGTCCACTCCCGTGAGAAGGTGCATCGAACCTCCGGTTCGAGCGGGCCTTTCGAGCACGCCACCAGGAGCGTGCATCACGCCTATTTCCAGCGTAAACGCAGTTTTGGTTTGTCATAACTACGGCCGACCACTACGTTGCCATTGCATTGTGTCTCGCGCCTGGTTCATCGCGACGAGGAGGCCGAAGGCAAGAGGGCGAGGGCGACGTGTCGTCGGAGCTGCTCTTGTTTCGGTTTTCGTCGCCACGAGTTCACTGACGGTCGTCATTGCGCAGCGACCCGCCGGGGCTGATCAGATCGGCGATCTGAAGGCCCAGGCGCGGGTGATCGCTCAGAAGCTCGTGCAGGACCAGCTCCAGATCGACGCGTACCAGCAGCAGTACTCGGTGATCTCGGCCAAGGTCGCGGCCGACGCCCAAGCCATCGCCCAACTCGGCCAGCAGATCGAGGTGGACGAAGCGCAGTTCAACAAGGACACACTGGAAGTCCGGCAACTGGCGATCACGTCCTACATGAACGGGGGCGTGTTGACCGGTGCCGACGCCTCGTTGTTCTCGGGGAACTCCGAAGAGGTGCAGTCCGCCAAGGAGTACGACTCCATCGCCACCGGGGACATCGACACGGCGCTCGATCAACTCCAAGACGCGCAGCAGACGCTGCAGGCCAATCAGTCGACGCTGCGCCAGCAGCAGGCCCAGGACCAGTCGAACCAGACACAACAGGCCACCGCTCTCAACCAGGCCAACGCCAGCCAGCGCGCCATGGAGTTGGAACAGGCGCAAGTGACCGGCCAATTGGCCACCGCCATCGCCGCCCAGGCCGCCGCCCAAGACGCGGCCGCCGCCGCGGCGGTGCGCAAGGCCCAGAAGGTCGGCAAATCGGGATCGGGATCGGGGTCGGGGTCCGGATCCGGGTCGGGCATCGTGCCCGGCGCCGGATCGAACGCCGGACCGGCTGCCGGCGCACCCCCGGAGATCTCGATCCCCGACCCCGCCCTCAACCCCTTCCTCCAGTGCGTCGTGCAGGCGGAGTCGCGGGGCAACTACCAAGCGGTGTCACCCAACGGGCTCTACATGGGCGCGTTCCAGTTCAGCCAGTCGACGTGGAACCTGGCCGCCTTGGCGGCGGCACTGTCGATCCTGGTCAATGTCCCTCCCAACCGGGCCACCAAGGCCGAACAGGACACCCTTGCGGTGGTGCTGTATTCCCTCGACGGCGAGCAGCCGTGGCTCGGAGACCGCTGCAGCTCGTAGCCGGTCCCAGGTCGGGTGCGACGGTGCTGAGACACTGCGACCGACACGACGCGCTCCGTCGAACGTTCAGGGCGCGAGGTGGCATTGCCGGCGACCGGACCGAATCCGACCGAAGAGGCGGATCACGCTCAGGGCCATGGTCAATCCGAGGGCCGCTCCGATCGCACCGAAGACGACCATCCACGGCATGTACCCGGGCAGATTGACACAGGCGTCGCCGAAGAGGGTCAACGGGCTCGGGTGCGCCCGATGACCCGCGACGCAGTCCGGGGTGACGGTCACGAACCCCGTCGCCAGGAAGACGGCGGTCATCCCCGTCAGACCGAGTGCCGCTGCGGAGGCGACCACGAGCACCGTCGGGAAGCCCCGAACCAACCACCTGGGCACGGTGTCATCATCGCGCCGCACGCTGTCTCCGTCTCCGCCCAGGCTGCTGGGGTCACCGCACGGGACGGGTGGCGTGGGCCCTCAGGTCCCGGTGATGCTGACGGGCCCGCCCATCTCGCTCGTGACGATGGTGGAGCCACTTGGTTGCTCCAAGAAGCATTCGTCGTGGACCAGCTGTTCGTCCACCGAGTTGTAGGAGCCGGGAGCGAGGAGGTTGCCCCACAGGCTGCGGTTGGCGGGTTGCACGATCGGTGCACCCGACGTGGAGGTGACGACGTCCCCGATGGTCATCGTCGCACAGACGATGTCGCCATAGGGAGAGGAGAACACGGGACTGATCTGGTCGATGGTGTGCGTGAAGGTGTCGGCGAGGTCCCCTTTCTTCCGTGCGGCGTAGGTCTGTTCCGATTCCTGGATGTCCTCTTTCAGGTTCCCATCGCTTTGAAATCCGGCGGGCAGGGCCGGGGCCTGCCCCGTCGTGTCGATCTGCTGGAAGAAGTCGGCGAACTTCCGGGGCACCTTGGTGATGTCCGATGGAACCGGAGGCGGCGCGGTCTGGAGGTCTGCGCCGCTGTTTCCCAACAGGGGATCGGCCTCGATGAACGATCCCAGGTAGGCCACGAGCCAGGGACGTGAGGGACCGGATTGGCTGAAGACCGCTTCCTTGTCGAGGGGCGTCCCGTCGTAGGTGGCGCCTTGGATCTCGGCATAGAACGACAGGGGATAGGTCGTCTGGGGTGGTGCCGAATACGAGACCCCCGTCACCGCCACGGGCCAGGGTGCGCAGCCGCATGATAGCCAGCCGTCGACAACCTGCACGACCGAAGGCGTCGCCGTCGCCTGCAGATTGGTGGAGTCGTCTTCGGCAAAAGCAGCGGCGAAGGCAGGCCAGGTCGTGGCCACCACCTGGCTCTCGATCTGGGGTGTGACGAGCGGGCCCGTCGTCGGGGCCGACGGTGGGGGGATGGTGGTGGCGTCAGGAGTCGGGACCGACTTCGTCGTGGGAGTCGCCGTCGTGGTGCTCGTCGGCACCGTCAACGGAGGCTGCGTCGGGAGGGTGGTTCTGGCCGCGCTAGTGGACCGGGACGGTGACGACCCACCCTGGAGGGCGAGGGCTGTCCCGCCGATGGCCAGGACGAGCACCGCCGCCACGCCGGCCATGATCCAAGGTCTCGGTGGTTTGCGCCCGGGTTTGCGCTGCGCGTGCGCGAAGTCACCGATGAGGTCGGAAGGCGAATGCTCTGCTCCGGTAGAGACGGGAGAGGCCCCGGTAGAGACGAGAGAGTCCCCGCCGGGAACAGAAGAGGTGACGCGAGGATCGGGGGCGGCAATCGGGTCGATGCCGCGGGGGTTCCCCAGTGCCGGGATCGGAGCGGGCCCGGCCATCGGAGACTTGTCCTCGGGGGAGGGAACGACCGATCCCGACCCCTCCTCCGGGGGACGGGTGTGCGGCTCGGTTGGGTCCTGGTGATCCTGGTGATCCTGGTGGTCCTGGTGGTCCTGGTGGGGTGGGTGCCACATGCCGTCGGACCCCAGCCACCAGCCCGGGCCTTCCCAGACGTCGCTCACGAAGACCCCGCCTTTCGATACTTCTTAGGGACTTATTAGGGGCATCGGCAGGACAATGCCGTTGCCTTAGGGCGAGGTGACCGGGGCCACATCCCGACAGCGATTCCGTGGGTTCAGGCTCCCGAGGCAGCGGCCGATGAGAAGGACATGAGGCCAGACCGTCGTTCGCAGGGGCTCTCGTGCCCGTCTTGCGATCAGCCGTTCTCGATGTCCAGAGCGGTGGGCACGACGAGGACGGTGTGCACGAACTGTCAGAACCCGTTGGCCGTCTCCTCGGGACTCCGTCGACGTCGCCACGTCACCGTGTCGCCGAATGGTGATTCGGGGACCGAGAACCACGGAGGTCTCGGACAGGTCCGCGTATCCCGAGGTCATCTGATCGCAGCGGGTGGCCGACGCATGGCGATCTATATCGACGGCGTCCGAGCAGGCTCGGTGAAGGAACTGGAGACCGTCGTCTTCCCGGTGACTCCGGGGAACCACGTGATTCGAGCGGGGCTGGATTGGAGCCGGAGTCGGCCCATGGGTGTCGACGTCCCGGTCGGATCCCCTGTGGAGCTGACCGTGGGGTTTACGGGAGGCCCGATCCTGTTTCTGGTGCTCTCCCTGGTGATGCCCCGCCGGGCTTTGGAGCTCAGGGCAGAGGAGTCGACTCCGGTTCACTGACGCCATCGGTTCCGAACTGGCGAACTGGCGAACTAGTTGGCTGGCTCTGTCCGGAGGCCGAGAAGCGGATCCCGTATCCCCCTTGAGCGGTCCCGCAGCCGGCATTAGGGTGCCCCTCGCAGTGGTATCTGAGACCGTCGCGTGACATCACCGTGATCAACGCGTGACGTGAAGGTGGAGTCGTTGACTCCACCAGGGCTGCCTTGCATCCTTTGGCGGGGGGTTGATCTGGAGGTAGCCAGGACATGATGAAACCCGCGCCATTGCGGAGCGTCTTCATTGCTGCTTCGGTTGTTGGCTTTAGCATGGCGGGCAGTGCGTTATTTGCCACGGCGGGGGCCGGGGCCACGCCGAACCCGCCGAGCACGGCTGTCTGTGATGCTGTCGCTCACCACCAGGACGCCTCTCACAGCGGGTATTCGTGTGCTTCGCTGCCGACGGCACCATCGGAGCTCTGGTCGACAACGCTCAACGGCTTCGCCTCGTACCCGATCATCGCCGACGGCATGGTCTTCGTCGTCACTGAGGGGACGAACTCGGGGGACTGGCTCTACGCCCTGCACGGGACGACGGGCCAGGTCGCCTGGGGGCCGGTCCCCTTGTCCAGTACGTACTCCTGGGCTGCATTGGCGTATGACAACGGCATGGTCTTCACCAACAACTTCAACGGCACTGTCACCGCGTTCAACGCGCTGACCGGAGCTCAAGTATGGGCGAGGGTCACCGCCTACTTCAGCGGTGAGCCGGTGGCATACGACGGGGTGGTCTACCTTCAGGGGCCGGGGAATGTCTTCGCGCTGTCGGAGCAGACCGGGGCGATCCTGTGGCAGACCCAGCAGCTCGACGGAGACGGCAGTTCCGTGTCGGTCGACGGTACCGGGGTGTACCTGGCTGCCGGCTGCTCTTGGTACGACCTGTCACCGGGCAGCGGAGATGTCGTCTGGAGAGGTGATGACGGATGCAGTGGCGGCGGCGGGGGCACGACGTACCTCGCTGACGGACTCGACTTCGAAACCGTGGACAACCTGGTCCTCAATGCCTCGACCGGAGCCGATGTGGGAACGTTCAGCGGAACGCCCGCCTTCTCGGGATCCGACGGCTACTTCGCGACGGGGTCGGCGATCTTCGCCGAGGACGTGTCGACGCTCACTCCGATCTTCACGGCCACCCTGCCGAGCCAGGTCGTCACCAGTCCGGTCGTCGCCGGCGATGTCGTGTACGTCGGCACAGCCGATGCCATGGTTTACGGGGTGAGCACCACGAGCGGCCAGATCGTGTGGAGCCATTCCTTGCCCAGCGCGCCGGGCGGCGGCGGCCAGTACTCCTCTCCGGTGTCCGACATCGGCGTCGGTGACGGCGAGCTCGTGGTTCCCACGGGAGATGCCGTCACGGCGTTCGGAGGCCTCCAGTCCCCAACGACCACGGCTGTCTCGTCCTCTTCGAATCCCGCCACCTATGGCAGCGCCGTCACGATCACGGCTTCTGTGAGCCCCACCGACGGCGCGGGGACGGTGGAGTTCAGTGCCGATGGATCGACGATCTCCGGGTGCGGCGGCCAGGTCTTGGCTCTGGTGGGCGGGGTGGACGAGGCGACGTGCATGACGTCGGCATTGTCCGGCGGGAACCATTCCGTCGTAGCCACATACAGCGGCGACACGGGCTATGCCGGTTCGGCCGACACGCTGACCGAAACGGTCAACGGGTCGATACCGCCCAGCGAGACGCCCGAAGCGCCATTGGCGATCGGATTGCCGCTTGCCGCCATGATCCCCTTCGCCAGCGGGATCGCGATTGCCCGGAGACGGAAGTCCAAGAGGTCGTCGGCCGGGTGAGGAGGCGTCGGCGCGACGCCGAGACCACGACAACGAGGCCATGAGGTACTTGGCCTGAGGGTGCGAGCAGATGATGGCGTCGGTGGTCTGCTCGGGGCGGATCCCCGTCTCCGCAACGGCTCGGGCTGGCGATCCCGCCGGTTGATAGCTTTCCCGGCGTGCGGGTTCGACGAATCGCCCTGCTTCTCGCCGGTGTGGTTCTCACTGTCGCCGGTTGCAGCTCCACCCCTTCGAACTCCGCCTCGGCGAACTCCGCCTCGAAGACCCCTGCTTCGACGACCTCCGGCTCTTCAGTCACGAGGATTTCCATGACGATGCCCGAGGCCTACACGCCACGGGCGGCCCCGGGGACGACCGACGACTACCACTGCACGCTGGTGAACCCTCATCTGAGTCGGAACGCGTACATCGTCTCCAGTCAGTTCGTCCCCGGAAGTGACGAGGACCACCATGCGGCGCTCTTCCTGGTGCCCCCGTCATCGGCTGCTTCGGTGGAACGGGACAACAAGGGGGGCAAGGGCTGGACATGCTTCGGGGGTCCACTTCCCGGTACCGCCCTGGTGGGCCTGGCGGCGGACCCCCTGCTCACGTTCTGGGCCCCCGGGGCGGGGGTGAACGACTTCCCGAAGGGGACCGGGGTGCCGCTTCGGGCCGGGAGCCTCGTCATCATGCAGGTCCACTACAACCTGCTCGTGGGCGACAAGCCCGTGAAGAACGCGCTGGTCCTCCACACCGTGCCGGCCTCGACGCAGCTGCTCCCGCTCCACCTCAATCTGATGCTGGCCCCGCCGAACATTCCCTGTCCGACCGGTGTCACCGGTCCGCTGTGCAACCGGGCGGCCGAGCTCACCGGCGTGGGGCAGCGATTCGGCCAGACCGCGGTCGAAGAGGTGGACGGCATCGAGGGGATCTGTGGGAACAACCCATCTGATCCACCCGAGGGGGACTCGGCGTCGTGCACGTCGCGGATCGGTGGGAGTGGCTACATCGTCAGGGTCTACGCGCACATGCACCTGCTGGGAGTGGCGTTCAAGATGGTGCTCAACCCGGGGACGCCGCAGGCACGGACCGTCCTCGACGTGCCCGACTACAACTTCGACGACCAGAAGTCCTACAACATCACACCCATCGCCGTGACCGCCGGTGAACCCGTGCAGGTGACCTGCACGTACAATCCGACGCTGGCACAGGAGCTCCCGATCCTGCGCAAGGTGCCCCCCCACTTCGTGACGTGGGGTGACGGGTCGACAGACGAGATGTGCATCGGGATCGCATGGACCTCACAGGTCCTGCCGAACGCTCACG
>Ga0187890_10001007_pt1 | contig 20553 bp, 15 predicted proteins | sample June2016WEW_21_1_FD_133005 | JGI IMG/M metagenome (GOLD analysis project Ga0187890, IMG submission 133005) | Peatland microbial communities from SPRUCE experiment site at the Marcell Experimental Forest, Minnesota, USA - June2016WEW_21_10 | ecosystem: Environmental > Terrestrial > Soil >... | reverse complement strand
GCATGAAAGGGGTCATCCTCCAGATCTGTCCTGATGCGAAGCTGGTGGACATATCTCATCTCATCGCCCCTCAAAGTGTTCGCTCCGGGGCCTTTGTCCTGTGCTCCTGTTATGAGTATTTCCCGCATGGGACCATTCATCTGGCAGTTGTGGACCCCGGGGTGGGGACCGAGCGCGGCGCCGTAGCCATTCGGACCGGGTCATGTTTTTTTGTGGGGCCCGATAACGGCCTTTTCTCGCTTATACTGAGAAAAGAGACCGGTTGGGAGGCAAGAAGGCTGGAGAACCGGCAATTTCGGCGAAGCCCGCTCAGCAGCACTTTTCATGGCCGCGACCTTTTCGCGCCCGCCGCAGCTCATATAGCTTGCGGTGTCCAATTCGACACTCTCGGGCCTGCCTGCGATCCGGTCTCCCCACACTGGGACGAACCGATCATCGGCAGAGGCGAAGTTAAGGGCGAGGTGATCCATATCGACCGCTTCGGAAACGCGATTACCAATGTGCTGAGTGAGACATTGGAAAAACAGGGACCGATGGGAAAATGGATGATCACAGCCGGGAAATCGGTAATCAATTCAATCGAGCAGACCTATGGCCGGGTCAGAACGGGGGAACAGCTCGCTTTGACCGGAAGCACGGGTTTTATTGAAATAGCCGTTAACCAGGGCAATGCGGCATCCGAACTTGAGCTGGGTGTGGGAGCCAGAGTCACCTTCCGGCTCTCGAATGCCCTAAACTCATTCTATTGATGAATTCTTTGATAGAGAAAGCATTTACTTAAAATAATTCAATTTTGCCGGATCAGGCCCCATTTTTCGACCGAAGTTCGGGTTTATTTCTTCCGGAATGCTGTTAACTTATTGGGAACTATAAGTCTATCATACGAGGAGAAACTAAATGGCTACTCGCATCGCGCTAAATGGTTTCGGACGCATCGGGCGCACCATTTTCAAAGTCATAAAGGACCGGAAACTGCCGCTGGAAGTTGTCGTCTTGAACGACCTGACAACGCCCTCGGAACTGGCCTACCTTCTGAAATACGACTCTATTCATGGCGTCTGGCCTCACGAGGTCCAGGGGTCTGAAGATGAATTAATTGTAGACGGCAGGCCGGTTAAATGCCTCAAGATAACGGACCCCGCCCAGATGCCCTGGCGCGAGCTCAAAATTGAGGTGGTTCTGGAAGGCACAGGCCGTTTCACCAGCCGCGAGGGAGCCGAGAAGCACCTCAACGCCGGCGCGCGAAAAGTGATCATAACAGCCCCCGGCAAGGGTATGGACGCAACCTTCGTAATCGGGGTCAACGATGGGACTTATGACCCGCGCACCCACAATATCATCTCAAACGCCTCATGCACTACAAACTGCCTGGCCCCGATCGCCGCATTGCTCCACGACAGGTTCATAATAGAGCACGGGCTTATGACCACCATTCACGCCTACACAATGGACCAGCGCCTGCTCGATGCGACGCACAGCGACCGCCGAAGGTCCAGGGCGGCCGCGCTCTCGATGGTTCCGACCACGACCGGCGCCGCTCGAGCCGTAGCCGAGGTAATTCCGGACCTCAAGGGAAAGCTGGACGGCTTGTCCATTCGGGTCCCCACTCCGAACGTTTCGCTCGTTGACCTGGTGTGCAGGGTTGGCAGGGATGTAACGAAAGAGGAAGTGAACAATGTTCTGGAGGAGGCCGCAAACGGACCGCTCAAAGGGGTCCTCCGGTATGTGACCGAGGAACTGGTATCGGTTGATTTCAATCACACCAATTACTCATCAAATGTGGATTCGAGGCTGACTAATGTCATAGCCGGCCGCATGGTTAAAGTATTCAGTTGGTACGACAATGAGTATGGCTATTCGAGCAGGGTGGCCGAGTTAGCCGTTATGGTAGGCGAGGCGCTGGATTAGCGCCCTTTCCACCATGCGCTGTCTCCAGAGTTCACAGGGTACCAGTATACGAGGAGCATCTCGATCGTGAAGACCCTTGACGATCTCGATCTTAAAGGAAAGCGCGTCTTCATGCGAGTCGATTTCAACGTGCCCCTGGATAAGGAGAGGCACGTAAGAGACGATCTTCGCATCCGCGCTGTTCTACCGAGCCTGCACAAGGTGCTCGATTCGGGGGGCAGGCTTATTCTGGCTTCACATCTCGGAAGACCGAAAGGCAAAGCGGCCTCTGAGTTTTCACTAAGACCGGTAGCGGAGCACCTCTCAGAACTGCTGGCAAAATCCGTGCCCCTTGTCTCGGATTGCGTTGGTCCCGAGGTGGAGAAACAAGTTTCGCTCCTCAATGACGGTGAAGCGCTCCTTTTGGAAAACCTGCGCTTTCATCCGGAGGAGGAAAAAAACGACCCGGGGTTTTCCAGGCGTTTGGCCGAACTGGCTGATATTTACGTAAACGAGGCTTTTGCCGCTTCTCATCGCGCTCACGCCTCCGTTGAAGGTATAACCCGCTTCGTGCCCGTGTGCGCCGCCGGATATCAGCTCCAAAAGGAGATTCAGTATTTCAAAAAGGTCATGGACAACCCTCAACGGCCGCTGGCAATTATTGTCGGAGGCGCGAAAGTATCGACCAAGCTGGGGCTGCTCGAAAATCTCATCTCGAAAATCGATTGCCTGATTATCGGCGGCGCAATGGCCAATACGTTTGTCAAGGCACAGGGGAAGGAAGTCGGCAAATCGCTGGTTGAAGATGATTATATCGAAACGGCCGCAAGGCTGCTCGAGTCGGCAGGCAAAGGAGGAGTCAAGGTGTTCCTGCCGGTTGATGCGGTTGTTTCCTCTGACGCGGAGGGCCGGGGAGACGTACGGCAGGTCTCAATTGACGAGGTCCCCAAAGATAGCATGATTCTGGACATTGGCGCACAGTCTGTTCAGGTCTTTGAGTCGGTCCTTCAAAGCTGCAAGACAATCATCTGGAATGGCCCGATGGGTGTTTTCGAGACGCCCCCGTTTAACAAAGGCACTTTCGCTCTAGCCCAATTCATGGGGTCGCTCGGCGCGCTAACAGTTATTGGCGGCGGTGATTCGGCCGCCGCGATCAGGCAGGCCAACGCTGAAGACAAGGTAAGTTATGTCTCGACAGGGGGCGGCGCTTTTCTGGAGCTGCTGGAGGGGAAAGACCTGCCTGGGGTCTCGGCCCTGGAGAGATGCTGAACTAAAGACGGAGAGCACCGCCAAAGGGGCACGGAACATGAGGGAAAAATACGGTATCAAAACGGAGATCAAACTTTGCCTCACACGGGGAGCCACCAAATGAACCCGAACAGAAAACCTCTCGTCGCCGCCAACTGGAAAATGTACAAGACCGTGGCCGAAGCCATCTCTTTCGTTAGATCGGTCCAGGAGGAAACCGGCCCCTGTGCCGACTGCGAAGTAGTAATCGCGCCTGCTTTCACCGCGCTGAAAGAAGTCCGGGGCATCCTGAAACAACAGGGCTACAGCCTGGCGGCGCAGAATTGCCACTGGGAGGAAAAGGGCGCCTTCACCGGCGAAATCTCACCGATTATGCTAAAAGACCTTGGATGCGAATACGTGATTGTCGGCCACTCGGAGCGGCGTCAGCTATTCGGCGAAACCGACGAAACGGTGCGCCTGAAAGTGGGGGCCGTCTTCAAGGCCGGGATGGCGCCTGTTATCTGTGTCGGAGAAGTCCTCGACGAGCGCGAGCAGGGAAAGACATTCGAAGTCATTACCAGGCAGATCGAAGGGGCGCTCAACGGCTTGATCCCGGCGCAGGCGGAGCGGCTGGTTATCGCATATGAACCGGTTTGGGCGATCGGGACCGGCAGGACCGCCACACCAGGGCAGGCGCAGGAGGTTCACGCTTTAATTCGCGAGAGAATCGCATCGATTTTCAACAAAGGGGTTGAAAAAAAGACCAGGATACTATATGGTGGATCGGTTAAACCGTCTAACATAGATGAGCTTATGGCCGAGCCGGACATAGACGGAGCGCTGGTTGGAGGGGCAAGTCTCGAAGTCGGCTCGTTCAAACGCCTCGTTCAGTTCAAATCTTGAGAGAAAAGTTTTAAACTAATGGGTATCCTGATTATCCTTTTTCACTTGATGGCCTGTATCGCGCTGATTGCGATAGTTCTGCTCCAAACCGGCAAGGGCGCTGAAATGGGAGCGGCATTTGGCGGCGCATCGCAAACCCTTTTCGGCGGATCAGGCGGCAGCTCTTTCATGAGCAAGCTGACAACGGGCGCTGCTGTCGTATTCATGATAACATGCCTGCTCCTGTCTTTTATGTACAGGCCGGGGGTCCACGGGGGCCGGTCGGTAATGACCGATATGCCCGTGGAACAGCCCCAGGCGCCGCCGCCTGTGCAGCCGCAGCCGGTAATTCCTGAAGCCCGCCCTGTACAGCCCGAGTCCCCCGGCCCCGCATCGCAGGCCCCCGAGGCTGCGCAAAAAGCCGCTGAAACGCCTCAGGCTGAGACCAAAGCCAAACCTCCCGCTAAAGAACAGCCTCAGCAGGGACAAAAAAAGCAGGAGAAGGCCCCTGCCAAAAAACAGTAAGGTCCCCGATCGGCATTCGCTGTAGCCGGATAGCGGCGCGACCGTTTTCCGGCTTTTTCTATTGAAGAAGATCTTGCCCCCTGTATTTAACGCCGTCTTAACAGCTATCCCATCCATTTTTCTGCAGCCAGTTTCTGCTGGATGTTGAGTTCAGGTTGAACGGGCAGCACACACGATTCGCCTTCAATCGCGATAATGACCTTATCGCCCCAAATGTCCTGCACACGCTCCTTGATCTGGAGGAGTTCAATCCACCGCCTGAAGGTACCGACGATGACGATCACCATCATGACCATAACAGCGGTGGCTAGTATGGCCAGGACATAGAGCTTTTGCGGCATATAGACAGCCGTGATGTTTAAATAACCGGCATACATCGTTACGAATCCCAGGAAGAGGCCCGGAACCGCCGTTACCCACATATACCTGGCCTTCCCCATGCGAATCAACATTGCCGTTACAATTATCAGGGCGCTTGAGGCGAGAAGCTGGTTACTCATGCCGAACAGGGGCCACAGCGTCGAGATATTTCCAGTATACACAAGATATCCCCATAGGAAACTGAAGATGCCGCCGGTTATGATTATTCCAGGTACCCAGTGTGTTTGGTTGAATTTTGGGATAATTACGCCGAACATTTCCTGCAGGAGGAATCTGCCGACCCTGGTGCCTGCGTCAACGGCGGTGAGAATAAAGACCGCTTCAAACATGATCGCAAAGTGATACCAGTACTTCATCAAGTTCTTCATATGGGGAATCGAATCGAAGATATAGGCCATGCCGACGGCGAGAGATACGGCGCCACCCGGCCTGCCCTGGATTTTTTCCTGAACCTCCGTAGCGAGCCTGCCGAGGTCTACGGTATCCATACCAAGTTTGGCAAACGCCGCAGGCGCTGAGTTGATGGCGAAATAGTCCGCCGGAATAAGGACGCAGGCTGCGATTAGGGCCATAATGGCTACAAAACCCTCCAAGAGCATGGCGCCGTAGCCGACAAATGGGATATCCTTTTCATCACCGAGCATTTTGGGCGTTGTGCCTGTTGCAATGATGGCGTGAAAACCGGATATGGCGCCGCAGGCGATGGTGATAAAGATGTAGGGGAAGACATGGCCGGGGATGACGGGTCCGCCGCCGCCCGTAAACTGCGTGAGCGCCGGCATTTTTAGTTCGGGATGGACGAAGAGAATTCCAACCGCCAGCGTAGTGATGGTGGCTATCTTCAGATATGTTGACAGATAGTCTCGCGGCGCCAGAAGAAGCCATACAGGCAGTACGGATGCAATGAATGCATAAAGAGGAATGACAAGGGCAATCTGATGCTTGCTCAGTTTCAGATACTGGGCCAGCGTTGATGTCGGTTCGATTGCCCCTCCGAAGAAGATGGCTGCGGCGAGCAGGGCAACACCAAATATACTAGCCGTCATAACGTCGCCGGGGCGAATCTTGTACATCCAAAGACCCATCAAAATGGCGATGGGGATGGTGGAGCCCACAACGAAGACACCCCAGAAGCTTTCAAAAAGGGCGTTCAGAACGGCAATCGACAGACCCGCCAGCGTGAGAATGAGAATAAAGAGAAAAGCAAATGATGCGACAATCCCGACGGCCTTGCTGACTTCACTCTCGGCGATTTTGGCAAGGCTTTGCCCCTTGTGGCGTATAGAAGCAAAGAGGACCACCATATCATGGACCCCCCCTCCCAGAACGCAGCCGATAATGATCCAAAGGGCCCCGGGAAGAAAACCGAACTGCGCCGCCAATACCGGACCGAGAAGAGGCCCCGCGGCAGCAATGGCGGCAAAATGGTGCCCAAATAGAACGAACTTATTTGTTTTCACATAATCGATGCCGTCCGCGCAGGTTTTTGCAGGCGTCGGCCGATCAGTCCTTATCCCCAGAACCTTGTGCGCAATGAAGAGCCCATAAAACCTATAGGCGATAGCAAATGTGCACAATGAAACGAACACCAGCGTCAGAGCATTCATCTAAAAAGCCCTCCTTTCTTAGGCTTGTCACTGTTAAACCCAAATAAAGCGTGAATCCCTGTTTGAATATCCTTTCGTGCGAATATTTATTCAAATAACTACATGATATTTAACAAAAAAGCCCCCTTTTCAGGTAATATGCGTTTGCCCAACGACCCTGAAAAGGATGCGCCTGAAAAGTGAATGCGAATGTAGCACAAAAACAGCAAAAAGAACAGGATTTGGCCCCTCAAGAGCAATTCACCGGGAAGAATTTGAATTGAAACCGGGCCTTTTATAGCCACTCATCCCGTGCTCTCAAAATGGTTCTATCTGTCCCAAAACCAATGCGCCGTTTTCATTCCGGTTTACGGTTTCGTGGCGTCAGCCTTGCCGGTCTGGCTGCTCCTGGTTCCCCGCGATTACCTTAATTTTTTTCAGCGACGATACGTAGATACAGAATCGCCAATCGCCAGCGTAGCCAGGTCAAAAAATCCGGATCGGAAACCGCCGGCCACTCATCAGGTATTTCCGGATTTTTCTAATCCGGTGTTTCCGGATGGACCGACAGGACCGGGACTCATTGTTGCGTGTTTACGTGATTGAAATTAGGGTTTATACTGACTTCGGTTAAAGAGTCAAACCGGGATGCGGTTATTTTTGCTCAGGGGACTGGCATTTCACATCCCAACACCAAAGCGAGGGAGTTCAGATGGATTTGATGGTTTATCAGGTCATGGCCGGGCTGTTCTGCGTAACGGTCGTGTTTTCGGTCAGCTATTTCGTCGGATACCGCACGTACGGCCGAAAATTCAAAGCCCGGGCAGCCTGCGAGCGCGAGGAGATGCTCACTATCGAGCGGGCGCTCAAGACCTTTTGGGATAATGAGAAGCAGAAGCTCGAAGATGGCAAGGCGGAGCTCGAACAACGCATTCAGTTTCTTGAAAGCAAACTGGAACAGTACAGGAGAAAAGCAGCCGGAGTCGGGATGATGGGGCTGCGCAAAAACAAGCTCAGCGACATGCTGATCACGCTTCTTATCGAAAACGAGTCCCTGGAAGAAAAACTTTTCCTGCAGAACCTGAAGCTCAAACAGGAAAGGGACGAATTTCTGGAAAATGAACTCCGCAGCATCAGCTATAAACGTGTCCTGCTGTCGGAACTCCTGAGCCAGTCTGAAGTGCGGCGCGAAATGGAGAAGATCATAGGCGACAGGTCACGCCTCAAACGCCTGGAACTCCGGCAAAAAGACCTGGAGCCTCTTGACTACGTCCCGGCCGACGATGATGAAGACGAAGAAAAAGCCGCCCTGTCCTGACCCGCCCTCACCTGTTGGCTCCCACCTCGTAGGATAGACTTATATGCAACCCTTTGCTATGTGCTTAACACTTTGCGATATGCTTCGCGGAGCGCGGAAGGCGACCGCCGTACGGTCTATCGGCCTCGTTGGGGGTTCGCGGGGAGCCTTTGGCGGGATCGGCTTCTCCGCAACGGCAGATTAATTTATAATAACATCAATTGATTATGGCATTACAGCGCGTGCAGCGCACGAGGGAAACCGCGTTCAGAATGAAGCCTTTCGAGCTGAGAAGCCAGTTTGAGCCAACCGGGGACCAGCCTCAGGCCATAGAAAAGCTGGCTTCGAATATACTTGGCGGGGCGGAAGAACAGACCCTGCTCGGAGTAACCGGGTCCGGCAAGACTTTCACTATGGCTCACGTAATAGCGAGGTTACAGCGACCCAGTCTCGTCATAGCCCCCAACAAGACGCTGGGGGCACAGCTCTACGGTGAGTTCAAATCGTTTTTCCCCGAAAACGCGGTGGAATATTTTGTATCCTATTACGATTATTACCAGCCCGAAGCCTATATCCCTCAGACCGACACATATATCGCCAAAGACTCCTCGATCAACGAAACCATTGACAAGATGCGCCATTCGGCGACTCGCTCTCTCCTGGAGCGCCAGGACGTCATAATTGTGGCGAGCGTATCCTGCATATACGGCCTGGGTTCTCCGCAAAAATACCAGGAGATGCTGCTGCAGCTCAAAACAGGACAGGAAATTCCCAGAGAAGAGGTCCTGCGGAAGTTGGTGGACATCCAGTACGAGCGAAACGACTATGATTTTCATCGTGGGGTTTTCCGGGTAAGGGGAGACGTAATCGAGGTTTTTCCAGCCTATGAAGAGGACCGGGCGATACGCATAGAGTTTTTTGGGGACGAAGTCGATTCGATAAAGGAAATCGACCCGCTGACCGGAAGGACTTTCCGGCACATGGACAGAGCGGACATTTATCCCGGAACCCACTACGTCACCTCCCCGGATACCCTTGAGCGGGCGGTAAACTCAATCAAACGGGAGCTGTCCGAAAGGCTCGAGTTCTTATACCGGGAGGGCAAACTCCTGGAGGCGAAGCGCCTCGAGGAACGGACCGGGTTTGATCTCGAAATGCTCGTCGAACTCGGTTTCTGCCACGGAATCGAAAACTACTCCAGACACCTTGACGGCCGCGCGCCGGGCACACCCCCATACACTCTGCTCGACTATTTTCCGCAAGACTGGCTCCTGTTCATCGACGAAAGCCATATTTCCATTCCTCAGATTCGCGGCATGTACAATGGTGACAGAGCAAGGAAGGAAACTCTTGTCCGGTACGGGTTTCGGCTGCCCTCGGCGCTTGACAACAGGCCACTCAATTTCGATGAATTCGAAAACCGGGTAAAACAGGTTGTGTATGTCTCTGCAACCCCCGGTCCGTATGAGCTTGCCAATACGAGAGGGCGTATCATAGAGCAGATCATCAGGCCCACCGGCCTTGTTGACCCCCCCATCGAGGTGCGCCGCGCAGATTTCCAGGTTGACGATCTGATCGGCGAAATACGAAAGCAGGTGAAAGACGGCCATCGCGTTCTGGTTACCACTCTCACGAAGAGAATGGCCGAGGACCTCACCGAATATCTCGCCGAGCTTAACATCCGTGTCCGCTATATGCACTCGGACATCAACACCATCGAGCGGATCGAAACGGTGCGCGATCTGCGGCTTGGGAATTTCGACGTCCTGGTTGGAATAAACCTGCTGCGGGAAGGTCTGGATATCCCGGAAGTGTCGCTTGTAGCCGTTTTGGACGCGGACAACGAGGGTTTCCTCAGGTCGGACCGATCGCTTATCCAGACCGCCGGCCGCGCCTCACGCAATGTGATGGGAACCGTGATTCTCTATGCTAATAAAGTGACCGACTCAATGCGCCGCGCCATCCAGGAGACGGACAGGCGGCGAAAAAAGCAACTCGAATACAACGCCGCAAACAAGATCGTACCAAGGTCGGTGCAAAGAGATGTCGCTGACATTCTTGCGGAGTACCGTCTGAAGCCGTCTGACTCGGAATTTGTGTTCGAACCGCAGGCCGCGTTCGATCAGCCGGGCGGACTTGTCTCCCCCGAGGAGCACATCCAGGCTGTCGAGAAAGAAATGAAGGAAGCCGCCTCCCGCCTCGAATTCGAAAGGGCGGCTCTTCTGCGCGATCAAATCAGGAGGCTTCGCGAAAAGCAGTTGCTTTTGCAGTAAAGGACTGGTGAATGGGTGAATAGGTGAGTAGGTGAATAGAAAAAAACCGAAGCGTGGCCCCCTTTTGTTTGTTGCTGAGTGCAGAGACAAATGCTATCATTTTGATAGCACCATTAAGAGTAGATGAGGACACAAGGATGGCGCAAATTCTCATTCGAAATCTCGATGACGCCACCATCGAGCGGCTGAAGCTCCGCGCTGGACAGAACGGTCGCTCATTGCAGGCAGAGGTCAAAATGATTCTTGATCAGGCTGCGTATGTAGATTCACAAACCGCGCGCCTTGCGGTCGCCCGTATCCGTGAGAAGCTGAAAGCACGTCCCGCAAGCGACAGCATCGATCTTCTTCGCGAGGAGCGATACGGATGAGTATCTATGTTGTTGATGCAAGCGTTGCTGCAAAGTGGTTCTTCGCTGAGCCTCTTTCAGATGAGTCTACCCGCTTGCTCGATGCATCCTATGTGTTGCACGTCCCCGACTTATTCCTGATCGAGATTGACAGCGTTCTTTGCAAGAAGATCAGGCGGGGAGAAATCTCCGAGGGGGAGGCGCAGGAAATCCGTGGCGCGGTGGATATTTTTCCCTTACAGAGGCACCCGTTTCAATTTCTGACGGATTCTGCCTTCGAGCTTGCAGTTCAAACCCAGAGCAGCCCCTATGATTGTCTGTATTTGATCCTTGCAATTTCTCTAGGAGCACAGATGGTCACAGCCGACCGGCGCTTCTATGACAATATTTCCAGGAGTCAACTCGCATTCGGAAGCCTTTGCTGGGTTGAGGACCTTCCTCAATCCGGCCGCGAGACTTAAAAGCGCTGTTATATGAAGGAAGCCGCCTCCCGGCTCGAATTCGAAAGGGCGGCCGTTCTGCGCGATGAAGTCAAAAGGCTTCGCGAGAAGCAGCTTAAACTTTTGCAGTAAAGGACTGGTGAATGGGTGAACAGGTGAGTAGGTGAATAGAAAAAAACCGAAGCGTGGCCCCCTTTTGTTCAAATTTCCCAAAGACCGTGAAATCTCGATCGGCGCTATTCGGTTTTCAAAGATCCCGGGGGAAGCGAGCGCAACCCATTGATTTCATAGGCAGTTGAGGAGTTTCGCTGCAAATAGAGCGGAAATTCAGCCGCCGGTTCACTAAGCCAATAATTCCGCTTGGTTCTATCGCTTCGCGACGAACAGTTAAGAATAATTCCTCTTGGTTCTATCGCCACGCGACGAGCAGGAAAAAATAATTCCTCTTGGTTCTATCGCTTCGCGACGAGCAGTGATAAAGGCAGTGAGCAGTGGTCAGTGAACAGTGAAAAAAAGTTCCTCAAGCCTCAGGTCCCGCTATTCATCGAGCGTAATTGTAACATGAAAAGATTTAGGGCTGCGAAACGGCAACGAGAAGCGGCAATAGAAGCGGCAATAGAAGCGGCAACCGGAAACGGCAACCGGAAACGACAAAAGGTAGAAAAATGAAAAAAAAGAAAAAGCTGGGGGTGAACAGGTAAAAGGGCATTGGCATCGTAGCGACCCAGCCTGTTAACTACGATAAGCGATGAGTGTCTATGGGGCCAGGTGGGCTTTGCGCCCTGCGAAATGGGGCGCTCGTCTTTTCAAGCGCAGGAACTGCTGCGCCTTAAGGTCAGAATAGGCAGCGAGGATCAAAGGGGGAAGGTCTTCATCCGATGGAGTTCTCTAACCTTACAGGTTGGAATAGGCGGCCTGCACAGCAAAGCCGATGCCAGAAGTCAACATGTCCAGGCGTTATGCGTTATGCTTCCGCCGGCATCTTCGATTCAACATTCCGGCAAGGAGTGTGGACTTCCGCTAGCCTTTGATGGCGACTGTTTAAAGGAATTTGTTACGTACAGGGACAATTAACGATAGACTCAGGGATAACATTAACGTTTACGACCCAATCGGCTTCATTAAGGAGGTCTTCTCATGATGACCGACACAGAAATCAGGTTGAAAGGGCTTGAAATCCTTGCCAGGCACCTCGGTGATGTCGAAGCGGAGCGGTTTATCGCCCATATTCAGCGGGAACCGTTTGATTACACGAAGTGGCGTCAAGGTCTGGACGAGGATCTATCCATAGAAGAAATCAGCAAGAAAGCCATGGCTCTGAGGACGAAACCTGGCGAACATGGCGCTTAAATGGTCGGAGTTCACCCTGAACTTCTTCGGGTCCGATTGGGAAGCTCGGAAGCGGTACCGGGATTCGTGGAGGGAGTAGTCAGGAGAGGGTCTCCAAGCGCATTCGAGAAAGTGACTGCATCGACAATCCTTGGGTGTGAGTATTTTGTGGAGTGGGAGCGGAATATTTCCTCACCAGATGGTCGCCGTTAAAGGGACCATTCCCAAGCTAAAAAGAGCATTTTAAGGCTGAAAAGTGGCCGATTATTACCACTCTGCCCTTGGCCAGCAAGCTTTTAACGTGGTCCGACCCCGACGAGCCACGAGAGACTTTTAGCTTGGTCCGACCCCGACGAGCATGATCCCGTCGGCCTTCACATGCCGTGCTGGATATGGTAAACATATAGATAAACCGGGGTCTGATTCCCAGTTCTGTATCCGATAACCCAGTGAAGAACTCAATCAGGAATAAGAAGTGTTCACATTTCAGTTTGCATTCCAATCTTTCGATTCGAACGAACAGGACATTATACGTCGTCGGTTGACATCCCTTTCGCTTGCTTCTGCCATCGGAAGGCAGGTTGAACAAAATATCTGGAACGAATCGAAACTTCCAGTTTCGTGCGCAACGGAGATCCTCCGCGAAATCCTTAATACCCTCGACGATCATCGCGCTACAAAAGATGCTTTCATTTTTATTTGTCAGAGGCATATACTTAAGGGACCCTTAATAGGGGGCGTCAGACCGGGGTTGCTTGGCCGTGCTATCATAGCCGATGATTTCTACGACTTAATCTATACATCTCGACGGAATGCATTCAGTACTCTGGATCGAGCTAAAGCGTGGGTGAGACAAATGTTGCATCTTAGCGCTCGGCAGACCGCATACAGGATGAGGAGAACCGCATTGGGTAAGTATGTCATGTGGGCAACTTACTGCAGGAGCAACCCGTATCTAAACCCATTTGAACTCCTCGGAGGAACCGCGAATGAATTGCATGACAGCCTCGGACTGAACCCAGCAGACAGGGGGAAACCGATTTTGCTTTTCGTTTATGAGCCTCCGACCGATCTTGATCTCAGGTATCCAACGGTGGCAGACGCTCAGTGGTACCATCAATTCCGCCCGGTTCCGAATGATCCGACGGTTGACTCGGGGCTAACCCTGCCCCTCAGAGCGGAGTTAGTGTGCCAGCCAGAGGTTGTCCATGAGCCGATAATGGGTGACACCATAAGAAAAGAGATCAAGGAGATATTTTGAGCCAGCATTTTGTCAAATGTCATATTGCCCCGCAAGACGGCAGGGAAGATAGCTACTTGAAGGATGTTATACTGCACCTCAGTGGTCTCTCATACGATCAGATGGAGGAGTGGCTCAGAGCCGTGCTTCGCGGCAGTGATACACTCATTCCGGATCGTGGCGAGATTTCCCGCGCGAGACTGGTAGACTCTATATATCCCCTCCTTCCCCGTACAGTGAAGGAAGACCTGCTCAAAGCGTCAAACGGACTTCTGAGAGATCTGCTCCAGAATGGAGTGTGGACAGATGTCGCCGCAGATGAGCTTTTGCTGCTAATCCAGTATCTTGCGCCGGATGATTCATGCGGGATCCTTGAAGCAGTAGCAAAAGGAGAATTATTCCGGAACCTCGGAGAGCATCTCCGCTTCAGTCTGATTCAGACGCTTTTATCGCTTGGCATAAATATGCCTCCAGACTTCTGGTACTGTCTTCTGGCAGAGGATCCAAGCAGATTCGGCGGGCTAGTATTTGATGGGCTATCAAGGATAGCTCTCGACCTAGCCATTCAGATTCTGCCTTCACTGCCGGATGATGATGAAGTGGCAGAGCTTATCGGGTGCGCTCTTCCCGGTCTTGTCAAAGAAACTGGACCGGGTGGCCTAAGGCGCGTTGGAGAGCTTATTTCCGCAATATTATTGCAAATTCCCTCTGCCGTCCGGCGCGAGATTCAAGAGTATTTTGTTTTGGAGGGCTTCCCTCTGGGGCCTTCCGGCCAACATTTTTGCACAATCACTCATGAAGATCTTGAGAAGGCCCTTTGGACGTTAAGCCCTTATGCATATGTATGCAATAGCCAACCCATTCCTGCCCCGCTTTGAAAAAGGGGGACCAGACAAACATGACTAGTACACTCAGCACCCTGCCTTTTGTGACGTTCTACTCATTTAAGGGTGGAGTCGGACGAACCATGGCCCTGCTCAATGTAGCCTGTATCCTGGCCGGTCGAGGCAGACGTGTTCTTGCGATTGACCTAGATCTCGAAGCACCGGGGCTTACTTACCTGGCTGGCCGCGAGCAGAAAAGTATTTTTGAAACGCCGGGATTTGTTGATCTCGTGTATGATTTACTCGTCAAAGGCCAGGGTGCTCCAATTGCTGATCCTAAGAGACCTCAAGCATTTACGCAATACACCTGCCAGGTCCCAATCCCTCACCACGCTATCCAGGCTCCGGGCGGAGAATTGCACATCATGCCCGCTGGTCGCATAGATCAGGACTACGAAGACAAACTTCTAAAGATCGATTTGGGGGGGCTGTATGGTGAAGGCAAAGGAAAGCCGATCCTCGAGCACATCCGGAACGTCATTGCCCAGTCTGGTCGCTTTGATTATGTCCTGCTTGATTCCCGTACTGGGTTCTCCGACGAAGCTGGCATTTGCATCAGGGACCTTGGAGACAGACTAGTGTTACTGTTAGGCCTGAACCGCCAAAACGTGTCAGGTACTGCAAGGTTCCTTCGCAGACTCAGACAACGTCAAGTGCTACCTGCAGCCATTGCATTTGTGGCTAGCCCAGTGCCGATAGGCGAAGATGAGTTACGTACCGAGCGTCTAGAAATTGCAGAGAAAGAGCTCACGAGTGCTTGGGGGGAGACCGTGAGCCTTGACATACGCATTCCCTATCACCCACGTTTGGCCCTAGACGAAGATCCCCTCGTTTTTCGCTGGTCCGACACGGTACTCTATCCTGCCTACGAGAAGCTGGAAGAGGTCGTCAGAGGATTTGCCGACGATGTGGCGGATGTCTGGCTCAAAAAAGTCCATGCTTCTATAGCGGACGGCAAGCACGACATAGCTTTGCAGGGACTGGCTGAGATCAAAAGATTTAACGCCCAGTTTGGCGAGCTCGCCTTGCGAGCAATCACGGGAGGTCATATTGGAAATGTCAGGTTTGATCCCTACTTCGTTGAGCTCTACAACGAATATGGCCAGCAGCCGGACGTTAAGCAGGTCTATGGGGAACATTTAGTTAAGAGCAACCGGATTGAGGAAGGGGTGGCAATTTTGCGGGAAGCGCTGTCTCATTTTGGAGAAATCGATAGAGACAAGTTGCTCGCCTGTCACCGTATCATCGGAGAGGCACTCGCCAATACCAGTGGTAAAGCAGCTGAAGCATTGGATCACCTTGAATCAGCCTTGGCTCAAAGTCGAAAAATTGGTCCCACCAAAGTGACAGTCACTATCCTCAAAAGTTTGGCCAGCCTCCGACTTAGATTGAACGACGAAAAAGGCTGTTTGGAGAATCTCCAAGAAGCATCGCGAATCTTGAAAGACTCGGAGGTCGACCCCATCGAATTTGCCGGTCTCCAATGCGCCATGTCTGAAATATTTGAAAAAAGGCGGGATTATAGGAATGCAATCCGTATTCTTGAAGATGCCACTCGTTACTTTATTGAGATGGGAGAGTTAGGCCGTCATGGCCTAGTAATTGTCAGGCAGACCTTGGGGGAGGTCTACCGCAAATTGGGAGACAATGAACTAGCGCTTGGTGTGCTGCAGGACAACTTAATTTTACAAGAGGAACTCGGTGATCGCGCGGGAGCGGTTGCTACTAAGCATTCCATTAATGAGATTGACCCGATGCGTGGAGAGCGCCAGCGGGCACTGACCAACCTTGAGGAAAGTCTCAGGGAATCGAAAGAACACGGTGATCGCCATGACGCAGTCGTTGGCCGGCACTCCATAGCTGAAATTCACATGGAGCGTGGGGACTACAAGGCTGCTCTGAGTTTTCTTGAGGAAGATCTAGAGGAATCCAAGAAATACCGTGATCGCTTTCAAACGGTCGCTACCCAACGCTCCATAGCTGAAATTCACATGAAGCGAGGGGAATACCAAGCTGCTCTGGCTATTTATGAGGAGAGTCTAAAGTTATTGAGGGAATCCGGTGATCGCCGTGAGGTGGCTGTCACCTATCACTCCATTGCTGAAATTTACAGGTTTCGAGGGGAATACCAAAAAGCCATGGCTCTCTATGAGGAGAGTCTAAAGGTATTGAAAGAACTCGATGATAGTCACGGAGCGATTGTTACCCGGGACTCCATTGCTACAATTAAAATGATTCGTGGAGACTACCAGGAGGCTATGGCTCTCTATGAGGAGAGTCTAAAGGTATTGAAAGAACTCCATGATAGTCACGGGGCGACTCTTACCCAGGACTCCATTGCTACAATTAAAATGATTCGTGGAGATTACCAGGGGGCTATGGCTCTCTATGAGGAGAGTCTGAAGGTAAAGCAAGAATTCGGAGATCGGCGTGGAGCGGCCCTTACCCAACGCTCCATCGCTGAAATTCGCAGGATTCGTGGGGACTACCAGGGGGCTATGGCTCTCTATGAGGAGAGTCTGAAGGCATTGAGGGAATCCGGCGATCTCCATGAGGCGGCTGTTACCCAACACTCCATCGCTGAAATTTTCAGGTTGCGGGGAGAATACCAAAAGGCTCTGTCTCTCTTTGAGGAGAGTCTAAAGGTGAAGAAAGAATTCGGAGATCGGCGTGGAGCGGCCCTTACCCAACGCTCCATCGCTGAAATTCGCAGGATTCGTGGGGACTACCAGGGGGCTATGGCTCTCCTTGAGGAGAGCCTTATTGTATTACTGGAACTCAGTGATCGTCGTGGTTCGGCCCTTACCAACCGCTCCATTGCTGAAATTCACAGGTTGCGGGGGGAATACCAGAAAGCTATGGCTCTCTATGAGGAGAGTCTGAAGGTATTGAAGAACCTCGGTGATCGCCGTGAGGCAGCTGTTACCCAGAACTCCATTGCTAAAATTCACAGGATGCGGGGAAACTACAAGAAGGCTCTGGCTCTCCTTGAGGAGAGTCTCAATGTGTTGCAGAAGCTGGGGGATGCTCAAGGGACGGCAGTGAATCAGGGGTGCTTAGCCTTTACCATGGTATTGACTGGCCGAGAGGTGGACAGGAATATCTTCCTCATTCGAAACGCCATTTCTTCCTTGGCTAGTCTGCGTTCTTCGGACCCACTCGCCTGCCTACATAAATGCCTTGTTCAGGCCCTTTCAAATCAAGGACCCTCTGAGTTGTTCAAGCAGGCTCTGAGAGAGGCAGAACGCCTGACTGCTGCCTTGGGAGCCAAGCACTACGGTTCGGATATTGCGGTCATTCGTGCCCATCACCTGCAAGAACTTAATCAAGTCGACCTGGAAAGTGTTAGAGAATCTCTTTCGTTTTATCAGAGTCAGAATATCCTTACACCGGAAGTTAGAATCGCTAAAGAACTCTTGCAGCTCCACGGTGATGGCGAGGGATGCGAAAGTCCGTGATCTTTCCGAATAAGTGAAGAATGTGAAGAATGGGGTCACACCTACACTCTGGACAAAGTCGGGCAGAACAGTCGGGTTGCGGAAGAGATCAAGCCGATGTAACCTGTGCCAAGCCTGTTGAAATGGTTGAGTTGGAACTTGGGGTGTGAAGAGTGTAGGTTTGACCCCACAATTTTCACCCAATTTTCACTGCACGAAATGATGGTGGTGGCTGCTTTTATCTATGTTTTTTGTGGGCTATCGCCATGCCAAGCCGCAAAAGTCGCCAATAGCCAGATCAAAACCATTCAGGCTGACAAACGTTCAAGAAACTCACTCGGCTTTTCCGTTGCTCAGCGGATGGTTTTCAACAAAAAATTTAAACACGTTCATGTCTTTTATTTTGATTGATTCTGAAAAAAATAGTAATTAAATTCTGGTAACCCAATGTTGACCAATGCGACTTTCCACTTGCGAACCCGTTCAATCGGGATGTTATTGTCAGAAGGGATCTGACGGTGAATACCGCAGAAAACCAGAACCAAACACGCCCTGCAACAGAAGCTGCATACATTAAGTGGGCGAAGGACAACTTGAGCGTAGACTTCGATGATCAAGCTGCGGGCTTTTATAGAATGCAAGTTTCAACTGCGCTCTTGACAATAGGGCAGCATCCTTTCTTCAATGGACTTGAATCTTTTTTACATCATTGCGACGAAGAATACCACCACACGACATCTTCTGTGCTATTTATGTCGAATATGTCTGTTAACCTTAACACCAAGCCATTTGGATCAGCAGTTAATAAGACCTTTAGAATGAATATTGTATGGAATAAGAACTTTCCAGAAAAGCCACGTCATCACGGTTGGGTTACTCCACAAAACTGGCTGGGTAAAATCAACGATATAGTCAGAGGACGAATTGTTTGTAAATATATAGATGCACCTAAGTTTCTAGCTGAAAAACTTAACACCTACGCACAAGGAATGAACTTACAAAGCCGTTATAGGAGTGAAGAGAGAGATGAAGGCTATTATGCTTTTCATTTTCATGTTAAAATACCAACACCTATTAATTTATGGGATTCCACTAGGTTAGTCGAATCTATGATCGACATGGATGTCGAGATCCAGATAACTACTCAGCTTCAAGAAGTCCTTTATCAGATTACGCATCAGTTTTACGCAGGTAGGAAAAGTGAAGTATTTCATGATCGATCAGCGTGGAAATGGGAGATATCATCCAACCGCTTCAAGGCAGGGTACATGAGCCATACCTTACACCTACTTGAGGCAATTATACTGCAACTGAGAGATGAAGCTGCGCCACCAGAAATAATCGATCTGGAGAGTACGAATGGATAATAAGGAAATTATAGCGCCTACCCCTGAAGTTCAGCATCTGCCGACAATATTTCGAAGGATAAGCAATGGCGATATTAGGTTGCCAGCTTTTCAGCGTGGATTTGTTTGGCTGGAGTCTCAGGTGATCGAATTGCTTGAGAGCGTGTATAAAGGGTATCCAATTGGGAGTGTCTTGCTGTGGAGAGTGGAGAAACCTGTTTTCCAGATCGAAGCCGAGAAGACAAACCCATTTCCTGTGTTAGATGAACGCTATCCCATAAGCTTTATCCTCGATGGCATGCAAAGACTCTCAACGCTATACGGTGTCTTCCATTATGATTTTGAAACTACTCCTGATATGTTTAATGTAATATTCGATCTACGAGACAGAGTCTTTCTACATTATGATTCAGAGAACCTTCCTGATACTTATCTCCACTTGTCTGCTCTGTCCTCTCCCAAGAAGCTGCTTGATGCTCAAAGGCGATTTCTAGATAAAAGCGACTCTGAGAAGCTGCTTGATGAATCTGTCAAGCTCCAGACTATTTTTCAGGAGTATCTTTTGCCAACTGTGACCATCTCAGGACGAAATATTGAGGAAGTTGTTGATATTTTTAAACGAATAAACAGTACAGGAACGTCACTTGGTGCTGTCGATTTCATGAGAGCTCTTACATGGTCAACAGAATTTGATTTGAACGAACAGATCCGCTCCATGCAGGAAACAGTTCAACAAGATGGATTTGAGCTCGATGATGAAACGCTAGTTAAGGTTCTTGCCGTTGTCCTCGGCAGAGCACCAATTGCGGCTGACATGATGACTTTGAAGACGTGCGATGCCTCTGAATTGCGGAAGGCTGTTAGCCGATCTAAAGAAGTATTGAAGTTGTCTATCGCTTTTTTGAAAGAGGAATTCTGTATACTGTCCGGCGATTTTATCCCCTATGAAGGGCAGTTACTTGCCTTGACAAAATTATTTATCGTGAACGATAATCCAGATGCAACCATTCGGTCAGCATTCAGAAGCTGGTTCTGGAATACCAGCTTCAGTGAAGCGTTGCGAGGTAAGCCAGACCACTACGTTGCTCGAACACTTAATGCCGTCACTAGACTTGCCGCTGGTCAGGTTAGTGCTCTTGACAGTAGATCTGCTCTTACCGCAGAAGACTTGATTGATCGGAGATTTATTAAGGGAAAAGCACTATCAGCAGCAGTAGCATCAATGTTTGCTGTAAGAAATGCACGCAGTCTAATTTCAGGGGATATTATAGATCCAGACCTGTTCATGAGAGAATTTTCTGCCGAAAATTATGATGTATTTTATCCCCTTCCAATTATGAGAGAAATAATAAACCCAAGGATGACTTCTGCTAGAAGCCTAGCTAATATGGTACTTTTGGCAGAATCTGACCGAAAAGTATTTAAGTCTTTATCCACTGACGGGATTATAAAATATGTGAGAGATACAT
>Ga0187890_10001006_pt1 | contig 20559 bp, 14 predicted proteins | sample June2016WEW_21_1_FD_133005 | JGI IMG/M metagenome (GOLD analysis project Ga0187890, IMG submission 133005) | Peatland microbial communities from SPRUCE experiment site at the Marcell Experimental Forest, Minnesota, USA - June2016WEW_21_10 | ecosystem: Environmental > Terrestrial > Soil >... | reverse complement strand
CCGCCCGGGTCTGCGACCCAGGTGTCCGGGCGGGGTGGCCTGGGGTCGTTCGGCCCGCTCGTGCAGACCATGGACCTGGCGCGGCACACGGCTGTCGGCCGGATGACCACCGAGTGCGCCGAGCTAGGCGGGCACGGGGTGGTCGGCGTCCGGCTGTCCCGTGGGCCGTTTTCCCTCGGCGGGGCCCAGTTCACGGCTCTCGGCACCGCGGTCCGCGCGCCGGGTACCGCGCAGGGGCAGCCGGTGCCGTTCACCGCTGAGGTGTCCGGGCAGGATTTCGCCAAGCTGATCATGGCGGGCTGGGTGCCCGCGGGGCTCGTGCTCGGCATCTCGATCGGGTCGCGGCACGATGACCGGAAGACCGCCCGCCAGGCGCGCTGGGGCTCTGGCAACGCCGAGGTCGCCGGCTGGACCGAGCTGGTCAGCCAGTCGCGGCACGACGCCAGGCGGCAGCTGGAAAACGACGTCAAGCGGCTCGGCGCCGAGGGCGTGGTGATCGCCACGATGGAGATGCGGGTGCGGGAGCGGGACTGCCCGGAAACTGTCGGCCGCCGTGACCACATCGTGGAGGCAACCCTCACCGGCACGGCCATCGCCAGGTTCTCCCGTGCCGGGCAGCGCCGTGACGCTCCGGCCCTGGCCATCATGTCGCTCGACCCGCAGCGGCGCCAGGCCGCCAGGGTCCGGATATAACCGCCAGGGGCGTCATCGTGACGGTGTTCGCGTTCGACATCACAGGCGACCGGATCAAGCACATCTGGGCAATACGCAACCCCGGGAAACTCCGGCCCTGGACGGCGTGCTGACCCGCGACCATCGTGCTCTCTCCACGCGGCGGCCTAATCTGACCGGCGCCCCGCTATACGCGATTGTTGCCGTTGGTGGGACGATGAGGGTGCGGCGGGTTCGTCGTGGCCCGGGGTTGGCCTGTCGATGGGGGTCCACATGCTGGAAGACCTTGACCCGGCCGAGACCCGCGAGTGGGTGGATGCGCTTGATTCCGTGATGGCGTTCGAGGGCGCCGACCGCGCGTTCTTCTTGCTCGACGAGGTGATCTCGGAGGCCCGGCGGAAGGGTGCGCCGGTCCCGTACAGCGCCACCACGTCGTACCTGAACACCATCCCGCCAGATAGGGAAGACCGGCTTAGCCCGCGGGAGCTGGCTCTCGACCACCGGATCCGGTCGCTGATCCGGTGGAACGCGCTGGCAATCGTCCTGCGCGCCAACAAGGAGTCCTCCGAGCTGGGTGGTCATATCGCCAGCTTCCAGTCCGCGGCGACCCTCTACGACGTCGGCTTCCAGCACTTTTTTCACGCCCCGGACGACCAGCACGGTGGTGACCTGCTGTTCATCCAGGGCCATTCCTCGCCGGGCATCTACGCCCGCTCGTTCGTGGAGGGGCGGTTCACCGAGGATCAGCTGAAGAAGTTCCGGATGGAGGTGGACGGCGGCGGGCTCGCGTCCTACCCGCACCCGTGGCTGATGCCGGAGTACTGGCAGATGCCGACGGTATCGATGGGTCTCGGCCCAATCATGGCGATCTACCAGGCCCGCTTCCTCAAGTACCTCGCAAGCCGCGGCCTGGCGGATACCTCGAAGCGCAAGGTCTGGGCCTTCGTCGGCGACGGTGAGACCGACGAGCCGGAGTCGCTGGGCGCCATCTCGATGGCCAGCCGGGAGAAGCTGGACAACCTTATTTTCGTGATCAACTGCAACCTGCAACGCCTCGACGGCCCGGTCCGCGGCAATGGCAAGATCATCCAGGAGCTCGAGGGCATCTTCCGGGGAGCGGGCTGGAACGTGATCAAGACGGTGTGGGGCAGCGGCTGGGATCCGCTCATCGCCCGCGACTCCACCGGCCTGCTCCTGCGGCGGATGGAGGAGTGCGTCGACGGCGAGTACCAGGACTTCAAGTCCAAGAACGGCGCGTACGTCCGGGAGAAGTTCTTCGGCAAGTACCCGGAGCTGCTTGAGATGGTCGCCGGCATGACCGACGACGAGATATGGGCGCTCAACCGCGGCGGTCACGACCCCAGCAAGATCTACGCCGCCTACTCGGCGGCTGTGCGAACGGTCGGCCGGCCCACCGTCATCCTCGCCAAGACCGTCAAGGGTTACGGCATGGGGGAATCTGGCGAGGGCCAGAACATAACCCACCAGCAGAAGCACATGGCCGACGCCGCGCTAACGCAGTTCCGTGACCGATTCGATCTTCCCCTCACTGACGAGCAGCTGGCCCAGGTGCCGTTCCTGCGCTTCCCCGACGATAGCCCGGAGATGGCATACCTGCGGGAGCGGCGCGCCGCCCTCGGCGGCGCCCTGCCAGCCCGCCGGAGCCGGTCGACGCTGTCGCTGGCGGTGCCCGAGCTCAGCGCCTTCGGCGGTCAGCTCGCCGGCACGCCGGGCCGCGAGATCTCCACGACCATGGCGTTTGTCCGGATCCTCAACACGCTGCTGCGCGATAAGAAGATCGGCAAACGGGTGGTCCCTATCGTCCCGGACGAGTCCCGGACATTCGGGATGGAGGGCATGTTCCGCCAGTTCGGCATCTTCAGCCAGGCCGGGCAGCTGTACCAGCCCGAGGACGCCAACCAGCTCATGTTCTACCGCGAGGCACCGGATGGCCAGATGCTCCAGGAGGGCATCAACGAGGCCGGCGCGATGTCGTCCTGGATCGCCGCAGCGACGGCCTACAGCACGAGCGACGTGCCAATGATCCCGTTCTACATCTTCTACTCGATGTTCGGCTTCCAGCGGGTTATGGACCTGGCCTGGGCGGCCGGTGACTCGCGGGCCCGCGGCTTCCTGCTCGGCGGCACATCCGGCCGGACCACGCTCAACGGCGAAGGGCTGCAGCACGAGGACGGCCATAGCCACCTGCTCTCCGCGGTGATCCCTAACTGCGTGTCCTACGACCCCACGTATTCGTACGAGGTTGCCGTCATCATCCAGGACGGCCTGCGGCGGATGTTCACCGAGCAGGAGGATGTCTACTTCTACATCACCCTGATGAACGAGAACTACGAGCACCCGGCGCTGCCCGAGGGCGCCGAGACCGGGATCCTCAAGGGGATGTACCTGCTCCGGGAAGGCACAGCGGCCGACGGCCAGCGCCGGCCGGCCGGCCGTAGAGGCAGGGCGGCCGACGGGAAAGGCAGGGCGGCCGGCGGAAAAGGCAGGGCGGCCGGCGGAAAAGGCAGCGCGGCCGGCGGAAAAGGCAGCGCGACAGGTCCGCGGGTGCAGCTGCTGGGCAGCGGCACCATCCTGCGGGAGGTGCTCGCCGCCGCCGACCTGCTGGCCGCCGATTACGGCGTCATCGGGGATGTGTGGAGCGTGCCGAGTTTCACCGAGCTGCGGCGCGATGGTCTGGCGGCCGAGCGATGGAACATGCTGCACCCGACGGAGCCGCCCCGGCGCAGCTATGTCGAGACCTGTCTCGCTGACCGTCTGGGGCCGGTGGTCGCCGCGACCGACTACGTCAAGTCCTTCGCGGACCAGATCCGGCCCTTCGTACGGCAGCGCTACCGGGTCCTGGGCACCGATGGCTTCGGCCGGTCGGACTACCGCCGGAACTTGCGCCGCTTCTTCGAGGTCGACCGGCACTATGTCGCCCTCGCCGCCTTGGCCTCGCTCGCTGAGGACGGGACAATCCCGACAGCCACGGTCGCCGATGCGATCTCGCGATACGGAATCGATACCGACAAGCCAGAACCGACCGCAGTATGACCTAACACCACAGCACCAAGAGGAAAACGCTACCGGCATCGCCGCCAAGGGGAGCAACCGTGCCCGCTGCAACTGAAGTCAGCGTTCCCGATCTCGGTGACTTCACCGACGTGCCGGTCATTGAGATTCATGTCGCGGCCGGAGATGTCGTCAGCGAAGAGGATCCGCTGATCACCCTGGAGTCCGACAAGGCGACCATGGAGATCCCCTCGCCTGCAGCCGGGACCGTGCGCGAGCTCCGGGTCGAGATCGGCGAACGGGTCCAGAAAGGGTCACTCATCCTTCTCCTGGACACCGGCGGCGCGCTCACTCAGCCGCCACCGCTGACCGATCAGCAGGAGCCGCCGGGCCAGGAGGCTCCCGACCCGGTCGCCGTGGCGCAGGAGCCTGCCCGCCGATCCGCCGCGGCAGTCCCGCCATCAGCAACACAGACCAGCACGCCGGTGATCGCCGTCGAGCCCGGGCCGCCGGCCGACTTCGAAGGTGTGCACGCAGGCCCTGGTGTACGCCGGCTGGCCCGCGAGCTTGGCGTGGACCTCGCGGCGATGTCTGGGAGCGGCCCGAAAGGCCGCCTCACCAAGGACGACCTGCTCGCAGCCGTCCGCGGGCCAGTTGCCACGACGACAGGTGCGCAGGGCGCGGGCATCCCGGAGATCCCTGCGCAGGATTTCTCGAAGTTCGGCCCGGTGGAGATCCGGCCGCTGTCGCGCATTCAGCGGCTGTCTGGCCTGCAACTGCACCGCTCATGGCTCAACATCCCGCATGTCACCCATAACGACGAGGCGGACATCACTGACCTCGACGCTTACCGCAGGGAGCTCGACACCGTCGCCAGGGCCGAGGGCTACCGGGTGACGTTGCTTGCCTTCCTCATCAAGGCATCGGTCTCGGCACTCCGGGAGTTCCCCAAGTTCAACAGCTCGCTGACGCCGGAGAAGGACGCGCTCATCTACAAGAGCTACTATCACATCGGCGTCGCGGTGGACACTCCGGACGGCCTGGTGGTCCCGGCGATCCGCGACGCTGACCGCAAGGGCATCCGGGAAATAAGCCAGGAGCTCGGCGCGGTCTCGGCGAGGGCCCGAGATGGCAAGCTCGGCCTGGCCGACCTGCAGGGCGGCTGCTTCACTGTCTCCAGCCTCGGCGGCATCGGCGGCACTGGTTTCACGCCGATCATCAACGCCCCGGAGGTGGCGCTCCTCGGCGTGGTGCGCTCCAGGACCGCCCCGGTGTGGGATGGGACGGAGTTCGTGCCACGACTGATGCTGCCGCTGTCGCTTTCCTACGATCACCGGGTTATCGACGGCGCGCTGGCAGCCCGTTTCGCCCGGTACTTGTGCCACCTGCTCGAGGACGTCCGCCGGCTCGTGCTCTGACCCCGACCCGGTGACCGGCTCAGCAGCCGCCTTCCACCCTGGAGCCTGATGTGGACATTCGAATTCCGGACATCGGCGACTTCCGGGACGTGCCCGTCATCGAGGTGCACGTGGCCCCCGGCGATGTCGTGGCACCCGAGGATCCGGTCATCACGCTCGAGTCCGACAAGGCGACGATGGACATTCCCGCACCGGCCGCCGGCACTGTCGGTGAGGTCGTCGTCCGCGTCGGCGACCGTGTCTGCGAGGGTGATCTCATCATGCGGCTCGAGGACGAGCCAGCCTCAGCCGGCCCGGCCAGCCCGGCGCGGGAGCGGATTACCGGCGACGCCGCTCCGGTACCGGTTGACCCGCCCGCTTACGGCTCGCAAAGCGGCGTGTACGAGGTGATAGAGGTCGCGGTTCCCGACATCGGCGATTTCGCCGACGTGCCGGTCATCGAGGTGCATGTCGGCGCGGGAGACGAGGTGGCTGCCGAGGATCCGCTCATCACGCTCGAGTCCGACAAGGCGACGATGGATATCCCGGCACCAGTGGCCGGAACCGTCGCCGGCGTCCGGATAGCTGTGGGTGACCGCGTCTCCGCCGGTCACATCATCATGGACCTGCGGACAGGCGAGAAGCTCGAGCCGGAGTCGGCAGCGCCAGCCGCTCCGGCCGCTAGTGCCGCCCGCGCGCCGGCGCCCGCCCGCGGGCCCGCGCCCACCCGCGCGCCCGCTCGCGGGCCGGGAAGGGCACAGGGTGAGGTCACTGCGGAAGTGCTCGTCCTCGGTGCCGGGCCGGGCGGCTACTCGGCGGCGTTCCGGGCTGCTGACCTCGGCAAAAAGGTTGTGATGGTCGACCGTGGGCCGACGCTTGGCGGGGTCTGCCTCAATGTCGGCTGCATCCCGTCCAAGGCCCTTCTGCACGCCGCCAAAGTCATCGCCGAGACCAAGGAGATGAGCGAGCACGGCGTCGTGTTCAGCGCTCCGGGGATCGACGTCGACAAGCTGCGGGCGTGGAAGGACGGCGTGGTCCGGCGGCTTACCGGCGGTCTTGCCGGGCTGGCCAAGCAGCGCAAGGTCACCACGATCCAGGGCTACGGTCGCTTTACCTCCATTCACCAGCTGCAAGTCGACCTCGCCGAGGGCGGCACCACGACCGTCGGCTTCGAGCAGGCGATCATCGCGGCGGGCTCCGAGCCGCTGACGCTGCCGTTTATCCCGCGCGGCGACCCGCGGGTGCTCGACTCCACTGGTGCGCTGCAACTCGATGGCGTGCCGCAGCGGCTGCTCGTGCTGGGCGGCGGCATCATCGGCCTGGAAATGGCGACTGTCTACCACGAGCTCGGCGCGAAGGTCACGATCGCCGAGCTGATGGACCAGCTCATCCCCGGCGCAGACAAGGACCTGGTCAACCCGCTCGCCAAGCGGGTCACCCGGCGGTACGAGAACATTTACCTCAAGACGAAGGTGACGGACGTCCAGGCTCGGCCTGAGGGCCTCGCTGTATCTTTCGACGGCCCGAAGGCGCCGGCAACCGACACTTTTGACAGGATCCTCGTCGCAGTGGGCCGTCGGCCCAATGGCACGCTGATCGGTGCCGAGAACGCAGGCGTCGCAGTCGACCCCCGCGGCTTCATCCCGGTTGACAAGCAACTGCGGACCAACGTGGCGCATATCTTCGCCGTCGGTGACGTCATAGGCCAGCCGATGCTGGCGCACAAGGCCATGCACGAGGGGAAAGTCGCCGCAGAGGTGACAGCCGGCAAGAACAGTTTCTTCGACGCACGGGTGATCCCCTCCGTCGCCTACACCGATCCCGAGGTCGCCTGGGCCGGGATGACCGAGAACGACGCGAAGGCCGCCGGTGTCACGTACGGCAAGGGCGTCTTTCCCTGGGCGGCCAGCGGCCGCTCGCTCTCGCTCGGCCGTGACGAGGGCATGACGAAGCTGCTATTCGATGAGACAACCGACCGCGTGATCGGCTGCGGCATCGTCGGGCCGTCTGCTGGCGACCTCATCGCCGAGGCGGCGCTCGCGATCGAGATGGGCGCCGACGCGGCCGACATCGGCTTGACGGTCCACCCGCACCCGACGCTGTCGGAGACCATCGGAATGGCCGCGGAGGCGTTCGAGGGCACGATCACCGACCTTTACCTCCCGAAGCGGAAATAGCAGTCGGCCCGGCCTCGTGCTGGAAAGTGAGGCGCGCTTGCGATTGCAAGGCACGCCAGCTTCGCTCCCATTGCCCGTCACGCGGCGTTGCGAACGCGAGCCTGCGGAGCAGCCCAGTCAGCGACTGCTCCACCTCGCGATCGAAGGCCGCCCGTGACCGCTCCGACTCATACGAGGCCGCGTCCACCCAGTCGGCTGGACCCCAGAGGCAGACATCGATGCACGGCTGCGGGGCATCAACACCCCCGCAGTCCTCGCAACGCCAGATGATCACGGTCTCGGCAGGCAAAAGCAGCTCATCATCGCGGCTACCGGCTGCGGGCCCGGAGCGTCGCAGCATCGAACGCGCCGACTGCTGAAGTGCCTCGTACGCGACCCGCCACTCGCCGGGGCCGGGGTCTGTGCGCGCCAGTTCCCCGGCCACAGCCCGGAGCCCCTCGATGCGAACACGACAAGCCGCTGCGAGCGCCGTCAGCTCGTCGTAGTCGCCGCCCTCAACGAGCTCGAGCCTGCGCTCGGAACAGGCCCCCTCACAACTCTCATAGTGCCTCATCGCTCCGCAGCCGATGCACCCCGGGATCGACAGGCGACGGGGCGGCTCCACGAAGTCAATATACGTTCAGCGCACGGCCAGGCAATCCGCACGCGGCGAACCGGCATCCTCCTTGGCGGGAGTCGGCGAGATGAACCCGGGCCGGCGATATACCTCACCGGCCCGGGTTCTTTCGTTCAGATCAGCGGGAGACCGTTTGCCCGGCGTCCGGGCCGTCCACCCAGGTGTTCCCGGACCAGACATCCCCGGACCAGACGTGGGCATCGGGACCGAAGGTTCCCCCGGCCGGGTAATAGACCGTCGAGAACTCATTCCCGGTGATCGTCACTCCCGGAGTCGATGAGGCGCCCTCATTACCGGACAGGCCGCCGTACAGCGCGTAGTCACCTCCAGCCAGCAGGTTGTCCTCGATGGTCACGTTCTGTACCTGACCAAAGTCGGAGAACAGGCAGATCGCGCACGTCTGATCGAGCGGGTCCAGCACCGTGTTGTGGTCAATGACCAGGCTGGTGCTGCCTGAGTTGACACCGATCCCGTCGTTATGTTCCGACCCGCACTGAGTGAGGTCGTGGATGTAATTCCCCTCGATCAGGCCGTTGCCGATGCTCACCGGCCCGGCGGTGTTCCAGATGTCGTCGCCGATGATCCGCGTGCCCGTCGAGTCGCCGTAAATGTCGCTGACGCCCTCATACATCTGGGCGGAGCAGCCGGGCGGGCCGTAAATGCTGTCGGCCTCGATTGTGACGTTCTTATCGTGGCGGAGGCTGACGCCCCACTCGGCACCGGCTCCGTATATCTCATCGTCTTTCACCGTCACGTTGCTCGCAGACGAGATATCGACATTGAACGGGATATACAGATCCTGGAGCGTGACGTTGCTGCCGGTTACCTCCACCCAGCCGCGCGGCTCATACACCCAGCCCGGGCCGCTCGTCAGGCCGCCTGGGCCGACCGTGGTCAGCGCAGTGCGTGCGGGGGCACCTGTGTCGGACGCGCCGGGAAAACCCGTCGTGCTGACAGCGGGCATGGTGCTGACTTTCGAGCTCGGCGACGGCGACGGCGACGGCGACGGGCTGGCAGTGACGGTCATGCTCGGGGAGGGGCTCGGAGACGGGCCCGGGCTCGGCAGCGCCCGATGACGGTGAGCATGCGGCCATCGCACCTGGTGCGCCGCAAGCTCCTGCGAGACTCCAGGGCTGCGGCCGTGACTAGCGCCTGCCGTCAGCGTGAGCGCGAAGACCGCAGCGAGCACTGCCGTAGCTGCCGCCGCGGCGAGGCTGAGCCTCTTCCTGGTCTTCCTGGTCTTACGATGACTGGACATCATTTCTCCTCGAGGGCTGGCGACGCGGGAGCTCCCGGCAGCGGGCGGGGGAACGGGCACGCTTGAACATGCCTAGCCGTCGCTCACCTTCTGGTGCAGGGCGCCGAGTTAGATTCGCCGTCGTCAGCGATCGCGCGAACACCTGATCACGCAACGACCAGCCCGGCCGCCACTAAAGCCGCCAGCCAGGCGAGTCACCCGACGCGCCTGCGGCGGCGGCAACATGTACCAGCAACGGCGGTCAGAATTACTTGCCCAGTTCGACACGACACCTTCCCCTTCGAGGGTAATTGGTCTTAGCCGAACACATTAGCCCCACCGTTACCCGGATGATGCCGGTTCGAGATATGTGCTTCTTGTTGCAGTTCCCTACCTGCCGACGACAAGCACAGGCCACCCGGAGTTTCGTGCGCTGCCGCCAGAGCGCCAGGCGGTCCCAGTCGAGTACCTGCTGGGTAGAGTGCTTCGCTCCGGTCTAGCCGAAGGTGAACGCGAAGGCCTGGGCGCCAGGGTCGAGGAAAGTGATCTCAAAGGTGCAGTCGGTAACCGAGCCGTACTGCCGGATGAGCTGGTAGAGCCGCGGTTCGGTGACCGTGCCGTTGCCTTCGCCGTCCACGTCGATTCCGTGCGCGTTGCCGGGCGGCTGCCCGTCGAGCAGCACACGGAATGGCGCGGCGGCCGGTGACCCGGCCCGTCCCATGACGAGGTTGAGATCGCGCGCGCGAAATCTGCAGGCGATCTCCCCGCCGGCCTTGTTCAGCGTGGTGGCCTGTTCCTTCATCGTCCAGTCCCCGGACAGAGCCCACTGGTTGAGCCTCAGCATCGCCGGGGCGGCGTAGACGTGGGCTTCGCCCGGCACGATGCCACCGGGGGAGGCGAAGTTCTCGGTGCGCTCATAGCCGGTGTAGTTTTCCTGAGATCTGAGGTTGTCCCAGTCGGCCGGGGCTTCCACGCCGCGTGCGTCGACCGAGACCAGGTCCTGCCCTGTTCCGGCCGATCCGGCCTCGGCCAGGAGCTGCTGGATGACCATTTCCGACTGGCTGTATCCGCCTTCGCCGAAGTGGTGATGCCGGAGCCTTCCTTGGGCGTCGGCGAAGTAGAGGGCGGGCCAGTAGTGGTTGCCGAAGGCACGCCATACCGCGTAGTTATTGTCGGTCGCGACCGGGTAATCGATGTGCATCTCCTGGACGGCCCGGCGGACGTTATCGGAATCGCGCTCGAACGGGAACTCGGGTGTGTGGACGCCGATCATCACGAGTCCCTGGCCGGAGTATTTCCCGGCCCAGGCCCGCAGGTAGGGGAGCTGGCGTAGCCAGTTGATGCAGGTATAAGTCCAGAAGCTGGCCAGGACGACTTTCCCGCGCAGGCCTGCTGGGGTCAGCGGCGGCGAGTTGAGCCACCCGGTCGCGCCGTCGAAAGACGGCAGTTCGCCCTCGACCGGCAGCCGGGGCGCGGATGTGTGTAGCCCGGCAGGCATGCGCCAGTTCGTTCCCATGACAGTGCTTCCCTGTGGCTGGATGTCCCGGCCAGGGGACCCGGGCCGGTGCCGTTGCGTAGGGGGCGGCGCGCGGGTGGTGCGCGCCGCCCCGCCGGCTTCTGGTTAGCGTAGTGTCCGGAAAGCAGCGCGGACCTCGGTGGAGAACAGCGCTGGCTCCTGCCAGGCAGCGAAGTGGCAGCCCTGGTCGACCTCATTGAAGTAGATGAGCTTGGAATAGGCCCGCTCGGCCCAGTTGCGCGGGGCCTTGTAGATCTCCTTGGGGAAGACAGTGACCGCGGCCGGGATGTTGACGTTCTTGACGCCGAAGAAGTCGTAGGTGTTCTCCCAGTACAGCCGGGCCGAGGAAATCCCTGTGTTCGTCAGCCAGTAGAACGTGAGGTTGTCGAGGACTTCGTCCCGGGTCAGGTTGCCGACGGGGTGCCCGGCGAACGCGGACGCGATGTCGAGGTAGCTGGACTCATCGTGGTTGATCATCCAGGCGGCCAGCGCGACGGGTGAGTCCGCGAGCCCGTAGAGCGTCTGCGGCTGCGTGATCATTTCTATCCCGTAGCCGATGCCCTTGGTGTAGAAGAAGTTCAGCTGCTCGTAGGTGCTGGTTTCCTCAGCGGACAGGCCCGGCGGCGGCGGTGTGCCGGCCCCCAGTACGTTGCGCGCGAGCGCGGTGGAGACATCGGCCGGGACCACGCCGGCCATGTTGGTGTGCATGCCGAGCAGTTCCGGGGGTGCCTGGGTGGCCATCACGTCGGTAACGATCGCGCCCCAGTCGCCGCCTTGCGCCACGAACCGGGTGTGGCCCAGGCGCCTCATCAGCTCGGTCCAGGCCCGGGCGATGCGGTCCGGGCCCCAGCCTGTGTTCTGCGGCTTGCCGGAGTACCCGTAGCCGGGCATCGACGGGATCACCACGTCGAAGGCGTCTGCTGCGCTCGCGCCGTGGGCGGTGGGATTGGTGAGCGGGTCGATGATCGCCAGCAGCTCGATGACCGAGCCGGGCCACCCGTGCGTGATGATGACCGGCAGCGCGTTCTCATGTTCGGAGCGGACGTGGATGAAATGGATGTCGAGCCCGTCGATCTCGGTCACGAAGTGCGGCAGGGCGCTCAGTTTCGCCTCGCACCGGTGCCAGTCGTACTCCGTCGCCCAGTAGCGGGCGAGTTCTTGCATGACCGCCAGCTTCGGGCCCTGCGAATGATCCGTGACGAGTTCCTGGTCGGGCCAGCGGGTGGACGCGACGCGCGCGCGCAGCGCCTCCAGCTCCGCCTCGGGGGTGACCGGGACCGTGAACGGCCGGACCGCCGTAGTGCCCGATGAGGTTTCGGTCGTAGCAGACATAGGGGGCTCCCTTCTCCACAGATGTGCCTACGACACGAAGCCTGCTCGTCTCGTCTGCGCTCCGCGCCCGTAGAAGTCCCTGGGTCTGTTGCCTGGTTTGCTCACTGGGCTCCTCACTGGGCTCCTCACTGGGGGTAGCGCTCCCTGGGTTCTGATCGCGTCATCGGGGCGCTGCCCGACGGCTGGCATCAGGTCGGGATCAGCCGGGCGTCGGGGCCGCCACTGCGTTCGCCAGCTCCCGCCGGGAACGGATGCCGAGCTTGGTGAACACGTTGCGCAGATGCCACTCAACTGTCCGCGAGCTGAGGAAGAGCCGCGCGGCGATCTCCGGATTGGACAGCCCATCGCCGGCGAGCCGTGCGATCTGCCGCTCCTGGGCGGTCAGGTCCTCGCGGGTCTCGACCGTCCGCTTGCGCACCTTCTCGCCCGTGGCCTGAAGCTCCTGGCGTGCGCGCTCAGCGAACGCGTCCATCCCGATCGCGACCAGCATCTCGTGGGCTCTGCGAAGCTGCTCGCGCGCATCGACCCGGCGATTCTCACGGCGCAGCCACTCGCCATAGAGGAGGTGAGCACGGGCGACCTCCGGGCGGAGCCGGGTGCGCCTCAATCGCTCGATCGCCTCGCGATACAGCTCGTCGGCAGCCGCCCCGTCGCTCAGCAGCGCCCGGCAGCGCGCTTCGATGCCGAGCGCGAACTCGGTGCCGCATGGTTGTGTCGTCTTCGCCAGTCGCTCGACTGCATCGCGGGCGAGTTCGGCGTCCCCTCCGCGAGCGGCTGCCTCGACGAGCTCGGGCAGCACCCACGTGGGTATCCAATGGTTGAGGGCGTCCGTCGTGGCTCGCCGGGCCGCCGATGCCGCCTCGTCATAGCGAGCGAGGCCGTTGTAGAGGACCGCGGCCGCCCAATACGCCCGCAGGGCCGTCGTGCCCTGCCCGCCGAATTCCCCGATCGCGCTCGCTATCGCTGCAGATGCCTCGCCTTCCCTGCCCTGCAGTGCGCGAAGCCGCAGCAAGACGTAGGGCGGGAAACGGCTCCCGGTGACCGCCGCCACGCTGTCGATCTCGGCGACGAGCGAGGCGGCACCGGCGAAGTCCCCCGTCCACACGATCGCCATCCCCAGATACGTGAGGTGGATCGGCAGCGCTGCCAGCGCGCCGGCGTCGCGGACGATCTGGACCTGCCGCGTGCAGTTCGCGAGCCAGCCCTCATGGTCCCAGACCGCCGCGCTGGCGCCTACGGTCATCCAGCCCCACCGCAGGACGTCCTCGACGGGAAGGTTGGCGACCGCCAGGACTGCTCGCTGCAACGTCGGGGCCGCGGCGGCATGTCCCTCGGTGATCAGCAGGGCGAAACCGTCCAGCATCAGGTCGCGTGGACGCCGGGGTGCCGGCGGCCGCGGGAGGGCCCGCACCGCGCGGCAGATCTCGACCAGGACGTCTCGTGCGACGACGTCCTCCGCCAGTCCCGCCGCGCCCCAGGCGGTCAGGTAGGTCTCGCGCGCGAGGTCCAGGTCGAACGACTCGAGCCGCCTGGCTGCCTTCAGCAGCAGCGGGGGAGCATCGCTCCAAAGACCCGCCGCGAAGGTCACCTGGGCACGCAGCAGGTCGGCCAGAGCGCGCTGGAACTCGTCGAGCGGCCCGGCCCCGGCGGTGGCGGCCAGCCCAAGAGCCGCCTCGAACTCGCCGGCCAGCAAGCTTGCCTGCGCCGCGGCCAGAGCGCGAACCGCCCGCCGCGCCGGGTCCGTCGTCAACGCCACGGCTCGCCGCAGGAACGCCGCCGCGGCGGCGAGCCCGCCGCGCGCCTGCGCCCGGCCGGCCGAGCGCTCCAGCTCCAGGGCGACCTGCTCGTCAGGCCCCGCCGCGGCCGCAGCCAGATGCCACGCACGACGGTCCGGATCGGTCTCTCGATCGGTCGCTTCTGCCAGTGCCAGGTGAACCGCGCGACGATCTTCTGCCGCTACGGACCGATACATCGCCGAGCGCACCAGCGGATGGCGGAACGTCACCCGGCCGCCGATGGCCAGCAATCCTTCCGCCTCTGCGGCCTCCGCGTCCGCCGGCCCGATACCGAGCCGCTCGGCCGCACGCCACAGCAGCAGTGGATCGCCGACCGGCTCCGCCGCCGCCACCAGCAGCAGGCGCCGCGCGTCATCAGAGAGCAGCTCGAGACGCCGGACGAAGCTCTCCTCGATCCGCCCGGTCAGCGCGTGCGCGCCCAGCAGGCCGAAGCCGCCCGCCAGCTGCGCCGGAGTCAACCCATGCGGCAGCTCGAGCAACGCCAGTGGATTCCCCCGCGTCTCGGCGACAATCCGGTCCCGGACTGCCTCATCCAATTTGAACCGCACAGCGGAGCTCAGCAGGGCGCGGGCGTCACCGTTGCGCACACCCTGCACCTCCAGCTCGGGCACATGCCGAAGCTCCTCGCCCGGCTCCCGAGCGCCGAACACGATCCCGACCGGCTCCGCCAGCAGGCGACGGGCAACGAAGGCCAGCGTCTGCCCGGAGGTCTGATCCAGCCACTGCGCGTCATCGACGACACACAGCAGCGGACGTTCCTCGGCCACCGCCGCGAACAGGCTCAGCACCGCGAGCCCGACGAGAAACCGATCCGGGGCTGCCCCGGCGCTCTTGCCGAACACGATTTCCATGGCCTGCCGTTGCGGCGGCGGGAGTCGGTCGAGCCGGTCGAGGAGCGGCCCGCACAGCTGATGCAGACTGGCGAAAGCCAGCTCCATCTCCGACTCCACTCCCACCGCCCGGACGACCGTCAGATCCGGCGCCGACGCGATCAGGTATTCCAGCAGCGCGGTCTTCCCGATCCCAGCCTCACCGCGCAGCACCAGCGACCGGCTCTCGCCGCGGCGGACCGCCGAGACCAAATTGTCGAGCAGCGCGCACTCGCTCACCCGGCCGCGCAGCTCCGGACGCCTGCCCGGTCCACGAAAACGGCTCTCCATAAGCGAGAATCGCGCTTCGAGGCACCGAAGCGCGGCACGGTCGGCCGCCGCACACTGCTGCGCGCCGCCCGCGCCACGGACTGGAGGACGGGCCCGGCGAAGGTGCAGTTCATCGCCACGCGCCCGGTATGACGTCAATCACAGCGCGTGAATGAGGGCCGATCAAAGCGCCCCTGCCTTCATCTGCTGCTCGATGTGGTCGGCCTGGCGCAGCGCGAGCGCGACGATCGTCAGCGTCGGATTCGCCGCCGCCCCGCTTGTCATCACGCTGCCGTCGGACACGAACAGGTTGGGCACATCGTGCGCACGCCCGAACTCGTTCACGACGCCGTCCTCGGGACGCGCGCTCATGCGGGCGGTTCCGAGGTTGTGGGAAGCCGGATACGGCGGGACACGGAACGTCCCCGTGGCGTCGACCGCACTGTAAACCGACTCGCCGGCGGCGTAGCCGTGCTCGCGCATCGCCACATCGTTCGGGTGCTCGTCGACATGCACGTCGGGAACCGGCTGGCCGAACTGGTCGTGCACATCCCGGTTCAACGCGACCCGGTTGCGGTCCCGCGGCAAATCCTCGCCGACCAGGAACATGCCCGCCATGTGGTCGTACTGCTCCATGATCTTGGCGAAGTCGCGCCCCCAGGCGCGCGGGCTGAGGAAGTTGGCCAGGAAGGACGGGCCGAGTGAGTGCAGCTGCATGTAGTAGCCGCCGACGAAGCCGCGCCCGGGGTCATTGCGCGACTCGTCGGTCACGATCCCCGCCATCGTCTCGCCGCGGTACATCCGCACTGGCTTGTCAAATGTGGCGAACACCGCCCCGGTCACGTGCCGCATGTAATTGCACCCCAGCTGGCCGCCAGAGTTCGCCAGCCCGTCAGGGAAAAGCGCGGAAGCGGAGTTCAGCAGCAGCCGCGCGGTCTCGATCGCGTTGCAGGCGACGCACACGGCGCGCGCCCGCTGGCGCTGCTCGTTCCCCTGGGCGTCGACGTAGACGACGCCGGTCACCTTGCCCGTTTTATCATGCTCGACCCTGATGACCATCGCCTCGGACCGCAGGTCAAGCCGGCCGGTCTGCTCGGCCTTCGGGATCTCAGCGGTCAGCGTCGACCAGTGCGCGCGCTGCTTGTCGCCCTGGTAGTTGAAGCCGTCCTGGATCGTCGCGGGGCGCCCGCCGCGCGGCACCGTGTTGAACGCCATCCGGCCCGTGCTGACGCCCTTATAGCCGACTCGCTTGGCACCGTTACCCATCACCTTGAAGTTGTTGCTGGCCGGCGGTGCCGGGATCCCGTTGGTGCGCGTGACGCCTATCCGGTACTCGGCCTTCTCGTAGTAGGGCTCGAGGTCGGACAGGCCGATCGGCCAGTCGAGCAGGCTGGCGCCGTCGACGGGGCCATGCTCGGACCGGATCCGGAACTCCCAGTCCTTGAAGCGCGGGCAGCAGCCGGCCCAGTGAACGGTTGTGCCGCCGACCGTCTTGCAGGTCCAGGCCGGCAGGCTCGGGAACTCCTCGGCTATCCGCCACGAGCCAGACGTCGTGCGCTCATCCAGCCAGGCGAGCTGGTTGAGCGAAGCCCACTCGTCGTTGATGAAGTCTTCGGGTTGATGGTGTTTGCCGGCCTCAATCAGGACGACCCTCGCGCCCTTCTGGCAGAGCTCGTTCGCGAGCGTGCCCCCACCTGCGCCGGAGCCGATGACGACGATGACGTCGGAGTCGTGGGCCGGGAAGCGGTTGACCGGCCGTGGGTCATGGCCCTGAGGGCTCATGCTCCCGCCTCCGGGTCAGGAAGCCAGTCGAGATCGTTAAAGCCCCGGTTGATGTAGCCACCCTTGTCGAACGACGGCCCCTCATAGCCGACCAGCTGCCAGGTGCGCTCGTCGGAGTAGACCTCAACGACTGCCGTCGAGCGCACCAGCTCGAAGAAGGCCGAGCCCTCGATCCCCTTCAGCGCCTCGAGTTGCTCGTCCGCCGAAAGCTCAGCGAACGGCCGGCCACAGTTGAGCGCGCAGATGCCGTCTGCGATCGTCCGTGCGGCCCCGGGATCCTCGCGCGCGGTCTTGGCGAGCCCCTCGCCTACTCGCGCGTAGACGTCGTCGGGCAGAGCGTCGTGCGGGTACATGATGCGAGCGGCAGCCGCGATAGTCGCCATGGCCCGGCTGCCGAGGGTTGCCGTTTCGGGTGTGCTCATGCGCACCCCCCCACGGGGCAGACATTACGCGACCTAGATCACCATGTCGACCCGCGGTCAGATGGCGCTCAAACGATTTTCACGAGTGTGGGGACCTCTCAAGAACTAGGTCCTGACCTGTATTTCCTCGTCAAGCTATGGGGATTCCAAGCCGAGCCTCGTCCTATGCCATGGACGCGGTGGTGGGGCCCGCTGAGCTTCCTTCGGAACGCTCTCGTACCAATCTCTGTCCGGACCCCTGCCCTGAAGATCAAAAGCCGCAGGATGCCGATGGTCATGATCGGACGGCCCCGCCAGGGCGACATGCTCGTGAGGTCCGCATCAGCGGAGACGATCAGGAATGCGCCCACCGCCGCCGCCAGATCAAGGATCCGGTTGTCCTCCCAGTCCGGACAGTCCCCGACGGTCTGCGGCGGGTCGGTAATGCCGCCGCCAGACGCGTCAGCCATCTCGGCCGCCGCCCGTAGATAGTCATCGACCTCGTCATCCGGGGTCTTCAGCACCGTGGCGAGCACCCGGCCGGTGTTGGCCAGGAGGTGCGGCGAGAGCCACAGCGCGGCTCGCCCCAGAGTCCTGTCTGCCCATCCACGAGCTTATGCAGGACGGTGTACTGGGTCTCGCGGCGTCACGGGCGCTGCACCCACCGGCCCGCGTGATGGGGTGCGGCTCAGATGAGTTTGCCTGCTATCCACAAGTAGCCTACGGTAGAGACGAATCAGAGAGTACGCTTCAGAGAGTAGCGATCGGAGACGGCATGCCGACGATGACAGTCTCGGGTCACCAGTACAACCTGGAATCCGGGAGCGTGGAGGCGGCACTTCAGGGAGCATTGCCCGAGCCGATCCACGAGCACTTCGTGGTGATCAACGGCCGACGCTGGCCTCCCAAGCAAGTGCTGGCGCTGGTAACTGGCCTTGACCGGGCTGACTTCACCACGCACCAGGCACGTCGAGCGCTGACCCGGCTGGGCTTCCCGGCTGGGCGTGCAGTAAGCGCCCGGGCACGTCACCCGGAGACATCCCGAGCCGCTGCGCCGCCGCCGTCAGGCGCTTCTGGAGCAGATGGCGCTGCGGTGCCCTTGGCGGAGGCATTGCGTCCTTTCATTGGCTTGTGGGTCGCGGTGCGTGATGACGATGTGCTAGTGGCTGCGCCCTCACCGGCAGAGGTTGTGGCGTGGCTGGCAAAGCACCGTCAGCGCGCACAGTCCATGTTCCGGGTCGTGGACTCCGAACAAGCCATCACCAGCGTGGCCCCGCAATGAGATTTGCGTTCCGGGCGCTGCCTTCGGCGAGCGGCGGCGCTCTGACATCGCGGCCGGTTGTTGACATTGCCCTGGAAGGACTAGAGGTCGCGCCGGTGGCATGCCTGCTCGACACGGGAGCGCTTCGGACCAGGATGAGCGCGGAGATTGCCCCCCTCGCCGGCATCGAGCTAACAGGCGACTTGACCGAAGAGTTCTACGTCGGAGGAGTGAAAACAGTCGGCCGGCTGGCCCGAGTCACTCTCACAGCGACCGACGGCGCAGATGAGTTCTCCTGGGATGCACCGGTCTGGTTCTGCGATCCGTGGCCTCACCCATTCGGCCTGGCCGGGCTAGAAGGTTTCCTGCACCACTTCCTCGTGACAATCAACGGCCACGACGGATATCTCGAGGTCGAGCCTGAGCCGTGGCTCCAGGGCGCATAGCAGCCCTCGTGGCACCGACACCAGCCGATAGCGATACACCGACGCAGCCATCGGTCCCTGCATGTCCACATCTGAACGCACTCATCTGACCCGATGAGGGCCGGGCTCCCTTCCCAGTTCGGCCCGGATGCCGCGCTGAGTGGCCCGGGGGAGCTCTCCACACCCGGCTCGGCCTCGTGCTCCATGGTGGACGCCTCCGCTCGCTCGTATTCCGAGGCGGCCAGTTCATGCTGGATGGCGGCTTCCTTGTGCTCACGAGCAGCCTGTTTATAAAGGCGGCATGCGCAATCGCGAATACATCGCAGCGGACGCACCTGGAGATCCGGTGCCGGTGAATCGCCTCGGCCGCGAAGGCTAGGGCTGCCAGCGGCCCATAGGCACGCGGCCCTGATCGCGGCGGCGGTACCGGCGGGGTTGGCCGGGTACGGGAGTCACGTATGACCGCCTCCCCGGAGGACTGACCATGCTCGAGCTGCTCCTGATCGATTTGGCGGTGTGTGCTGCGGTGATCATGGTGGCTGCCTCCGTCATGGTGATGCGCTGGCGCCGGAGCAGCGATCAGCCCCGGATGCCCGTCAGGGAGCGGCGCGGGGCAGTTGCGGAGCTGGCCGATGAGGGGATAGCCCAGCGCGAGACGGCTGTCGTGCCCGGGTTCAGTCATGACATCGTGGCGCGAGACCTTGGCGCAAAAGTGTCAGCCGAGCCGGAGCAGGCAGCGGAATCGCAGGTCAGCGGAGTGGCCGACTCTGTTGGCGCTGTCACAAGTAGAGAGCGGATAGGCAGCTACTACGATGAGGCCGACCGGCCGATGGCCGACTACCTCGCGGCACGGGGCTGGATCGAGCAGCCGGGGACGCACGACCCCGGATAGCGGATGTACATGCGGCTCCGGCGTCAGAGGCAGCCGTAGCGGAGCCTGGGACTGCGCGGCCGGGTCCGTCATGCCCGGGCCCGGGCGTCCAAGGAGCGTGGCAGCGGCGGCGGAGCGCATCACTCAGCGTGGATCGTGGCCGACGGAAAGTATCGATGAGAACTGGCGGCACGGCGGCCAGGAAGTAATCCGCCGCGTTAACTGCCACCCGCACCGATCAGCAGCTCAGCGAGGAACAGAAGAGTGCCCTGATCGCCGCGCATCAGAGCATGCTGCGCCCCGGTAGAGTTCTCCACTGCCTCTGCGGGTTCCCGGTTACGGCCAGTGCGGTGGCCAGGTCAGGGACATTGTCGTGGAGGATCCCGCGGGTCAGGTCGGCGAGCACCATGCCACGCTCGTTGCCCCGGTTGTTCGCTGAGCGTATGGTCAAAGCCGTGGCAGTAGTTCTGATCGCCTCGGCGCGGTTGCGGTCGGGGCGGTTCCGGGTACGTCGCTCCAGCCCTTTTTGACGTAGTCGAGTTATCCAGGAAGAGACGGATGAGCAATGAGCAGCCGTCCCGGAACGGGTGAGAGGAACTGCCAAGCGACTAGCAGCCCGGCTCGCCGCCGGGCGGGTGCCGCGGGGTCGCGCAATAGCACCGTCAGGCCCCGGGCCAGCGGCGGACGGGCGAGGTGAAGCACCCGGTGCACGCTCCGTGAGCTGTTACCGCTGCGAGCACGCGTATTGGCCGGTGCTTGTTGTGCCGCCAGCCGAGGGGGCGAGCAGGTGAGCACGCCGGCTGCGGCCATGTATGCGCTGCTGACCGATGGCAGCACGGTCGAGATCAGGCCAGCCCGGGCGCAGGACGCCGAGGCGGTCCGCGCGATGCACGCCGCGATGTCGCCGGAAAACATTTACCTGCGG
>Ga0187890_10001004_pt1 | contig 20572 bp, 17 predicted proteins | sample June2016WEW_21_1_FD_133005 | JGI IMG/M metagenome (GOLD analysis project Ga0187890, IMG submission 133005) | Peatland microbial communities from SPRUCE experiment site at the Marcell Experimental Forest, Minnesota, USA - June2016WEW_21_10 | ecosystem: Environmental > Terrestrial > Soil >... | reverse complement strand
GACGAGGGCGCGCACGCGCATGGCAGGGTGATTCCCCCGGCTTTGCTCGAGCGCGGCGTGCACGTGGCGCAGGGAGCGCACGTCGGCAGCCTGGTGGTGCTCGCGCAGGACGTGTCCGTGGGCGCCGGCTCCACCGTCGAGCGCGCGGTGGTGCTCGAGGGCACCCAGATCGGGGAGGGCTGCCAGCTGCGCGACTGCATCCTGGCGGCCGGCTGCCGCGTGGGCGACGGCACCAGCATCACCGGTGGAGCGGTGCTCGGCGACGGGGTGGTCGTGGGGGCGCACAACGTGATCACGCGTGGGGCGCGTATCTTCCCTGGTGTCGAACTGCCCGACGGCGCGATCGGGTTCTAGGCTCGGACCGCGCGATCACACGAAAAACGCGAAAGACTGCGAGTGTCCATGAACGCAGCTACCACAGCACCACAGGAGGCGAGCAGCAGATGAGCGACGGCGGCGCGACCGCGACACCCACCGCCGAGGAGCTCTCGCGCGAGAGCATCGCCCGAGTGGATCCCTCCGGGCAGCTGGGCGACGTGCTGGCGCTGCCCGAGCATCTGCGCGACGCGCTGTGGCGCGTGGAGTCGGCGATCATGCAGGACTGGGACACGACCGCGGGCCTGGTCGTAGCGGGCATGGGCGGCTCGGCGATCGGCGGCGCGCTGGCACGCGCGGCGATGGGCGACCACGCCTCGCGCCCGATCTTCGTCACCCGCGCCTACGGGCTTCCGCCGTGGACCACGCCCGACACGATGGTGCTGTGCGCGAGCTACTCCGGTGACACCGAGGAGACGCTCGCGTGCTACGAGTCCGCGGGTGCGCTCGGTGCCAAGCGCACGGTCGTGACCACCGGCGGGCGCCTGGCCGAGATGGCGCGCGCGGACGGTGTGCCGGTGATCCCGCTGCCAAGCGGTTTCCAGCCGCGGGCGGCGGTTGCGTACATGATCGTCGCCTCGCTCGAGGTCGCCGCGCTGTGCGGCGCCGGTCCGCGGCTGACCTCGGAGATCGACGTGGCGGCATCGCACACAGAGCAGCTGGTCGCCGAGTGGGGCCCCGACGCGCCCGAGGACTCGCTCGCAAAGACCGTCGCACGCGGACTCTCGGGTACGACGCCGGTGGTCGCCGGAGCGGGCCTCACGAACCCGATCGCCTACCGATGGAAGACCCAGATCAACGAGAACGCAAAGCAGCCGGCCTTCTCCAACGAACTTCCCGAGCTCGACCACAACGAGATCGTCGGCTGGGAGGGGGCGGCGGAGCTCGGACGCTTCTCGGCCGTGTTCCTCGACGACTCTGACGCTCACCCGCGCCTGAAGGAGCGCATGGAGCTGACCGAGCGGCTGATCGCCGGCAACGCCGCAGCCAGCTTCCGCCTGGAGACGCGCGGACAGACCGCGATCGAGCGCGTGATCTCGCTCGTGCTGCTGGGGGACCTCGTGTCGATCTATCTCGCAGCGCTGCGGGGAGTCGACCCCGGCCCCGTGAAGGTCCTCGACGAACTCAAGTCCGCGCTCGCTGAACGCTAGCCGGGCGGGGCCGTGTGCTACGGTCCGAGGCGGCCGAGGAGCGCTGCGACGGGCTGTAATCCGCCACGCTCGGCCTGTCACCTATGCAGCAAGGGCGCTCACTGACCGACAGGAGGATTCGCCATGTCAGCAGTGACCCCCACAGCCACGCTCAGCGCCGACTTCAAGGTCGCCGACCTCTCGCTTGCGGATTTCGGCCGCAAGGAAATCACGCTCGCCGAGCACGAGATGCCGGGCCTGATGGCGATCCGGGCCGAGTACGCCGACGCGCAGCCGCTGCGCGGCGCGCGCATCACCGGCTCGCTGCACATGACCATCCAGACGGCCGTGCTGATCGAGACGCTGACGGCGCTCGGCGCGGAGGTGCGCTGGTGCAGCTGCAACATCTTCTCCACGCAGGACCACGCCGCCGCAGCGGTCGCGGTCGGGCCGGAGGGCACCCCCGAGGATCCGCGCGGCGTGCCGGTGTACGCGTGGAAGGGCGAGACGCTCGAGGAGTACTGGTGGTGCACCGAGCAGGTGCTGCGCTGGCCGCAGGAGGGCCCGGACGGCGAACCGGGGCCGAACATGATCCTCGACGACGGCGGCGATGCGACATTGCTCGTGCACAAGGGCACCGAGTACGAGATGGCCGGAGCCGTGCCCGCGCCGACGGACGCCGACTCCGAGGAGTACCAGGTGATCCTGTCGGTGCTGACGAGCTCTTTGGCCGAGGACCCGCAGCGCTGGACGCGGATCGGCGAAGGCATCAAAGGCGTCACCGAGGAGACCACCACGGGCGTACACCGTCTGTACGAGATGGTCGAGGCCGGCGAGCTGCTGTTCCCGGCGATCAACGTCAACGACTCGGTCACCAAGTCCAAGTTCGACAACCTCTACGGCTGCCGGCACTCGCTGATCGATGGCATCAACCGTGCCACCGACGTGATGATCGGCGGCAAGGTCGCGGTCGTGTGCGGCTTCGGCGACGTCGGCAAGGGCTGTGCCGAATCCCTGCGCGGCCAGGGTGCACGCGTGATCATCACCGAGATCGACCCGATCTGCGCGCTGCAGGCCGCGATGCAGGGCTATGAGGTCAAGACGCTGCAGGACGTGATCTCAAGTGCGGACATCTTCATCACCACGACCGGCAACAAGGACATCATCAAGGCGCAGGACATGGCGCGCATGAAGCACCAGGCGGTCGTCGGCAACATCGGGCACTTCGACAACGAGATCGACATCGCCGGCCTGTCGCGGATCGAGGGCATCGAGCGCGTGAACATCAAGCCGCAGGTCGACAAGTGGGTGTTCCCCGACGGCCACGCGATCATCATGCTCTCGGAGGGTCGCCTGCTCAACCTCGGCAACGCCACCGGGCACCCGAGCTTCGTGATGAGCAACTCCTTCTCCAACCAGACGATCGCGCAGATCGAGCTGTTCACCAAGAACGACGAGTACGAGAAGCGCGTGTACGTGCTGCCCAAGCACCTGGACGAGAAGGTCGCGCGCCTGCATCTCGACGCGCTCGGCGTGAAGCTCACGCGGCTCACCGACGAGCAGGCCGCCTACATCGGCGTGCCCGTTGACGGCCCGTACAAGCCGGACCACTACCGATACTGATCAGGGCGCGTCGATGAGAGCGATGGTCTTGGCGGCGGGGCTTGGCACGCGCCTGCGCCCGCTGACGTACGAGATCACCAAGCCGATGGTGCCGGTGCTGGACCGGCCGGTGATGGAGCACATCGTCGAGCTGCTCGAGCGGCACGGCTTCGACGAGGTGATCGCCAACCTGCACTACTTCCCGGACTCGATCCGCGAGTACTTCGGGCAGCGGCTGTCCTACCGCTTCGAGGAGGAGCTGCTGGGCACGGCGGGGGGCGTGCGGGGCTGCGCGGACTTCTTCGGCGATGAGCCGTTCCTGGTGATCTCCGGCGACGCGCTCACGGACATCGACCTGGGGGCGTTCGTCGCCAGGCACCGGGAGGCGGGGGGGATCGCCACGCTGGCGGTCAAGCAGGTGGCGGACACGAGAGAGTATGGAGTGGTGCTGCACGATCGCGACGGTCGGATCACGGGCTTTCAGGAGAAGCCAGCGCCCGATGAGGCGCTGTCGGACCTGGGCAACTGCGGCATCTACATGTTCGACCCGCGGATCTTCGACTACTTCCCCGCGCGGCCCTTCGTGGACTGGGCCCAGGACGTGTTTCCGGCGCTGCTCGAGAACGACGTGCCCTTCCACATCCACGAGGTGCGCGAGTACTGGAACGACGTCGGCTCGCTGAGCGAGCTCAGACAGGGGACCTTCGACGCGCTGCGCGGCGAGCTGCATCTGCGGATCGACGGCGAGGAGATCGGCCCGGGGGTGATCGTCGCTGGAGGCGCGGGCGGGTCTCCATTGAGGCCCGACACGGAGGTCGAGGGGCCGGTGTGGATCGGGCACGACGTGCGCATCGGTGAGGGCGTGCGCCTGATGGGCCCGATCGTGCTCGGCGACGGTGCGAGCGTGGGTGCGGGCGCGCAGCTACGCGAGAGCATCGTCTTCCCGGGCACCGACGTCGCGCGTGAGTCGATTCTGATCGGCGCGATCGCGGGCCACGGCGGCATCCTGGCCAGCCTGCGCCGGCGCAGCTGAGCGGTCCACGGCCCAGCACCCACGGTCGGCCACGGGCGGTCCGCCGGCTTAACGCGAAAGGGCCCGCCGAAGCGGACCCCCTCACGGAAAGTGAGACTATGACAACAGTCATAGTAGCACGTCCCGGTGACTGCGTGGCGTCCCGATAGCTCGCAAATTGCGGCGGCAACATTTCGTCCAAGGGCCATTTACATCCGCCGCGTGCGGGCGTAGCATCAGAAACAAGACCAGACCAAGTCCGACCGAAGGAGCCTCGATGCAAATCGACATCAAGGGCCGCAACGTCCCGGTCACCGACGAGCTCCGCACGCACGCGGAGAAGCGTCTGACGAAGGTCGCGCGACAGGTCTCAGACCTCGCGCGCCTGGAGATCGAGATCTTCAAGGAGCCGAACCCGCGCGTGGCGGACTGTCACGTGGCTGAGGGGACGCTGTACCTGAAGGGCGTCACGCTGCGCGCCAGCGACGCCTCTCCGGACATGCTGCACTCACTGAACCTGATGGTCGACGAGCTCGCGCGGCAGGTCAAGCGTCACCGCGACAAACTGCGCCACCGTCGCGAGGCTCACGCCATCGCCACGCGCGCAGCCATGCGCGCCGCGTCCCCGGTGATCGTCGCCGAGGCGCTGCGCCCGGCCACCGAGGGCTTCGCGGGGCCGCCGGGCCTGATTTAGACCGCGGGCTCAGCTCCCGTCGGGCGCCCGCCCCGAGCGAGCGCCGGCTTGCGCCCCGCGGGAGCCTCGGGCTGCTGCTCGGCGCTGAGCCCGCGGGAGCTATCCTTGGCGCATGCCCTCCCTGCTGGACCGCGCGCTGAACGTCGGCGAGGCGAAGAAGTTCAAGACCTATCAGAAGCGCGTGGCGCTGATCGAGGCGTTCGAGGCTGAGCTCGAACACGACAGCGACGCCGAGCTGCGCGGGCGGATGGACGCGTTGCGCGAGCGGGCGAGCGACGGTGACTCGCTCGATGCGCTGCTGCCGGAGTGCTTTGCGATCGTGCGCGAGACGGGCAAGCGCACGATGGGCATGCGCCACTTCGACGTGCAGATGATCGGCGGCATGGCGCTGCACGAGGGCCAGATCGCGGAGATGAAGACCGGCGAGGGCAAGACGCTGACGGCGACGCTCGCGGTGGTGCTCAACTCGCTGGCGGTGCGAGACGCAGACCCGGACGCGCCGGAGGGCAGCCCGCGCGAGCGCAAGGGCGTGCACGTGGTCACCGTCAACGACTACCTGGCGCGACGCGACGCCGAATGGATGAGCCCGATCTACGACGCGGTGGGCGTGACCGTGGGGGTGCTGCAGAACATGCAGGCCTACGAGGAGAAGCAGCGCTCGTACGCATGCGACGTGGTGTATGGCACCAACTCGGAGTTCGGCTTCGACTACCTGCGCGACAACATGGCCAAGGACCTCGCCGAAAAGGTCCAGCGCGGGCACTACTTCGCGATCGTGGACGAGGTCGACAACATCCTGATCGACGAGGCGCGAACGCCGCTGATCATCTCCGGAGCGCCAGAACAGGCGGCCGACCTGTACGTGAAGTTCGCGCGGTTGGCGCCGCAGATGAAGGTCGGCGAGACGCCCGAAGGCATGGACCCGCGCACGAAGAAGCAGTTCGTGGCGGACTTCGACTTCGAGATCGACGAGAAGCAGAAGACGGTCGCGATCACCGAGCAGGGCGTGGCCAAGGCCGAGCGCTTCCTCGGCATCGACCACCTGTACCGCGCCGAGAACGGCCATCTGGTCAATCACCTGATCCAGTCGCTGCGTGCACAGGCGCTTTACAAGAGGGACGTGGACTACGCGGTGATCGACGGCGAGGTCAAGATCATCGACGAGTTCACGGGGCGCATCCTCGACGGCAGGCGCTGGTCGGAGGGCCTGCACCAGGCGGTCGAGGCGAAGGAGGCGGTGTCGGTCCAGGAGGAGAACCAGACGCTGGCGACGATCACCTACCAGAACTACTTCCGGTTGTACGACAAGCTCGCGGGCATGACCGGCACGGCGCTGACGGAGGCGACGGAGTTCATGAAGATCTACGAGCTGCCGGTGGTGCAGATCCCGACGAACCAGGAGATGGTGCGCGAGGACCGCAACGATCAGGTCTACAAGACCAAGGAGGGCAAGTGGAACGCGGTCGTCAAAGAGATCGCCGCGCGCCACGAGGTCGGCCAGCCGGTGCTCGTGGGGACGATCTCGGTGGAGGTCTCGGAGCTGCTGGGCGAGCGGCTGAAGAAGCGCGGGATCAAGCACACGGTCCTGAACGCCAAGCCCGAGCACGCGGCGCTCGAGGCCGAGACGGTCGCAGAGGCGGGTCAGCCGGGCGCGGTGACGATCGCCACGAACATGGCGGGACGTGGTGTGGACATCAAGCTCGGCGGCAATCCCGAGCACCTGGCCGCGCAGCAGCTCGCGCGGGAAGGCGTCGAGCGCGAGGACGCGGAGGCGTATGAGCGGCGCATGAAGGAGATCCTGCCGGAGGTCGAGCGCAAGCTGGCGGACGCGCGCGCGACCGTGGTGGCGGCAGGCGGCCTGTTCATCTGCGGCACCGAGCGCCACGAGTCAAGGCGCATCGACAACCAGCTGCGCGGGCGCGCAGGGCGCCAGGGCGACCCGGGCGAGTCGCGCTTCTTCCTGTCGGCCGAGGACGACCTCGTGAGGCTGTTCGCGGGCGATCGCATCTACCGCATCCTCGACAAACTCGGCGGCGTCGACGAGGAGGGCAACGAGGAACCGATCGAGGCGGGCATGCTCTCCAAACAGATCGAAAAAGCGCAGAAGAAGGTCGAGGAGCAGAACTTCCTGATCCGCAAACGCGTGCTCGAGTACGACGACGTGATGAACGAGCAGCGGCGCGTGATCTACAAGTACCGCGACGAGGTGCTGGAAGGCAAGAGCATCGGCGATGAGGCGCGCGAAGAAGTCGTCAAAGTGATCGAGCGCACGATCGACCAGTACACGCCGGGCGACTTCCTCGAGGACTGGGACATGGACGGCCTGTTCACGGCGCTCGGCCAGTTCTTCCCGCTGGACATCGGCAGCGAGGAGCTGAAAAGCGACACGGTCGATCGCAGCTCGCTGAGCGATCGCATCGTGGAGGAGGCGCTCGAGCGCTACAACGCGCGCGAAGAGGCGCTGGGCAAGGAGTTGATGGAAGCGCTCGAGCGCTTCCTGCTGCTGCAGACGATCGACGAACGCTGGCGCGAGCACCTGTTCGACATGGACTACCTGCGCGAGGGCATCCACCTGCGCGGCTTCGCCCAGATCGACCCGCTGGTGGCGTACAAGAACGAAGCGTTCACGCTGTTCGGCGACCTCATGAACAGCGTGTGGTCGGACTACGCGCGCATGATCTTCAACGTGCAGGTCAATATTGACGGCCCGCCCACCCAGAACGGAGGCGGCGGCGCGGGTGCGGCTCCGATAGCGCCGTTCTCCGCTGCCGGCAGCTCCACGCGCGCGGGCCGCGTGTCCTACTCGGGCGGCCACAGCGCCGCCGGCTCCGGCGCGCTCGCCGCAGCCGCTGCCGCCGCAGGGCTCGGCACGGGCGCCGCCCAAGGTGCCTTCGGCGAAGACGGGCCGGAGATGGAAGCGCTGCCGGTGGTCGAGCAGCGCGTGCTCGACGACGAGCACCAGGTCGGGCGCAACGACCCCTGCTGGTGCGGATCGGGTAAGAAGTTCAAGAAGTGCCACGGCGCGTAGCAGTGCGGCCCGTAGCGCTGCTGGCGTTGGCGGCGCTGGTGGTGCTGCTGGTGGCGAGCGTCGGCTCGAGCGGAGCCGACATCCCATCCTCGGCGTGTCCGCCGTCTGCCGCGCCTCCGTCGGCGGGCGCCGTGCCGTCGGCTCCCGCCCCGGCCGCCAGCGCGGAACCAGCACCTGAACAGGTTCTCGTGTGCGTCAGCTCGGACGCGATAACGGGCGCGACCTACACGCACTGGCTGACGGTCGCAACGAAGAACGAAGGGCCGCCGGTCAAGGGGCACCACGCTGCCAGCGCCACGGAATTGCGGGGCGAGGTGCTCGACTTCCTGATCTCCTTCGACTGGGTGAAGGGCGAAGCTCAGGCGCGGAACGTGAGCGTCTCCGCGGCCGAAGTCAGGAAGAAGTTCGACCACATACGCAGCCAGCAGTTTCACAAGCGCAGAGAATTCGAGGCCTTCCTGCGCGACTCGGGCGAGACCGTCGCGGATCTTCTGCTCCGGGTGGAAGTGAGCCTCCTGTCACAGCGAATCCAAAGGAGCGTCGTGGCCGGGCATCACAGCGCGTCGAGCAAGCGGCGTGCGCTGACGCAGTTCGTCAAGGGATTCAAAGCCAAGTGGCAGGCGCAGACCTATTGCGCATCCGAATATGACGTCAAGGACTGCGGGCATGTTCAGGACACGGTGTAGGTCGCGCGCGACGTTCTCAGCGCTGGCGCGGAGCCGGCGTATGTGAGCGCGGCGAGCATCTGGGAGATCGCGATCAAGCGAGCTTCCGGGAAGCTCAAGGCCCCAGACGACCTGCTCGAGCAGGTCGCGCTCGCGCGCTCGTGCTCTGGTGAGGCCCGGGTGCTAGCCTCGCGCCAGATTCACTGACCGCGATTACAAATCGTGACGCCCGTAGAGGAGGAGTCGATGCAGACCCGAGCCGACCGACGATCTGCCCGCCACAGAGCGCACCGCCGGCGTCACGCCGCTCGCCTGACGGGAACGCTGATGCTCACCGCCGCCGTGCTTCTATCCGCCGCCGCGAGCGCGTCGGCGGCGGAGCAGCTCAAGCTGGTCGTCAGTCCGCTCGCGCTGAGCCTCGCCAGCGCGGAAAGCGAAGGCTTCACGGTCAACGTGTCGGGGAGCTCGAGCAAGCACGCCGCCCTGACGGTGTTCTACCAACTCGGCACACACGCGCAGTGCGCCGCGACCGGTGGCAAGGAGATGGTTCGCAAAGGCGTGAGCCAGCTCCAGCCGATTCCCGCGACGCCCAGCGCCCCGCAGCGCTTTCCGGCCAACCCCAGCAACTTCCACGGCTCGTTCGACTGGCACGGAACGATCACCGTGTTCAAAGGCACGGCAGGTCCGGGCAGCTACCTGGTGTGCGGCTATCTGGCGCCGAAGGACAGCTCCGGAAAGCCGTTCCTGGGGGCCTCGGCGAAGTTCACGCTCACAGCCACTTGACCTCGCGGCTCGCCTGTATCGCCATGGCTATACAGAGCTTTCAACGGAACAACTGTGTCGCGGTGCCCGTCCGGCCACGGAGGCCCGTCCGGCCACGGAGGCCCGCCCGGCCACGGAGGGCCGCCGGCCGCGACCACGCGCGCTGATAGCGTGGGGGCATGGCCACAGCCGCCCCCAGCGAGTCGACCCCTCAGCGCTTGGCTGCAATCCGTGAGCAGATGAAGCTGCTCTCGGATTATCTTTGACCCGCCTGCGCTGGCCGAGCGCGTGGCGGCGCTCGAGGGCGAGATGGGAGCGGAGGGCTTCTGGGATGACTCCGAGCGCGCGGCGGCTGTGTCGGCCGAGCATTCCCGCGCGTCGCGGCGCCTGGAGATGTTCAGCGCGCTGAAGTCCGACGTGGAGGACCTGGATGGCCTCGCGGAGATGGCTGCCGAGGACAGCTCGCTGGAGGGCGAGGTGGACGAGCAGATCGCCTCGGTGGAGGAGCGTTTGGCGACGCTCGAGGAGCAGCGGCTGTTCTCCGGGCGCTATGACTCCGGCGACGCGCTCGTGACCGTCAACGCGGGCGCGGGGGGGACCGACGCGCAGGACTGGGCGGAGATGGTGCTGCGGATGCTGATGCGCTGGGCCGAACGCCGCGGCTTCGAGGTCGAGCTGCTGGAGGCGAGCGCGGGCGAGGAAGCGGGCATCAAGTCGGCGACGTTCCGCGCGTCCGGCGAGAACGCCTACGGGCTGTTCGGCGCCGAGCGCGGCGTGCACCGGCTGGTGCGCCTGTCGCCGTTCGACTCCGCGCACCGCCGCCACACGGGCTTTGCGGGCGTGGAGGTGGCGCCGGTGGTCAAGGACACGGGCGAGATCGAGATCAACGAGGACGACCTGCAGGTGGACACTTACCGCGCGTCGGGCGCGGGCGGCCAGCACGTCAACAAGACCGACTCGGCGGTGCGCATCACGCACCGCCCGACGGGCATCGTGGTGCAGTGCCAGAACGAGCGCTCGCAGTCCTCCAACCGCGCGACCGCGATGGCGATGCTGCGCGCGAAGCTGCTCGAACGCAAGGAGCGCGAACGCCAGGAGGAGATCGCGCGCGAGAAGGGCGAGGCGCAGGACGTCAACTTCGGCTCGCAGATCCGCTCCTACGTCCTGCATCCGTACACGCTCGTCAAGGACACGCGCACGGGCCATGAGATGGGCGACGTGCAACGGGTGCTCGATGGAGATCTTGATGGATTCGTGCGTGCGTACCTGCTCCAGACGGCGTCCTCGGGCGGATAGCGGTGGACGAGTTGACCGCGCTCGTGAAGCGGGCGCTGGACGAGGACATCGGCACCGGCGACGTGACCACGGTTGCGAGCGTCGCCGAGGAGGCGCGCGGCCGCGCGCTGATCACGCAGAAGGCGCCGGGCGTGATCTACGGCCTGCAGGCGGCTGAGACCGTGTTCTTGCTGCTGGACCCCGACGCGCGCTTCGAGCGCCTGGTGCAGGAGGGGCAGTGGCGCGAGGAAGGCGGGCCCGTGCTGTTGATCTCCGGGCGCGCCCGCGCGCTGCTGAGCGGCGAGCGCACCGCGCTGAACTTCCTGGCGCACCTGTCAGGCGTAGCCACGCTGTCCGCGCGCGCGGCGCGCGAGGTGCAGGGCACGGGCGCGCGCGTGCTGGACACGCGCAAGACGACTCCAGGACTACGCGCGCTGGAGAAGGCCGCGGTGGCGGCCGGCGGCGCCACCAACCACCGCGCGGGGCTGTACGACGCGATCCTGATCAAGGAGAACCACATCGCGGCGGCCGGCGGGATCGCGCAGGCGATCGAGCGCGCGCGCGCGGCGGCGCCCGAGCTGGCGGGCACGCTCGAGGTCGAGGTGCGCGAACCGAACGAGATCGAGCAGGCGCTCGCCGTGGGCGCGCCGCGCCTCTTGCTTGACAACATGGACGAGTCGCAGCTGCGCGCCGCGGTCGCGCAGGTGGCGGGCAGGGCGCAGCTCGAGGCGAGCGGCGGCGTGACGCTGCAGACGCTCCGGCCGCTCGCGGAGACGGGGATAGAATGGATCTCGATGGGCGCGCTGACCCACTCCGCGCCCGCCCTCGACCTCTCGCTGATCATGGAGGCCCAGCCATGAACCTGCCCATGGCACCCACACTGCCGATGGCCCCCGCACAGGCCGCGGCCCCCAGCCTGACCCCCCACGAGATCGAGGAGTTGCACGCGGAGGTGCGCGCGCTGGCGGGCGAGCGCCGCGCGGTGATCCTCGCGCACAACTACCAGGTGCCCGAGGTGCAGGACGTGGCCGACTACGTCGGCGACTCGCTCGGCCTCTCGCGTAGGGCCGCGGCTGCGGTCGATGCGGAGACGATCGTGTTCTGCGGCGTGCACTTCATGGCCGAGACCGCGTCGATCCTGTGCCCCGAGAAGAACGTGCTGATCCCCGACCTCGACGCCGGCTGCTCGCTGGCGGAGTCGATCGACTTCGACCAGCTGGCGACGTGGAAGGCCGAGTACCCCAAGGGCGTGGTGGTGATGTACGTGAACACCACCGCGGAGGTCAAGGCGCTGACCGACTACTGCTGCACGTCCGCCAACGCCGTGGACGTGGTGCGCCACATCTACGACACGCACGGCCCCGACACGGAGATCCTGTTCGGCCCCGACATGTGGCTGGGCGCGTACGTCGAGAAGGAGCTCGGCAAGCGCATGCACGTGTGGGACGGCGAGTGCCACGTGCATGCCGGCATCCGCCCGGCGGACATCGAGGCCACGCGCGCGGCGCACCCGGGCGCGGACTTCCTGATCCACCCCGAGTGCGGTTGCACGACCAGCGTGATGGAGTACGTCGCAGCCGGCGACGTGTCGGCGGAGGGCGTGCACATGCTGTCCACCGGCGGCATGCTCAAGTATGCCGAGCACGCCGAGCACGAAGCCGTGGAGGAGGCGTCCCACCGGCAGGCAGACGGCGCCGTTGCGGTGGGCGGCGGCGCAGCGGAGCTGCCGGTGCGCCACGAGGTGGTGGTGGCGACAGAGATCGGGATGCTGTATCCGCTGCGGATGGCCGCCCCGGACGTCGACTTCATCCCCGCCAACGCGGAGGCGTCGTGCAAGTACATGAAGATGATCACGCTGCCCAAGCTGCGTGACGCGCTGCGCGACATGAAGTTCGAGGTGCGGGTGCCCGAGGACATCGCCGTGAAGGCGCGCGTGCCGATCGACCGTATGGTCGCGCTGGGTTGAGCGCTGGCGCACTTCTTAGCGGATACGCTAAGATATGGGAATGGATGAGGACATCAATCTGGTAGCGGGACGGTTGATCCGCCAGATCCGCGAGGAGAGCGGTCTCAAACAGGTCGAGCTCGCCCGGCGGAGCGGAATCCAGAGCTCCGTGCTGAGCGCCTATGAGCACGGGGAGCGTCAGCCGTCGGTCGCCGCGCTCGCGCGCATCTCGGGGGCAGCGGGCCTCGAAGTTCGTGTGGGTCCGTCGCTGGACAAGATGGAGATGCTGCGGGCCGCAGACATCCTGGTCAAAGTGATCGAGCTCGCCGAGCAGCTGCCCTACAAGCCGCGCAAAGACCTGGCCTATCCTCCTCTGGCTCGCTTGGCCGCATGAGCTCCCTGATCGAGCGCCTGATAGCGATTCACGACGCGCTCGACGAGGCAAAGCTCCCGCACGCAATCGGCGGCGCGATCGCGCTTGGATATTGCATCCAGGAGCCCAGGGGCACGCGCGACCTGGACATCAACATCTTCGTTACCAGAGCTCGCGCCGATGATGTCTTCGCCGCGCTGCCCACGGCCATCACCATCACGCTGGCGAACGTCGAACAGGTCGCACGAGACGGCCAGACGCGACTGATGTGGGACGACATGCCGGTGGACATCTTTCTCAACGTGCTCCCGTTCCACAAGGAGGTCGCGATCGGGGTTCGGCCGGTCGTTCTCGCCGGACGCACGATCCCCGTCCTCGACTGCAGCGCTCTGACTGTCTTCAAGGCGATGTACGACCGGGCCAAGGATTGGGTGGACATCGAAGCGATGGTCGAGCATGGCTCGATCGACGTCGAGAGCACCGCTGGACGGATCGCGCAGTTGGACGGTCCCGACTCCCATCGGGTACGGCGGCTGAGGGACCTGGCGCCCGACTAGGGTCCGCAAGACACTAGAACTCGTCGGCCGTGTGCGGCCCCACGCACGCGACCGCGAGACTGTCGGCGACTCCGGCGGCGACCTCGCGCACCTCGTCGAACGTGACCGCGTCGATCGCCGCGATCGCCGCGTCCGGGTCGATGTCCTCGCTGAAGACGACGCTCTGGCCGGCGGCGTAGCGCGCGACGGCGTTCGTGTTCTCGAACGCCAGCACCAGCCGGCCGGCCGTGTACGCGCGCGCTCGCTGCACCTCCTCCTCCGTGGGGCCGTCCGCGCGCAGCTCATCGACGATCTCGCGCATGCGCGCGTACGCCTCCACGCACTTCGCCGACTCGAGGCCCGAGCTCAGCTGCAGGATCGGCACGTCGGCGAACGCGTGGTTGAACGCGCTCACCGAGTAGCACAGCCCGCGCTTCTCGCGGATCTCCTCGAACAGCCGCGAGCCCATCGAGCCGCCCAGCAGCGTTGAGTAGATCGACAGCGCCGCGCGTTCGCGCACATCCGTCACGGCGATCTGCGGACGGTAGATCATGCGCAGGTGCGACTGGTTGGTGTCGCGCTGCTCGACCAGCGTCTGCGGCGCGAACTCCGGCGCCGGCAGATACGCTTCGGGCTGCGGCAGCGACGGGAAGCGCGCGAAGCGCTCCTGCAGCTCCTGCACCGCGGGCAGGTGGTCGAGATTGCCCACCAGGAACGCGCCGCCGCGTGAGCCCGCCCAGCGGCGCTTGCGAAACGCCACGATGCCATCGCGCGTGAAGCTGCGCAGGTTCTCCTCCGGGCCCAGCACCGTGCGACCGAGCGGGTGATCGCCGAACGCCGCCCTGTCGATCAGGTACTCGGCGACCATCGACGGCTGGTCGTACGCGCGGTTGATCTCCTGGATCACCACGCCGCGCTCGCGGTCGAGCTCCTCCGCGTCCAGACGCGGACGACCCACGAAGTCGCTCAGCAGATCGATCGCCGGCCCGGCGCTCTCCGCGCGCACGGTGATGTGGAACGCAACCAGATCGTGGCTGGTGTACGCGTTCAGCACGCCCCCCAGCCGCTCCGCGGTCTCGTTCACGTGCTTGTACGTCGGGTAGCTCTCTCCGCCCTTGAACACCAGGTGCTCGAGGAAGTGCGCCATCCCGTTCTCCTCCGGGCGCTCGTTGCGCGCGCCCGCGTCGAACGCCACCAGCACCGTCAGCGCGCGCGTGCCCGGCAGCTCCATCCGGTGGATCGGCAGCCCGTTGGCGGGAACCGTGGTCGTGCTCACTTGCGCCATGTCCCAACCCTAGAACGTTCTACGCTTGCGCCAAGCCATGTCGCCCTCTCCTCGACAGCCGCTGACCTCCGTGCTCGCGCTGGCGCTCCCGGTTCTGCTGCTGCTGGCGGGCCTGTGGCTGGGCGGACACCCGGAAGACCTGCCCGGGTTCCTGCGCAGCGCGTTCGTCTCAAGCCCGCAGACGCAGGTCGTCGATGAAGCGATCGAGCGGATCGCCCACGACTACTACCGGCCGATCTCCGCCGGCAAGCTCGACAACGCGTCGATCGGCGGCCTCGTTGCGAGCCTCGGCGATCGCTTCTCGCACTACCTCACCCCCGACGAATTCCGCGAATTCAGCTCGCCGCCGCACTTCACGGGCATCGGCGTGGCCGTCGCCACTCAGGTCGCCGCCGAGCGCGGGCTGCTGATCGAGCGCGTGTTCAACTCCTCACCCGCCGCGCGCGCGGGATTGAAGGCGGGCGATCTGATCGTCGCCGTCGACGGGCGCAAGCTCCAACGCCTGTCCGCCGAAGTCGCCACCGCGCTGATCAGGGGGCTGCCCGGCACCGACGTGCAGCTGGGAATCGAACCACCGTCCGTCCAGCGCGCCCATCGGCAGGTGCCGCGCAGCGTCAAGATCACGCGCGCGGTCGTCTCCGAGCCGGTCGTCGAATCCGTCACCAAGACCGTCCACGGCGTCAAGCTCGGCGTGGTCGCGCTCGCGAGCTTCAGCCCTGGCTCGCACGTGGAAGTGCGCGAAGCCGTCGAACACGAGCTGCACGCGGGCGCCCGCGGGCTCGTGTTCGACCTGCGCGGAAACGGCGGCGGCCTGGTCGAGGAAGCACAGCTGATCGCCAGCGTCTTCATCCCCAAGGGCGTGATCGTCACCACGCGCGGGCGCGCCGTGCCGACGCAGGTGCTCGACGCCACCGGAGACGCCATCTCCCCATCGATCCCGATGGTCGTGCTCGTCGACTCCAACACCGCCTCCTCGTCGGAGATCGTCACCGCCGCGCTGCAGGACCACCGCCGCGCGAGCGTCGTCGGCACGCACACCTTCGGCAAGGGCGTCTTCCAGGAGGAGCAGCCGCTGTCCAACGGCGGCGCGCTGGACATCACCGTCGGCGAGTACTTCACGCCCAACGGACGCAACCTCGGCGGCGGCGGCGTCAAGCAGGGCGCCGGCGTGATCCCCGAAGTGCTCGTGCCCAAGGACATCGTCGACACCAACCGCGGCCTGGGCGTCGCGCTGAGCACGCTCGCCGCCAAAGTCAAGTGAGCGACCCCGCGCCCGCCGGTGCGACCGTGGCCGTGGTCGAGCGCCGCGGACGCTTCCTCACCGCCGAGCCGCTGTTCCCGCCCCGTGACAGCGACCGCGGGCACCCGCACACGCGCGGCGCCGCGCGCCTGACACTGGGGCCGTCCCGCTCCGGCCGTGGCGCGAGGCTCGAGGTCTCCGCCGGCGACCTCGTGCTCGTGCAGGGCACCGCGCGCGGTCACAGCGCAGGCGTGCGCGTCGTGCGCGTGCTCGGGCGCCCCGACGTGGCGCGTGACGTGATCGAGGGGCTGCTGCTCGACCGCGGCCTCTCACGCGGCTTCGACCCCGCGCTCGAGAGCGAAGCGCGCGCCGCCGCCGAGCGCGTCAAGCGCGCGCCCGGCGACAGGCGCGACCTGCGCGCGCTGCCCACGTTCACCGTCGACCCCATCAGCGCGCGCGACTTCGACGACGCCATCTCAGCCGAGCCGATCGACGGCGCCATGGATGCGAGCGGTGGCGGGGCCGGCGAGCGCGGCGCGGGCGTGGACGGCGGCACCGGCGCGGGGGCGGGCGGGATCAGGGTCTGGGTGCACATCGCCGACGTCGCCGCGCACGTGCCCGAGGGCTCGCCGCTGGACCGTGAGGCGCGCAGGCGCTCCACCAGCGTGTACGCGCCCGGCGCCGTCGAGCCGATGCTGCCGCACGCGCTCTCCAGCGACGCCTGCTCGCTCATGCCCGGAGCCGACCGCGCCGCGGTGACCGTCGAGATGGAGCTGCACGGCGCTGTGCTCGCGCGCGCCGCCTTCTATCGCTCGGTGATCCGCTCCGACGCCCGCCTGGACTACGAGCGCGTCGATCGCATCTTCGCCGGCCGCGAGTCCGCCGCCGAGCCCTGGCGCGCGCCGCTGCGCGCCGCGCGCGAGGCCGCCGCCGCGCTGCAACGCGCGCGCGAGCAGAGCGGCGCGCTCGTCGTCGACTCCGAGGAGCCCGAGTTCGAGTTCGACGAGCGCGGCAACGTGCTCGCCGTCCTCGGACGCGTGCAGACCGAGTCCCACCGCCTGATCGAGCACCTCATGATCGCCGCCAACGAGGCCGTCGCCGGCCTGCTCGAGCGGCGCGGCGTGCCGTGCCTGTACCGCGTGCACGAGCGCCCCGAGCCCGAGCGCGTGCAGCGCCTCGCCGACCAGCTCGCGTCGCTCGACGTGTCCACGCCGCCGCTGCCCGAGCACATGTCCTCCACGCAGGCCGCCGAGCTGCTCGGCGAGATGTCACGGCGTGTGGACGAGCACGTGCATCGCACCGGCCACGGCCGCCAGGCGCTCAGCTCGCTCGTGCTGCGCTCGCTCAAGCAGGCCTACTACTCGCCCAAGAACCTAGGCCACGCCGGCCTGCACTCCGTCGCCTACTGTCACTTCACCTCGCCCATCCGTCGCTACCCAGACATCGTCTGCCACCGCGCGCTGCTGTCAGCCGTCGGCGGCGGGGAGGCCGCGCCGCGCGCCTGCGAGCTCGTCGAGCTGGGCGTGTGGACCTCCGAGCGCGAGCGCGACGCCATGATCGTCGAGCGCGACTCCGACGACGTCGCGCGCTGCTTCGCGCTCGAGCGCCTGCTCTACCAGCAAGGCCACGACCAGGTGTTCGCCGGCGAGATCACCGGCCTCATCTCAGCCGGCGCATTCATCGCCTTCGGCCTCGACACCGACGCGGACCAGGACGGGCAGGGGGAGATGGACGTCGCGTCATTCCAGGGCATGCTCCCCGTCAGGCTGCTGCGCGCGCCCGCGGCCGCGCCCGCCGCGCCCGCCGCGCGGGCCGGCACCGGCGCCTCCGGCGAAGCTCGCCCGCGCTCCCGCGGCGGCGGCCCGCACCGGCGGGGCGGCGCTCGAGGGGGCGGCGCTCGGGGCGGCGGCGCTCGCAATGCCGTCGGTGAGCGCGACGGCCCGCGCGAGTGGTGGGAGCTCAACGAGCAGGGCACCATTCTCCAAGGCGAGCACACCGGCGCCACGCTGCGCCTCGGCGACGTCATTCAGGTGCGCGTCGCGCGCGTGGACTCGATCCGCGGCCGCGTCGACCTGGTGCCCGCGTAGAGGCCACTGCGAACGCCGCAGCGGAGCCCGCCAGGGCGGAGCCCATCAAACTCGACCGCTAGTCTCGGACAGTGGCCAAGGGCAAGGGCAAGCGCAAGGTTGGAGCGGGGGACGTCGCGTCCAACCGCTACGCCTCCTATCGCTACGAGCTGATCGAGCGGCTCGAGTGCGGCATCGTGCTCGAGGGCACCGAGGTCAAGGCGCTGCGCACCTCCGGCGCCCAGCTCAAGGACGGCTACGCCGCCATCCGCGACGGCGAGCTGTGGCTGCACTCCGTGCACATCCCGCCCTACAGCCCCGCCTCGCGCGAAAACCACGAGCCCGAGCGTACGCGCAAGCTGCTGCTGCACCGCCGCGAGCTCGACCGCATCGCCGCCCGCGCCGCCGAGCGCGGGCTCACGCTCGTGCCCACGCGCATCTACTTCTCAGGCGCCCACGCCAAGGTCGAGATCGCGCTCGCGCGCGGCAAGGACCTCTACGACAAGCGCCAGACGCTGCGCGAGCGCGAGACCAAGCGCGACATGGAACGCGGCGTTCGCGAAGCGCGGCGATAGTTCGCTGCGGACCGGGCCGGGCCGCGCTGGGCCGCGCTGGGCGGCGGGCGGTCGGGCGTCGGAACATTGTGTCTCGTTGCGCAGGCTGTATAACCATCGCTATACGGCGGGCCTCGCGAGAAGCGTGCGTGGCTCAGATCGAGCCGAAGCTGTGGCCGCCGCTGGTGAGGATGTGCGTTTCGTGCATCCCGAACACCAGCAGAGCGATCAGGCCGACGTACACCGCGAACACCAGCAGCCGGTGGCGCGGCGCCACGCGGTAGTACGCCGCCTGCTCCAGCGAGCGCGTTTTGCGCTGCTGCCAACGGTGATAGGTCTGGAACGCCGCGAACAGCACGATGATCAGCAGGATCGGGTTGCCCGGGTCCAGGAACACCAGCGCCACCAGCACGCCCAGGCCAGCGAACCACATCCACGGGCTCATCGCCGCCGCCGCGCGGCCGCCGTCCAGCGGCACCACCGGCAGCAGGTTGAACAGGTTGATGAAGAAGCCGAAGTACGCAAGCGCGATCAGCAGCGAGCTGCCGGTGAGCTCGCCCACAACCGCCACCGCCGCCGCGCCCAAGCTGCCGAGGATCGGGCCCGCCAGGCCCACGCGCGCCTCCGCCAGCGCGTTGTCGCCCAGCGACTTGGCGAAGATCGCCGCGCCCATGAACGGGATGAACATCGGCGCGCTCGCGCCGATCCCCTCGCGGCGCAGCGCGATCACGTGGCCCATCTCGTGCACGAACAGCAACACCACAAAGCCCGCCGCAAACCACCAGCCGAAGAAGATGCTGTAAGCCGCCACCGACACCAGCGCCGTGCCCGCCGTCACGAACAGCTTCAGGTTCGGCAGCGCCACCAGCAGCGCCTTCAGCGCCACGCCGAACTTCGCGATCAGCGCGCCGATCGCCGCCAGCACGCTGCCGATGCGCTTGCGGATGTTCCGCACCGGAGCAGCCCCGCGCGGCTGCTCGCCGAACGGGTTCTCGCCCGGGTGCGCCGGCGCCAGCTGGGTGTGGCTCGGGTACGCGCCCGGCGCGACCGACACAGGCGCCACGGGCACTCCTGGCGGCGGCGCGGACAGAGACAGCTCGTGATTGTCCATAGCTCCCATTGTGGCAGCACTTCTAAGCCTTGGCTAACGGGTTCGCCGACGCGTCGGCCACCGTCTGCCGCGAGCTGTGGCCGTCGCTCCCGTCCGTCGCTCCCGTGCAGCTTCTTGTGCCCGGTTACGCGCGCACGCGCGCACGCGCTCGCGCGCGATGGGGATTTTTCCGGAAGGTGCGGGATCAAGCGTCCGGCGGGGTTGCAAACCGTAGGCGCGCGAGCTACGTTGAATCCAGACGCGGAACCGAGCCGCAAAGAGCGAGGCCACTGAGGTGTGAGGCCGCGCCACCCGCAAGGAATGGTCTTCGGGCCGGACCCACCGGGTTCCTCAAAGTGGCTTGGAACCGCGTCTCTTTTCGTCTGCCGCCGGGGCCGCGCGACGCAGGCGGAGCCCCCGACGGGCTACACTCGAGAGGCAGTACACCCTTGGGGACGACAGGCTTCGACGCGGTCGGCTCGTGGGGGTGGTGGCGAGTCGAGGTCCCGGGCGGCCTCGTAAAACACCCGGGAAAACCATAAGTGCGGACTCTCACGAGTACGCCCTCGCCGCTTAGTCAATAGCTAAGCCGTGAGGTCTCGGGCCTCGCTTGCCTGCGGCGGGGAAGGCCGGGATCAGAAAGCAGGCTCACCCGGTGCGGTCCGCCTTCGCCAATCCGGGGAATCTCAAGGAGGCTGGTCCCCCACAACCCCGCCGGCGAGGCGAGTCGGGGATGAGATCAGAGCGCCGGCTACGCTCGTAGAAGCCATTCACACGCGATTGCGGACGTGGGTTCGATTCCCACCGTCTCCACTGATGTTGTGTCGCAGGACATCGGAGACTGATGTCTCGGGTGATGGTAGACGGCTTAGGGCTGCTGGAGTGGCTGGTAGTCGCGTGTGGGGTCGAGCGTGAGTTCTCGGATTAGCTCGCCGTCGAG
>Ga0187890_10001002_pt1 | contig 20573 bp, 11 predicted proteins | sample June2016WEW_21_1_FD_133005 | JGI IMG/M metagenome (GOLD analysis project Ga0187890, IMG submission 133005) | Peatland microbial communities from SPRUCE experiment site at the Marcell Experimental Forest, Minnesota, USA - June2016WEW_21_10 | ecosystem: Environmental > Terrestrial > Soil >... | reverse complement strand
TGCGCTTCCGCTGCCTTAACCATCCACTGCGGATCGCGGTAGCTTAGCTTGTAAAGCCGCTCGTAATCGGCGACGGCATCGTCCAGCTTATGTAGGCGCTCTTCCAGGTCGGCCTTCGACTGATACAGATCCTTCTGCTCCGGCCGCACGTGGATCGCCTTCGCATAGGCACCAATGGCTGCCGGAAAATTCTCGAGCGCGGTCTCCAACCGGGCAAGAACGATGCTCCAGCGAGCATCTCTCGGCGATGCCTCCACGGTCTTGCGATAGAACGCCACTAGCCTCTCACTCTGCCCGTGAGAGCCGGCCATCAGCGCCGCCTCCTGGGCAAGCGCCGAGTCTTCCGGATAAGCGTTGATCAACTCGATATACTCGTCCGCGGCATCGCTCCAGTTACCCAGCAGCATAGCCGCCGAGATCATGCCTCGCCGCAACTTTCCCAGCAGCACCGTCTTCTCGCCGCGCTCCAGAGCTGAGGCCTTCACCGCGGCCAGTTCGGATTTGTAGAATGTCTCCAGCCCCGCCTGATCACCGGAGCGCGCGAAGTTCTCTGCCAGTGCAGCTTCAACGTTTTCGTCGATTGGCTTCTGAGTTAGCAGCGCATCCAAAAGCTGTTTGGCGCGCGGATACTCGCCTAGCTCCGTCAGCTTCCGCGCGGCCTCCAATTGAAACTTCTGCTTCAATTCCGGATAAGCTCCATCTGCCGATTCCAACAGCACGGTCACGGCCAGCGGCTTGCGCTCATGGCCCCAGTCGTAATCCACCGTGGCGCGCACCACCCCAAGTATCTTGCTGTGCTCGTGGTAAATCGCATCCTCTTCCGCCGACGCCGCTGCCGGGTTGTGCCGCTGCAGCAACTCCACCAGCTCATAGCGCAACTCAAGGCCATGCACCGGGTCTTCAGTCAGGCCGATCTGTCGGCGAAGCGCCGCTTGCTCCACCTCAGGCAAATCATGAGAGCGAGCCACCGTAGTCACAGCGTCCAGCACATCGAACGAGTCAGTCCGAGCAACGACCGTACTCAGCTCCTGTTTCATCTCATCGTTGCGATGTTGCGCATCGAGCACCCGAACGCGCAACTCAATCGATGCGCCGTCCGGTGCGGCCGCCTTCAGCAGGGTTGCCGTCTCTGCCTCCACAGCCGCACGTAACTCCGGCCGGCGCGCCAGCACCAGCAGTCTGCTGCGGCTTTCTTCGGAGGGGTCGTTTCCCAATGAACTGGCCACATACTCTTTGATCGCTCCGGGCAGGTTGCCTTGGCTCTCTTCAATTGCGCCCGCTTGATAGCCAAAGAGTGCAGGTTGCTCAAGCCGCTCACGGCCCTTGCGCATCTGCGTCGATGCCGATGCAAAATCAAAGTAGTCCCAGAAGACCGTAGCCGATTGCAGGTAGCCATCCGCTTCTCCCGGGTGCACCTCGGCCATGCGCGTCCAGTAAGGAGCGGCCTCGGCCACGCGACCGCGATCGGCGTAGATGTCCCCGATCCTCGCGAGAGTCTCCAGATCGTCCGGCTTGGCGCTCAGCAGCCGCTTCTCAATCTCGACTGCCTTATCGGTATCCTGTGGACTGAAGTAGGCAAGCGAACGATAAAGCGACGACGCCTGCTCGCCCAACGCCACATCGGACGGATACTCCGCCGCCAACGCATCGGCAGCGCCCGCGCCCTGCTCAAAATGCGATTGCCACAGGCACGACTCCATCCAGAATCGCTCCGCCGCAGGGTTGGCGCGTGCCAGATCAGTCCATTCCGCCTTTTCGATTTCAGGCGTCTGCTGACGCAGCACCTCCAACTCCCCATCAAGCCTGCCTGTGTTGCTCAACAACTCAAAAAGTTGGTCACGCAGATCGGGAGCCTCTGCCCATTGCTCCCAAAGCAGCTTTTCCGCCTCTGCTGGCCGATCGTTCCGCTTGTTTCTATATTCTTCCAGCAGCTTGCGAACGAATGTAAGATCGTGCGGAAAGCGGTCGTGTGCGTAGCGATTGACTTCGAGCGCAAGCGAGTTATCCGGCGCGGGCGCACGGCGCAGATATTCTTCCAACTCGGTTCCGGAAAAAATCCCTGTCACCTTGTGCGAAAGCGCCTCATAATCCGCGCTGCGTCTTTGTCTGAGATAAAAACGTGCCAGCTTGGCATACCAGCCAGTGCTGAAGCTCGTGTCCTGGAATTGCTCGATGGCCCGCTGATAAACCTCCTCCTGATGCGCATTCAAGCGGTTTTGTTCGAGAAACTGCGCCAGCTTTTCATAAAGCCCAGGGTCTTGTGGATTGCGGTCTAGCTCGCCGCGCAACAACTCAAGCGCCTCGGGCAACCTCTTGAGGGCTACCAGCCGTGAGAGATACCGGTCCAGCACTTGAGCATACTCATTCGATCGAGCCTTGCCGGCGGACTTCGCACCCTGTTCTGCACTTGCATCGGCATCGATTGATGGTTTAGCGGTCACTTGTCTCTGCGCCTGACCGTCAACCGGTTTGCTGTATTCGGCTCCCTGCACTCCGAGAGGAACCCCGTCCGCCTTCGCGGCGAGCTCCTTCAACAGACTCCGGTAGAGCGCGAACTCTTTTTCCGGCTGATTGGTCCGGCTATACACGTCCCCCACTTCGAGCGCCACTTCCACCCGGCGCGCGTCAGCGGGAAACTGCGCCAGGAACTCCGTGCCCTCACGGATCAAAGCCTCGTTTTCCCCATAAGCCCCATATGCATCCATCAACCGCATATGAAGCTCCGCCCGCTCCGCAGATTGCGGGAAGCGTTTGTCAATCTCGGTCAGCAACTCCGCCGCCCTGGCCCGGTGAAAGTAAGGCTGAGCAAGCTGGTCCTGCGTGGAGTATTCCGAGGCCGGCTGCTGTGAATTAAAAAAAAGTGAGAGAATGCCATTGAGGTAGCCCGGACCGCGGTCGATCGTGGCAATGCTCTTATAGAGCCCCAGGTTGCCCGCGCCCACACGTAGCGGCTGCTCAGGGGCTGTAAGTAGAATGCGCGCCAGCCCGGCCAGTCCCTTCTCTTCTGCGTCGGTGGTCTTTTTGTCCGATGCCAGCGCATAATAGTAGCGCGCGGCTTCGGGAAAGTCTTGAACGCCCTCGAACAGCCGGGCAAGCACGTAAAGCTCATCAGCGTTCCACGCGGCTCCGTGGGCGTCTTTGCTCTCGCGGTAGGCCGACAGCACGGCTTTACCTGCTTCGAGCTGACCTTGTTGCTGATAGATATAGAAGAGCTTCGCCGCATCCTTGAGAGCTTCCGCCCCGCCATCGGGGTTGGCCGCCAGTCGAGCCCGCAGCGCATCGCGAACCTTGAGCGTCTGGCGCCCGCTGTTCAGAAGATCGCAGTAACTCTTGACTAATTCGGCGGGCCACAGCGGCTCAAAGCTGCGATCGAATACCGTTAATCCGTCCTGAGCGGAGCCACGCGCCGCGGCAACTTCCGCCTCGGCGCTGACAGGAAATATCGCGTCGCCAGGTAACTGCTTCCGATACCGCACAATTAAAGATGATGCTGAAGTAAAATCCTTCCCCGCCAGATCGAAGCTCAGCTCGCGCTCATAAACAGCCCTTTCTTGTGGGTAACGTCCCTCCCACCCTGCGTACTCCCGTTCTGCAATCGTGCGCCCCAACGCGTACCGATCCACCACCGCCAGAGTCCGTTCCCAAGCCTTCCAGGATTGCTGGTACTCGGGCGCCGTCCAACGTTCCCGAGGGTTTGCAGCCGGATGGCCGACAGCCTCTAAAGCTGTCAACTCCTCCTGCGGCTTCAGCCTGCGCTCATAGAAGTCTGCCAAATCCAAATTTGCCGCCGACTTATCGTCAGCTCGCTCAGTCCAGCTCTTCCAGTCTCGCTCGGCAGCGTCAAAGTCGAGCGCTTTTTCGTCCTCCAGCGCGCGCAGAGAATAGAGCGCGGCGCTGTTCCTGCTGCTGTTAATGAGTGCTGTCAGTTCCGGTCTTGCCTCCCGTGGTGAACGCCTATAGAGCGCCTCGCCGCCCGGAAGCTTCATCATGCGGTAGAGCGCCTTCTCCACGCCCGAGCCGGCCTCGGCGTTTTCCAGCCAACGGGAGAGGCCGTTGCCTGCGCCAAGCATTAATCCAGGGCTCTGCCAGGCAACAAGCGAGGCGGACGCAGTAAGAGCTGCAAATCCAAGAGCTGTAACTCCAAGCGTAATTCTGAAACCAGGCTTACCGGTAAAGAGAAACTCCGTCCCGGTGAAGGGTGCCGGCTTGAGCCCGCATATTACCCCGGCAAAAAAACTCCGGGATTTAGCTTCTGAGGAAGGCTTCTCTTTCGCATCTCCCGCATGAGTCTCTCTCGAATTAGCCTTGGGCCTAAGGAACCACTTCAATTCGCACCTCCGCGCTGCCCAGATTGTGCGCCATATCTTCGGCGGTAACTGCCAATACATACTCGCCCGCGGGGATTGACTGCGGCAACCACAGTTGCCCCGTGCTTGCCCCCTGCTCGCGATCCCAACGGAGGTTGACCGGCGCCAATCCTTCCACGCGTGCCGTCAACGTCCGCGTACTCTCTGAGGCGCTCACTTTCAGCGGAATTGTCTCGCCGGCACGATAGCGCGTTCGTTCGAGCCGGACCTTCACCGTGGGAGGAGTCGAGGCAATCACAAAGCTCTTCGACTCCCGATAGACCTGCCCATTGGTGTCGCGCAACACTAATCTCACCGGATAACTCCCATCCCTCATATCTGTGGGAGCGAGAAATCGTGTCTCCCACACATCTTCGCCGCCCAGATAGCGCAGCGGCTTTTCCAGACCGAAAGGAAATAACGCAATCACCGAGACGATAGCCTTGTCTGTGTGCACGCGCAGCACCGGATCTCCCGGCCGAATCACGCGCGGCCTCAAGAGCGCGCGCGGAGCGGCCAGGAACGATGTATAAGGCGTAACAAACTTATATCTGCGCGCCAGGCGAATGATCTCGTTGATCGCGTCCTCTGTCTCTCCGTTGCGCTCGATCTCATCCAGCAGCGCCTGCACCCGCGCACCCGCCCAGAGCCTGGGCAACTGGTCGTGTTCTAGCGCCAGTGCAGGCAATTCCGCCTTGGTCTCTGCCTTCAGCGAGCGTCCATCTTGCTGGCCCTCCACGCTGAAGCCGACGCTCTTTTGTGGCTTGCTATACTCGCCAACCCAGCGCGCTTCGCCCCCGTCAAAGACTGCATCCTCCAGCGAATAGACCTTGTCGACTGCCGCCTGCGGAGGCGCTGTAAATCGCAAATCCCGAATGGGAGTCCGCCCCACTTTTCCGAGAAAAGCGGCTAGTTTGAAGTCGACCGGCTCGGTAGCGAGCACTTGCTCCATTACTCCTCCATTGCGGCTCAACATGCGCAGCAGAGGCAGGTTCGCGTCATCGCCTACGGCAAAGACATCGGTCTTAGGGCGTCGATCAATCGGTATCTGCTTCCATTTCCCGGTATACCAATCGGCCAGCCTGCCGGTCTGAATCAGTCCGCGCGTTGCCTCCCCGTCGGTGATCAACACCAGGGCCGTTCCAGGCGACGCCGGGTCCGTTCCGGCGATCTGATCAAGCCCGGCATCCAAAGCCTTTTGTAAGTCGGTTCCCCCTCGAAGATGACTCTGCCTGACCCAATCCATCGCAGCCTTTACACTGGCGAATTCCGCCTTCACTGGTGCAGGCTTGAACTGATCCACCCTAGTGTTATACAGCAATAAGTTGAATCGATCCTTTGGCCCAAGAGTTTCAAGCAGCTTTGCCGTCGCAGCATAACTCCTTTCCAGCTTCTCCCATTGCATCGACAGCGACGTATCCATGAGCACGACGACTATGCGGCCGCTATGATTCAACTCCGGAGTTCCAGTCGCCTGCTGGGCTGATAGCTGCGCCATGGCCTCAAAGAAACCAGGCTCCGGAAACTGCTTTTGTTTTTCTTTTTGATTGGTCGCTGAGTTAGTTGCAGGTTGCACTCCCGCTAACTCCTCTGACAACGAAGTTACCGGATTCGGGTCGCGGTATGCGATCACTTCCAGTGCATTGCCCGTTTCGTTTTGCGTCCAGACCGTTGAAAAGTCTTCGGCTAAGTCAATATTCTCTGCATCCATCTTGCCGCGAATCGTATGGTCATCCTGCTGCTCGATATGAAAGGGCAGCAGATGGCCCTGAATCGCGAAATCCTTCATCCGCGCGGCCGAGTGCAGTTCAAAGCTGAGATTGAAACGCTGCACACGCTGACTGGCATTGGCATCCGGTTTGAGCGGTAACAGGAAGTAACACTTGCGCGCTGAGACGGGAACATGTTCGTGATATTCGATCTCCAACCGCTTGGTTCCGTAGGCCGGAATAGGCACGATATGCACGCTGAAAACCGCGCTTCGCCGCGCACCATCTTCCGTACGTTCACCCTGCTCCAGCAGGCCGGGATCGATCGCCTGGCTCTTTAACTCCTGATAGATCGCCTTGGCTCGTTTACGCTCCAGAATCACTGCGGGGATGCGCACCGGGCCATCCCAGACAGCAAAATCCGAGACCGTTGTTCCACCCGGCAAAGCAAACAGATAATTACCCTCCTGCGGCCTGCCTGTATGGTTTGTGAAGATCTGCCGCACCCACACCCGCGCGTCGCCGTTGTCGACGTGAATCTCCACCTGCATCTCGGTTAACGAGAGAATTGCCGAGTCGGGCGCCTGCTTGTCGGTTGGAATCAGCACTCCAGTATCAGCCTGAGCGGCTATCCGCATCAAGAGCAACAGCCCCATCACCCAACCCGTAAATCTCATTCCATTCCTTTCAAAGAACACGCCTATCACAGTTCAAAGCCTGTCTTCGGAGATCTTCACCAGCCCGTTTTCCGTGCCCACATAAACAACGCCATCGTGAATCGCCAATGCCGTCACACTCAACGAAGGCAGCCCCGAGGTAATCGTCTTCCATCGAGTGCCCGTAGCGTCGCCCACCAACAGGCCGCGCCCCAGCGTTCCGGCCAAAACCATTCGTCCGTCAGCCACAATCGCTGTTGGATTCACCACCACTCCAGCGATAGTCGCCTCCGTGGATGTGACGGTGCCGTCCGCAGACAAACGCATGACGCCTGCTCCGTAAGTGCCCACCAGCCACTCGTTGCCCACCGCAGCCAGGCCGGTGATCCAGTTATGCTTCAGGCCAGAGGTCGCGACTGTCAGATTTTTGCGAACGTCGCCACCCTTCAGCAGCGAAAGTCCGCCCAGCGTTCCGGCCACCAACAGGTCTCCACTGGCCCCCAGCGCATACACGTGATTGTTCACCAAGCCCTGAAACGCAAACAGGCTATGCGCTCCGCTTGAGTCGAGAAATGTAATTCCCGCCGGAGTTGCGAGCGCCGTGCCATCGCCATAGAGAGCCACATCGGTCACGTGATCGGCAATCAGACCCGCCTCGCGCTGCAAAACCTGCTTTTGCCTTCCGTCTCGGTCAAAGATCACCAACCCGTTGGCCGTGGCTACGTCCACCGCGCCGTGGCGCTCATCTTCCAAGATCCGATTCACGCAGAAGACATGCTCGTTTTCAACGTGCTGGACATCGGAGCCCGTGGCGGAGACGATATCCAGACCGCGATCGAAGTATCCCACCCAGAGACGGCCGTCAGAGCCCACCGACAGCGCGGAAATGTGGCCATCCTTCAGCTGCGAAGCATCATTGCCGAGAATCCTCCTCCATTCGCCGTCCGGCCCCTGGCGCATAAGCCCGTCGCTCGCCAGCGCATAGCGGCTATCTCCCACAGCCAGAAACTGTTCCACCGTGAAAGATTCGGGTAGGTAGGCCGGGGCTTTTCCCTTTGAGAGATGTTTATCGGCCATTCCACTCGAATTCTGCCCCATTTCAGCAGGTGTTCCGGTCATCTCCCCATCGCTAAAGTGCGCCACAATCGGCCTTCTGGCCCTGACGTCGTTCTCCCGACCAGAGAGCGAGACGCGCAGCACCCCGGCCTCTATCTGGCCCACCAGCAGCGAATCCCCGTCGGCCAGCAAAGCATGGGCATACCTTCCCTGGGCCAGCACTCGCGCCACTTTCCCGTCGCGTACCTCAGCCACGCCCATCGGAGTGCCCACCCAACCGCGCCCATCGCCAAGAGAAATCTGTTCCACTCTTCGGTCCGGCAACCCCTGCTCTTCACCTATCCGCTCGGTCTGGCCGCCATGCCACCAAAGAAGCCCGTCGTTGAGCGTGCCTACCCATAGTTCTGCCTCCGTGCCCGCCAGCGCCGTCACATAGACATCATTTGTTGTCGGATGGAATCGCTTCAGCGTTCTGCCGTCAAAAATTAGCAGCCCCAGTTTCTCGGTTCCGATCAGCAAACGCCCAGAGGCCAGCGGCAGCACAGCGGTAACGGCGCGCGCCTCATCTTCTTTTGCCTCAATTTGCCGAAAGACGCTGCCGTCGAACGCCACCACGCCTGCGCCCAACGTCGCAATCAGCAACTCAGGCTGGCGCGAGTTGGTGAGCATTCCAACCGCCATTTGACCCAGCGGAGCGGCGGGTAGGTCGATTCCCACGCGATAGATATGATCGAGCGCGCCGTCGGGCGAATAGACGTAAAGCCCGGCCGGTCCGGCCAGAAAGAGCTTCCCTTGAAACATCGCAGCGCTCTTGAAGACGGCTGGCGCAGAGATCGCTTCGAAGCCAGGATTCGGTTGCCTGCCCAGCACGCGTTCTTCAAAGCCCAGCAGTTCCTTCTGAGCCGCATCGCGCGCTGAAGCGCTCAGCGCACGCTCCACGCGCCAAACCACAACTCCCGAGCCCCCCAGGCACACAAGCGCCGCCGCGATTGCAACAACCGCTACTCGCCGCCGTTGAAGTTTCATCTGGGATTCTCAGTGTCAGGTAGGATCGAGATGACAATACAGCAGAAACCCCTCAAACGCAAATCCACCCGTACAGCAAAAAGCGGCGCCGCCTTGGAGGGCAACGCCGCATCTTTGCTTCCGCTGTTCCGGAGCGGTTAGCGGACTCCCATAATACGACCCGTTCCCGCCGCCTCCCCTTAAAAAAGGTTCCAAAGCGACTGGTTATAGACCGCGTGATGGAACTGCACTTCAGACGCCTTGACGATCGTTCCCAACTCGCGCGGAGAACGATTCGCAGCCGCCTGTTTCAGCTCTGCATAGCGCCCCTGAACATCCTTGCCCAGGATCTTCGCAATCCACGCCGACGACTCAAAGTCCGCAATCGCCTTCTGAATGTTGTCTGGTAGGTAGCGGCCACCCGCACGCAGATTCTCAGCCTTCGAGATCTCCCCATCGAGGCCTGTTTTGAAGATTCCGTAAAGCGAGAGATACGGGTTGGCATCCGGCGCAACCGCGCGAACTTCCGTTCTCATCGAGCGATGGTTGCCGATCGGCACACGAACCATTGCGCCGCGATCGACGGCCGAGGCGCGAATCTGATTCGGCGCTTCAAAATGCGGATCGAGACGGCGATAAGCGTTCACGCTGGAATTGAAGATCAGGCACAGATCCAGCGCACTGGTCAATATGCGATCCATGAAATTCCAACCGAAAGTGGCAAGTTGCTCTTCACCCTTCTCGTCCCAGAATAGGTTGGTCTTGCCCTTTGAGACCGAGACATTTGTGTGCATGCCGCTGCCGTTGACGCCCACCACTGGCTTGGGCAGATAGCAGGCCGTGTAGCCCATATTGTTGGCAATCTGACGGGTCAGCAGCTTATAGAGCTGAATCTGGTCGGCCGCACCCACTGCTTCGGCGTAACTGTAATTGATCTCATACTGGCTGGGGGCGACTTCGGGGTGATCCTTCTCGTTCTGGAAACCCATCGCCCGCTGCACTTCAGCCGATGTGTCGATGAACTGGCGCAGTGGATCGAGAGGCAGCGAGTGATAATAACCGCCGGACGAAATGAACTCGAATTTGCCGGTCAGGTGGTAATTCTGCTCGGCATCCTTGCCGGCGAAGAGGAAGCCCTCAATTTCAGTGGCCGCATTCAGGGTGTAGTTGTTCTTTTTGTGCTGCTCGTCGGCGTAAGCCTTGAGCACCCCGCGCATGTCGCCAGAGTAAGTGGTTCCGTCCTTATCGATGACATTGCCAAAGACCAGCACCTTGCCGGTGCCAAACACATCGGCGGGCACCCAATAGAAGGCGCTCCAGTCGATGCCCAACCGCAGATCGCTCTCTTTCTGGGCCGTAAAGCCGCGGATCGAAGAGCCATCGAAGGTCAGGTTCTCGTATGCTCCGAGCAGAAATTTCTTGTCGTAGTCGAGCAGATGAAGGCGGCCCTCGAGATCCGAGAACAGCACGGTCACCGCCTTGATCCGCTTCTCGTCGGTCAGGTACTTCAACCGCTTCTCGCGAATCTCGTTGGCCGCAACGCGATTGGCGCGATCAGCCTTGGCTTGCAGGTTGAGCTCTTCCAGTTCCTCATAAGAGAGAGCTAGAAAATTGCGAAATTCAGTGGACATCGTTCTCCTTCTTTAGGCGCAACGGATGGGGGTTGAAAATCAGTTGCACACATTATAGAGAGTGGATTCGATAAATTGAAGCGAATTTAAAGACAAATAGCCCACTGCCTGCCAGCCGCGCGGTATGCGCCCAGCCGGAGCAGTTCAAATCGCAGAGCATTCTTGCTTAACACCCCGCCTGCTTCCACAAGGAGGCAAATCTAGACAACAAGTCCGTTTGGTGTCTTTCCCAGGCCCCGTTTACCCGGAGCCTGGGTAACCATGCAACTTTAATTACCTCGCCAGAACCCCCGCGGTCGTCGAAACCGTCTTGACCGTCTTGAGAATACGCGAGACGATCTGGTAAGGATCGGCTTCAGAATTCGGACGACGATCTTCCAGGTAGCCCTTGTATCCGTCGCGAACGAAGTTCACAGGCAGACGGACCGAAGCGCCACGATCCGAAAGGCCATAGCTGAACTTGTCGATCGCCTGCGTCTCATGCAGGCCGGTAAGACGCAGATGATTATCCGGGCCATAGACCGCAATGTGCTCGGGAATGTACTTTTCAAAGGCCGCCATCAGGTCTTCGAGATATTCCTTGCCGCCCACTTCGCGGATGTGCTTGGTCGAGAAATTGGTGTGCATGCCGGAACCGTTCCAGTCTCCCTTGATCGGCTTGCAGTGCAGCACAAAGTCCACTTCGTACTTTTCGCAGAGCCTGTACATCAGGTAACGCGCCATCCACAAATCATCGGCGGCCTTGGCTGAGCCCTTGCCAAAGATCTGGAACTCCCATTGCCCCTTGGCAACTTCGGCGTTGATGCCTTCGTGATTGATCCCAGCGGTCAGGCAAAGTTCCAAATGCTCTTCGACGATCTGCCGGGCGATGCTACCGACATACTTGTATCCAACACCGCAATAAAAAGGCCCCTGGGGACCGGGATAGCCATCCTGCGGGAAGCCGAGCGGACGTCCGTCCTTATAAAGGAAGTACTCCTGCTCGAAGCCAACCCAGAGGTCGGGATCGTTCTCGATCGTGGCGCGCATATTGGTCGAGTTCGGGGTGCCATCCGGATGCATCACCTCGCAAAGCACCAGGTAGCCATTTTTGCGTGCGCCATCGGGATACAAGGCCACCGGCTTCAGCACGCAGTCGGACTTGTGCCCGTCAGCCTGCATCGTCGAACTGCCGTCAAAGCCCCATAGCGGTATATCCGCAAGCGTGGGCGCCTTCTCAAACGACTTCAATTGAGTTTTGCCGCGAAGTTCAGGAATGGGTTGTTTACCATCAAGCCAGATATATTCCAGTTTGTACTTGGTCATTTCTCTCCTTTGGAATTCAAGTGTCACGTCAGGCATTCTCTCGAATTATTCGTGAACCTGTATAAGGATCTCATGAAGAAATCGCGGATCATTAACGAAAAGGATCCTGATGATTGCTCGAGTTACGGCGGACGTTCCTAGAAACGGTCGACTCTCAAAAGATTGTGAGACAGATCACCAAAGGGCCTTTTCAGCGCTCGCTCCGCCGACTGGTGTGGCGAAGCACGAGTAGAAGTGGAGCCGATTCTTGAGTGGTATTTTTGAGTGAAATTATGCGGTGAGCCGCTCGAGTTGGTCCGGTTTGAGAATCGTCAGGCTGGACCCCTTGATCGTGATCCATTGGTCACGGCGAAACTGGTTGAGCAGCCGTGTAACCGTCTCGCGCGAAGTTCCGGCCATATTCGCGATCTCTTCGTGGGTAAGCGCCATGGTAAAGCGGATCTCCGGTCGTCCGTTGGCCGCTGCGCGTCCCCAGTCCAACAATAACCGGGCCAGCCGTCCCGCCGCCGAGCCAGACAGCGCCAACCGCTTGGCATCGTGAAAGACCGTCAAGTACTCCCCAGAGAGCGATTGCGCGGCATGCATCGAGGCAATGCCGTGGCGGCCCAGGAAATCGACAAACTCCTGCTTGCGCACGGTCTTAACCTGGCAGGGCTCGATTGCCTCGGCTGTGACCTCGTGAGGAACATTGGCTAGCACCGCGCTCAATCCCATCACGTCTCCGGGGCCGGCGATCTTCAGAATCATGGTCTTGCCGTCGCGAGAGGTGGAGGAGATCTTGACCTGGCCAAAGCAAATCACGAAGACATTGCGCGCCGGGTCCCCCTCTGAAAACAGCTTCGCGCCCCGCGCGTGGCTCATCATGATACCGATCCCGTCATAGTCGGTCAGCGCCTCGGGTGTGAGATTGCAGAACATCCGCAAATGGCGGTGCTCACAGTTAATGCAATCTTCCGGGGGGTGATGGGGATGAAATCCTGACATGGGTTCGCCGTTGTGCAAGTTGAAGTATAGCGCACTTGGGCAAAGTTCAAGGCAGGGATTATCTTCCGGCTGCCGTTATGGCCTTCGTCAGGCCCCTCCAGCCAGTTCGGCCAAATCTTCGATTTGTCGGCCCTTGTTTGGCGCTCCTAGGCCGCGGAGTTTCCTCGCCGATGGCTCACCACGCGGCTAAAACAGCAGGTCCAATAGGCGCGCGAGACCTCTCTAGCCAGTTCCTCCAGCAATTGCATTCGCAAGGGTGGATAGGTTTGAAATGCCTGGTTAAGCGCTTCGATGGGCAGCATCAGAACGGAACCAGTGCTCTGGGCTGCAAGCGCATACGTGTGATGGCCGTCTCCAAGTGCGGCAGCCAACTCCACCAAGTCCCCCGCACGAGCCTGTGAAAGCATCAGATGCGTCTCCATCCGCTCCGTACGGCGCTGGAACAGGCCTGAAACCACCAGGTAAAGCCCCCGGCAGGTATCGGATTGGCGAAAAACAAGCTCCCCGGCATTGAAGTTGATGCACTCAGCCGCGCCGTTCAGCAGAAGCCCGATGGCCGGTGGGCACTCAAGCAACTCCGCCACGGGATGCGCTTGAACAGCTTCCATTCGCCTGGATCTTGCCTCACGCTGCATACTTACGTCTCCCTTTGTCTTTGCCCCGGCTCGAATTTCTGCACCGCTCCCGCCGCGACTCAAAACTGCATTCCGCCCGTTGCTCGCGGGGCGACCAGCGCGTTTCGACGTTCGAGTTTGCCACGAGCCGGATTCCATATGAGCCAGCCTCTACAAATGCAGAAGATCCAAAATACCGGATGGCAAATGCCGGGCGGCTGAATCTTTTCGTTGCCGCCATTTTCCAATCAACATGGCCGGGGCTTGGTTATCGGCCTCCCGCGCAGTTACAGGCACAAACGCAAGACTCCGGTTTATCCTGGGCGGAGGCTGTTTCCGGCGGCACGCAAAGAACCGGCACACGGGAACGGGACAAGAGCGCAAAAGCTGTGCCGTGCGGCCCTGGAGTTCCGCTCGCTCGCTTCACCCCAACCACAAGAATGCAAGGATGCGTTTCAGCAATCCCCTCCGCGGTGGCCTCCACGGGATCACCATCCTTCACCATGCAATGCACCGGAATCTTCTCGCTCCCAAAAACGCCATACTCGTCAAGATTCGTGGTAGCGCAAGGGTCAATAGAGGCCGTGGCCTCAGCCGCTGAGCGGGCATGAAGCACCAGAAGAGGACGCTCAAATGTCTGTGCGAGCGAGTAAGCGGTTGCTGCGGCGGCGGCAGCAGTTTCGTTGCGCTCCATGGCCAGCAACACCGGGCCGCCCCGAGTCGGTCGAAACGCCCCTGCATTCCAATCCGCGGCCACCGCCAACACCGGACAGGTCGACAATCGGACAAGCTGCTCGGCTACGGCGCCCACGATCACCGAACCTGCGCCTTCCATGCCCTTAGTACCGATCACGATCAGCCCAGCCTCATATTGCCGAGCCACATCAAGCAGCATCTGGGACACCGCGCCCTGGCGTAGCTCCGAGTGACTGTGGATTCCCTCTCTGAGCAGTTCGGCGGACAAGCTATCCAGGGCCTTACGAGCTCACTCCGGCAGGATCTCCAAAACCTCGCCGGGGACAGCGTCAATAGCGGCGTACTCCACCGGATCGATGCCGTGCGCCAGCACGATCCGCGATCCATAAGCCCCTGCCAGCTTGCGCGCATATTCGAGAGCCGCCTCCGATCGCCCGTTAAGCTCGGTGGCCACGACGATCGTTTTCAAACCGTTTGCAAAGCTCATGGTGCCTCCTGGCGCCCAGTGACGCCCTTATTCTTCCCTGTCTATCGGATTCAGAGTCTGCGCTTTCGATTGTGTCAACGGCAGTGACACCATTCACCCGGCGCTGTGACTTCTGTCACAAGATCCATCTCATGAAGCGCTTGTAACCGAACTCCCGTTCCTCATCACCAAGAACGCCCAGCCGAACCGAAGATCAAGCCGTCATATAAGGGTATTACGGTTTTCAACATACGGTACGTCGGCTCGCTGTGTGACCCATGACACTTGCGCTGAGAGCCCGCTGGGCGAGAATCAAATTGTGAGGCCTGCCAGCCATCCACGGCGCGGGTCAAGGAGAAAAATTCAATGAGCGATCTTGCACAGCTGGCCGAATCTGTCAGTGTCGACCCGTTGGTGGGCCATCCCGCCGACTACCATGTCTTCCACCAGTTTTTGGAGCGCTGCAAGGAGCTGCCGGCAATCACTACGGCGGTCGTCTGGCCGCTCTCAGACGTGGCACTTAGAGGCACCATAGAGGCCGCCGAGGCCAACCTCATCCGCCCAACTCTGATCGGCGACGAAGACGCCATCAAGGCGTTGGCTGCAAAGATCGGTGTCAATATCACCCCCTATCCGATTCTTCATGCCGATACGGAACGCAAGGCGGCCGAGCTGGGCGTGGCCATGTGCCGCAGTTGCAATGCTCAGGCCATGATGAAAGGCAGTCTGCACACCGACGAGCTGATGAAGGTTGCAATGAAAGCAGACACCGGCCTGCGCACAAGCCGCCGCATAAGCCATGTGTTTGTGATGGATACGCCGGCTTACGCGCGTACTTTGTTGATTACCGACGCTGCCATCAATATCGAGCCCGAGCTTGAGGATAAGATCCACATCGTTCAAAACGCCATCGATCTGGCACATGCACTCGGCATTCCCGAACCAAAAGTAGCCCTTCTTTCCGCCGTCGAGACCGTCAATCCTAAGATCAAGTCCACTCTCGATGCAGCTGCCCTCTGCAAGATGGCCGATCGAGGCCAGATTACCGGTGGCATCCTTGATGGACCACTGGCGTTTGATACCGCTGTCAGTGTGAAGGCGGCCAAGATCAAGGGACTGGTTTCGCCCGTCACCGGGCAAGCAGACATCCTGGTGGTGCCTGACCTCGAAAGCGGCAATATGCTGGCCAAGCAGTTGGAGTACCTGGGCGGCGCACAGTTGGCCGGCATCGTGCTCGGCGCTCGTGTTCCCACCATCCTCACCAGCCGTGCCGATTCAGCCGAGACTCGGCTTACCAGTTGCGCCGTGGCAGTCTTGCTCCACTACGCCAGCCATCCCCTGTGATCCCACTGGATTCGATCCGCCGAACTGATCGTTGACGCCGGGCGCCCTCTTTTCTGAGAATGGCGCCCGTTCTGTTTCAGTTGTCTTCCCGCCTTCTGCGAAACCTTCCTCGCCTGGCAGCATCCTATTTGTTGCACGGGCGCGCGGCCAGGTCCCCCTTCTGTTTTTCCTGGCGTAACCCGGCAAAGGAGATCTTAATTCATGCCCAACCACACCCGTGAAAAGGATTTGAAGACCCCCCGGCTTCAAACACCGGACGGCTTCTCCCCGGAGGACGTAAAGAACCTTTCCAGTGTCCTGAACGCGCTGCTCGCCGACACTTTCGCTCTTTACCTGAAGACAAAAAATTTCCACTGGCACATGAGCGGTCAGCATTTCCGCGACTATCACTTGCTGCTCGACGAACATGCCACCCAGATCTACGCCATCACCGACGACATAGCCGAACGAGTGCGCAAGGTCGGCGGCACAACCATCCGCTCTATCGGCCACATTGCGCGTCTGCAGCGGATTCACGACAACGATGAGGAGTTTGTAGCTCCCACCGAGATGCTGAAGGAACTTCACAATGACAACAGATCTCTGATTGAAAGTTTGCGCGGAGCCCACGAGATCACCAGCAAAGCCGGCGATTATGCGACCACAAGCTTGATTGAGGTTTGGATCGATGAAGCCGAGCGTCGCGCCTGGTTCCTCTTCGAGGTAACCCAGTAAATCAATACTTTCCGATACCGCTCCCGCCATCGGACAATCCTCGCCAGACACCTCTTGCGCCCCGGGCCAAACCGGGGCGTAAGAGTCAGCGCGACCCAAATTAGAGTTTCCTAAGGTGCACCGCATGCAGCCTACGGCAGTGGCCGAGCGGAGCTAAACTCAAGGCACAGCCTAAAAATACATTGCTCCCAAAGAAAATTTCGCTTCCACATCCTTTCAATCGTGGTGTATAGGTTTGAGAAGGGAAAATCGTTTAACTAACGGTTCTGGACGAAGCATCCGGAACTCTTTCGCGTTCGCACCACTCCCAGCCGCGCGTTTCACCTCATAGAACGGGTTTCGGCGGAGCCGGAAAAGGTCGAAATGCAAGTTCAAGCGGAAGCGAATCTCTCGGCCCTGATTGAAAGCACCGAAGACCTGATCTGGTCGGTGGACCATGACGACCGTCTGGTCACATTCAACCGCGCTCTAAAAACACACATGGAGACCACATTCGGCGGCATGCAGCCCGCCGTCGGAATGCTCCCCAGGGAGATGGTTCCGCCGGAGAGGGCCAACCTGCTTCCGCCACTCTACGAGCGAGTTCGAGTCGAGGGTGCGATTCGAGTCGAGTTTCCTTTGGCCGACGGCCGTACCCTGGATCTGGCCCTGAACCCCATCCTCCTCGACGGCAAGGTGATAGGCGTTTCCGTCTTCGGCAAGGAAATCACCGGGCGAAAGGCGGCCGAGACGGCGCTGAGGGAAGCCGAGAAAAAGTATCGGGACATCTTCGATGGCGCCCTCGAAGGCATGTTTCAGACCTCGCCGAGCGGTCAGCCTTTAACCGTCAATGCTGCGCTGGCAAAGATGCTGGGCTACGAATCGCCAGCCGATTATTTGTCCCTGGTTCGAAATGTCGCTCATGATGTTTGGGTCAATCCGCGGGAGCGCGCCCTGTGTCTGCGGGAACTTTACAAGCACGGAACTGTCCTGGGTTTCGAATGCCAACTCAAGCGCAAAGACGGAACCTCCATTCGAGCCTCACTCAATGCCCGCAACGTTTGCGGTGCTGATCTCGAGTTGCTCTACCATGAAGGCTTCATCCTCGACATTACCAAGCGCCGACAGGCCGAGCAGGCGCAGCGCGAGGGCCTTCAGGCCCTTAGAGAAACAGAGATCATCGGAGCACTTGGCAGCTATGTCCTGGACATTACTGCCGGCGTATGGACAAGTTCCGAAGCGTTGGATGAATTCTTCGGAATCAGCAAGGAATATAAGCGCGATGTTGCTGGATGGGCTGCCCTCGTCCATCCGGATGATCGCGCGATGATGACCTCCTATTTCGCCGAAGAAGTCCTGGGCAAACGGCATACTTTTGATAAGGAATACCGCATTCTGCGCCAGACAGACGGAACTGAGTGCTGGGTGCATGGATTGGGCAGGCTTGAATGGGATGCCCTGGGGCAGCCCGCAAAGATGCGCGGAATGATCAAGGACATCACCGAACGGAAGCGGGCAGAGCAGGCGCTGGCCGCGAGCGAACTTCGTTTCCGGACGTTTTTTGAGGAAAATGGATCAGTCATGTTGCTGGCCGATCCGGCAACCGGTGAAATCGTTGCCGCCAATCGTGCGGCCTGCGAGTTTTACGGCTATCCCAAATCCCGGTTGGTCGGAATGTTTACGCATGAAATCACCATCAATCGTCCAGAGGACTGCCTGAACGACCGGCAGAGGGCGCTCAACGAAGAATGCTCTTGCTTCTATTATTCGCAGCGGCTGGCCAGTGGAGAAGTGCGCGAAATTGAACTTCATTCTTCCCCCTTTGAAGTCGCCGGCCGCCAACTCCTATGCGCCATCGTGAACGACATCACCGAGCGCAAGCAAGCTGAGATTCAACGCCGCAATTCTGAGGAACGCTACCGCGCCGTCTTCCAAACCTGTCCCGACCACGTCATGATTGTTCGGATGAGCGATGGGAAAATCCTCGATGTCAATCAGGCTTTTCTCGATTCATCGGGCTTCGAGCGCGATGCTGTCATCGGACACACACCGCACGATCTCGGCCTGTGGGTGAATGATAGCGACACCAGGAATATGGTCGACACCTTGACCAAAAACGGCGAGGTCCGGGACCTGGAGCTTCTGTCCCGGAGAAAGAACGGGGAGGAGGTGTGGCTGCGCTTGTCGGCATCACTGATTGAGATTGACGGCCACCTATGCCGGCTCACGTTTGCAAAGGAACTCTCCGAGGTCAAGGCTGCGGAACAGAGCCTGGCTGCGGCCACAAGCGCGTTGCGGGCCAGCGAAGAGCGATATCGCACTGTCTTCCACACCAGCCTCGATTGCATCACGATAAGTCATTTGAGCGATGGCACCTATGTCGACGTGAACAAAGCATTCCTGGATCTGATTGGGATCGAATCTCATGAACTTGTAGGGCGAACCTCCACAGAGCTTGGCATCTGGGCGCATTCTGAAACGCGATTCGAAATCGTGGAAATGTTGCGTCACGATTCAAGCTTCCGGGATTTTCAAACTCAGTTTGTAAAGAAGAACGGAGACCTGATCTGGGTGCTGATCTCGGCGTCGGTCATTGAGATAGGGGGTGTCTCGTGCATCGTCTCCGTTGTGCGCGACATCTCCAGCGCCAAGGCAGCGGAGCACAAAATTCATAACCTTGCCTTCTATGACCCGCTGACAGGTCTGTGCAATCGCCGCATGTTGATCGAGAGGTTGCGTCAGACTCTTGCCGCCAGCACCCGAAGGAGCGGCTTGCACGCACTGCTTCTCCTTGATCTGGACAACCTCAAGACGTTGAACGACACTCTGGGCCATCAAGTGGGCGATCTCCTGCTCAAAGAAGTAGCCCGGCGCATGGCCGACTGTGCCCATGAGGCCGACACCGTAGCCCGGCTCGGCGGAGATGAGTTTGTTGTGATCCTTGAGGACCTGAGCGAGATCGCCGAAGAAGCCGCTGCACAGGCCAAAGCGGCCGGCGAAAGGATTCTGCTCGCGGTGAGTCAGCCCTATTTGCTCGATGACCGCGAATGTCTTTCCGCCTCCAGTATGGGAATCACCGTCTTTGGCGATCAGCAAAACACTGCGGACGAAGTCCTGCAGCAGGCCGATATCGCCTTGCATATGGCCAAGACCGCTGGCCGCAACACGCTGCGCTTCTTCTCTCCCGCCTTGCAAGCTGCGGTCAACGCTCGCGCCACAATGGAAGAAGGACTGCGCCAGGCCATAAAGAAAAAGCAGTTCCTGCTTTACTATCAGCCTCAGATCGAACGCGGACGAATGACGGGCGTCGAAGCCCTTATCCGCTGGAACCATCCCGGCCGTGGCATTGTTTCACCAGACGAATTCATTCCTCTCGCCGAGGAATCGAGGCTCATTCTGCCTCTCGGTGATTGGGCCATTGAGACCGCCTGCAAACAGATTGCGGCATGGGCGGGAGACGCGGAAACCGCCCATCTCACGATTTCAGTGAACATCAGCGCCCTTCAATTCCGTCAGCCGGAGTTCGTGAACAAAGTGCTTGAGGTCATCGATCGCACTGGGGCGAAGCCAAAAAACCTCAAGCTGGAGCTTACCGAAAGCATGTTGGTGGAAAACGTCGAAGAAATCATCGCCAAGATGACCGAACTCAAATCGTATGGCTTGAGCTTCTCTCTCGATGACTTTGGCACCGGCTATTCCTCGCTTGCTTATCTCAAGCGCCTGCCCCTGGACCAGTTGAAGATCGACCGCGCCTTCGTGCGCGACATCCTCGTGGACGTAACCAGCGGCGCCATTGCGCAAACCATTCTTTCATTGGGCCGGGCGATGGATCTGTCAGTCGTAGCCGAAGGCGTTGAGACCGAAGAACAGCGGGGCTTTCTAGCCGGGCTGGGCTGCCATTCATTTCAAGGAGACCTCTTCAGCCCCCCGCTCCCATTAGAAGATCTTCAGGCTTTCCTTTAAATCCCGCTAAGTCTTGACCTATGATCTCTGCACGGCTCCACGGCGAGCGGTCTGTGCTCGCTGGAGCAGTCAGTCCATCGACATGCTCAGCTGGTGGCGCACGTC
>Ga0187890_10000999_pt1 | contig 20592 bp, 19 predicted proteins | sample June2016WEW_21_1_FD_133005 | JGI IMG/M metagenome (GOLD analysis project Ga0187890, IMG submission 133005) | Peatland microbial communities from SPRUCE experiment site at the Marcell Experimental Forest, Minnesota, USA - June2016WEW_21_10 | ecosystem: Environmental > Terrestrial > Soil >... | reverse complement strand
GCCATCGGTGTTCTCCGCCACTTCAGTTCAAGAAGTCGAAGCTCATCTTGAGGATGCTTCCAAAGAGGGACTAAAGCCCACGTTGGCAGTCGTTTTCAGCTCCATTGCCCACGACTTGAAGGGATTAGGGGCAATCTTCGCCAAGCACGACATCGACGTTTTTGGAGCAAGCACTCATGGAGAGATATGTAACGACGAAATCTATGAGGAGTCGATCGTGGCGATGTTGCTTGACGTCAGTCGCGACGCCTACCAATTAAGGGTTTTTGACGGGCAGGAGAAAACGTCCGGTCAAATCGGTCAAAGCGTCGCTGAATGGGGAAAGACTGTTTACGATAATCCGGCGTTCATGGTGGTGTCCGCTGGATATCGGGCCAATGGCGACCACATCGTCAAGGGGATTATTGACGAAAATGGGGAGGCAGGTGCCGCTGTTTGGCGGCCTGGCCGGCGACGATATGAAGTTCGAAGATACATTCGCTTTTGACGGGTCACGGGTCATCTCAAATGGCGTCCTGGCTTTGATTTTTGATAGCAATGTCATTGGCCTGCAAGGAGTGGCTTTCAGCGGGTGGAAGGGAATAGGCACGTCGAAAACTGTAACGAAAGCCCAAGGCAATATCTTGTATGAGATGGATGGTGAGCCTGCACTCGATATCTACACGAAGTATCTCGATTGTGGTGTTGATCCGGTAGTCGCCGCTGGGCTTGCGGTTGAGTATCCCCTGTTTTTGAATCGGGATGACGGCTCGGCCGTACTTAGAGCAGTGATGCACGTCAACGAAGATAAGTCAATAGTCTACGCCGGATCTGTCCCTGAGGGTGCAAAAGTACGCTTCGGCATGGCATCGGGGACTGAAGTTATCGACCGCGCCATCGAGCAAATCTCGGAATTCAAGCGGCAAGCTCCTCGGTCAGAGGCTATGGTCCTGTTTTCCTGTGCGGCGCGGCATCTTGCGTTTGGTCCGATGGTGGAGGATGAGATTTCGGCTGTACGCAAACTTTGGGACGTTCCACTCGTTGGGTTCTTTACCTCCGGCGAAATCGGACCTCTTTTGCAGGGACGGTGCGATTTTCATAATCATACGCTCGTACCTGTCCTGATTTACCAAAAGTGAATCGTTCGCGCTAAGCACAACTTCCACTGAAAAGGAGGTCTCTCATGAAACCATCGGTGTTCTCCGCCACTTCAGTTCAAGAAGTCGAAGCTCATCTTCAAAATGCTTCCAAAGAGGGACTAAAACCCACGTTGGCAATCGTTTTCAGCTCCGTCGCACACGACTTAAAGGCAGTAAGCGTGGCTTTCGCCAAACATGATATCGACGTTTTCGGAGCAAGCTCCGCTGGTGAGATATGTAACGACGAATTTCTTGAGGAGTCGATCGTGGCGATGTTGCTTGACGTCAGTCGGGACACCTACCGGTTAAAGGTTTTCGAGGGGCGGGAGAAAACGTCCTCTCAAATTGGCCAAAACATCGGAGAATGGGCAAAGACTGTTTACGAGAATCCGGCATTAATGGTTATGTCGGGTGGAATTCTGGCCGACGGCGATGGCATCCTCAATGGAATTATTAACGAAATGGGGAGGCAGGCGCCGCTGTTTGGCGGCATGGCCGGCGACGATCTCAAGGCCCATGAGACATTCGTGTTTGACGGGTCACGGATCACCTCGAACGGCGCCGTGGCTTTAATTTTTGACCGCAATGTCATTGGGCTGCAAGGGGTGGCTTTCAGCGGATGGAAGGGAATTGGCACCTCGAAGACCGTCACCAAAGCCCGGGGCAATATCGTCTATGAGATAAATGGTGAACCCACACTCGATATCTACAGGAAGTATCTCGATTTTGGTCATGATCCTTCGGTCGAAATTACAGTTGTTCTTGCGTCTCAGTATCCCCTGCTTTTGAATCGGGATGACGGCTCGTCTGTACTGAGGGCAGTGGTGCATATCAACGATGATAAGTCGCTGGTTTACGCGGGGTCCGTGCCTGAAGGCGCAAAAGTACGCTTCGGCATGGCGCCCGGGCCTGAAATTATCGACCATGTCATCGAGCAAATCTCGGAATTCAGCCGGCAAGCTCCTCGCTCAGAGGCTATCGTCCTTTTTTCTTGCGTGGCGCGGCATCTTGCGCTTGGCCCGATGGTGGAGGACGAGATTGCGGCCGTTCGCAAACTTTGGGACGTTCCACTCGTCGGGTTCTTTACCTACGGCGAGATCGGGCCTGTCTTGCAGGGGAGATGCGATTATCATAACAATACGCTGGTGCCGGTCCTGATTTATCAAAAGTGAATCGTTGGCGCTAAACACAACCTTCATTGAAAAGGAGGTCTCTATGAAGCCATCCGTGTTCTCTGCCACTTCAGTTCAAGAAGTTGAAGCTCATCTTAGGGATGCTTTCAAAGAAGGAGTAAAACCCACTCTCGCAATCGTTTTCAGCTCCCCTGCCCATGACTTGAAGGCATTGGGGGCAATCTTCGCCAAGCACGACATCGACGTTTTCGGAGCAAGTACCAATGGAGAGATTTTGAATGACGGGCTGCATGAAGAGTCAATTGTGGTTATGCTGCTTGATATTGGTCGCGAATTCTATTCACTGGGGATGTTTGATGGAAAGGACAAGTCCTCCTTTCAAGTCGGTCAAAACATCGGGGAGTGGGCAAAGACCGTTTACGACAATCCCGCGTTAATGGTAGTGTCCGGGGGCCTTCATTTCAATGGCGACCACATCGTCAACGCGATTATTTCAGCAATGGGGCGTCAGGTTCCGTTGTTCGGAGGGCTTGCCGGTGACGATCTTAAGGTAATAGAAACGTTTGTATTCAGTACATCACAGGTCACATCAAATGGCGTTACGGCCCTGGTTTTTGACGGAAATGTCATTGGTCTTCAAGGAGTTGCTTTCAGTGGATGGAAGGCAATAGGCACGTCAAAAACCGTCACCAGGGCCGATGGCAATATCGTCTACGAGATAGATAATCAGCCTGCACTGGACATATACATGAAATACCTGAAAGTTCCCAATGATCCCGCAGCCGCGCCTGGCCTTGCGGGTGAATATCCCCTCGTTATGAATCGGGATGATGGCTCGTCTGTCCTCAGGGTGGCACTGATCCTCAACCAGGATAAGTCAATGGTCTTCGCGGGGTCTGTGCCTGAAGGCGCCAAAGTACGCTTTGGCATGGCGCCGGGCAGCGAAATTATTGATGAGGCCATCGAACAAATGTCGGAATTCAACCGGCAAAATCCCAGGTCAGACGCCTTGGTGCTCTTTTCCTGCAAAGCTCGACACATGGCATTTGGGCCAATGATCGAGGATGAAATCTCCGCTGTTCACAAGCTTTGGGACGTTCCGATGGTTGGATTCTTTACCTATGGCGAAATAGGGCCTGCGTTACATGGGGGGTGCGATTTTCATAATCAATCGCTCGTGCCCGTCGTGATTTACGAGAAGTAAACTGCTTACGCTAAACACAACCTTCACTGGAAAGGAGGGCTCTATGAAGCCATCCGTGTTCTCCGCCACTTCAGTTCAAGAAGTCGAAGGTCATCTTCAAAATGCTTCCAAAGAGGGGCCCAAACCTACGTTGGCAATCGTTTTCAGCTCCCCTGCCCATGACTTGAAAGACTTGGGGGCAATCTTCGGCAGGCACGACATGGACGTTTTCGGAGCAAGCACCGCTGGAGAGATTTTGAATGACGAGGTGCATGCGGGCTCAATTGTGGCGATGTTGCTTGATATTGGCCGCGAAGTCTATTCACTGGAGATGTTTGATGGAAAGGACAAGTCCTCCCTGCAAGTCGGTCAAAACATAGGGGAGTGGGCAAAGACCGTTTACGACAATCCTGCGTTCATGGTAGTGTCCGGTGGCCTTCATGCTAATGGCGAGCACATCGTCAACGGGATTATTTCAGCAATGGGGCGTCAGGTTCCGTTGTTCGGGGGGCTTGCCGGTGACGATTCTAAGGCACAAGAAACGTTTGCATTCAGCGCATCACAGCTCACATCAAATGGCGTTATGGCCCTGGTTTTTGACGGGAATGTCATTGGTCTTCAAGGAGTTGCTTTCAGCGGGTGGAAGGCAATAGGCACGTCAAAAACCGTCACCAGGGCCGATGGCAATATCGTCTACGAGATAGATAATGAGCCTGCACAGGACATCTATATGAAGTATCTAAACATTGGCGTTGATCCCTCCCTCGCGGCTGAATATCCCCTGCTTGTGACTAGGGATGATGGCTCGTCTGTCCTTAGGTCGCCGATGATCTTCAACGAAGATAAGTCATTGGTCTACGCGGGGGGTGTGCCTGAAGGCGCAAAAGTACGGTTTGGCATGGCGCCCGGCATCGAAATTGTCGATCATGCCATCGAACAAATGTCGGAATTCAAACGGCAAACTCCCAGGTCGGACGCCATGGTTCTCTTTTCCTGCGTAGCGCGACAGTATGCCCTTGGGCCAATGATTGAGGATGAAGTGACCGGTATTCGCAAGCTTTGGGACGTTCCGATGGTTGGGTTCTTTACCTATGGGGAAATAGGGCCTGCGTTACATGGAGGGTGCGACTTTCACAATCAATCGCTCGTGCCCGTCCTGATTTACGAGAAGTAAGTTCTTCGGGGGCTTGCGGTATGAAAGCTAATCTTGACAAGCTGAAGCACGCCGTCGGGGAGTTGATTGTTACCGATGACGGCAGAAAAATGGTGCTGGGATTGCTCGGTCAAATCGAGAAGGGGTTTAAGACGCTTGACTTCAGATTGGAAAGGGCGTTGAAAGACAAGAATACCCTTTCCACCTTACTCTCCCGTACATCCGAAGATCTTGAAAAATCATCGGAACTCGTCCAAAAAATGTTCGGTCGCTACCTCTCCACCGAGGTGATGAATTCTCTGCTCGACGATCCTTCGGCCCTGGAACTGGGAGGCGAGAAACGAAAGGTCACCATCATGTTGAGCGATCTGAGAGGCTTTACAGCATTGTCGGAGCGTCTCAACCCCGAGCAGGTGGTTCAACTTCTGAACTCTTACTTTGAAGTCATGGTAGACGTAATCTTACAGTATCACGGCACCATCAATGAGATCATAGGCGACTCGCTGCTGGTTATTTTTGGAGCGCCCAAAGAGATGCCGGACCGAGCCAAACGGGCCATAGCCTGTGCAATAGAGATGCAGAACGAAATGGCAAAGGTCAACGAGCAAAACCGGGGCCAGGGCCTGCCTGATCTGGAGATGGGAATCGGCCTCAACGAAACCGAGGTGATTGTCGGCAACATCGGTTCGAGCAAAAGAAGCAAATATGCCGTGGTAGGCAGTGGCGTAAACATGACGAGCCGGATCGAATCCTATACCGTAGGAGGACAGATACTCATTTCAGAATCCGTGCGCCGGGAAGCGGGAGAGATTTTGCGCATTGACGCTCAATGGGACGTGTTTCCGAAAGGGGCGGAAAAACAGTTGAGGGTGTACGATGTTGGTGGGATTGCCGGAGGTTACAACCTGGCTTTGACAAGTAAAGAACAGCTCCTTATAACACTGGCTCGGCAAATTCCGATACGGTACACGGTCCTCGAAGGAAAAGACGTTGGGGTGAAAGAACAGGAAGGCTCTTTCGTCCGGCTCTCAAAAAACTGCGCGGAGATTATGTTGGATCAACCGGTCAGCGTTCACACGAATCTCAAGATGAACTTGGAACATGTAAGTGAAAAACTGTCTGTCAGAGATTTTTACGGGAAAATAATCAAGCACCTTGCTGAAAATGGGTCTTGCAGTGTGATCCGATTTACCTCGATACCGCCTGAGGTTGATGCCTATTTCCAAGCGCACCTCCAGCACCCACTCGAACGTGGGGACAGGCAGAAGCCACCCCCCGTCTTTGGTCGGGGGTCATATCCCTACGAGTAATCAAAGCGCAAAACTGATTCCATTTCGTCAGTCCTCTGAATCCACTCTACTTGCCCGGCTTGAACGTGCGAGGCAAGAACTCGAACACGGCTCATCACGAGGCGGGGTCAAGGCCATCAGATACAAGACGGATATCGACTAAATTCAGCATATTCGTGATGGATTGCGCTGGTTACTGCGGACTTCGAAGGTGAGCAGGCAATAGCGCTTGCACAATCGACTCGAAGACCGATCTAATAAACCCCAACTTTTCAGACAATGGAGCGTACAATGCCAAAGTATCTCGCTCAGGGCAACTATGTGGGAGACGGGTTGAAAGGGCTGCTTAAAGATGGAGGCTCCGGCCGACGCGCCGCTGTGGAAAAGCTATTCAAGTCGCTCGGGGGAACCGTGGAATCTTGGTACTACACCTTCGGCGAATACGACTTCTTAGGTATCATGGATGTGCCGGACAACGTAACCTTGGCGTCAATCGCCCTAACGGTCAGGTCCTCTGGGCTCGTCACGGTCAAGACGACCGTCCTCATGACCCCGGAAGAGATGGACGAAGCCGTGAAGAAGTCCCCCGTGTACCGGGCGCCCGGGCAATAGGAGCGCGGACGGCCCAAAGCTTTTGATAGCGGTTGGGGTAGAGCTGCTCAACGGATTTCCATCAAAGCAGTTCAAGCAGTTCGGCGGGCTTTGCGATGAGCTTTCTGGCGCCGCTTGCGATAAGCTCTTCGGCGTTTCGAAATCCCCATAGCGCGCCGACTGCGTACATCCCGGCCGCATTTGCGGTTTTCATGTCAGTGCCTGTATCGCCGAGGTAGATGAAGCCGGCAGGCTCAACTCCGAGCCGGTTGGCAATTTCCAGCGCCGAAGAAGGGTCTGGCTTGCGGGGGACAGACGGGCTCTCGCCCATGACGACCTCGAAGCGCCAGCTGGGCAGAAGCCCCTCTACCGCCCTTTGCGTCAAATCATGGGGCTTGTTGGAAAGCACGGCCATCTTCAAGCCGCACGCGGTCAACGCGTCAAGAAGTTCCGGAATTCCGGGATAGGGCCGGCTTTTCACGTTCCAGTTGCGCTCATATATCTGCCGCATCATTTCGAGGCATCGGGATATCAGCCGGGGGTCGGTTTTGGCCGAATCCGGAAGGGAGCGCCTGACAAGGTTCTCTATGCCCTCCCCGAGGAAATACTTGTACTTTTCTAATTCATGGGTGGGAAATCCGAAATGGCGGAGAGTGCTGTTCATCGAATCGGCCACGTCCTGGAGAGTGTCCAGCAGCGTACCGTCAACATCCAAAATTATGGCCTGAAAATCTTTAGCGCGATACAATCCTTATTTCCGCTCCTCAGACAGGGATGTTTCCAGGCGCACATCCGCCAATAGCCTCTTGATTGCCGCCCGGTGCTCGTCGGATGCGTGCAGAAACATCACACCCAAATTGAACGAATCTTTCTCCTGGTCAGTGCTGTACCAAACTATTCTGACCGGTGTCCAGAGGGCGGCCTCGGGCAGGCTGACCTTCAAAGTAAACCGGCTCGATTCGCTTCCGATCACTATATGATAAGGGCCGACATTCAGCGTTTTTAATTCCAGCCGCGCACCGGTTGCCGAGACCTCCGTCACCCTGACCTCAACATTTTCTTCATGGTTCAGGAAAAGACAGGTGAGCGTACCGGCCCATGCAACCTTGAATCGCTCCGCTTGTCTTCTATCAGTACCCTGTTTCCTATCGGCCATTTGCAAATGTCCTTTTACGGAGCGCGCCTGAACCCTACTGCCTGGGTGGATAAGGGTCTCCTTGCCATTGCCGCCTGAAGGTATTTGTAGATTTCCCCACGGTCCAGCGCGGAGGCGTAAACAATGGGCTTCATATTGTGAATGTCTGTGGTGTGAACGTTTGCGCCCGCCGTGACAAGAAGGCAAACAACATCGTAGTGGGCGTAAATCGTCGCAACCGTAAGGGCCGTTCTGCCGAACTCATCCTTTATTTCCGTATTAGCGCCTTTGGAAAGCAAAAGGTCGACAATCTGAGAAAAGCCTTCCCGTGAAGCATGCATAAGAGCGGTCTGTCCTTGAGCATCCTGCTGGTTTAATCGAGCATCACTGGCAAGAAGGAGTCTTACCACTTCAAGGTTACCGTTCATGCTGGCGCCCATAAGGGCGTTAATTCCCGCTTTTTTTAGCCTGGGGACTTCCAGGATGCTCTGAAGGTTCAGGTCAGCCCCTTGCGTCATGAGCATCTCGACTACTTGAGTGTGGCCTGCCCAAGCTGCCTGCATGAGGGCAGTTATTCCGAAAGTGTCCGTCAGGTTTACCACAGCGCCCTTGCCGAGCAGCAATTGGGTCAACTCCGAACTGCCTTGGAGAGCCGCGTGCATCAGGGGGGTCATTCCATCACGGTCCCTGCCGTTCACATCGGCGCCGGCGGCAAGCAACTTGAGGACCGTCCCGGATGCCTGCGAGTTAACGGCCGCAAATAACTCCTGGTTTAATTGTTCGCGCTTGGCCGCCGCCGCCCGGGCCTTGATTTGAGCTTCTGACATAATCTCGCCCGGTTTTAACTGTTCCTGTTTTTGCTGTCCGAGTGCAGGGGCCGAAAAGGCCAGAAGCAAACACAGGGAGCAAATCAAAACTCCACATTTGCTCTCTTTCATATCGTTTCCTCCCGCTTCACTGGTTCATAAGATTGAGCGCTCTTACCGGCGCGCTGGATCAGACCTGAGGATGCAAATTACAGGCCGTCTCAATCTGTGCGAAACCCTTACGACAAGGGCGGAGCGGTTTGCAAGTATCTAATCACACTTTATACAAAAATTTACAAGAATATTTTAAATCTCAAATTGAGGTGTAACGGGGCTTAAGTGGCCTGGTCCCCCATCCACGGGTGGTTATCGGCGCTGGAACTCGATTTTGTAATTCGATTCCGGCTAACGACCGAGATCGAATTCATAACTTTCCGAAAGCGATGAGAAAATCTTGACTGGGACTATAAAGCTTTGCAGAAATTGCAGGAAATAATTAGATTACCTGAATTCGGCAAATCCGCGCCTCGCGGGTGAGTGGGTGGGCTGTAGAGATCGGTTTCGGCGGCGCAGCGAAGAAGAAGACGTTATCGATATCGACGAACTCGCTTGCCAGGGATGCGGGTCCTGTGCTGCCATCTGCCCCAACAGCGCCTCGGTTGTCCGGGGCTGCAGCGACCGGCAGGTTATGGCTATGCTGGATGCAGCGCTGGAATAGGAACGAATTATGAGTCCAGATGCGTTAGGGCCAACAGGAATCATTTATCGTTCCTAATCGGTTTTGGCATGTAACGGGGGAACAACTCTGTTCGGATCTTTCCGACAGGACCTCCTGTCAACAACAAACAGGGCCGGCCATGTTCAAGGGCGCAGTCAAAATTTACAGCAGTCTTATCTCAAAGCTTATAGCTCTGGTGGGGCTGGTTCTTTTTGTCTGCATTTTCACCTGGGCATACTTCAACATAAACTACCAGAAAGAAAACAGGCTCCAGAGCATCATTGAATCATGCGACCGGCTCGGCAACACCATCAAGCTGGGCACCCATTACGCGATGATGCTCAATTCGAGAGAGGATATCAATGAGATAACAAAGAACATCGGCAAGCAGGAGGGTATCGAGAATATTCGAATTTATAACAAGCAGGGGCGGATCAAATTTTCGAGCTTCTCAACTGAAGTCGATAAAAGAACCAGCATAAAAGCGGAAGCCTGCGACGTTTGCCACAGAACGGATCCGCCATTGGATGCGCTGCCTGTTTCGGCAAGAACACGAACTTTCGAGTCGCCTGAGGGCTACAGGCTCCTTGGTATCATAAGTCCGATCTATAATGAGCCCAGTTGCAGCTCTGAGAGCTGTCATGTTCACCCCCGGGACAAAAAAGTTCTGGGCGCGCTCGACGTAGTGGTCTCACTAAAGGAGACCGACGAAGGGATCAAGGTCTATGAGGAAAGGATAATAGCCCTTGCGATCATAAGCTTTCTGGCGACTTCGGCGATCATCGTCACCTTTCTGTTTGTGTTCGTAAACAGGCCCATAAAGAAGTTGATCTCATGGACGCGCCATATAGCGCAAGGGGATTATAGCCACCCGATCGATGCTCGCTGGGAAGATGAAATCGGCCAGATGGCCCATGCCATAAATGTTATGGCGGCCAAGGTAGGCCAAAAGCAAGAAGAGCTCAACAAACAAAGAGACGAATATCAGGAGCTGTTCGAGCAGGTGCCTTGCTACATCACTGTCCAGGACAGGGGGCTCAGGCTTATGCGCTATAACAGGGAATTTGCAAATGCCTTCGATCCATACCCCGGCTGTTATTGCTATGAAATCTACAAAGGCCGGACCGAAGAGTGCACAGACTGCCCCGTTCTCAGGACGTTCCAGGACGGAGAATCCCACCTGAGCGCGGAAACGGGAATAACCAGGGATGGCAGGGTTTCGAGCTGGATCTGTCGCACTTCACCGATCAGGGACGCCGGTGGGAGCATCACCGCAGTAATGGAAATGAGTGTCGACGTGACAGAACGAAAGACGCTCGAAGAAGAGGTCAGGAAATCTGAGAAGAAGTACCGCGAGATATTCAATAATATTCCCAACCCTATCTTCGTTTTGGACAGGGAACTAAGAATTATCGACTGCAACGATATGATTTTCGGAGTTTATGGATATCGTAAAGAGGATATTCTGCACAAACCATTTACCGACCTTTTCGAACGCGAAGAAAGCCACGACTTTGCCCTGGAGATCAGAAACGCGGACCCAATGAACCAGGTGAGGCATATCACGAAGGACGGCAGGGTCATATATGTAAACATTCGCGTTTCTCCTTCCGAGTACCTCGGACAGGAAGCATTCCTTGTAACCACGAGCGATATCACCAAGAGACTGTTAGCCGAGCAGCAACTGATCCAGGCGAGCAAGATGGCCACATTGGGAGAAATGGCAACTGCTATAGCCCATGAACTCAATCAACCGCTCTCGGTGATGAAGACGGCGAGCAGCTTCATAATAAAGAAGATCAGGAAGAGCGAGCCGATCAAAGAAGAAACTCTCAACACTTTGGCCGAAGAGATCGACAGTCATGTGGACAGGGCGTCGCGGATAATCAATCACCTCCGGGAGTTCGGGCGCAAATCGGAGGTCAAAAGAGAAAAGGTGGATATCAACGACGCCGTGGAAAGAGCCCTGGCAATTTTCATGCAGCAGCTCAAGCTCAGAGAGATTGAAGTGGAAAAGGATTTCCATGAGGACCTGCCTGAGGTTCTCGCCAACAACAACAGGCTGGAACAGGTGTTTATCAACCTTCTCATAAACGCCAGGGACGCCATTGAAGATAAATGCGAAAAATTCGGCGACACTATCGAGAAAAGAATCGTCCTCAAGACATGTCTTTGGCAGGGGAAAGTCCGCGTAGAAGTGGCGGATACCGGGTTAGGGATTCCCAAACCGTTGCTGGAAAAGATATTCGAGCCGTTCTTCACCACAAAGCGGGTTGGCAGGGGTACCGGACTCGGCCTTTCGATAAGCTATGGAATCATCCAGGATTATGAAGGAACCATAAAGGTGGAGACCAGGGAAAATGAAGGATCGAATTTTATTATAACATTCCCTGTTTCGGGTGGCGCATGAAGGCAAACCCAATCCTGATCGTAGATGATGAGGAAGGAATCCGAAAGGTTCTCAGCATAACGCTGGCCGACAGCGGCTACGACGTGCTGACGGCATCCTCGGGAGAAGAGGCGCTGGGCATATTCAAGAATGCCTGCCCGCAGATAGTGCTGACGGACATCAAAATGCCTGGAATGGATGGAATTGAACTCCTTCGGCGCATCAAAGAGGAAAAATCCGACGCCGAAGTTATCATGATAACCGGACACGGCGATCTGAAACTTGCTATAAAAAGTCTTCAGTTTGAAGCGTCCGATTTCATAACTAAACCGATAAACGACGATGCGCTCGAAATTGCTCTAAAAAGGGCCCAGGAGCGAATCTGGATGAAGGCCAAACTCCGTGAGTACACCGAAGGGCTGGAGCGCCTCGTGGATGAGAAAACCCGTAAGCTTCTAGAGGCGGAAAGACTCGCCGCCGTTGGGCAAACTGTGGCGACCCTGGCCCATGCGATCAAGAACATCATCGGAGGCCTCAAAGGAGGTATATACGTTTTCGAAAAGGGCATGGAATTGGACAAAGAGCAATACCTCCTCCAAGGCTGGGAGATGGTCAAGGGTAATGTTGAGAAAATAAAAAACCTGGCGCTCGATCTCCTTAATTATGCCAGGGAAAGAGAGCCGGACTGCAAACGGATCGACCCTAATCAGATCGCCAGGGATCTCTACGGACTGATGCTGGCGCAATCCCGCGAATGGGGAATAAACCTGGTCCTGGACCTCGACGAAACTTTGCCCGAAATTCTTCTTGATCCCGAAGGGATTCACTGCTGCCTGTTAAACCTCGTAGGCAACGCCTTCGATGCTTGCATGGATGTGGAACACGCCGGCGGGCTGAAGGAGGTCATAATCCGCACGGCGAGGGCGGAAGAAGGGGGTGTCGAGTACGGGGTCATCGATTCCGGATGCGGCATGGATGAAGATGTAAAGGACAAGATTTTCCGGTCTTTCTTCAGCACGAAAGGAACAAGGGGGACCGGTCTTGGCCTTATGATCACTCAGAAAATCGTGCGCGAGCACGGGGGAGATGTAAAAGTGGAATCGGAAAAGGGAAAGGGGACCAGATTTGCGATCAAGCTGGCTGCGCATCCGGGAACAAAATAAAGGATAACTCGTTTGACGAAAGGAGAAAACCATGCCTGAATACACCAATATACTGTTCTGTACGGATTTTTCCGATGATGCCAATATCGCGTTTCTCCACGCGCTCAAGCTTGCCGCAAAATTCGGCGCCAGGCTCCATATCCTCCATGTACCTCACTCGCCGTTTGTCTATGCGAAACACATAGTGGATGAGGACATCCCGGAGGGTAAATCATCCGAAGGCGGTCAGGCCTTTTTCGATCAGGAAATCGTCGATGAGGCTCAAATTAAGCTCAGGCGCGAGTATGAGGGGCGAATGGGAGATTTCAAGTCCTATTCGTTCGTGGTTGCGTGCGGCTCCCCGGAAATTGAGATTATCCGCTATGCCAGGAAAAACAACATTGACCTGATCGTAATGGGTGCTCTGGGCAAGGCTGATGTAAACAAGCTCGAACACGGGAGCACGGTAGCAAGCGTATCCAGGTATGCTCATTGCCACGTGATGGCCATAAGGAACCCGTTGAAACAGTTCACCTTACCCATAAAAGGATAGTCAAAATGTCAAAAAGAATTCTGGTAGTCGATGACGAACAGGACGTAAGGGTGTTCATGACCACGCTTCTCGAAACCAGCGGCTTCAAACCCATGGCGGCGACAAACGGCCAGGAAGGTCTGGAAATGGCCCGGCGCCAGAAGCCTGCTTTGATCATCATGGACATTATGATGCCCAAAGAAAGTGGCATCTTCATGTACCGCGAAGTCAAAAAAGACCCTCAACTGAGCGGTATTCCCGTGATCATGGTTTCGGCGCTCTCCAAGAAGACTTTCTTTCATGCGCAAAAAGTGGTCGATGAATATGAGGGCATAGATTTGCCCGAGCCGGCTGCTTATATAGAAAAGCCGCCCGAGGCCGACGAGCTCCTGGATATGATCCGGAAAGTGCTGGCCTGATTGCCTGCGTCGGTGACCTGCAGGATGATGAAAAAGCATTGGAATTCCCACATCAGGGCGAAAACCCATATAGACGTCACCAGGGCGAAAGCCGGGGCACAGTGCCTTTTTCTGTACAACGGTTAGACAAATATCCCCTCTTCGGTTCCTCCGGATCGCGCCAAAACGGTAGGGAACAGACAGCAATTGAATGCGCCCCGGTATCTGATAAAGAGAATTGTCGGTTTTTCGGGTCTTGGTTAGACGGTTTTCAGGGGTGAGCAATTTTTTGTTGAACCTTCAATAACGATTCTTGGCTTTTGCGTGGGTGGAGATAGACAGCCCCCGGGGCCGGCAGTCGGGTAATCCCGCCACAGGCGGGTCTCGCCGAGGATGCGTGGGGATTCAGGTTCTGCCTTCAACTTGTCAAACTCGTTTAACGGAGCTTATCAGTAAAAAATCGTCCGGCAGCGGTGGAATGGGCGTTTGCGAAATGCATCGAGCTGGCCCAACCGCCAGAGCCAGTTGTCGGCCTGGGTGCTCGTAAGCTTGCGCCCGTGCTCCTGGAAACCATTCCTCAGTTCCTCGACGGCCCATACGGTCATTGCCCGAATCTCGACTTCCTGTTCGGAGCCTCGTTGGAGAGGTTGCATGGCGTCAATTCCGGTCGCGAGCCCTGTACTATATGAAATAATTCCAAGCTCTCGAAGCACCTGTGGAAGCTTGTAGTCGGCAAATGCGGTAAGCCGCTCGATGTCGTTGAATTTCCCCCATTTGTCTCCCCCGAACGCGGTGAAAACGTCAAAGGCAAAAATCTGGGCCCTCTTCCAGAAATAAACTCTTTCATTTCTGTAAAGGGCCTCATCGCGGAAACTCGGAAAAAGGGAGACAGTCTTGCTGACAAGCCCGACGGCACTCAAACCGGATGCTGCATCGAAAAGGGACATGATATCGCCGCCCAGTTCGGACAGAATTATGGATCCGGCCTCCCGGAGGTTTTTCAGCCGCTCTTCAAACATTGGCATCCTGCCGTGGCCGGAAAAGACTTCGGCAAGGTCGCCTGCGCTGATATTCGACAGGAAATGAGGATCGGTTATGGGGAAACCCAGCTCTTGCGCCCGCTTTAGACTGGCGGCAAGACCCCAGTACCCCGAATAAGGCTCACCGTTGTAGATGACCGTCCAGACCGGCTCGCCCGGATCGGGCCAGAAGCAGTGGTTCAAAATGTCGAGAGCAAAAATCCAGCGAACGCTCTCCGCCGTCCCGTCAAAGAAATGGCAGGGAAGTTCCCATGATGAAGACGGATTGACCGTATGTCCCCATTTTAATATTGCCGGGCCGATCCGGTCCGGATGAAATGTGACCGAGCGGCTTTGAGCAACCACCCGCTCAACCGAGGCAAGGACCTGGAAGTCGCTCAATAGAAAATCCTGAAGTAGGTGTGAAGCAGGAAGCAGGAAGCAGGAAACGGACATGGTTTTCGCTCCCTGCTCCTCGCTTCCCGCTCCCCGCTTCTTTTATACGCTACACCGCAGCCTTTTTTTCCATATACTCAAAAATATTCTGAACGGTGCGAATCTTTTCCGCGTCTTCATCGGGGATTTCCGTGTCGAAGGCTTCCTCGAGAGCCATTACCAGCTCTACGACATCGAGAGAATCGGCCCCCAGGTCGTCAACTATGTTTGCGCTGGGAGTTACCATTTCTTTGTCAACTCCGAGCTGGTTTGCAATAATATCGATGATTCTGTTCTGTTCTGCCGTCATGCTCATTGGACCCTCCTTACATCAGTTTTAGCATTCAATTGTTCGGGTATCTTTGACAAATCCATGGAATAAGACTTCCAACACGCCCGGTAGCTCATTTACAAGGGGATAGGAACAATCCCTGGCGAGCCATTTCTGTATTACTCCGTGGGCAAAGCCCATAGTGCCGTAAAAGACCGTCTGAAAATCGACATCCTTGAGAATCCCCCGCTGGGTCCCTTCGTAGACCTTCCTTTTAAGATTCGGAATGGCCCGCATCACTTTTCGGAAGTACTCGTCCGGGGAGTGTTCGCCCAGGTCGAGTTGTTCCTGGATGATCAGCCTGTAGAGACGCTGGTTTCGGTCGAAGAATTCGAAATAGATCCGGATGTACTTGGAAATCATCGTGAGCACGTCGTCGTGGCCGTCTATTAACGAACGAGCCGTTTCTCCGAGTTCGTCCAATCTGAGCCGCACCAGCTCGGCAAAGAGCTTTTCCTTGGTCTCGAAATAGCGGTAAAGGGTCCCTTTCCCAACGCCGGCCTTCTCGGCGATTTCGTCCATGGTGGCCGGATGAAAGCCTTTATGAGAAAAAACCTCCAGGGCCGCCTCCAGTATCCTCTCTTTGGCGCTCGGCCTGGACAGGAGCGGGGCAGCTTCCTCCGTAAGGATTTTCTCCAAAAGGCTCAGGTAGAAACTCGAAGCCGGGACACCTCTTTTTTGGGCGATCTCCCCGAAGGCTTCGATCAGAGCTGAAAGGCCGATTTTGTTTTGAAGCGGTCCAGTTTTCAACGGTCCCCGGATATGGAGCAACCAGCGCGAAAGCTCTTCGGTGAGGCTTTCGGGTGTCGAGCCTGAGATCTCTTCGGAAATGGCCTCGATCAGCCCTTGCCTGTTTCCGGCCAGGGCCATTTTCTTCACGTTGGCGTACACATTTTGCTGGACCGGATATTTTTGCAACGAACGGCTCCTTCCCTCCGATACGGACTGGTCAGTCATAAAGCACAGCGAAATGTCAAAGTCAAGAAAGTTTTGACTATCATTGACCCTGACGCGCAAAAGAGGCTCGAATCCAAATAGTTTTCATCTCCAACTCCCGGCGTATTGTGGACAATCTCACCGCAATGGTGGTTTTTATGTTTTATAAAAGCTTATCCAAATGTTATGAAATAAACAGCTTTGATAAGTTTGAAGTCAATAATCTGTTTAGCCGGGGAAATTTGAATGCCCGCTCCGCCCACCGATTCTTTCCACAGGAAGATCGATTATCTGAGATTGTCAATTACGGACAGGTGCAATCTTCGCTGCTCGTACTGCATGCCTCAAAGCGGTGTTGCAAAGCTGGACCACACGGAAATACTGCGCTACGAGGAAATAGTAAGGCTTGTGCGGATCGCGGTCTCAATGGGTATATCGAAGGTCCGCATCACGGGCGGTGAGCCTCTGGTCAGAAAGGACGTGCTCAGGTTGTGCGAAAGCATCTCCAGGGTCCCGGAACTAAGGAGCCTGAGCCTTACGACAAACGGCGTTCTGCTCTCGGATTTTGCCGTGGGACTTCTGCAGGCCGGCATCAGGCGCATAAATGTCAGCCTTGATACCCTGAAGCCTGAAAGGTTTGCGAAGATCACCAGGAAGGACCTTTTCAGCCAGGTGTGGGCAGGGATCATGGCCGCTGAGCAGGCAGGCATTTCGCCTGTGAAGTTGAACGCGGTAATCATGTGCGGGGTGAATGACGATGAGATTGAAGATTTGGCGCGCCTGACTTTCCAGTTCCCGTTCCACGTCCGCTTTATCGAGTTCATGCCTTTCCGGCAGTTCGATCATGAGTCAGTTTTCATTCCGGCCTCCGAAATCCTGGAGCGCTTGAGGCGTGTTGCGCCTCTGGAGGCCTCGAGCGCGGGCGACAGCAACGGCCCGGCACTTCATTACAGGTTCCAGGGCGCTCTGGGGAAAATCGGAATTATCAGCCCGGTATCCGACCATTTTTGCCCGAGCTGCAACCGGCTTCGGGTAACCTCGGACGGAAAACTCCGGACCTGTCTCTTTTCCAGTGAGGAGACCGATCTACGGGGGCCGTTGCGACAGGGCGCCTCAGACGAAGAGATTGCCGCCGCAATGCTTGCAGCCATAAACAAAAAGCCCGAAAAGCACCAACTGAGCAGCCCTGTTTTCCGCAAGTGCATCTCTAGGCCAATGTTTTCGATCGGCGGTTGATTCCGACGAGCTTCTTTGGCTTGATCAGGAGTGAGTTGAACGAGAGTGGATGAAGAGCTTGATAAGATAAGACAAGAAATCGACGGTATAGATTCAGAGGTGCTCCGGCTCCTTAACAGGCGGATGGAGCTTGCCATCGAAGTGGGCCGGATAAAGGCCGCGAGGAGCCTGCCCTTCTTTCACCCGGAACGCGAGCAGATAATTTACCAGCGCCTCTCGAAGCTAAACCCCGGCCCTTTATCCGAGGAATCGCTGCGTTCCATCTACCGCGAAGTATTTGCAGCTTCCCGGCTTATCCAGTACGGTTCAGACAATACTAACGCGCAATGGGGGAAGCACTCTTCCTGGGTTCGAAAGACCGGTATCTGCGGATGTCTTGTCGAAAGCTCCTCTGAAGAGTTCCCCAAGTGGCTGAACAACCCGGAAGTCGATCTGGTGGAGTGGCGAATGGATAAATTCGCCAACAGGTACTCGACGGAGGAGATGAAATCTTTTCTCAGCGCTCTGTCAATAAAGCATCGGCTTCCCGTGATAGCCACCAACAGGCCGGTTCGCGAAATGGGCGTATTTGCCGGTCGGGAGGACCTCCGGCTGAGCATGCTCGAGGAGGCGGCAAGATCCGGCGCCGACTGGATAGACCTCGAACATGACACAGACGCGGACAATATCGCCAGGTTTCGGCAGGCCGGAGCGAAGGTCCTGCTTTCATGGCACTGTCCTGCCGAGACCCCCTCCAGGGGGATTTTGCGGGCAAAGCTGGAGAGCATGCGCAAAACAGGGGCCGATGCTTTGAAAATAGTGACAATGGCCCAATCGGGCGAAGATAACCTGAGGGTACTCGAACTGATTCCTCTGGCCGGAAAAGAATTCGGCATTGATCTGATCGCGTTCTGCATGGGACCGGCCGGAAAATGGAGCAGGCTGGTGAGCATATTTTTGGGCAGTCCCTGGACTTATGCGCAGTTCGCGGGCCAGTCTGCCGGCGCGCCGGGCCAGCTTCCGGATTCCGAGATGCGCGCGCTGATCCATTGTATTGATCTTTTAAATCCATAGGAGCTAATCTGTGATTCACAGTATGACCGGTTTTGGCCGCAGCCGCAAAGAAGGGGCGGGCTACACCATCAGCGTTGAAATGCGCGCTCTTAATGCCAGACAGCTCGACATTTCCGTTCGCATTCCAAAAAACTTCCTTGAATTCGAGGACTTGTGCAGGAAGCTGATTGCAAAGAGAATCCGAAGAGGCCGGATCGATGCCTTCATTCAGATAGAGAGTACCGATGTCAGGCAAAAGGCGCCCCATATCAGCCTGGAGCTTGCGCAATACTACTGGTCACAGCTCCAGGAGATTCACCGCGAGATCGTGCGCTCAGAAAGACCTTCGCTGGATCACCTGTTAAGGGTCCCGCATATCTATGAGATGCCGGAAGCAGTTATTGACTCCGAAGCAATCAAGGAGCTTATTTCATCCGCCATGTCCGAGGCGCTGGGTCAGGTGCTCGGGATGCGCGCGCTTGAGGGCGAAACGCTGCTTCGGGACTTCATGGACCGGCTGGCGGCGCTAAGAGATGATCTTTCGGTGGTGGCGAGCCGCCGAGAGGCCGTTATCCAAGAGTACAGGACCAGGCTGCAGGAGCGGATGAAACAACTGCTGGGCGGGACGGAGCCCGATGAGAACAGGCTCCTTCAGGAGATAGCGTTTATCATCGACAGGGCAGACATAAACGAGGAGATCGTTCGGTTGGGAAGCCACCTTGGACAGGTTGAGTCTATTCTGACCGGTGCAAAGCCGGCCGACGGGCGGCGGCTCGATTTCCTTATCCAGGAACTTCACCGCGAAGCGAGCACGATCGGTTCCAAGACCACAGACCTGGATACGGTGCAGGTGGTCGTCCGGATGAAGACGGAAATCGGAAAACTCAAGGAGCAGGCGCAAAATATCGAGTAATCACAAATAAATTCCGGGAAGGAGTCCGCTTTGGGCGCAAAGAAAATAAAACCTGTAAAGAAATTGCAGAAAAAACTGGTGCTGCCGTCGGATACAGCTTTTGGGCAAGTCAAAAAATGGGCTGATAAGAATTACGCGATCGTCTTTGGCGCATGCGCCGCAATCATGCTTACAGTTATATCGGTGTGGGGCTTCAGCGCACACGATCGTTCAAAACAGGTCCGAGCGCAGTCCGATTACGGGGCACTTGTATCCAGACTCCCTGCAGAAGGGAAGAGGAGTCCGGCGGACTGGGAAAATCTTATCCCTGATCTCCAGAAATTCATCTCCGAACACAGGGATACAGCGCCGGCTCTAAACGCCAGGATCGAGCTTGCGAAGGCTTTCTTTGAGACGAAGCGCTACGGGGATGCGATCAAAACCGGGGAAGAAGCCCTCAATCTGGCGCCGGCTGCTCACAGCCTTAGACCTCTCATCCTGTATCAGCTTGGCTATGCCTATGAGGCGGCCGGAAAGCCTGATGAGGCTGCCAATGAATGGACCAGTCTGAAGCAGCTCGGCATGCCGGACTTGGAGCGGGAAGCCGACTGGAACCTGGGCAGGATTTTCGAAGGCAAAAAGGAGTTTGCCAGGGCCGCCGAGATGTATCAGCTTGCCTCCCAGGCGCCCGGTGATTATCCCCCTGCCGTGTTGATCGACCAGCAGATCGCCAGGGTAAAAGCCGGAGAATGAGCCACGCTTATGCGTATTTTGCACGGGCAATGGGCATCGGGCGAATTTTGCGAAAAACAGGGTTGTTTTTTGTTGTTCGATGTGCTATCTAAAAAGGCTTATTCGGAATTCATGGCTCTTAGAGCGGGCTTTTCCAGGGTGAGGTTCCCGAGCGGCCAAAGGGAGCAGACTGTAAATCTGCCGGCGTAGCCTTCGGAGGTTCGAATCCTCCCCTCACCACCACTTATGGCATGTAGGAGATGGTGGCAGCCATAAAGCGAGTCATTGTCGTCGGTACTACATACGCTGAGTTTGGGATGCAAGCAAGATTCCGGCCGGGGCGCCGTTCAGCTCCAGATGGCCCCGCATTCCCTGCACGTTATGGACCTTCT
>Ga0187890_10000998_pt1 | contig 20599 bp, 19 predicted proteins | sample June2016WEW_21_1_FD_133005 | JGI IMG/M metagenome (GOLD analysis project Ga0187890, IMG submission 133005) | Peatland microbial communities from SPRUCE experiment site at the Marcell Experimental Forest, Minnesota, USA - June2016WEW_21_10 | ecosystem: Environmental > Terrestrial > Soil >... | reverse complement strand
CTTGCGATCGCCACCCGCGCGATTCCCTGCAGATCGTTTCTGATCTCAACCTCGTCCCATGCTGAGAGCAGGCACCGCACTCGCTCGGCAATCGTGCCGCTGATCTCGAACACCAGCCATCCGCCGGGACGGAGGGCCTCGCGCGCCTGTGGTATGAGCCGCTCGATCACTTCCACACCCGTCGGCCCGGCAAACACCGCATGGCGCGGCTCGAACTTGCGCACTTCGAGCTGTACCGATTCTTCTTCCGAGTCGCCGACGTAGGGAGGATTCGAAACCACGTTGTCGAATGAAGCCGGCGGGAATCCGCTGAGCAAGTCCGTCTTATGAAACTTGATTCGCGAAGTGAGTTCGTGGCGGGCTGCGTTGGCGCGAGCGACTTCGAGCGCTGCGGCAGAAATATCGGTGGCGTGGATTTCCGCCGTCGGGAGCTCCTTCGCCAGAGCCAGTGCAATCGCTCCCGAACCGGTACCCACATCGACGATACGCGAACCGTGTGGCGCGGACACTCCTGTCCGCGGCTTTTGATCTTGCTCTTGACTTTGCTTTGATCCAGCCGACGAAATCAACTCCAGCACCGCCTCGACCACGTGCTCCGTCTCCGGACGAGGAATCAGCACCGCCGGCGACACGACCAAATCCAGCCCCCAGAATTCCTGATGCCCCGTGATGTACTGCGCCGGAACGCCGGTAGCGCGGCGCGCAAGAGCTTCGCCGTAGCGCTGTGTTTCGCCGGGAGTGAGCTCTCGCTCAGGATGCGCATAGAGATACGCCCGGTCGCAACCGAGCGTGAACATGATGAGGAGTTCCGCATTCATGCGCGGGGAGGGAACTCGCGCAGCCGTCAGCCGCTCGACTGCTGTATTTAGAGCCTGGCGAAGTTGCACAAGTCTATTTCACCACGGAGACACAGAGACACGGAGAAAAACAAACGAGAGGAAAACTGAAGAGCCGCACAAGCCCTGAACCTACCCACTATCCAGCGAACGACCAACGACCGGCGACCAGCGACGAACGACTGCCCTTGCAATCGTCCTTACACCACGCCGACCGTCTCCGCCTTCATTTTCTCCGCCTGATAGTGCGTGATCAGGGCGTCGATGATCGGTTGCAGCTTGCCGTCCATCACCTGCTCGAGTTGGTGAATGGTGAAGCCGATGCGATGATCGGTGAGCCGGTTCTGCGGAAAATTGTAGGTGCGGATCTTTTCTGAGCGGTCGCCGGAACCCACCATCTGCTTGCGTTCTTTGGCCAGCGCATCCTGCTGCTTCTGCATCTCGACTTCGTAGAGCCGCGAGCGCAGCACGCGCATGCCTTTTTCGCGGTTCTTGATCTGCGACTTCTCATCCTGACAGCTCACCACCGTACCCGTCGGAATGTGGGTGATGCGCACGGCCGAATAGGTCGTATTCACCGACTGCCCGCCCGGCCCCGACGAACAGAAGGTATCGATGCGCAGATCCTTGGCCTCGATCTTGACGTCCACTTCTTCCGCTTCCGGCAAAACTGCCACCGTGATCGCCGAGGTGTGCACTCGCCCTTGCTGTTCGGTCGCAGGCACGCGCTGCACGCGATGCACGCCGCTTTCATACTTGAGGCGCGAATAGACGCGGTCACCCTCGATCAGTGCGATCACTTCCTTTAGCCCGCCCACGCCCGACTCCGACGTGGAGAGCACTTCCACCTTCCACTTCTGCGTCTCGGCATAGCGGTTGTACATGCGAAAGACTTCCGCCACGAATAGCGTGGCCTCATCGCCGCCCGTGCCGGCGCGAATTTCGAGGACCACGTTCTTCTCGTCGTTGGGATCTTTCGGCAGCAGCAGAACCTTGAGCTCTTCCTCGACGGTTACGATGCGCGCTTCAAGCTTCGCCAGTTCTTCCTCGGCATAGGCCCGCATCTCCGCGTCCTTCTCGTCCACCAGCACGGCCCTGCTCTCGGCGATGCCGCGCTTCAGGTCCTTGTACTCGCGGTACTTCTCGACGATCCCCGCGACCTCGCTATGCGCTCTGGCAGTCTTCTGGTATTTCGCCGAGTCGTTGGTGATCTCCGGCGACAGCAGCGCTTGCGTTAATTCTTCGTAGCGAATTTCGATTTGGTCCAGGCGTTCAAACATCAGTCGTTGGTCGCCAGTCGTTGGTCGTTAGGCCGCGTTTTCGCGGAATCTGTTAATGAGCGCATTCAATCCTCGACAGACGCCGTCGCCGCTGCGACAAAGCTCGTCCGCCTTTTCCTCTGACAAGTATTGTAAACGCCGGGCTATCAAAAGCTGCGTCTGGAGCTCCAAAAGAGACCCCCTGGCATGAAGAAGAAAGCGCACGAACTCAGGATCAGAGTGGTGTCCTTTCCCTTCGGCAATATTGCTCGGCACCGAAACGGCCGCGCGCCGCATCTGTGACCCAAGCCATACGTCTCGTGTTTCGGAAAGCCGCCAGTAACCCGATAGATTTCCACGGTGAGGTTCATAGCCTGTTGCCAGATACGTAAATCCTGAAAGGTTGAATTTGCGGTCATCACACTACCTCTGCGCACAATCTACCCCGCAGAGCCGATGCGCGCCTATGACCATCGCACATGAAAATTGTGATGTTTCCAAGAAGCGCCACAGAGAAGTCACGACCAGCGTTTATCGATAAAGCGCGAACGACCAACGACTAACGACCAACAACAGCTAAGCAATTACCAACTCACCGCCGTGCTGCTTTTCCAGCTTCATCGCTTCATCCAGCGCGACGATTGCGCACTCGACTTCGCTGTCATCCGGAGGTTGGGTCGTGATCCGCTGCAACCACAGTCCTGGCGCGGTCATCAGCGCGAAGAGCGAGCCGCGATGCTTGGCGGCGAAGCGGATGATCTCGTAGGAAACGCCCGCTATCAGCGGCAGTAGCGCAATGCGTTCAGCAAACCGCGCCCAGAACGTCGTCACCGGGATGAACATGTACACGATCATCGAGATGATCATCACCGTCATCAGAAAGCTTGTCCCGCAGCGCGGATGATATGTCGAATACTTCTGCACCGCCGCGGTTTCGAGCGGATCGCCATTCTCGAACGCAAACACCGTTTTGTGCTCGGCCCCGTGGTATTCATACACACGCCGAATGTCTTTCCACAGCGAAACGCCCCACACAAACAACAGGAACATCGCGATCCGGATCAGGCCATCCACCAGGTTAAACACGAACTGCTGCCCGAAAACCGGATTCACCCTTTTCAGTTCCGTCGTCGCCAGCAGCGGCAGGTATTTATACATGAAGATGAAAAAGGCGATGGAGAAGGCCACATTCACTCCCGCCATCCAGCCGGGGATTTCCATCTTCTTGCCCTGATCCTTACTATCAGGATCGTTGGCCGAGATCTCTTCGAGCGCCGCATTGGCGGAAAATTTCAGCGCGCGGAATCCGAGCGTCATCGCGTGCCCCAGCGTCATCACGCCACGCACCACCGGCCAGCCCATCCACTTATGCTGCTCGGAAGGCCGCTCCAGAGGCTCGCTGTGGGTAACAATTTCGCCCGAGGGCTTGCGCACGGCGATGCCCCAGGCATGCGGCGAACGCATCATCACGCCCTCCAGCACCGCCTGCCCGCCGACGAGCGTTTCCTCGCCGCTCTCCAGTGCCGGGAGCAACTGGACCGCCGCCAAAAAACGCAAGATTTGCCGCCAACGCCGCATAGTCATTGGATGGTGCTCAGGGAGGAACGACTCCTATTAGGAGAATATCACAGAAACCTGCGACCGGCCGCTGAAGTGTCGCGTAACCCGCTCTTTGTCACGCAGATACAGATGAAGACCCCCGCGTTCAATGGGCGTGGTCATGCTCAGAATGATCGTGTTCGCCGCGATCTTCATCCCGCACGATGTCCCGCACCGCGATCACGCAGGCATGCGCCGTCTCGCACACCACATGTTCCAACTGGATGGTCGTATGGTGAATGCCAAACCGCTGCCCGAGTTTCTCGTTGATCTCGCGCAGAATCGTATCGCTCTCCGAAGTCGCCATGTCCGCGATTTTGACGTGCGCCGAGAGCGCGTGGTTTTCCGATCCAATGCTCCAGACATGCAGATCGTGCACATCGCTCACGCCCGCGATCCTGCGCATCGCCGATTCCACCGCCTCCAGGCTCATGCCGCGCGGCGTGCCCTCGAGCAGGATATTCAGTGTTTCGCGCACGATGCCGATGCTCGACCACAGAATCAGCGCGCCGATCGCGAACGACAGTGCCGCGTCGATCCAGTATTGTCCGGTCCACAGGATGGCAAAGCCTCCGACGATCACCGCCGCGGTCGAGAGCGTGTCGCCCACCTCGTGCAGCAACGCGCTGCGGACATTCACATCCCGCCCCGAGCGCCACAAGAGCAGTGCGATCGCGCCGTTCATTAGCACGCCCGCCGCCGCGACCCAAATCATCACCCCAGCGCGCACGTGCTCGGGATGCTGTATCCGCCGAACCGCCTCGTAGAAAATAAAAAACGATACGGCCACCAGCGACAGCGCATTCACCAGCGCGGCCAGCACTCCGGCGCGCCGGTATCCATAGGTCTTGGTCGCGCTCGGCGGCCGGCCTTCGAGAAAAACCGCGACCAGCGACAACAGCAGCGCGAGAAAATCCGAGAGGTTGTGTCCCGCCTCAGAAAGCAAAGCCAGCGAGTGCGCGCGGATGCCGGCAACCACCAGCAGGACGACATAAAGCATGGTGACGGCCAGCGAGATGCGCAGCACTCGCCCCGTCCCATGAGGATGTGCATGTCCGCCATGCGCGTGCATATTACTAGGATAGCGCAAGGCCGTGTGTGGCGCGGACACTCTTGTCCGCGTGCTTCTATCGGAGGCTCGCTAGCGCAGACCCACCTCCTCGCGCTATGCTTCTCTCCGCACCGGCTCACCGCAATAGGAGGACAAAATGAACAAGACTCTCTTGATCCCGGCCCTGTTGTTACTCGTCGCGTCGGCGGCTGCACAAACCAAGAACCCGGTCAGCAGCGCCCTCCGAGACATTCTGCCCGGCCGCCAGAAAAACACCGTCGCCGCCGTCGAAGCCATGCCTGCCGACAAATTCAACTACAAACCCACTGCCGACCAGATGACGTTTGGCCATCTCGTTGTCCACATGGCCGAAACGAATAACCTGCTGTGCAGCAAAGCTGCCGCCGTCCCGGCTCCCAAGGTCGAAGAGATAAAAGAATCGGATTCCAAAGACAAACTAGTGTCGGCGCTCAAGGCCTCTTTCGATTTCTGCGCCGACACGCTGGCGAAAATGGATGACTCAAAACTAACCGAGACTACGGAAGGTTTCGGCGGAAAGCTAGTTACGCGCGCCTGGGCCAGCCTCGTCCTAGCCGGCACCTGGGCGGACCATTACGCCGAAGCCGCAATGTACCTGCGCCTCAACGGCATATTGCCGCCGACCGCGAAGAAGTGAAGCGTGACGAGATTGCGGAGGGACGGGCATCTTCGCCCGTCCAGTGCCGCAACCAACCATCCGATTGCTCAATATTCGACGAACGACTTTAGTCTGGACAATGCCTGATCCCATTGCGCGGAGACGAAATCGAGGTATTCCCTGATCTCTTCAATCGGCTCTCGATCGAATTCGAAGTGACTCTCGCGACCCCTCTGGACACTGTGCACGATTCCTACGCCTGCCAACACCCGAAGATGCTTGGTGATCGCCTGCCGGGTCAGCTTGGAACCTTTGGTTAACTGAGAAATAGAATATGGCCGCCCACCGCACAGTTTCGCAACCAGCGCTAGCCGCGTCTCGTCGCCCAGAGCGGCAAAAACGGGTGCACGAACCCTTCGTTTGGCGGCCGCGGTGCTATGACGTTTGTGCGACATGCTTTTCGATATTCTTCATTTGCTCTGTCCAGCCGCCATCATTCCTGCGGAATGCTTCGAGGCGGCGGTCGCTGGGGATCTTGTCGAAGCCGGACTCGGTGAGCACCAGCAACGTGCCGCTGGCGGTCTTCTCCAGCCTGAATTCGACGAGCGTTGGCGTCTCTTTCGAGTAATCCACTTTAGGATCGACGGAATACGGATGCCAGGTGAAAGAAAAAAGCCGTTCGGGATCCATTTTCTGCACGACGGCCTCCCATTTGACATGCTCGTAGCCAGGATGGGTGATATGGCCGCGCGACACCTGACCCGGCATGAAGGGGCCGTCCAGTTTCACACGAAACCACTCGCCAAACTCACGGTAATCTGTCAATGCACGCCAGACCCGTGAAACCGGCGCCTTGAGTTCAATGCGCTTCTCAATGCGGTCATTCATCTTAAGCAACCTCCAGGTTGCATATTACTTTGCCCAACACGAAAACGCAACCCTCTGGTTGCATGTTTAAACAAGCCTCCCAGTCTGGCTGTTTTGCATATCACTTAGCCAGCCTAACCGACCAGCCCTTCCAACTCTTCTTCCCCAATCACGTTCACGCCCAGCTCCCGGGCCTTGTCCAGCTTCGATCCGGCATCGCTTCCCGCCACGACGTAATCCGTCTTCTTGCTCACCGATCCGGAAACGCGTCCGCCCGCATCTTCAATCATCTTCTTCGCTTCGTCGCGCGTGTGCCGCGCCAGCGTGCCCGTCAGCACAAAGGTCTTTCCCGCCAGCTTCGTGCCCTTTTCTTTCTTCTGTCCGGTGAACGTCAGTCCCGCCTTGCGCAGATCGCTTACAAGTTTACGATTGTGTTCATCGGCGAAAAATTCCACGATGCTCTCCGCGATGCGCGGTCCAACTTCATTTACTTCCTCCAGTTCCTCCGCACTCGCGTTCATGATCGCATCGAGCGCCCCGAAGTGCTCCGCCAAAAACTGCGCCGTGCGCTCGCCTACGAACCTTATCCCCAGTCCGTAAATAACACGCTCTAGCGGCAGTTTCTTTGAGGCCGCGATCTCCGCCAGCACGTTCTCCGCTGACTTCTCGCCCATGCGCTCTAGCTTCAGCAGGTCGTCTTTCGTCAGCTTGTAGAGATCGGCAACATTTTTTACCAAGCCGCGTTCGGTGAGCTGATTGACGAGCACCTCGCCCAGGCCGTCAATATTCATCACGTGACGAGAAGCAAAATGCAGAATCGTCCCCTGCAACTTTGCCGGGCAATTTGCATTCACGCAGCGGTGGTCGGCCTCGCCCGGCGTTCGCACGACATTGCCGCCGCACACCGGACAATGCTCCGGCATTTCGAACTGCTTGTCGCCGCGAGGATGGTTTTTATCCTCGACCACCTTCACCACTTTCGGAATCACATCGCCGCCGCGTTCCACCTCGACCCAGTCGCCGATCTTCACTCCGAGCTGCTCGATTACATCCATGTTGTGCAGGGTTGCGCGCGAAACCGTTGTTCCACCAATCGGAATCGGCGTGAGCCATGCCACCGGCGTCAGCTTGCCGGTGCGGCCAACCTGGGGGACAATGTTTTCGATTTTCGTCACACCTCCGCGCGCCGCGTACTTATACGCAATCGCCCAGCGCGGAGCCTTGCCGGTGAAGCCCAGTTCCCGTTGCCACGCCGTCCGGTCCACCTTGATGACGATGCCGTCAATTTCGTAAGGCAGGGATTCGCGCTTGGCTTCCCAGCTCTGAATAAATTTCCAGACTTCGTCGAGATTCTTCGCCAGCTTGCGGTTCGGATTCACCTTGAAGCCCGCCAGTTCCATGGCATCCATCGCTTTGGATTGGCGGTCGAAAAAAGTTTGTCCGTCCCGCAACAGAAAGTATGCAAAGAAGTCCATGCGGCGCTGCGCGGTAATCGATGGTTCGAGTTGCCGCACCGTTCCCGCCGTAAAGTTGCGCGGATTCGCGAAGGTTGGCAGCCCCTGCCGCTCGCGCTCTTCATTCAACTTGCGGAAGGCCGCAAGCGGCATCAGCATTTCGCCGCGCACTTCAAAGTCAGCGGTGATCCCGGCCTTTTTCAACTTGTCTTTCGAGATTGTCAATGGAATGGACCGCACCGTCCGCACATTCGAGGTCACGTCTTCACCGGTGCTGCCATCTCCGCGCGTGATGCCGCGCTCCAGACGGCCATCGTTGTAGACGAGCGCCAGCGACATTCCATCCAGTTTCAATTCGCACATGTATTCAAGGTCGGTCTGCCCGCTCAGTTCATGCACCCTCCGCTCCCAGTCGCGCAGCTCTTCTTCGCTGTAAGCGTTGTCGAGCGAGAGCATTGGCGAGGAATGCCTGGCCTTCACGAAGCCCTCGCGCGGCTTGCCGCCCACGCGCTGTGTAGGCGAGTCTGGCGTGATGAGTTGTGGATGCTCGGCCTCAAGCCGCTTGAGCTCGTTCATCAGCTTGTCGAAGTCGGCGTCCGAAATCTCGGGATCGTCCAGCACGTAGTAGCGATACTCGTGGTGCCGGATCTTCTCGCGCAGGGCTTCGATTTTCTTCTCGATCTTTTTGTCGGGGTCGGGACTGGACATGACTGGGGAATTATAGTGCGGAGTGGTGCGACAGCAGCGCTTTCAGATGTTCAGAACAGGCTTCGTTTCCTGTTCCCGGCGCTTCGATTCATCTCTGAGCACTTGTCTGACGTTCATCACCACGACACCAACCGTAATGAGAATCGCGCCAATCACGAGCATCAGCAGCGCGCCCACGCCACCATGTTGGATGTAAAGGGAAGCACCCCAGAATAGAAAAATACAGCCCACAACTATTTGTAACGCTGAATGAAGCATCCGGCCTCTCCTTGAACAAAGACGTGCCGTTCTCCTATTGCAACCGAGCTACAGCCTCTTCGCCTTCCGAATTCGTCCGCGGCCCAGCGCGTTGCGACCCACGCTCGACGGGGGCTTCTTCATCCCTTCCAGCAACTCCTTCAGCACAATCGCGTTGTTGTGTTCAACGTTTCGCGATGCATACAAGAGCGTGACTCGCCGCTTGCCTTCCGCAAGATGATGCAGCTTCTCCACCGCCGCGGAACTCTCTGCGCTTACCAACTCCTTGAGATAGCGCTTCCGGAACATGCGCCACGCTTCGGGACTGGGATTCGCATGGAACCACTGCCGCAACTCGTTCGACGGCGCCAGTTCGCGCAGCCAGAACTTGACGGCGGCGGCTTTTTTCGTCAGTCCGCGCGGCCACAAACGATCGACCAGCACGCGCACTCCATCCGACGGAGAAGCAGCCTCATAAACGCGTTTGACGACAACGTTCATGCTTTCCGTATTATCCTACCTCTGCGGCAATAATCATGAACTTCCTGAGCTGGATTTCTCCGTGCCTCATTTTTCCGTCCCTCCGTGTCTCCGTGGTGATACTCGCTTTTCTCGCTCTCGCCGGTTGCGATGTCGAGCGCCGCAAGTCCGACGCCGAACTCGGACTCAACCCGCAACAGGCCGAAGGCAGAAGACTCTACGACAACTACTGCGACCGCTGCCATGAACCATACTCGTCGCGCGGCAAAAAGGGCCCGAGCCTGAAAGGCGTTTTCAAGAGCCAGTATCTGTCCCTGAGCGGACTGCCGGCAAACGATGATCGCATAACCGACATCATCAAGTACGGCCGAGCCAAGATGGAAGGCTTCGGCCAGGTCATGACCGACCAGCAGATCAAAGATCTATTGGCGTATCTGCACACGCTGTAGACAGTGAGGCAGTTCTCAGTTCCCAGTTCTCAGTTCTCGGTAAACCCGCGAACGATGGGAACAGTGTATTTTCGGTTTTTCTGAGAACTGAGAACCGAGAACCGGGAACTGCTCTGTGGCATAATCGGCCCCAGTGTCCACCGCCAACAAATCCGCGCTCTTTCAGAAACTGCCTTCGACTGACGAACTTCTGCGCCAGCCCGACATACAGGCGTTGATTGAACGCGAGGGTCATTCCGCCGTCGCCGAGAGCATTCGCGTCGTGCTCGCGCGTCTTCGCCAGGAAATCGCCGGCGGAGAGTTCGACGAGAAGTCGCTGGACCTTGCGCTCGGCGGCCTGTTTGCAGCCGTCGAACGCCAGCTGCGCCAGTCGCTTGGTTACTCGCTGCTGCCGCTCGTCAACGCCACCGGCGTGATCCTTCACACCAATCTCGGACGCGCCCCGCTCCCTGTCGCTGCGCTCGATCACGTCCGTGCCACGGCGAGCGCCTATTCCAATCTCGAATTCGATCTGGCAACGGGCGAGCGCGGGAAGCGCGATGTGCACGTGGACCGGCTGTTCCGCAAGCTGCTCGACGATACGCTGCCGAGCTGCGCTCGGCTGGACAGCCGAGGGCGGCTGTCCCTACATGGATCGGAGCCAGCGAATTCGACCGTCATCTCGACCGCCATCTCTACCGTTGTCGTCAACAACAACGCCGCGGCGGTTCTGCTTGCGCTGAACTCTCTGGCTGAGGGCGGCGAAGTCATCGTTTCGCGCGGAGAGCTGGTCGAAATCGGTGGCTCGTTCCGCATCCCCGACGTGATGTCGAAGTCGAGCGCAACGCTGCGCGAAGTCGGCACGACGAACCGAACGCGCATCGCCGATTACGAAAGCGCCATCAACGACCGCACACGACTCCTGCTGCGCGTGCATCGTTCCAACTTTGAAATTACCGGCTTTACCGAACAGCCTGGGCTCGACGAACTGGTCGCTCTCGCCCGCCACCGCAACCTTCCGCTCATGGAAGATCTGGGCAGCGGCGCGCTCGTCGATCTGCGTTCGGTCGGGATCAACGGCGAACCGGGAGTGCTCGACATTCTGCGCGCCGGCGTCGACATTGTCACCTACAGTGGCGACAAACTGCTCGGCGGTCCGCAAGCTGGATTGATCAGCGGCCGCGCCGATCTGGTGGCGCGCATGCGCTCGAATTCGCTGTTCCGCGCCCTGCGCGTGGATAAACTCACCTATGCCGCGCTCGAAGCCACGCTGTTCGCCTACGTCAAACGCGATCACGACGCCGTCCCAGTGCTGCGCATGATGCGCCTGTCGAAAGGCGAGATCGCACGCCGCGCGGAAAATATGGTTTCCCGAGTTGAATCCGCTCAGGTGAAATCCGCGGCCCTCAAGCTGGAACTCCTCGATGGTGAGTCCGTCATCGGCGGCGGTGCGGCGCCCTCGGCGGTGCTGCCCACGCGCCTGATCGCGCTTACCCATCTCGATCTCAGCGCCGACGAACTGAGCGCCCGTCTGCGCGGCAACACTCCGCCCATAATTGCCCGCGTGGAAGACGGCCGCGTCCTGCTTGACCTGCGCACGGTGTTTCCCGAGCAGGACGAAGCTCTAGTAGAGGTGCTGAATTCCGTAGGGTGAGCGAATTCCAAATTGCCAATTACAAATTACCAATTAACAATGCTTCTATGATTCTCGGCACCGGAGTGGACATCGCCGAAGTTCCTCGCATCCGCGAAAGCATCGAGCGCTTTGGCGACCGCTTTCTGCGTCGCATCTTCACCGACGGCGAAATCAGCTACTGCGAACGAAGGGCCCACCGCTTCGAAAGTTATGCCGCGCGTTTCGCCGCCAAGGAGACCGGGATGAAGGCGCTGGGCACGGGATGGAGTCGCGGCGTCCGCTGGCGCGATATTGAAGTGGTGCGCCCGAAAGGGCAGCGTCCGACCATTCAATTTCACGGGGCGGCGGCGGCCATTGCGGCCAAGCTCGGCACGAAGAACATCGCGCTCTCGCTCACCCACACTTCTGAGGAGGCGCTGGCCCACGTCATTCTGGAAAATTAGCCGTCAGCTCTCAGCTTTCAGCCTTCAGCCAACAGCTCTTAGTCATCGTCATCCCTGCCCGGTTTGCCCGCGGCACCAACTTCCTGATTCAAAATAACTTTCTACTCTGCGCAACATGCTCGAAGGTTCGGGGTTTATATCGGCGAAACGTGATCAGGCCGGATTCCGGTCTTGAGCCAAAATGACTGGGCCAAAGGAAAGGTAATGAAAATGAAACGCTCCGTTCGTAGTTTGGCATTCGGGTTGGTATTGGGAGTTTTGATGTTGACGGTTTCGGTGTTGTCGCTTTCGACGGCATCGTCCGCGCAGATCGGGATTGGAATCTCGGTGCGGATCGGTCCGCCAGCGCTGCCGGTATACGCGCAGCCTATTTGTCCCGGTCCGGGCTATCTCTGGACCCCGGGTTATTGGGCGTGGAATGACGACGGCGGCTATTACTGGGTTCCCGGCACATGGGTAGTTGCGCCGGTGGGCATGCTTTGGACGCCGGGCTACTGGGGCTTCGCAGGCGGCTTCTATGGCTGGCACGCCGGCTATTGGGGACCGCATATTGGCTTCTACGGCGGAATTAACTATGGCTTCGGATATGGTGGTGTAGGTTTCGCCGGCGGCGAGTGGAGAGGCGGCGCCTTCTTCTACAACCGCGCGGTGATGAACGTCAACGTGACCAACGTGACCAACGTCTACAATCGGACCGTCGTCGTGAATAACGTGCACACCAGCTTCAACGGCCCCGGCGGCATCGTGGCGCGGCCGACTGCGCAAGAGGAAGCGTATGGGCGCGAGCCGCATACGGCGGCGCTGGCATCGCAAACGCAACATGAACGTGCCGCCAGCCAGAACCGGCAGCTGTTCGCATCTGAGAATCACGGACGTCCGGCGATTGCGGCCACCGCGCGGCCGGGCGAGTTCTCGGGACGCAACGTGGAGAGAGCCAGTGCGGCGGGAGAATCGTATCGCGAACCGAAGATGTCACCGCAGGAGGCGAGAAACAATACTGCGGGAAACCGGGCTGCGGGAAACCGGGACGAGGGAGACCGGGGACAGATGTCATCCCGAGATAACGCGAAGCCCAATTCCAAGCCGAGCAAGCAGGAGAAGCAGGCTCAGAAGAAAGAGCAGAAACAGGCGAAAGCCGAACAGAAGCGTAATGCCCGCGAGGAGCGTTAAGTCGGCGATCTAAAGACTGGTGATCTAAAGATTGGCGATCTAAACCGGCGGTCTTAAGCCGGCAATGTTCGCCCAAGAAAAGGCTCCCACCTTTCGCACCGTGTGTGCGCGAGAGTGGGAGCCTTCGTTTTGGCGCACACTCCTGCTTTCTTTCGGTCTGGACAAAATCCCGAATGCTGAAATTTTGCGGCGTTTGCTATGATGCTTCTGTTGTTTACGGACTACCTTGCCTAGTCAGAAGCAGCTCAAATGGTCGCAACTCCGCGTGGGACTCACCGTCCTGTTCGCGAGTGTCACACTGGGCGTCCTGATTTTCGTCATGAGCGGTACCGGTGGATGGTTTACCCGCAAGATCACGCTGCGATCTTACGTCGATAATGCCGGCGGGCTGCGCGAGGGCGCGCCGGTGCGTTTGGCGGGTGTGGACATCGGCAACGTGACCGGCATCCGGATCGTGAGCGGCAAGCCGACGACGCCGGTCGAAGTCACCATGAAGGTCAACACCAAATACTCTTTCAGTCTGCGCAAGGACTCCGTTACTCTGCTGAGCACTGCCGGCATCCTGGGCGAGACTTTCGTGGACGTGGACAGTACGTCGGCGAAGGGTCCCGCGGCCACCGACGGAGACACGCTGGCGGCCCGCGACCAGCCCGATATCCAGGACGTGGTCCGCGCCAGCCAGGGCACGCTGCAGAACATGGACGCGCTGCTGAAGCGGGTGGATCGCATCGTGGCGTTCATCGAAAGCGGCCAGGGCTCGATCGGCAAGGTCATTTACACTTCCGCGTTGTACGACCAACTCAACGCGACGGTGATTGAATTCAAGGGATTGGTGGATGACATCCAGAACGGGAAAGGCTCGCTCGGCCCGCTGTTCACCAGTGACGAGATGTACAAGAAAGCGATGGCCGCCATCGACAAGGTGAACGTGCTGATTGACGATTTGCAGGCGGGAAAGGGCTCGGCCGGCAAACTGCTCAAAGATCCCGAACTGTACGACAACACGAACAAGACGATTGCGAACATTCGCCAGTTGACCGACGACATCAATGCGGGTAAGGGCGCGGTCGGCAAGATGACGCACGACCAGGAATTCGCCGCCAAGCTGCAGACCACGATGAACAACCTGGCGGCACTCTCCGAGCGCCTGGAAAAAGGTGAAGGCACGGCGGGAATGCTGTTCAAGGATCCCGCCCTTTATAACAACAGCAACCAGATGCTGGTGGAGACGCGGGAACTGGTGAAGGCGATCCGGGAAAACCCCAAGAAATATCTGACGTTCCACGTGAAAGTGTTCTGATGTAAGGCGGTCGTTGGTCGCTAGTCGTCGCTGGTCGTTAGTCGTTAGTCGTTCGCAACCATACTCATCACAAAGGTCGGATGCCACCTTCCCTTGCGCCATGGGTCTGCGTTTGCCAACGACCAACGACCAACGACCAGCGACTAACGACTGCCACGGTAGCACGTCCAACACGATGGCCGAGTGTGTTCGCTGCTGAACCGCTGCCAGTTCCACATCTCGATTCGAGGATCCTATGCGCAATTTCTTGAAAGTGCTGACCGTCACCATGATGCTTGTGCCTGTGTTGTTCTCCCAGGAAAAGCCGGCCCAGGGCAAGCCCGACGCCGCCAAGCCGCCTGCCGACGTGCGTTTCTCCGCCGACCTGCTCGATAAGAGCATCGATCCCTGCAACGATTTTTACGCCTACGCGTGCAGCAAGTGGATGGCGCAAAACCCGATTCCGGCCGACCGCTCAGCCTGGGGCCGCTTCAACGAATTGGCGGCGCGCGGCGAATACATTGTGCGCGAGATACTCGAAAAGGCAGCAGTCGACCGGCCAGGCCGCAGCGCCAGCGAGCAGAAGATCGGCGATTACTATGCCAGCTGCATGGACGAAAGTGCGATTGAAAAAGAGGGCACCAAGCCCCTGAAGGCCGACTTCGACAGCATTGCGGCGATCCGATCGAAGGAGGAGCTTGCGAAAGAGATTGTGCGGCAGCACCGAGAGGGCGCCGACGTGTTGTTCGGCTTCGATTCCGGATCGGACTTCAAGAACGCCAGCCAGATCATTGCCCAGGTGGACCAGGGCGGACTGGGCATGCCCGACCGTGATTACTATTTCAAGGACGACGAGAAATCGGTCGAGCTGCGAAAGAAATACGTGGCGCATGTGGCGAAGATGTTTACGCTCCTGGGTGACGATGATGCGAAAGCCGCGGCGGAAGCCAAAGTTGTGATGGAGATTGAGACCAGCTTAGCCAAGGGCGCGCTCGACCAGACCAGCCGCCGCGATCCGCAGAAGGTCTACCACAAACTGAGCAATCAGGAACTGGCCGCTCTGAGTCCGGCATTCAACTGGAACTCATACTTCGAAGGTGTGGGCGCGCCCCGCTTCGATTCACTCAACGTGGTTGAACCGGAATTCATCAAGAACATGCAGGCCGTAATCAGTGCGCACGCGCTCGGCGATTGGAAGACGTATTTGCGCTGGCACGCGGTGCATGCCAACGTGCCGACGCTGCCGGTGGAGTTCGTGAACGAAAACTTCGAGTTCTACGACCAGACGCTGCGGGGCACCAAAGAGTTGCGTCCGCGATGGAAGCGATGCGTGGGGTACACGAACAACGACTTGGGCGACTTGGTCGGCCAGATTTACGTTCAGCAGACGTTTGGCGCCGAAGGGAAAGAGCGCACGCTGGCGATGGTCGGAGCCCTCGAAAAGGCGCTAGGCGAAGACATCAAGAGCTCGCCCTGGATGGGCGCGGAAACGAAGACTCAGGCGCTGGCAAAACTACAGGCGATCAGTAACCGCATCGGCTATACCGATAAGTGGCGCGACTACTCGGGACTCCAGATCGCGCGCGGCGATGCTCTGGGTAACTCGCAACGCGCCAACCAGAACGACATGCAGCGACGGCTGAACAAGATCGGCAAGGCGCTCGACAAGAGGGATTGGGAATATCCGCCCATGACGGTGAACGCGAACTACGACCCGACCCAGAACAACGTCACGTTTCCCGCCGGAATTCTGCAGCCGCCGTTCTATGACAACCGGGCCGACGACGCGATGAACTTCGGCGCGATCGGCGCCGTGATCGGTCACGAACTCACCCACGGCTTCGACGACCAGGGCAGCCAGTTCGACGCCGACGGCAATCTTCGCGACTGGTGGACCGCGAACGACAAGACGCAATTCGAAGAACGCACCGGCTGCATCAAGGACCAGTACGCGAATTTCGTCGCGGTCGACGACCTCAAGCTGAACGGCAAGCTCACCCTGGGCGAGAACACGGCCGATAATGGCGGCATGCGCATCGCCTACATGGCCCTGCTGAGCACGTTGGCCGGCAAGGAACCGGCGCCCATCGACGGCCTCTCCGCCGAGCAGCGCTTTTTTCTGGGATGGGCAAACGTGTGGTGCCAGAACCGCACCGATGCCATCGCGCGCATGATGGTTACCGTCGATCCCCACTCGCCACCCAAGTACCGGGTGAACGGAACCATTTCCAATATGCCGGAGTTCCGCGAAGCGTATCACTGCGCAGCGACCGCACCGATGGTGAATCAGAACGCGTGCCGGGTGTGGTAGGGAGAGCAGTCGTCGGTCGTTAGTCGTTGGTCGTTAGGCCGCCTTTGGCCGGAATCTGTTGATGAGGGCGTTCAGTCCGCGCGCAATGCCGTCGCCGCTGCGACAAAGTTCGTCTGTCTTTTCCTCGGACAGGTACTGCAAGCGCCGGGCTATCACGAGCTGGGTCTGGAGCTCCAAAAGAGATCCCCTAGCATGAAAAAGGAAGTGCACGAACTCCGGATCCGATCGATGACCCTTCCCTTCGGCGATATTGCTCGGTACCGAAACCGCAGCGCGCCGCATCTGTGATATCAGTCCATAAGTCTCGTGTCTTGGGGAGCCGCCGGTAGCGCGGTAGATCTCCACCGTGAGGTCCATTGCTTCCTGCCAGATTCGCAAATCTTGAAATGACGAATTGGTGGTCATAGCGCCACCTCCGAGCACAAGCTAACCCGCAGCGGCAAGGCGAGACTATGACCGTCAAACATGAAAATTGTGATATTTCCCGTCAAGTGAAGGCTGAGTCACTGCCCATATGCAGCTATGGGCGCTAACGACCAACGACCAACGACTAACGACTAACGACTAACGACCTGCCACATCCGCCTGCTCATGCGCGTGATAACTCGACCGCACCAGCGGTCCCGACTCGACGTGCTTGAATCCGAACTTAAGCGCTTCTTCTTTTAGCGAGACAAACTCGGCCGGCGAGTAATAGCGCGTCATCGGCAGATGATCTTTCGACGGACGCAGATACTGCCCAACCGTCAGAATATCCACGCCGCGCTCGCCCAGGTCGCGGAAGACTTCGATCAGTTCTTCGGTCCGCTCGCCGATGCCCACCATCACGCCGCTCTTGGTCACCGTCGCCGGGTCCCACTTCTTGGCATTCGCCAGCAGATCGAGCGTCCGCTGGTAGCGCGCCCCCGAGCGCACCGCGCGGTAGAGCCGGGGCACGGTTTCGGTATTGTGGTTGAGCACGTTGGGCTTCGCTTCGAGCACGATGCGCAGCGGCTCTTCCAGACCCTGGAAGTCGGGGATCAGCACCTCGACCCGGCACTCCGGCACGAGTTCGCGAATCTGCCGGATGGTTTCGGCGAAAATCCTGGCCCCGCCAACGTTGTCGTCGTCGCGGTTCACGCTGGTCACGACCGCATGACGCAGGCCAAGCGTGGCAACCGCTTCGGCCACGCGCCGCGGCTCGTCCCAGTCAATCGGCTCCGGACGCCCCTTAGGCACCGCGCAAAAGCCGCAGCGCCGGGTGCAGATATCGCCCAGCAGCATGAAGGTCGCGGTGTGGTGGTGCCAGCATTCTCCAATATTCGGACACTGCGCCGACTCGCACACCGTATGCAGCCCCAGCCCGCGCGCCAGCTTCTTCAGATTATGAAAGTTGTCGCCCACCGGAGCCTTGGCCTTAAGCCACGAAGGCTTCGGGATGCGGGCCACGGGGCCAAGGTCGATCTGGACGAGTTGGGAAGATGCGGACATGAGTGAAGCTTGATTTTATCAGTTCGCCAGCCAAGAAACGCCGGTCAAGCCCGATCCAGCATCTGACGCAGCCGCCGCTTCACGTCTGGCCACTCTGCCGCCACGATCGAGAAGCGCGCCGAGTCGCGAGCGATGAAATCCGCCGCCATCCGATGCGCGCGGAGAATCCCTTCAAACCTTCCGCCGATCCGTTCAATGGCGGCGCGAGAACGCTGGTTGCGCGCATCGGTGTGGAGGCAGACTCGCAGCATTTGCCAACTTTCAAAAGCATGCGTCAGCATAAGCAGCTTAGCTTCGGTGTTGGCGGCGGTCCGGATTGCCGACCGCGTCAGCCACGTATAGCCAATCTCACAGGCGTCGGCGACATCCCGCCCGTGCCGCGGATGGCCGGGTGGCCAGGCCCATCGCTCCAGGTTGAAAAACCGCGTCGATCCAACGACCACACCGTCCACCACGCGGACCGTAGCAAACGGCACCGCAGTGCCGGCGTCTCGCCAAGCGAGAGCGGTATCGATGTAGCTGATGGCTTCGGCCTTGTCTCGCGGAACCGGACTCCACTGATAGAGCGAGCCATCACCCGCCGAAGCGGCGACCAAGCCGTCAACATGGCGATGGTCAAGCGGCTCGAGGCGAATGTGCCTGCCTGCCAGCACAAGATTCTCTGTTGCCATAATTCCCAGTATGCGGTGAGTCCCGGCGCGGCCACAACAGAACCTGCGATCCACTCCCACAACGAAACGGAACGGGGGCGGCGCGAGGCCGCCCGTCCGCGATTTGCACTACCCTAACGCGGCGGTGTGTGGTGTGCCGGATCATTTCGCCACACTTTGAATCAGCATTTGTATTCCCCTCCAGGCAATCTGCACTCCGATGCACAAGAGGATAAACGCGATCACGCGCAGGATTCCGTGGACCGTTTGCCGCGAGATCTTCTGCGTGATTTTTGGCGCATACCGGTAACTGACAAATACGGTGAAGCTCAACGCAACCACCGCCAGCAGGATACCGATATGACCAAGAATATCCTCGAGAGTTTTCGTTCTCGATGCATGAGCGCTCACCGTGAGCATGACCACGATGCAACCCGGGCCCGCCGTCACCGGAAACGTGAAGGGGTAAAAGATTTGCGACTCCAAAGAACTGACGTCAGCGGTAGCGGCCGAGGTTTCCTCGGTTTTGGCGCCCGGTGACGCTTCTCTTTCGTTAAGCAACTGCCAACCCATGGCGGCCAACACAAAGCCGCCGGCCACTTGCACTACGGGAAGGGAAATGCCGAAGAAGTTCAACAGGGCTGCACCCACGAGTTCCACGACCATCAGGAAGAGGATTGTGTTGATGGCAATCTTGCGGGCAAGACTGTAGAACACCTCCGTCGGTGCGACTCCAACCAGCCCCAGAAAAACCAGCGCCGACCCTAGAGGATTGGCCACAGGCAACAGCGCACTGAACGCAAGCCCGAAATATTTTAGGACGATCAGCATTCGACGAGCAGCATGCAACGATCAATTTGCCACGATCAGTATGCCACGACCAGTATTTCCAGATAATTGTGCCCGGCAAAAAGATCTGACTTACTTCAGATGCACTGCCGCCTCTGGACGCTTCGGACCGGCTGACTTTCCGCCGCGCTCTCCAATCGTCCGAGATTCAGGCATCGCGTACTTGGGCTTGATCTCGTGGCATCCGGCTTCGCAATACACGCCGCCGGCGGCCGACTCGGGCGATGGCATGGGAGAAATCACGGCGATTTCCCGGTCGGCTTCGAGTTGCCGCTCCACGCCTGCGATCAACTCTTCGTTTTCCGCCGGCGTCAGCCACTTTTTCTTCGTCACCAGATAACCTTCGAGCCGCGCAAGCGGGTCGCGCCGCTCCCAATACTCGAACAACGCCTTCGGAACATACTCCGCCGCATCATGAATCGCGTGCCCTTTCATGCGCATCATTTTCGCTTCGATCAGAGTCGCACCTTCGCCGCGCCGCGCCCGTTCGCAGGCTTCGTGGCAGGCGTCGTAGACCTGGCAAGCGTCGGTGCCGTCGACGATCACGCCGGGGATGCCGTAGGCGATGGCGCGCTCGGCCAGATCCTTGATGCGAAACTGCATGTCGGCGGGCGTGGAATATGCCCAAAGATTATTCTCGACAATCAGCACCAGGCCAAGATTCTGCACGGCGGCAAAATTCAGCCCCTCGTAAGTAACGCCGGTGGACTGGCCGCCATCGCCGATGTAAGTCATGACTGCGATGTGTTTGCCCTGCAGCCGCGCCCCGAGCGCTATGCCCGCCAGCACCGGAATCAAATCGCCCAAAGTAGAAATCGGCGAGACCACGTTGCGCTTTTCAATGTCGCCAAAGTGCGACGAAGCATCGCGCCCTTTGGTCGGCGATCCGGACTTGGCCATGTACTGCATCATGATGTCGGCGGGCGAAAAGCCGCGCACCAGCAGCGCCCCCTGGTTGCGAATCATCGGCCCCAGCCATTCGTCCTTGTGCAGCGCGTAAGCCGAGGCGCACGAGCAAGCTTCCTGCCCCAGCCCGAAATAAACGCCCCCAACCACCTTGCCCTGCTTGTAGAGATTTTCGAGCGCCGTTTCCATCCGCCGGTTGAGCAGCATCCAGCGATAGATTTCGATGCACTGCTCGCGGCTAAGGTATTTCGATTCGCGGATGGGCGGCGCCGGCGTGGTTTGCCAGGAAAGATCGCCGCTCTCCACCTCGTAGCGAAGCTCGTCCCCAG
>Ga0187890_10000997_pt1 | contig 20622 bp, 14 predicted proteins | sample June2016WEW_21_1_FD_133005 | JGI IMG/M metagenome (GOLD analysis project Ga0187890, IMG submission 133005) | Peatland microbial communities from SPRUCE experiment site at the Marcell Experimental Forest, Minnesota, USA - June2016WEW_21_10 | ecosystem: Environmental > Terrestrial > Soil >... | reverse complement strand
GCGGCTTTGGTCGCGTCGGGAATTTCCTGCCCTTCAGGGATCAGAATGTGCTGGGTCATGCGTTCGTCGAAGGGAACGACGATGTTTCCTGGCGCACGATCCGTTCTCGCATAGTGCTGCCCTACCGAAGACCTGTCGGTGGTGACGCCATAGTGGAATATGCCAACAACCGTGGGATTTCGCCGCTCAAGTACGCGCACGATGCGGCCCATGAGACGTCCGTCGGCCTTCGGAGGCTCGAGCTCCACGAGTACCTGGTCGCCCTGCATGGCACCGTTGATCTCATTCGGCGGGATGAAAATATCCTCCTGAGCGGTAGTCTGACCAGCTTGGCGCGGATTGGGCCGGACAAAGCCGTAGCCGTCACGATGCAGATCGAGGCGTCCGGCGGCGAGATTGTCGCGTGTTCCGCCGGCGCCGAGCGGCCTGGGAATGCTCCAGTGCTCGCGGTCGAGCTTCATAAGCTGGCCGCGAACCGTGAGGCGGGCCAGATGCTCGAGCAGCAGTCGCCGCTCCCGGCCTCCGCTCAGGCTCAGCTCACGCACCAATTGTTTGTACCCGGCTTTGCCGCCGGCCGAGCGAGCGATTCGCGCCAGCAATTCCTTGTCAGTCATAGGTTAAGAGTAGGGCATCGGGACTCTCATTTGAATGATGCTGTCGCGGGACGCCTCTAGCGTGACCCACTGTAAAATAGCAATAGCAGCACGATTCGCGACACTCCTTATTCGGTCTGGAAGCGTCTAGAGTTGATCGAATTGTCTCATGATCCTCAACCTTTATCGCTGCTCTCGCCAATCTGAGGTCGGTGGGCTTAGAATAGCGCCAACGCAATTTTCCAAGCGGACCGCGAAGAGATAACATTCTATTTGTGGCCGCGCGTGGGTTGCCCAGGAATAAAATGTCTGGCAGTCCCTACATCCATTTTTGGGCCCAAGGCAATGGCCCATGCCTTGGATAGCCCAGTCCTTTCAGGACAGAAAAGGAATCTCGTGAGCGCTATGTGGAAACCCACTCAAACCGGCCCCACCACTCCTAACATCACCCCAGAGCCTTCCCGCCCTTTGCCGCCCGTTGCTGCGCCTGAACCCGTGAACCGCGCCCCGGTTTCGGCTGGCGACCAGGCGACCATCGGCAAAGGCCTCTTCGTGAAGGGCGAGATCACCGGATCTGAATCGCTGTTTATCGACGGCAAGGTCGAGGGCAGCATTATCCTGCCCGGCAACCGCGTCACGGTGGGCCGCAACGGGCAAGTCTCAGCCAGCGTCACGGCCCGTGAGATTGTAATTCTGGGCAAGGTGCGCGGCAACGTTTCCGCCACTGACCGGGTCGATATCCGCGCCGAGGGCGCTTTGACCGGCGATGTGGCCGCGGCGCGCATCAGCATTGAGGATGGTGCTTTCTTCAAAGGCGGCATCGATATTCGCAAGGCCGACGCAAAGCCCGGAGCTCCGGCCCCAGTGGAAGCGCCTAAACCGGTCCAAGCGTAGCCACAGCTCATCCGCTCCAGCACAGACGCCCCTACGGCGAGAGGGGCGTTTGTGCTTTGAAGCGAGAGAACGACGGTAAATCTCGAACGGAAAGATATGCGCTGGAGCGCCGACGGGTTAGAAACGGCGAACTCAGGGCGAATATATTAAGCCAGCCCAAGTCGCTTCATCGTCACTCTGGGCAGCGCCGACCCGCTCTTTTCAAGCACCCATTTAACAACCGCCAGCCAGATCACCGTGCCCGCCGCGACCACCGCCAGGTCGATCCATTGCTTGTGATTCGGTAACGCCATTTGCAGCGCGCTTCCCATCCAGTTGAAGGTGAAGCCGACCGCAACACCGCCGACCGTCGCGGCCAACAGGCACCGGCCCAGCTCCGCGTAGTCCAAGCCGGCCAGCGAAACCATGCGCCGCTGGTGCAGCATCACGGCCAGAGTGATAGCTTGCAGGGCGATGCCGGCGTCGGAGGCCAGAGCCAAACCGGCCGCTCCGAACCAGTGATAACCGAACTTGTAGAGCGGGAACGCGACGATCGTGATGATGGTGCTGGCTCCCATGGGCAGCCAGGTGATTCCGGCGGAATAGAAGGAACGAGCATAAATCGCTTGCGCCGACCAAAGAAAAAGCGAGAGAGTGTAAAGCGAAAAGAAGAGAGCGGTCTGGCGCACGTCCTCCGCGGTGAATCGTCCTCCGCCAAAGATCAAACCGACGATGGGATGCGCGAGCGCGATCATGGCGGAGGCTGCGAGCAGTCCTAGAGCGACGACCCGAGAAACGGAATCGGCTACGCCCACGGCGAATTCATAGTGCTTGCCCTTGGCCCAGAGCTGGGCAAAGAAGGGCAGCGAAGCGACGCCGGCGGCCTGGGCGAGCATGGTCATGGGTGCGGAGAAGATCTGTTTGGCATTGGCGAGGCGCGTAATGGCGCCGGCCAGATTTGACGCATAGTAGCCTGCGAAGTATTGATCCAGAAAAGGAAGCGTGAAGCCAAACATGAGCGGCAGCGTCATCTGCAGCCACAAGCGAATGCCGGGATGATGAAGGTCGATGTCGAAACGGTAGCGCACGCCGGCGCGGGCTGCTCCCAGTGCATTGAGAGCGAATGATCCCAGAAGGAATCCGGCGGTTGCGCCCATAGCCAGGGATGAAACCCCAAAGCGGCGGTGCAGCAAAACGCCGCTGGCGATGATGCACAGGTTGTAAATAATGGGAGTGACTGCCTGATAGAGAAACTGCTTGCGAAACTGCAGCGCGGCTGAGAATATGCTGCCGATAAAAAGAAAGATTTGAGCGGGAAGCAGAATCCGCGTCATGTGGACGCAAAGCAAGACCTGCGCCGCGGTAAAGCCGTGGTTGGTGAAGCGAATGAAGGGCGCGGCGAGGTACATAAGCACGATGGTGGCCGCAGTGAGCACTATCGTCATCAGGTTGAGCACGGTAAATAGAACACGCTCTCCCTCGGCCTCTTCATCTTGTTCGCGATAACGGTTGAGGATGGTGACAAATGTGATGGAGACGGCTCCGCCAACCAGGAAGTTGTTCATCAGGTCGGGCAGCCTAAAGGCGGCAATATACGCATCGGTGTTCGGGCCCGCGCCGAAGAGCCAAGCGATGAATTTCCCGCGGCAGAGGCCGATGATGCTCGACAGCAACGAGGAGGCCGCGAGCAGGACGCTTCCGGTGAATGCAGTGTGTGCGTGCGAGGGGCGCAACACTGACAAGCCGCGCGCCCATCTGGAGGGCGCTGGCGAAGAGGATTCCGTTAAGGGCCGTTCAGCCACTGGATTCAATTCTAGCGGGACGCGCTTGGCTCACCCCGCTGAAGTCAGGGCAATCGCAGCAGTTTGTCGCATCACAGTTTCACAGTTACACAGGAAATAGGGGGGGGTGGGGGGTACCCTTCAGGTACCGTCAAGACCCAAGCCGGGCCTGCCGGAGATCGACCCAAGCTCAGAGTAGCAGGATATGGCAAAATCATCTGCAAACATTTATCAGCGACAGAAATGGCTTGAAGTGAGCGCGGGCCAGCTATTCGCCGGGCAGAGTTAACTGCATGGCGGCGCGTACCTGTTGCATGGTTTGTTCAGCGCGAAGGCGGGCGCGATCTGAGCCCTCCTTGAGAATTTGGATCACCTGAGCCGGAGTAAAGCTCGCGCGCCGGGCTTGAATCGGCTGAAGAACCTGCACCAGGCCATCCGCAGCCCAGCCTTTGCACTCGATGCAGCCGATGCCAGCCGAGCGACAGCCGTCATAGACCTTGGCCATTGTCTCCGGGGTCGAAAAGACCTTGTGCAGGTCGCCTACCGGGCATTTGTCGGGGTCGCCGGGATCGGTGCGGCGTACGCGGGCCGGGTCAGTGACCATGGTCTTGAGCTTCTTGCGGACCTCCGGCTCCGGGTCGGTCAGCATGATGGTGTTGCCGTAGCTCTTGGACATCTTGCGGCCGTCGGTGCCGGGAAGCTTGGGCGAGGGCGTTAAGAGCACCTTCGGTTCGGGGAGAACCTCGTCGCCGGCGAGCTTGTAGAATTGGTTGAATCGCCTCGCCACCTCGCGGGTCAGCTCGACGTGCGCTTGCTGATCCTGGCCCACGGGTACAAACTGCGGCTGATAGAGCAGAATATCGGACGCCATCAGGACTGGGTAGCCCAGGAATCCGTAGGTCGTCAGATCCTTGTTGGCGAGGTTTTCCTGCATCTCCTTGTAGCTGGGAACGCGCTCCAACCAGCCGAGGGGCGTAATCATTCCCAGCAATAAGGGCAGCTCGTAATGCTGCTTCACATGGCTCTGCACAAAAATCGTGGAGCGCTCGGGGTCGAGGCCGGCGCCAAGGAAGTCCAGCGCTACTTCAAGCGTGTTGGGCGCAATGTTCGAAGTATCGGCGTAGTCGGTCGTCAGCGCGTGCAGATCGGCGATGAAGAAGTAGCACTCGTATTGGGCTGTATCTTGCAGCTTGACCCAGTTGGCGAGGGCACCCATGTAATTGCCGAGATGGAGCTTGCCGGTAGGGCGCATGCCGCTCAAAACGCGCGGACGACCACCTGCGGTAGAGCTAACTGCGCCTGCGTCGCTCGATGCGTGCGGATGGTGCGATGAGTGCGAAAGGGATGCGGGAACGGATTCAGGCATGGGATATATCGATTCCGGGGTGAGGCCGAGAGAATGTGGCCGCTCATCAGAAGAAGAGAAACGGCTCATTCCATTGTAGCGGCAGGAGGGAACTTGCTTTCAGCGGCCTACAGGTGAACCAGGCCCCAAACCACCAGGGCGATCGCTGGGCTGACGAAGGCGCGGATGATCGTTCCGCCAACGAAGATCATCAATAGATAACTAACCCAGAAGGGAATCCGGTCGTAGGTTTGGACGGCGTTGTAGGGTAGCAGATTGCGCACCAGGCGGCTGCCGTCGAGCGGCGGAATGGGGAGCAGGTTGAAGATGCAAAGCATGAGGTTGATCAGAATGACCAGGGCGCAGAGCATAACCAGTGGCTGCGGGGTAATGCCAACAACCGGGCTGAGAGCGGCAAAGAACGAGCCAATGACTACATTGCGGCCGTCCGGAACCATCTTCGCATCGATGAGCAGAACGATAAAAGCGACCAGGACCAGCAGCAGATTCGAGACCGGACCAGCCAGAGTGGTCAGATTATCGTCGCGAACGATTTTCTGAAAGTTTCGCGTGATGACGGGAGTCGGTTTGGCCCAGCCCACCAGCATCCCGCCAAACATATTGAACCCGATGAACGGTCCGAAGATCACGATGGCGGGAAAGAGCAGGGTACCGATGGGGTCCACGTGGTACATGGGGTTCAGCGTGACGCGGCCTTCGAGGCGGGCCGTCTGATCGCCCAGACGCGAAGCCGTCCAGGCATGCGAACACTCATGGACGCACAGCGAGAAAATGAGAATAACGAACTCGAAGACCGCCTTAATGAGATCGGACTGTTCCAAACGGATTCTCCCTGGGGTTTAAAACTCAGGTTAACATGGAGAGTCCCAGGATCTCGCCTTCCAGCGCCTTGTCACGAGTGTCGAATTCAGTCAGGATTTTTACATCTCCGAATTGTGCAATTCTCAGGTGGAGGAATGGGGAAAGATTCTCAAGCTTGATATAGCGGACAGCGGTGCGGTCACAGCGGCTTCTGCCCGATGTCGCGCACGCTTTTTTCGATCACCATTCGGTCCAGTGTTTCGAAGGGAAGGCTGAGGAAGAACTGCACACGAATCTTCATCTGATGCATTGTCCGCATGAACGCCGCTCGTTTCGCTTCGTCCGTGCCGTCGACCGCCGCCGGGTCAGGAAATCCCCAATGCGCCGTCACCGGCTTCCCTGGCCAGATAGGACATATCTCACCCGCCGCCTTGTCGCAGACCGTGATCACGAAATCGAGTTCCGGTGCACCGGGAGCGGCGAATTCGTCCCAACTCTTACTGCGTAAGTTCTCTGTCGAATAACCCAGCCGCTGAACTTGCTCAACAGCGAAGGGATTGACCTTGCCTGCGGGATGGCTTCCGGCGCTGAAAGCCTTGAACCGTCCCGCGCCCATAGTATTGAAGAGCGCTTCACCGATGATGCTGCGCGCCGAGTTGCCGGTGCACAGCACGAGAATGTTGTAGGGCTTCGGCATTGTCTTTTCCTTCGGAAAGTTGTTGATCGTGCCCATCCTTTCGCTCGCTTGTGGTGAAAGGACGGGAGACCTCGAACCCAACCCCACTTCATCCTTCAACTGCAACAGCCAGGCGCGCAGCACGCAGCACCCGGCTTCTCTGCCCGGACAAAGGCGCTGACAAACTTGCCGTCAATCTGCGGAGCGACAGCATCGACATCGATTCCCGCTTCTTTCAGAAAATGCCTCGCGTCCTCAATCGTGTACGTGCGCGTGGGCTCGATTGAGATGCAGCAGAATCCAGCTTCTTCCAGTTTGGCCTTATACTCCTGCTCTTCCAGGGCACCGGAGATGCAACCCACCCACAGCAACATGCTCTGGCGCACCTCGTCAGGAACCTCGCCTCGCACCACAACGTCGGAGACAGCAAAGCGCCCTCCCGGCCTCAATACCCGGAAGGCCTCGCGCAGGACGCGGTCTTTGTCGGAAGAGAGATTAATCACGCAGTTTGAAATGATCACGTCGACGGAGTTGTCGGGCAGCGGAATCTTTTCGATCTCGCCTTTTAGAAACTCGACGTTTTCAATGCCGGCTTGAAGCTGATTCTCGCGCGCCAGTGCCAGCATATCGTCGGTCATGTCGAGGCCATAGGCTTTGCCCGTGGGCCCCACCCGCTTGGCCGAGAGCAGCACATCGATGCCGCCGCCTGAACCGAGGTCCAGGACAGTCTCTCCGGGCTTGAGTTGAGCAAGCGCTGTCGGGTTGCCGCATCCCAGCGAGGCCAAGACGGCGTTGGCCGGTAGCCCACTTTTTTCTGATTCCTGATAGAGGTTAGTTGTGACGGGGTCGCAACAGCGGAGGGCCGGATCGCCGCATGCTACCGAGCCGGTCTTTTGCACCTCGCGCGCCGCCGCGCCATATTTTTCTTGAACCAGTACTTTGGTGTCCATTTTGAGCGCCTCACATTCGCTTTAGCGAATATATTATTGGAGGTTCATATTTGTCAACGCATATATAATGATTCTATGCGTGGCGGTTCCACAAATCTCGCACTACCCGTTTTCTTTGCGGCTTTGGCCGACCGCACTCGCCTGCGCCTGCTCAATCTAATGGTGGGTCGCGAGGTGTGCGTCTGTCATTTTGTTGCGATTCTCGCCCAGAGCCAGCCCAAGATCTCACGCCATCTCGCCTACCTGCGAAAGGCTGGTCTTGTAACCGCGCGGCGCGAAGGAAAGTGGATGCATTACAGCGTTCGCGCTCCTGCTGATCCGTCCGTGGCCTCTCTGCTTGCGTCGGTTCTGCGCCTGCTCAGCAGCGACGAGCACATGCTTGCGGATCAGGCTCGGCTTGCACGGGTTTGCTGCGTGCCGCAGGATCTGGTCGTGCTCGATGAAGCTCGTTCACCGGTCGCATAGCTCACTGGTTGAGTGTCTTTTATGTCCTGCATGCGTCTGTGCTTTGACAGAGCTTGACTGTTGCCCGGAAGATCAAAGAGTAATATGGCAAGTAGTGTTAAGGACGCTTTCAAAGTTGCCGATCACAATTCCAAGGCTTGCGGCTACGAGCGGAAAGTCCCTTCATAAAGAAAGGCCCGAATCTTGAGACCCGGGACCTCATTTGCAGTCGAAGGCAGAGCAGAGCAGTGTCGGCAAAAGGAGACCGCACCCTGGATTGAAGCTGGGGCGCCGGCAAAGATCTGTTCCCTGTTGGCGCGCCTTCCGCTTCTTCACGCGAGATCACTTATTCTTTTGGTGGCTCTTTCCGGTTGGACTATCCAGTCAAGCAATGCATCGGCAGATAGACCGAAAGGCCAACTGCCCACCCTGACCACGGCACGTCAAGCGCACAGCCTCACCTCAGGCGAAGCGGCCCGTGCGTATCCAGTCCATATCAAGGGAGTAATCACCTACTTCGATCCGGACTATGGGACCGGATACGCTGCTATTTTCATGCACGATTCGTCCGGCAGCGTGTTTGTGAAGGCAGCTTCCAATTCGATTGGGCCACTCTCAGCCGGGGCGGTGATTGATGTGCGCGGGGTGAGCGGCATTGGAGGTTTTGGCCCAGTCGTGACCGATCCCCACATCACGGTGAACGGCCATGCTCCGCTGCCGCCAAGCCCTCCCAGGGTGAGTCTTTTGCACCTGCAAACTGGAGCCGAAGACGCACAGTGGGTTGAGGTCGAGGGCACAATTCATGCAGTCTACGAACTTGCTCGCAGCGTTACGCTCCAACTCTCCATGTTCGATGGAACCGTCAGCGTAACGATGCCGAGGGAGGCCGGCGCGGTTTACTCAAACCTGGTGGATGCCAAAGTTGAAATCCATGCCGACGCCGCACCCACCATCAACGGCGACTCGCAGATGATTGGCGTGCACCTGATGGCGCCGAATCTTTCCGCGGTAAAGATCATCGAGCAGGCGCCGGGCGATCCTTTCAAACAGAGGCTCACTCCCATCGACAAACTGCTGCATTGGGATGAGTATTCCGCATCCTTTCATCGCGTTCATGTGCGCGGGAAAGTAACTCTTCAATGGCCTGGTTCGTGGCTGTGCATTCAAGATGCGAGTCGCGGAATCTGCGTGCAGACTGCCGAGGTGACGCGCTTCGCCTTGGGCGACCTTGTCGACATCATTGGATTCGCAGGGACGAATGACAATGAACCGGCCCTGACGGACGCCGAGGCGAAGAGCGCGGGAAAAGGCGCGCAAATCGAAGCTGCGCCCGTCTCTGTGGCTCAGGCACTACAAGGCAATCATGATTCCGATCTTATTCAGATAGACGGCCAACTGATTGGCGATGATATGGCCTCTTCCGACATGAACCTCATGCTGACCTCCGGGAACACTGTCTTCGTCGCAGTTCTTCCTAAAGATCTGTTGGGAGCTCATGTAAGTCGATGGCAGGTCGGAAGCACGCTACGAGTTACCGGAATCTGCTCTTTGCAGATTGACGCGCGCAGTCATGTGCGGGAGGGAATCGCGGTTACCAAGTCGTTCAAGGTACTCGTGCGTTCACCGCAGGACGTGGTCGTCCTCCAAGGCCCATCGTGGTGGTCGCCGGGGCATATCCTCGTGTTGCTGGCGTTTGCATTGGCGGCCGCCTTATGCGTACTTGCATGGGTGATCGTACTGCAAAGGCGCGTCAAGGAACAGGCGGAGATGCTGCGCGAGAGTGAAAGCCGGTTTCGGCACATGGCGTTGCATGATTCCTTGACCGGACTGGCAACACGACTGCTGCTCGACGATCGGCTCACGGCCGCGGTCGAAGCCGCAAGACGGCATAAGCGAGGCCTTGGCCTCCTCATGATCGATCTCGACAAATTCAAAGCGATCAATGACACATTTGGCCATCATTGCGGCGATGAAGTTTTGCGCGTCACCGCTGAGCGCCTCATGCAGGCGGTGCGCAAGAGCGATACGGTCGCTCGAATGGGCGGAGACGAGTTTGTCGTGCTCCTCTCCGATCTGGAAGACCCGAAGATGGCGGAGGCAATCGCCGCAAAAATCGTCCAATCGCTGGCGGTCCCAATTCCGTTTGCAGGGCGAGAAATCGCGGTCTCGGTCAGCGTCGGAGTTTGCACCTCCGAAGCCGGGGGACTTGATGCGGAGACGTTGCTGAAGTATGCCGATGATGCCTTGTACCGCGCCAAAGAGGAAGGGAGGGATTGCTTTTACGTCTTCACGGTGAATTTGAATCGGACTCAAACTACACCCAATCCTTCTTCGCCGGTTTCGCCTGACGGGTCAATGGGGCATAAGGCTGGATCCGCATGAGGCGATGGTTGCTGCGTTGGCTGCGACGGGTTGTCGTCGTGATGGTGGGGGCTTTTGTGGCCGTTTACGCCGGTGATTGGGCTGCCTTCAAACTGCGCGGCTCACCCCAATCCAAAGTCACCGTCAACCGATTTGTCACGATCCCACTCAAAGGCAACAAGCAGGAGTTCGACTATCTCGGCTCGAGCGACGTGCCGTGTTCCGTCTCTTTGTTTCCTCAGGCAGGCCAAGACCCCTGCTGGCGACTGCGCCGAAATCCTAACCAGGGGACAACGCTTTAGAAATTCCAGGTACCTATTATTAACCCATGGTCTGAAAATCAGGCTGCGGCGGCACGCGTCTTGCGCCGCTCTACCCAGGCAAGCACGGGTCTCGCAAGCAGCAAGATGGCTAGCGTTACCGTCATGTTCAGTGGTGCTAGTACGCCGGGCTTCACCTGCCACCAGTAGTGAACCACTCCGCAGATGGCGGCCACATAGACCAGCTTATGCAGGCGACGCCAGCGCTTGCCACCCAATTTGCGTATGGACCAATTGGTTGAAGTTGCGGCCAGCGGCACGAGCAGGAGCCACGCGGCAACTCCGACGGTGATAAAGCGTCGCTTGGCGATGTCGTGCGCCATGGTATTCAGGTCGAACCCCGCATAAAGCCCAATGTAAGTGGCTAAATGAATCGTGGCATAGAAAAAGGCAAAGAGGCCCAGGAGACGGCGGAACTTGACCAGCCAGGCAAGCTTCGGAACGAGGCGTCGAACGGGAGTGACGGCAAGAGAGAGAATAAGCAGCAGCAGAGTTGTGTAGCCGGTGGTAAGAGTAATTTTGGCCGTTGGGTCGGCGCCGAGATTGTTTGTTACGGCACCCCAAACCAGTTGGCCGAGCGGCCAGAGGCAGGCTAGCCAAGTGAGCGTTTTGAGCGCAACGAGGATCGATCGATTCATAGTCTTAGCGAACTGGCGGAGCGATTGAAGCTGTGTGAAAGTAACAGTGGTTTTGGTTGTTGTTCAAAAGTATTTCTTCAGGTTCATTCCGTTATAGAGGGATGCAACCTGATCTCCGTACCCGTTGAACATCAGCGTGGTGCGGCGCTGCGCATAGAACGGCTGGCCAATGCGGCGCTCTGTTTTCTGGCTCCAGCGGGGATGGTCTACGTTGGGATTCACATTCGAGTAGAAGCCATATTCACTGGGGCCCATGTCGTTCCATGTTGTGGGCGGCTGGTGATCGAGGAAGCGGACGGTCACGATGGACTTTGCGGATTTGAAACCGTACTTCCAGGGAACAACGATGCGTACCGGAGCGCCGTCCTGGTTGGGCAGCACTTCACCATAGAGACCAAAGGTCATCAGCGTGAGCGGATTCATCGCCTCATCCATCCGCAATCCTTCAGAGTAAGGAGAATAAAACGAAGCCTCGGTGGCCCACTTCTCGACATGCCGGTCGTAGTAAGACAGAAACTGAATAAACTTGGCGCTGGGCAGCGGTTCGCACAGATTGATGAACTCCGACAGCGAGTAGCCTACCCAGGGGATGACCATGCTCCAGGCCTCGACGCAGCGATGACGATAGACGCGATCTTCGAGCGGTCGCAGCTTGAGCAGGGCTTCGATGTCAAAGGTCTTCGGCTGCTTGACCTTGCCTTCCACTTTGACGGTCCAGGGCCGCGTGGGCAGCACACCGGCGTTCTTTGCCGGCTGATCCTTTTCCACGCCGAACTCGTAGAAGTTGTTGTAATGCGTGATGTCTTCTAAACTGGTCAACTGCTCGCCGGTGGTAGTGAGCGGGCTCTTGACGGTGTCGAGCTTTGTGTCCGCCAGCGCGCCGACACGCGGGAAAAAAACCTGGGCAAGCCGATCTGCGCCAACCGCGGCAGCACTCGCGGCCACAGCGGTCGAAGCGGCCGACCGAAGAAATCGGCGGCGATTCATGTACGAATTGTAGTCGTCTCGGGAAGTGATTTCGGAAGAGGAAATGTTGGGCGGTTTTCCAATCAGCATGGGTTGACCTCGCGCGGAGATAGCGCTATTTGCAGTTATTAGACACCATGGAACTGCTTTAAGTTACAAGAATCCGAAAGGCCGGTCGGCTTATTGGAGGTTTACAAACGGCCACTGACCCAATTGCCTTGCGCGAACAAGATAGATGGTCGTTCCAGAGACAACAATTCCCGTGGCAACTCCCAGGCCGCCGAGCGCATGGCTGCGGTTCACCAGCATAAAGATGAAACCGGCCATTGCTGCGAGGGGGGGTAAGGGAAAGAGCGGAATCCTGAACGGTCTCGCCAAACCGGGCCTCCGCCATCGAAGTAAGATCACTCCCAGATGCTGAAGCGCGAACTGGATCAAGATGCGGGTAACAACCAGCATGGTGATCACTTGCGCCAGCGAGAAGAAACAGAAGCCCGTGGCCACCAGTCCCAGGGCGACGAGGGAGCGATGGGGAATGCCATGCTTCGGATGGACGGCGCCGAGATATTGGAAATAGTTGCCATCGCGTGCGGCGGCGTAAGGGACGCGCGAGTAGCCCAGCAACAGAGAGAAGATTGATCCGAAGGCCGTCCAAATAATCAAAGCGGCCATCAAACGGCCAGCCATGCTGCCGAAGGCGGACTTGGCGATGTCGGCCACCAATTGCAGGCGAACTGCAGCCCCGGAGGTGACGTGTGAGGCCGCATCGCGCATGGATGGCAGCGCGGCCAGGTCCATGGCTACATAGAATGTCGCAACGAAGAGCAGCGAGAGCAATATGGCGCGGGGTATCGTCCGCTCCGGCTTTTGGACCTCGCCGCCGAGAAAGGCGATATTGTAGTAGCCCCAATAACAGTAGGTAGTCAGCAGCGTGGCCTGAGCCAGGCCGCCGAGCGCAGACGGAAACGACATTGCGGACTCGACCGGCATATGCCATCCGCCTGTGGCCGCTGCGTGGGCAAAGCCAGAGAAGATCACCCCGGCGATCGCCGCCAGTACTCCGAAAAAAAGCACCCAAGCCAATCGCGTGACAGAACTCAAATTGCGATAGAGAAGGCCGGTGACGAGCAGGCAGGTCGCGGCAGCTGCGAAATTCGAGTAATGCAATGCGGGCAACGCGCTGATGGGCGCGCTATCGAGCGCTGGCCAGAACCAGGCCAGGAAACTTGATAGTCCGATGCAGCCGGAAGCAACAGCGAGTGGCGCGGTAAAACTCACCTGCCAGACATAGAGAAAGCTGAGCCAGTTGCCGGCACGCTGGGGGCCATAGATCTCCCGCAAGAAAGCATACGAGCCGCCGGCTCTGGGAAATGCCGCGCCCAACTCAGCCCAGACCAGTCCGTCGGCCACGGCGATGACCGCGCCTAACACCCATGCCCAGACCGACAGCCGGTAGCCCGCCGCAGCGATGACCAGCGGCAGCGTGATGAAGGGGCCGACGCCGATCATCTCGAGCATGTTGAAGGCGACCGCGGAGCGCAGACCGATGCGGCGCTGAAGGGGGCTTTCGGATGTGGATTCGACCAAATGCATGAGCTCTTTCGCTCCCCGGATTGTACACTGACGAGAGGTATGATCCGAGCCAAGAGAGTTCAACGAGCAGTGGTGGGCGCAGGCTTTGCCGGGCTAATGCTGGCAGGAACAGGCGCACTTTGCCTTCGAGCACAAACTGGGCCGCAGGCTACGCAGCGAAGCCACGAGCTCGACTCGATTCCCTTTCGCGAACCCAGCGATATTGCGCTTCCCTTACCCGAAGACCGTGGCGCAGCGGCGCTCGAGCAGTCTTTCAAGCGGCTGTCGACCACCGCGAGCGTGATGATGATCGTCGCGCATCCAGATGACGAAGACGGCGCGCTGCTCACTTACTTAAGCCGTGGCCTCGGCGTGCGCACGATCCTGCTGACGCTCAATCGCGGCGAAGGCGGCCAGAATGCCATGTCGGCCGACGCCGATGATGCGCTGGGATTGATCCGGACAAATGAGTTGTTGAAGGCCGACGAGTTTTACGGCGCAAAGCAACTCTGGGGGACGGAGGCGGACTTTGGTTTTTCCAAAACTCAGGAAGAGTCGTTCGCAAAATGGGGCCATGATCGTGTCTTGTACGACGCCGTGCTGGCAGTGCGCCGCGAGCGTCCGCAGATCATTGTCTCCACATTTGTGGGCGGAGTGAGCGACGGCCACGGCCACCACCAGGTCTCCGGCGAGATCGCGCAGGAGGTCTTCAAGGCGGCTGCAGACCCGACGGTCTTTCCCGAGCAACTGAGAGATGGCCTTCAACCCTGGCAGCCTTTGGCCGTCTACTCGATGGTGCCCTTCGCTCCTATCACCGAGAAGGGAATCTTGGACTACGCAACCGGAAAATGGGCTCCGGCGCGTTTTAAAAACTATGTCACAGGCGAGTGGACCGAAGGTGCGCTCTCGACCGATGTGACGCTGGCGGTGGGTGTGGTCGACCCTGCGCTTGGCCGGAGCTATGTGCAGATTGCCCGCGAAGGATGGGGAGAGCAGAAGTCGCAGAATGGCGGCGCGAACCCAGCTCTCAGCGGGCCAGCCAGCACTAGCTATCACTTGTGGGCGGTCGCGCCTCAAGCGGCTGCTGAACCGGGCGCAATCACGACCAACAGCGACCTCTTCCACAACAGCAAGGTAAATATCGACACCAGCATTGCAGGGCTGGCTGGCACTTCTGGCTCCCATCCTCTGCAGTGGCTTACCGATGCGCTCGACAAGATTGGTTCGAGTTTGAATCAGTTGGAAGGCGAAAGACATAGCCAGAGCCCCATTCAGATTGCACACCGGCTTGCTCCAATCTATCGGGACTTTCGCGCACTCGACGAAAGGATCGATCACAGCGATCTGGATGCGGCTGCTCGAGCGGGGTTGTTGCTCGAAGTTGAATCCAAGATCGATGAAACACAAGTTGCGCTCAAAGGATTGCTCGGACTCGACCTGATGGCATTTACCACCAATGCCGACAAGCCGCAGGATGGAGGCCCACGCGGCGGGTCTGCCGACGAAACCAAGCGCAGTGTGGCGCCGGGAGAGGATCTCCGGGTGCGAGTCCACACCGCCCAGGCCACGTCGGAGACCCGGCTTCAATCAATCGGTCTTACGAGCCGGGAGAATCCACCGTGGTTCCGAGAGAAGATTCCTCCAGTAACTAACTCAGCAGGTGCAGTCACGGACCAGATTATTCTTCTGAAAGTGCCGGAAAACGCGAAACCCACACAGCCTTACTTCACTCGACCGTCGATTGAGCAGCCGTATTACGACTTGTCGAAGCCACAGTACCGCCTACGCTCTTTTGTGCCTTATCCGTTGGAGGTCTGGGCCGAGTTCTCGTTTGATGGTCTGCCGATTCGTCTTGGCCAGGTCGTGCAAACCATGGCGCGCGTTCAAGGGGTGGGTGGGATCTTTGAGCCATTAGTCGTCACACCGGCCATCGGCGTAAGGATGGAGCCCGAGGCGCGCATCCTGCCACTCAATGGAAGCGACCTGCCGGTCAAAGTTACTGTGCATACCGAGGGTGCCGCTGAAGGAACGGTGACGCTCGAACTGCCAGCCGGTTGGAGTGCCCAGCCTGCCGAGGCCAAGTTCAAACGCGACGGGGCTGGGGACACTGAGCCTTTGCTCTTTTCGGTGAAGACTGACGGGGCTACTGCCGGCGCGTATGACATCAAAGCAGTGGCGCACTCCGGGGGACACAACTACGCAACGGGATGGCAAAGCGTGGGCTATACCGGCTTGCGGCCTTACAACCTCTATAAGGCAGCACGGTTGAAGACCCGCAAGGTGGAAGTGAAACTGGAACCGGGCCTGCGCATCGGTTACGTAATGGGCACCGGCGACCTGGTTCCCGAGTCCATCGAAGCCATGGGAGTCACGCCTCACTTACTCACAGCGACCGAACTGCTCTCGGGCGATCTCTCCACTTGGAATGTTATTCTCATCGGCATTCGCGGCTACTCCGCGCGACCCGAACTTGCAGCCGCCCAGCCAAGGCTCGATGAGTTTGTCCGTCGTGGCGGTACCTTGATCGTCCAGTATCAAAGCGGTAACTTTCCAGCCCCATTTCCGGTATCAATGGGACGCATGGCGGAGCGAGTAGTGGACGAGAATGCACCGGTTAAACTGCTGGAGCCAGCCAACCCACTGCTCACATCGCCCAACAAAATTACTGCGGGGGACTTCGATGGTTGGGTCGAGGAGAGAGGCCACTCCTTCCTCGATAGCTGGGACAAGAATTACACGCCGCTCACCGAGACCGCCGACCCCGGCCAAGACCCGCAGAACGGCGGCCTCCTAGTGGCCCATCCCGGTAATGGAACTTATATCTACGTTGCCTATGCGCTCTATCGCCAGCTTCCCGAGTTAGTGCCGGGAGCTTACCGTCTGCTGGCCAACCTTGTCAGCGCAAGATAGGATGAAACGATTGACTGGAATTAGACGAAAACCTTATTCATAGTGCGATAAATCATCTTGAATTTCGGCGGCTCTCGTATGTTTCAGCACCATTAATTTATCTCCCTTTCATAAGTCCCTGGGGTTATCGGCCCAATACTTATCCCATGATTACAAGTTGGAAGCGAGATTTTGAATTATTAAAAATAGATGAATTCGTCAAATATTCATGAACATCTGCGAGTCTTAAGATCGAAAGCGGCGGGGAAAACTACGCTTGCATAGACTGACATCCCAGCCGTGGATGTAGATTCCACAAACCCAGGACGAAACGATCCGGTTTCTTGTTGATAGAGTCCGGGATGCGGGATGCAAAGCAAACCATGGAATACCTAACGGTGATCACACTCAACCCGACGCATTTTATATCGAGCGGCGACCTTGAATGATGTAAATCGAATTATGGTGTTTCTGGCTTTGCACTAAGGGTGCTCGATCTGCAGTACGAGCGCAGCCACGATCAAACCCGATTTCAAAAAGAATATGAGAGGCCTCATGAATTTCAGACTTAAACTCGCTGCCACGGCAATCATGGCAGTTTGCGTTGTTTCCGTTTATGGACAAACAAGCGAAGACAAACCTCCAGTGAAGAAGCACATTGCAACGAAGAAGGAAAAGGCGCCTCCACAGCCCTCGGTCGCCGACCAGATTCAGTCGCTGCGCCAGGAACTGGAAGGTCAAATTAATGGCTTGAAGACCGATTTGGCCAACAAAGACGCGCAGTTGCAGAAAGCTCAGCAAGCGGCAGCCGATGCGCAGGCCGCAGCCGATAAGGCAAATGCCGCTGCCGCGGTCCAGCAGCAGGCAGTGACTGACAACTCTGCCGCAGTCACTACGCTGCAATCGACAGTCACCGACCTGAAGGGCAACCAAGCCTCGCTGGCCGCGACCGTCTCCGACGAAACCTCGAAGATCAAGAAAGATATTTCCAATCCCAACGTTTTGCGTTACAAGGGCATCAATCTCATGCCGGGCGGCTATCTGGCGGGTGAAACCGTCTACCGCACCAAGGCCACCGGAGGCGACATTCCTACCGCCTTCAGCGCAATTCCTTACGAGGGAGCGGACGCTTACTCACTGAGCGAGTTTTACGGCAGTGCACGTCAGTCTCGCGCCACACTGATGGCGGAAGGTAAAGTGGGCTGGGGCACACTGCGCGGCTATTATGAGGCTGACTGGCTGGGCACCGGCATCACTTCCAATAACAACCAGTCGAACAGCTACGTCCTGCGCCAGCGCGTACTTTGGGCGCAGGCCGAGACAAACAACCACTGGGCCTTCACCGGCGGCCAGTTGTGGTCGCTCGCTACCGAAGACAAAAAGGGCATTTCAAACCTCTCCGGCGACATCATGACGCCGCAGACGATAGACCCGAACTACGTCGCGGGCTTTGTGTGGACGCGCCAATACGGATTCCGCGTGACCAAGACCTTCGACAAGGTCGCCTTCGGTGTCGCGGCTGAGAATCCGCAGTTGCTTTATTCGGCAGCGCTGGCGGGCAGCACACCTTACGCGATTTTGGGCTCGGCTGGCGCCAATGGCGGCAACTATAACGCCGCGATCAGCGGTTTGAGCGGCCTGACCACCTATGTCCAGAGCTATACAGGCGTGAATACCGAAACGAGCACCGGCGCCACGGTCTTCGGCTACACTCGGAACTACAACACCATCTCGGCCAACAGCAATATCACGAACATTTCCTTCAACGAGGCTCCCGATATCATCGTGAAGGCAGCTATCGATCCCGGCTGGGGGCACTATGAAATTATCGGCATCGCGGGCTTTGCGCACGAAACTGTCTACCCCGGTGTCACACAGAACTCGGTCAAGTATGGTGGCATTACCGACATTCAAGGGTTCGCCGGCGCGGCCCCTGGCACTGCTGTGGTGGCCAAGTCCACGACTGCCGGTTACTACTCCGACAGCATCACTCTAGGCGGCATTGGCGCCAGCTTACGAGTGCCCATCATCAAAGATAAGCTCACCGTCGGTGCGAAGGGCCTATATGGACCAGGCATGGGCCGGTACGGCGACACCACCCTCTCTGACGTGACAAACGACGCAACCGGTGAACTAAAGCCGATCCACAACGGCTCTGGCCTGTTCACTGTTGAAGCAACCCCCACCCCGCGCTTGCTGATCTATCTCAACTACGGCGGCGATTACGCGGCGAGAGCCGACTATGCGACCTCCGCTCTCACTTTGACCGATCCGACACTAACATTTTGCCAGACCGGCGTAACGGCTGCTACCGCCGCCACCATGTGTTCGGCTAAGCCGACAGCGGCGATGTTCGCCAGCGGCGGAAACTACGGTTCTCACTTCACCGCGACCCCGGCAATTACCCCCATCGGCTACGGCTCGCGCTACGCCAGCGTCTCGGCTACCTGCGAAGCTGTTGCTAATCCCGGCTTTGCCTCCGGTTCAGTGGGTTATCAGCCAGGTGGCTCTGGATGCGGAAACAACACCCGCAACGTGCAAGAGATCACCGGCGGTTACTGGTATGACATTTACAAAGGCGACCGCGGCCGCCTGCGCCAGAGCATCCAGTACGGGTACGCGGTCCGTGAAGGCTGGTCTGGCACCGGCACGGCGGGCGCTCAGAGTAATCCTTTGAACGGAGCCAAGGGCATCGACAACATGTTCTGGACCAGCTTCCGCTACTATCTCCCATAACCCAACAGTCCTTTGAAATAAAAGAAGGCAGCCTTTCTCAGGGCTGCCTTTTTTATTCTTTCCTATTGAAATATCAGTTCTCCGTTTATCTAAGATATAGCGGCAAAAACCAGGAAACGTATTGCGGACTATTAACTCGACTCGACACGTTTCATCGTTTTGCGTGCGTTCCAGAAAGACCTATCCTCCCGGCGTCGAACGACGAACAACGCCCCGGCTCCTTGCCTCATCCTACAAATGAGAAGCGTTTCCACGTTCGGGAATTTGGGTTGGACCGACTGAAACAGGATGCACGAAATCAGCGCGCGAGGACACGATATGGTGAAGCACGGTAATGAGGGCAGTGACGAAGTAGCAGATTTCGATCTGGGCGAGAGTTCAGTGTATGGTGACAGCCAGACGGAAACTGATGGGGACGGTCTCGCCACGGCGGATCGCATTGATCGTCTGGAGGCGGTCGCCGGCGGTGCTGATGACGAGGCGTCGGTCTTTAAAGGAAAGCTGGCGCGGCAGATTGACACGCTGAATGCGAGCATCGACGAAGAACTGGATGCGCTGAAGGTGGATCTGGTGCAGGACGACGATTCATTTGGCGCGCGCGACGGTTCGGGCCGGATCGTCGACGATGTCGCCGAAGAGCAGATTGCCGCATTCACTGAGGTGGGACCCATGGCGGAGGATCGCGGCGGGGAGAGCGTGGCACCAGGCAACGACGACACGAGTGCTGCGCTGCGGCGGCGCCATCCACATCCAGAAACGGACGACGATTCGCAAGCAATAGTGTAAGGCAACATTGATCCGCTGCTTGACGAGTAGAGCCTTTCGGCGGGTCATAGTTAGATCAGTACCTAAGATTTGTAAAGCCAGTCCACTTATGAAGAAGTTCTCTCATCAGCTTTCTTGATAGCACTTCATGGTCCTATGCTCAACGGTGTGCACGGGTCGTGACCGAGCGACGTGGCTGTCACCGGAGTCGGCGGAGTCGGCGGAGCGGCCCAAGGGACGGCGTTAAAATCGAAAAACTCCAACAAGTTGGGCTGTGCGGCATCGCGGGCAGTCAGGTGCGCCGCGCTGCCGATAAATCTGTTTTCAACAAACTTGATTACTGCAGTGTGGTCCATCGGTGTATGCGAAACATAATGCCTTCGTGTGAAAGGCGAGATGATTATGTTCGGAAGGCGGAAGCCTAACTGTGCCGCGAATCCCTGAGCGGCCGCCGCGTCCCCTGGATTCGCTCCGGGATCACCTGTGGCCAAATCGCAATGCAGGGTAGGGGTTCCCCCAGCTGGCACGCAGGGGTTGTAGCCATCGGCGTTCACCGCAATCTGTGAGATATCCGGGATTGTTCCCAAAGAGGTTTCTGTATTGTCGTTTGAGTGGCCCGGCACTGGCGGAACATGATCGTATGGACCGCCCCCCTCGTCATAACTCAGGAAGAAGACGGAGTCTTTCCATGCAGGACTCGCCATGAACGAGCTTACAATGTTGGCCACCTGGGCCTGTCCCAGTAAGATGGATTGGCCCGACCCCGGATGCTCGTCGTTGTTGCCGTAGCCAGCCTCAATAAATGCAAAGCTTGGCAATGTACCGTTAGCAAGATCCGACGAGAAAGTTGTTAAAGGAGCGAGGTGAGCCGGATCAATGCAGAAGGAATTT
>Ga0187890_10000996_pt1 | contig 20635 bp, 21 predicted proteins | sample June2016WEW_21_1_FD_133005 | JGI IMG/M metagenome (GOLD analysis project Ga0187890, IMG submission 133005) | Peatland microbial communities from SPRUCE experiment site at the Marcell Experimental Forest, Minnesota, USA - June2016WEW_21_10 | ecosystem: Environmental > Terrestrial > Soil >... | reverse complement strand
GCCGGCCAGAACGTCCAGCCATTGAGGTTTTTTGATCTTCGCCGCTTCCTGCAAGGATTTCTTGGTGACATAGCTCTCAATGTTGGTGTGCGCGCCATAGGCTTTCTTTAATGCTTCGTAATCTTTGTTCCCGGCAAGTTTTTCCATGGTCGTATCAAGCATATTCCGGATATAATTTCCGGAAATAACATCCACAAGTTTTTTGGTGGAGCCCGTCTTTACCCATTCCTCAAAGTTTGCGTTCAGGGCGACAAGCGCATCCTGAGCGTCGTCAATGGAAAACGACTTCAGTTTTTTATAGACTTTTATTTTTTCCTTGGCGTATTTGACCGCTTCCGGATTTTCAGCGATGTGAGCCGGCTCGGCTGCAAATTTTTCGAGGTCTTTGATCACTCCATCCAGAGGGATTCTAAAACCCTGTTGCCCTGCCGCTTTATTTATATCTTTCACCTGCTGCCAGATCGCCACTTTTCTTTGTGCGATGGCCTGCCGCCACTCTCCCAAATCCCTTGGAGCGTGGCCTTTAGTGACATTTTTATCTATATCAAGGTAGGTTAAATTGTCATAGTTTTTGATGATGTCTTTAGTGGATTCGTTGCCGCTTTGGATTAATTTCTGCATTTCCTTATCGGTCTCTATGCCTCTGCCGGAGAGAACGGATTTCGTCACGCCCTTATTGATAATGGCTTCCACTTCCTGCTCGTTCTTGGTGGTGGCAATTCTCGCCAGATCGCTGATGATGGCTCCGCCTTCCTTGGCAACCGGGACCACCGTCGCTTTCCCGGCTTCCTTTCCCATACTGATCGCCTTTTCTCCCGGGAAAAGAGAAGCGATATTTAAAACGTCCTCGATCATGCGGGCGGCGTCAGGATGGGTTTTTTTAAAGACAAGCCAGTATTTTTCTCCCTGACGGGCTGCGCTTAATCCGGCCTGCCCGATAGGCGACTGAGCAATCTTATTCCCAAATTGCACAATCAAGCCCTCAGGGTTTACGATGTCTTCCTGCACCTGCTTGGGAACCACGGTTTTGTAGGTGCTTTTTACCCCTTCAAGGCCCACATCCATTAGCCCTCCGGCTGCCTGTCCTAAAATATGAACGCCCATGGCATCGGCAGGCATCGAGGGGCCGTAAAATAGTTCGTCAGCCCGTTTGTTGAGATCGCGCCATGATCGGTCAAAAAATCCTTTTTCTCTCCAAGAAGCGTTGGAGGGCGTGCCGTTAGCTGGCGGCGGCGCTTTCACCTTATACTGCTCAAATTCATCCCCCCCTAATTTATTGGGGGATGTTTTAACGATGTATTGATCGAATTCGTCAGCCATTTATTCCGCCTTCATAGCGTTAGGATGAAGCTCATAAAATCTTGCCGCCTTATCCTGAGGGATGCCTTTGTATTCTACTCTTTTGCCATCCACTATCTCAACCCAATTTGAAGGGCCTTTGATGCTTATAACGTCTTTTGGGTCAATCTTTTTTTCCTTCTTTTTGTCCGAAGGTTCCGGTTCTCTGGGATTTTGTGAGGTAGCCGCCCCCGCGAATTTCTGGGAGTTTTTCCTGATGTCAAGATTATACCGAATCAAGGGAACCACATCCAAAATTACTTTTTCACTCCAATCGCTTTGGAGATTCTTGGCGGCCAGTTTTAAAGATTCGTCTGTGGAACTGTTGCCGCCTTTGTAAACGGTTCCAAGTTCGCTGGTTAAATCCGCAATCTGGGTGTCAAGTCTGGTTGCGATAGAGGCGGCTTCCGGTCCGTAGGCTCCGTTTTTAGCCGCGATAAGATTTACTTTGTTGAGAGGCGCGTAATTTCCGCCTTGCCATAATTTCGCCAGCTCCTCCACCTTATCAAGAGAACTATACGCAAAATCTGTGGCCTGTCTTAATCTGACCTGCTGCGCTCCGTTCAGCGTTGCCATGTATTTCTTTTGGGCGATATAATCCAGATTTGCCGTTGTCAAATCGAAGCCTTTTTCTGCGAGATAGGCTTTTAAGGGCGCGGCGATCTTTGCCATGCCGAAACCTGATATTTCCGGGGGTTGTTTCCCGGCAATCATAGCATCGCCAATTTCCTGAACCTGTTGATCGTAGGCATGAGCCGTGGCGGTAGCCTTTGCGCCTGTCAGGGCTGCTTGATCTTTCTGATATTTAGTATAAATTCTTTGCTGATGCTGGGCTTCAGATTCCCCGGGGAGTTTCGGCATAGAAGTTTCAAGAGCTTCAAAGGCGGTTTTTGTATCGCTCCCGATTTTTACGAAACGAGCTTTCCCTGCCGGGTCAGTAACAAACATCCCCACAGGCTTCCCCGTTGTCGGGTCGTTGACCATAATCCCATCGTCGGTTATGTCTTCAGGTTTTATATGGGCAAAATGAGGGTCTAGCGATTGAACCTCCGACCAGTTTTCCTTTAAAACTTTAGTGCCGAATGCCTGTTTCAGTTTTAGAACAAGGTCTGCTGCTTTAGTTTCCTGCTCTGCCTTTGCCGCCTGCTGCGCCATTTGTCCCTGCTGTTGACCGTAAGCCTGCTGCTGCTGTGCCGGAGGAAGTTGCTTTTGCTGAGGCGTTAAAAAAGCATTCATCTTCCCGATATCAATATTCCGCTGGGCAAGAGCGTTTTCAACGGCGATTCTGTTTGCTAAAACCTGCGTTGGCCCTGTAACCAATGCCATGATGTCCTGCATAGACGGTTGCCATACTTGATTCGGTTTCTCCGGATGTGCGATAAAATCATATTCGCTCATAAAACTCTCCTTTTTTAGTAAACAGCCCAGCCGGCATTTGACCAATCGAATCCGCTGTTGTTCAAATTACTATACATGAGAGCATTCGTTAATCCGCTATTCAGAGAACTTCCCATATTTGAAAGCCCGGTTGACCATGCGTTTGCAGCTCCCACCTGTCCGGCAGCCAGAGCATTTCCAGCTCCAACGATATTGTTTCCCATGCTCTGTGCTGTCTGCGCGCCTACCTGCTGATTACCAGAGGCTTGTGCCTGACCGAGACCCGCAACTGCGCTCAAAGGTTGATACCATTGGCTATAACCCTGTCCCTCGGCCTGAAGGGCGTTTAATTGAGCCTGCTGCTGTAATCCTGACTGCATATTGCCACTTCCCAGCATCCCCGAAGCCGCATATTGAGCCGGGGCGTTCTGCATCAAGAGCTGATTGGCTCCAAGCATAGACTGATAGGCGGGAGAATTTTGAAACTGGTTCATGGTGTAGCCGCCTGACAAGGTGTTGATCGCCCCGGGGGCGGCTTTCTGCAAAGCGACATTCTGAGGCTGGTTTAACTGCTGCTCAAACATATTATATTGAAGCTGTGCCGCATTATTCTGTGCGCCTGCTGCTGTCTGAGCTGCGGATTCAGACGCCGATGCCTGCTGATTCGAGGAATAGATACCGACACCTGCTCCAATGACTGCTCCGCCGATGATGGCCGCTGCTATTGCTGACATAATAACTCCTTTTTTACCCCCAATAATTCGAGGCATTGTCTGTAATTAACGGTTATTTCCTCTTTAAAAATGTTTCTTATCGCCACCAAATAGATATTTCCGTCCTCTCTAATTTCCATCTGGGCATTAGGATTGGACGAATGATTTGTGAATTTACCGGCCTGCGTCCTCATTTCTTTTACTCTCGCCGCCATAATAATTTCTTGATCTCTAATAGGTTTTACGGCAAAGAGCCCCTTGCCGCTTATCTTTGAATCAATAATTTTCACCTTATCCAGAGGCATTTCCACATAATCCTCCGTGTTGTTCGATTGAGCTTGAACCAAGCTGAAGGGGACGTTGTATTCGATAAGCATTTTTTCAAAATCAAGCCTCTGGTTTCTGCTTTCAAATTCTTCCAGTTCCTCAAACGTGTCGCAATACATGATTTTTTCAAGATGCTCTATATTTGTTTCATTTACAGCCCGGACATCAATCCATAGAGTATCTTCATGGGCATAACCTAATCTTTTCATTCCCGGATGGGACGCTCCGACGAAAGGCGCTTTAATTCTTAAAAGGCCGTTGCTTGTAACGACTGAGAGATCACCATAGAGCATGAAATCTATCTGCTCAAATTTATGATATTTGCTGATCAAAAGCGTTCCTTTAGGAATTAAAATTTCTCTCGCGTAAATCCCGCTGGAAAAACTATGCTTCACAGGGATTTCCTCTTGTGGATATTGAAGCATGGACTTTTCGATAACGTCTATCTGTTCCCTTACGGAAAGATTGGCTACATCGGCATTCCCTAAAAGCGTTTTTATGATTGAAATATCAGAAATCGGTACAAGCTTCATTCTCCGCCCTCCATAACTGCTCCGATCAGAACCGTTTTTGTCGGCTCGCTGAAAGCCACCCGAAAAACCCTGTCTCTGGCATAGCCTAACCGCCTCCAAATGAGACGTGTTTTGTATTGTCCGATTGCTCCCACCGACGCCTGATAATCGTTTGACCAAGTATGCCCTCCATCATTCGACCATGAAAGTTGAGCCTGAGAATTCAGCCAGTACGGAGTGTTGGTCGTGGTCTGTAAGGTTTCCGTATAGGGCGCATTGTACGTATAGGGATAGGCGGAGGTCGGCGGAGTGAAGTTTGCAGTCCACCGGGCGATGCCAAGAGAAACTCGGAACTCGTCAATGTTCCCGTTGAATGGCAAAAGACCGTAAACGCTGTCGCCGCCTCCTATTAAGAAAGAGGCATTTGAAAAAACCGATGATATATAGAATTGATATATATTTGGAGTTAGTAAATTCCCATTTAAAAAAGCCAGCAAACTCGCATTATGGCAAACAAAAGCGACATGGTAAGGATTGTTCACGGCTATTGTGCAAGGCCAGCCATAATAAGGACCGGGCAAACCGCCTGTGTTAGAATTGAAATAAAGACCCTTTGTGCCTGTTTCTTGGCAATAGAAAGAAACATGATTCCCTGAATTAAGAACCTGTGAAAACATGGACATATTGGCCGATATGCTTTTTGGGTACATCCAATAATCAATCGTCCAATCGTTTGTACCTACATTTACAGCATTGGCAGGGATATAAACATAATCAGTTGAGCCATTTAAAAGTAGCGATGCTGTCCCAAATTCCTTCCATGCCGTACCTAACTGAGCATTGGCAACCGGAGTTATTTGATAGTTGTTAAATGATGAATCAGTCATCGTTGTTTGCCCGTTTGTCCCGTCAAAATGAGCCAAGAAAGCCAAGTAAGGGTCTGAATTATAAGCCGGGATGTTGATGTTGTAAAAGCCTCCGGTTCCGGTCACTCCGGGCGGGCCGCCTTCAGCGTCAATAATAAGCCGACTGAAAAACAGATTGTTCAGGGATTTCTTATCTGAAATATGCTGCGCCTGCCTGATATTGATAATCGGCTGCCCATTGTCCGTGTAAATGCTCGAAGACATATTATAGATATTTCCGCTTTGCCAATCTCCGACGTAGTGATTGTTGTTGAAAAAACAATAACAATTACTGATGTGCCTGTTTATCTGGTAAGGATTATTGGAATAAGTTGATCTTTCGTGGCACATCTGGGTAGTGGCGTCATAAACAAAGGTCTGGTTTGCAGAGGGCGATGTCAGAACGTAAAAACTATGCCCGCCTTCCGAATAACAATACCCAAACGCATCGTCAAGCCTCGGCCATTGGCTAATTTGATAATTTATCGCCACCGGGGAAACCACGCTGATTGAGCCGCCTGTTAACTGACAAATCCCGATCATTTCTCCCTGCTCGTTATTCCTCACGCACCCCAGCATATAGAGACTGCTCTGCATCCTTGCCACAGACCACTCGGCGGGAGTCCCCGCGTCAATGACGCCTGCGGCCACTCTCGAATAAGGGAATCCGACTGCGGTGGCCACGCCGTTATTGTACCAGCACTCCGACGTGTTCTGCTTTATGAACCAGATTTGCTCTGACAGATCAGCCACAGTCTTCAGATTATCTTTTGAGGAAGTCGCCTGCGCGTAAGCCAGAGAACCCCATGTCGTCCCGTCGAAAAGATTGGAAGCGTAGGAGATCATGGAATTGCCTATCGTCACGATAAAGTACCCATCCAGAAAAATAACATGGGTCGGCGCGCCCGTCCATGGAGCCGAAATCGTGGTTAGCGTTGTAGAAAAAACTCCTGAGACAACATTGTAGATATAAAAAGCGGTTCCATCCGCAATGGCGAGCTGATTCCCTCCAAGCCCGTTGGAAGCAAGCCCATTGTCCGCCATGGAAATCCTGCCAATTGAGGTCTGCAAAGTTCCGAGGACGACTGAATAAACTCCCCCGGTATTCACCGAATAAAGAGAATTCCCGATCACGACATACATCAATCCGTTAAAGGCGTGCATTTCCCTGACCACGGAAGCCCCCGTCCCTGTAAAATACTGAGTCCCCGGCGTCCCGATCAGGGAGACAACATCCTTTGAATCTTCCTGATTAATTTCAGGATAGAAATTTATGCTCCTATCCACGGCAATATTATTGCTGCGGGAAGCGTATGTAGGACCGATGAAAGGAATCCTCATTACTGATAATCTCCCGTATAAATATTAAACACGCTCTTTCTCGGAGGCACTTCGACCTGAGCCCTCGGCAGTTCATGATTTGTCTTTTCGATGACGCACATCGCCCTTGCCGCGAGAACTTTTATATCCTCCGGGATAGGCTTGTCGGATTCATGGTATTCCCGCCACAACCTGATCGCCAGCTCGTACTTCATGGCCTCGCCATACTTGGCTTCAAAAGTGACCTGCGAAGTTAAATTTGAAAAGTCGGTGAGCTGAACCTGCATCTGCATAAATACGGTATAGGCAATCGAAGCGTCCGGGGTATAGTAAAACAGAACCGTTCCCATCTGAGACGCCTGCTGCGCGGCTCCGGCGTCATAGCAGAGGGCAATCGGTCTCGAAGACGTGATCATCTTGTCTCCATAAGAATCGTATTCTTCCCTCGAAATGATGTCCAGACCCGTATCAATATTATTGGCGTCCCGGAGAAAGGCGGAAGTGATGTCCACCGGCTTCAGCGTATTGAAATTCCCGCCTGTCCCTATCGTGTAAGAATATTTCCCAGCCGTAAGGATATTGGAAAATTGAATCGTGCCTCTAACCATCAATCTCCGGGCAGACCATAGTTCGAGCATGAGGTTTAACGCCTGCAACCCGTCCATCATTTCATCGTTGGTCGGGACTTCAGACTTCCCGATGGCTCCGATTATCCGCATGGCCGACTTTACGATGTCGGCGCTGGTTAAAAAAGACATAAGTTACCTCTTTTTATTCCGGCGCTTCATAAATGCGCCGATTGATTCTTTCCGTTCCTTGCCTTTTACAAGTCCCTTTTCCTTGGTCTTAGCAAAATCATGGAGCTGATTTTTGCTCATTTTCAGCACTCCCTTGTTTTTCTTGTTGAGCTTTTCCGGGTGATGCTCCGCTATGGCCATCATCTGCCTTTGTTTCTTGCTTTTTGCTGGCATTGCTCGGTCTCCTCAAAACGCTTTTGTGATGCGGTTTCTTTCTTTTGTTCACCTTTTTAGGGGCTTCCGTAGAAGGCATGGGCAAAGGTTCCTTTACGGGCTTTACCTTCCCTTCGTGAGCCTCCCATCGTTCAAATCCATACCCCATGGCAGCATATTTCTCTGCCTCCTGATGGCTCTCAACAACACGATAAGCTCTTGAGCCATCGTATTTATACATCATCCTCGGATAAATGTTGCTCATATGACCTCCCAGATTTTTTATTTTACGTCTTTTGCTTCGCCGTAATTCCTTTTTTTAATCCACTTTTCTGTTTTTTCGAGTTTCTTCGCCAGCTTCTTTTTCACAAAACCCTGATGTTTCGCCAAGGCCATGTGCGTATGATGCCCCGGCTGGTTCTTGTGCGAGATTTTAGTGGACTCTATCTTTATTTTCTTTTTTTTCTGCGCTTTTTTTAGCTGCATTTCATCTCCTCATGCTGGCCACTTTACGATAATATATCCGAGCCGAACCTTGCATCTTGAACAATGCCTGTCTTTCAATATAGCGTGCCTGTGCTTATACGGTTCTGATATTTTTTCTTTATCGTGCCCGAAAAGCCAGCATAAAAATTTAGGTATCATTTTAAATGGTGCGTGTTTATCAAGGATGCGTCCCCCCGTTTAAGTTAGCTTTTCTTTTTGTCTTTGCCGATGCCGACTTTTGTTTTTGAAAACTCAGCATAGCCATAACCCTGATCAAACCCTTTTTTAGTGTTCGCAGGGTGCGGGGCATTCCCCTTTTTGTTCCCCGGACGCTGGTTCGCCGGAGTAGGACTGTTCCAAGTCATTTTTCTGTCCTCCTTTCCAAGATTTTGATAAAAATGGTGTTAAAAAATGCAAATCGTTTTCCATCGTATAGAGTCCGTATCTCGCAGCGATGGCTTCTCTGTATCTCGGGTCTTTGTAAGTCGCCATGGGAGAATCGTCCTGACATAAAACGCATTCAGAAACGTCATATTCCCCTCTTTTTACTTTTGGCGAATAATTCCTGATCTTTTTCAGCATTAAAGGGCTGATTTCGTCCTTTATTGACGTAGAAACCCTCTTTTTCAGGGGCATTGCACCGCCGCAGAGCATACAATACTTTTCCATCTGGCCGGTGAAGTCCTTAGGCGTCCGAATCCACCATCCGGGCTCTACTTTCCAGCCATCCTTCGCATTTTTATTGAGAAGCATGGAAAGCGCCGCCGCGATCTCGCAGAAAAACGCTCCATGGGGATTGATCGAAGCGCTCCAAGAGAGCTGCGCCCAGCATGAATCAATCATTATCCACTTAACCCATCGGTCAATGTCCTTAATTTCCTCTGCGGAAACCAGAAACGGATGGTGCATGATGTCGTCCCGGGAATGATCATTGATAAAGATGTTGCCGAAGGTCTCCACGATCACGTCCCGGTAATGCTCTTTTTTGGGAGGGAGGCAAGTCCACAACCCGGTTTGTCTGGGAGGAATCTTAGAGTGCAGGTAATTGCACATCTTTTCAAACTCAGGATGTAGTAAGGGCTCGCCTCCCATAACTCCTGTCATTTTCGGATAACCGACCATCGAATCCACGGCCTGTTTAAAAGTTTCAAAGTCCATCATGTAGGGCTTCGGGGTGTGATTGACAAAACGGGTGCAGTTCGCGCAGTTTCTCGGGCAGGCATTCGTTATTTCAATCTGAATCGTGTCCATGCTGACCAAAGTTCTCATAGCATCGCCTCCCTGAAGGAACAAATCGTTTCCTTCAATCCCGCAGAAAGCGAGACCCCGGGCGTCCACTTTAAAATCTTGGAAGCATAAGCCACATTGGGGATTCGTTCCTTATCTAATCCCGAGAAAGAGACGTAGTTGATGGGCGATTTCGATTCGCAAAGCTCGATTATCTGTTCGGCAAGGTCTTTGATCGTGGTAATGCCTTTTGCCCCTGTAACCAAGGCGTTTCCTAGCTCGATAGGTCGGTTCGGATTGTCCTCGGTTTCCATGAAGGAATGTAGGGCCTGAACCATATCGTTAATGTAGCAAAAAGAATCCACCTGTGTTCCGTCCCCGAAAATCGTAATTTCCTCATTTTTGAGAGCTTTCACGATAAAATTAGGGATAACCCTCCCGTCATCGAGCTTCATGCCGACTCCGTAGGTCGAAAACAATCTGGCCACCCTCACGTCAACCTCATTGCTGTAAAGATAGCACAAATCTTCGGCAACCTTTTTCCCGTCAACATAGCAGGAACGAGAATTTCTCGACGGGTAATAGGCGTCCGTGTTGATTGTGGACGTGAAAAGCACCCTTGCGCCGCATTTTTTGGCCAGTTCGAGAACTTTATAGGTCCCCTGAATGCTCGACATCAAAACTTTGGTCGGATTGATCTTGTATTTCACAGGCGAGGGAGTGCCGGCAAGATGATAAATCCTGTCCACTTTCAATTTCACGTTGTCCACATCAATATCCCTGACATCGCAGGGAAGGGTTACTATGTCCGTATCATCAAGGATGGCATGATGATCTGCTAAAAGTCCGTTTTTCAGCGCCTTTATGAGCGCCTTCCCGATAAAACCGTTGTGTCCGGTGACTAGTATCTTCATAGCGTCACCCCCCACATCCTTAAAATCTGCTCCGTCCAGATCAATTTCTGATCGAGAGGCCGGTTGTAGTCATGCTGAAGGAACGGGCTGATAATTTTCTGCGTGGCCTGTACGGTTTCAATTCCTATCGGGCAGTTAAATTTCGGAAACAGCTCCGAGAGGACGGTGTGCTTCAGGCCGAACCTTGCAATGTTTCTCGAAACGACGTAATCATCAATCAGACTCTCCGGAGTCTTTTTGATTTTAACAATCTCGTCATTGGTCGGGAAAATATTTTCCACGCATTGCTCGTAAGTCAGGTCTGAAAGCTCCACCGGCTGCCAAATATCCCTCGTCAGGTCGGAACAAATAATAAACCATGTGCCTTTCCCGATAAATCTTCCGTCCCTCAAAAACGGAACGTCAGGCCGGAACCGCATGGGCGTAAAGTCATTGGAATAACCCGCGCAGGTGGTGTCCCTCGGAAGCATAGCGGTAACATCAACGAAATCCGGATGAATCATGGTGTCCGCGTCGAAAAAGATAGACCAATCATCATTTCTGGTTTTCATTAAGTCCCATATCTGAAACTTCTCGTAGGTCGGGTATCTGTCGGGATATTTCCGTTCTTCTATGACCACAAAATCCGCCTCGATTTTTCGGGCATAAGCCCTCATGAGTTGAAATGTTACGGCTATTAAATCCGGTGCGTAGCCCTTCAATGCCAAAGTGTAAATCGTCTTCTTCATATCTTCCTCCCAGAATTTTATTGAAGGGGGGATTGCTCCCCCCTTTGGAAACTTAGTACCCCTTAATCAAGCCCATTAACTGAGCCGACTGCTGCAATTCTGTGACTAACTGCCAGAGCTGCGAGTAGGTCGGGCCGGCCTGATGGACAATCTGGTACGCCAAAACATTTGCCGAAATGGTTGCTGCCGGAGTCGGGAAGTACGCAAACGTATACATTTCATTCGGAGGCGTGATGCTCACGCTGGAAGTGTTCATATACGTAATGGCCACCTGCGTATTCGAGTTTGCCCTGCAACCGACAACCGAAAGCCCCGGAGTGTGCGACGGTTTGTTGCAATTAATGACATTGAAATTCGTCGCATTATTCGAGGAGCTTAAAGTAATGTTGGAAGGCAAGGTGAAAACCTGTTCCGACGTGTTTCCTGCGGTGACTGCTGTCGCGTTGGAAACAAAAGCCTGAAACACGATCATCGGAGCATTTGCCTGCTGGCGCATGAATACCCAGCTATAAACGCCGGCTGCTTTATTGGAGGCGACGTTTGAACCGACATAGACATCCGCAAATGCGTTCGCCGCCGCAACCGGGGGCTGCTGGATATAAGCTGTCCCATTCGCGCCTGCCGGAATCGCGGCGGAATAAGAAGCGATGCCGACATCATTTGCCATCAAACCGGGAACCGTGTAGTTGGTTGAGTTTGCAGCGGAGCCAGCCGCAGTCGTGTTGGCGGCGGTGACATTCGCCCGGATAGTAATAAACGGGCTTATCGCGGGCATCGAACTCAATCCCACAAAGGCATAGTTCGCGGCGGGGATGGCAATGTTGGCACCTGTGCAGTTGAAATACTGGACTGCAATTTGGTTCTTGCCGGCCACGCGCATATTCCCGATGCCGAGACCTGCGGTGTAGGCGTTGGGCTGCCCGGTGACAAACTGACCCGGAGCAATCGAAGTTGCCGCGCCGAAGGTCACAGTCGGCGGCGCGCTCGCCAAATACCCGGAGCCGGGGTCTGTAACGACAATGCTGATGATCTGGCCTGAGGAATTCACAATCGCTTCCGCCGTTGCGCCGGTTCCATTGGCAGGAACAGGGAATGGAAGCGCTGTGCCTGTCAGGAGGGTCGGCTGGTTTGCCGTGACGCCGGAGTAATTCGCATTCGCCGGGGCTGTGATTATAACTGTCGGGACGGTGAAATATCCGGAGCCGGAATTCGTGACCTGAATTCCTGTTATCTGGCCGCTGCCGGAAACATTGGCGACTGCCGTTGCGCCGGAACCGACGAGGGTGTAAATCACTTCCACGGTTCCGTAGTTTGCGCCGTTTGTCGGGCAGTTGGCGTTTGCATTGCAAGCGACAACCTGAATCGCATTCTGGAAGCCTCTTATCGTTGCCACCGTCCATTGAACCTCATTGGCAACGATATTCCCGTTAGCGCCGCTGGGATTGGCGAACTGAAGGTCAACGGTATTGGCCGCTGAAGGTCTCCATCCGCAAAGGCCGACATTGTTTGTGGCGTTAGCTGCGGTAGTGGCTTTGGAAATTCCGACAATGAATTCCTGTGTGGCATTCACACCTACCGCGCCGGCTACGTTAAAGTTTTCAATCGTCAAATTGGCCTGATTAGCGGTAGTGCTGACTGCGATATTCGCTAAAGGGCAGTTATTTGACGAATAAGTTACAACCGAACCAAATCCGAAAGCTCCGGATTGAGCCTCAAAAGGATTTGTCGGTTGCGCCGAGGGGACAGCTCCATAGAAACCGATCTTTTCTGAAGCGGAACCTCCGATCAAGGAACCATCCGGATTACCGTCTGTTAATATTTTTAAAGGCATAGTTTTTCCTCCTTAACCCGTAATCCTGCAAGCCAGTTCCGGCCTCAGGGTTGCCCAGCCACCGAGAACATCAATACGGCAGGGGAATTGGTCGTTTGTAATATCAAACGCCCGGACGATTCTCATGGAGATACCGTCGTAAGTTTCTCTCGCCGCAAAGTCCACGCCCTGAGGCAATTCCAAATCGGCAGTTGCCAGAGTGAAAGCGTCCTGATGATAAGCAAGCGACATCGGGTATGATGTATTGGCAGTTCCCGAACCGAAAGTGACCGCCGCGCCATCTACGGGCAGAGCATTGACTGTGCCGTTTGCCTGTCCTGCCGCCGCCAAGGTGATAGACGGATAGATAGGCAGAGACAGCATATTGCCGTTGGCATCTGCCGTGGTGGTCGCTGTCACGACGAAATTGATATTGCCGTTGGAAGTCGCCACCGGGCAATTCCATAGCTGCTGGTTTTCAGGGTTTACGCCGTTGACGTTGGTGATGTTGAAAATCTCGCCTTGGTTAAGGGTCGTATTGGCCGTGAAGCCCCTCAGAGAAATTGTCGAGCCGGTCTGGTTATTGCCGCTGACCACGACGGTTCCAGCCCTTGAACCGCAGGTAATGTTGTTTACGTTCTGGTCTAAGGCAAACTCGAAACCGAGCGCCGTTCCCAAAACACCTTTTCTATACTGCTCCGCGATCAGGCCGGAGTCTTGGAACAAACCTGTCAAAGACCCTGCCAAGGATGCCATGCCGGAAGGATTCAAAACCACTCGGCGGTTTTCGTCCCTCGGGGCGGCATTCAAATCCAGCATCATTCCGGCATTAAGAGCCGGCTGAACCTGATAAGCCGAAAGAATGGTCGCGTTACTCGCGCCTGCGCCCGGGGCAGTTCCCGGAGTGCCGACCTGATTATAAACATTGACGAACTGCGAAAGACCTTCAAAGTCTATCTGGGAAGAAATCTTCGCCATGGCAGGACTCAATATTCTCTTGGAAAAATCATCCAATGAAAGCGTTAATTCTGCGGACGTAAAATTCACGTCAACGCCCCATTGCCTATTAAGGGTTAAAGGCACGCTGGTTTCAGCGGTGTTCTGCACCTGCATCGCCGGACCCGTTCTGACGTAATATTTATTCGGCTTGCGAATATTTATCACCGAACCTATTTTGGCTCCTGATATGGCGAATTCTGAACTATATTGCCGATTAACACCTTTAACAAAAACCAGATTATTGTGGAGAATCCGCAAGGCTTCCCGCGTAATCATGGTGGGTGTCAATAATGTGTTGGGCATTTACTATCTCCTTTTAGCGCCAAACTGCTCCTGATTCCGTCTTTTTACAAAGTCTTCCATGGGAATCTTGTCCATATCCACGACCTGCGGCCCTTTAGGTTCCACAGGTGTAACGGGCTCCGGAGCCGTGGACACTTTTTTTGTAGGTGGTTTATGTTTTTCGGAGAGCTTCAATTCCAGCTTTCCGATCTCTTTAGCGGCTCTAACAGGGGACATATTCCTGATTTTAATAGCTTCGTCGCGGTGTTCATCGAGATAAACCAATATTTCCGGCGCGGATTCGCTATCTTTAATCACGGCTGCCATCGCAGGGCTGATCGGGAGAGTGGTGTCATTGACGATGTCCAAAATGTCAGGGTATTGCGCGGTAGCTTCCTCGATGCGGGCGTTAAAAGTTTCATTGATCGCCGCGATCTGTGCCTCGGTTGATCTCTGCACATTGGTTTCTACCGAATCCTGACTCAACGCAAATCTGGTTTTCGCCACCAGAAAGTCGTCGTAATTCTGGAAATCCTCAATTTTCGGAGGCAGGGGTTTCTGGTCCTGCGGCTGATTCTGATTTTTCAGCGCAAGCTCTCTCCAATACCTCGCTTCCCTTTCAGCGTCCCTCTGTTTTGCCGTTAACTGATCTATACGAGACTGCGCGCTCCTGCGGGGCTTTGGTTCTTCGTTTGCCGCCACATTGGCAGTTTCGTTTGAGACCACATTTGCCGTTTCGTTGGCTACGGGTGTTGCATTGGCCGTTTCGTTGGCCGGCGTAGCCACTTGATTTGCTGTTACATTTGCTGTTCCATTCGCAGTTGCCGGGACTGCATTTGCGGCGAGCGTGTTATCATTTCCCACGATTGTTTCCTCCCTACTCTAAAGTTTGTTGAGGATTCTGAGGCATTGGCGGTTGCCCTCCTCCCTGCATCTGGCGTTGCTGCAAAAGCTGATCTGCGGGGTGCTGGGGTCCGGTTAATTCTGCCAGAACCTTCAAGATTTCTTTTCTTAATTCCGCTTCGGTTTCCTGAGACTCTTTATATAATTTTATCAGCTCGACCTTTGTTTTGATATTCTGGGTCTGCTGTTTTATTTTTTCGGTATTCGCCTTTTCGATCATGAGCTGGACCTGCGGAGGCGGAGGCAACGGTACAGGCGGAGGCTCGCCTTCCTTTTGCTCCCTTAACTGGACGGGCAGGGTCTTCTCAATTCTCTTGGAGAGCTTATCAGCATCCTTGATGTCGAGGTTTCCAATGATGATGTCTCCGCCGATCTTCATTATTTCTGGATAGGCTTGGACAATTCTTTGCATAGATTCGGAAGTTTCTTGTCTCTCCGTGGCGAAGTTCGGCCCATTGGTCACGACTAAATCATATTTCCCAACGCTCATGTCGTTGTAAATGGATTCCCTGCCGTGTTCCCGGATGATCTGCTTCATTTCCTTGATGTTGATTCCGGGGAACTTCTCTGGGTTTTCCTGAAGCATTTTTAAGGCGGCTCCCGCAGTCGTATTGATCGGGACAGTAGTCTCCGAATCGTCAACGTCCCGGAGCCGCACGTCTCTTTCGGAATCATAGATTTCAGGAATCATAAAGAGTATGATCTTCCCGCTATGAGCCCGCGCTTTTCTTAAATTGTCGGGGTAAACGTAGGTGGCCGTGTCGCCGGGTATCTGCTTATTGATCACCGCAGCGCCGGTTCTTTCGGGGGTGTCTTCTCCCACGTCGGCCTTATACATCCCTATCGTCTGCCTGATGTTTTCCTGAGCCTGAGCAATTTGCGTAAAGATGGCCACAGGCGGGTCGCCGGCGTGCTGCCTCTGGGGAGGCGGAGCGTTCCCGTCCTGATTATAGAGCAAATACGGATAGTTCTCCACATTCGCGTTCATGTAATCTTTTTCGTAGCCTTCAAACTGCTTGGCAGTCCCTACCCATGGGGCTTTCGGCGCGAGCGCGATGGTCTCCGCAGCCGAAGTTGTCCAGTAATTAAAGAGCCGCTGGGGGTCTTTTGCCTGCCTTATCAGGCCCTCATTGTACGGTTTCCCTTCGATGTTGGTTTCCTCGCCCTTTACCAACACGATAGGGATAAACCTGCCGGGGAAGTCGTTGGGTCCATCAAGGATAGAATTGGCGGTGATCTTGTATTGCTTCACTCTCCATTCCTCGGTTTCCCTTTCTTTCTTCGCCTTCGGGCGCGGTTCCAGTTCCTTTGGCGGTTCGGGCATGGGGGAAGGGGGCTGGCCGCCCGGAGGCATACCCTGTACGGGTGAGGGATTTCCGGGCGGCTGCCCCTGAGGCGGGACACCGCCTTGTTGCTGCTGCGCGGCTTGCGCCATTTGAGCCTGCTGTGCCTGAGCTTTTTGCTGCATATCTAACAGGGTGATTTTATAGACTTTTTCTTTTTCGTCCCATTCATCCTGAAGCTTTTTCAGTTCTTCTTGCGTGAGGACTTCGCCGTTTTCGAGCTGCACCATCTTCTTTTTTTCTTTCTTCCTGACGAAATATTCAGCGATGGTCACGGTGTCTTTGTCGTACCAATTCTCGGCGGAGAGGCCGACATCCACCTTCATATTTTCCCCGGGCATTTCCTGATCGGGATATTCCTCCTCGAATTCCTCCCGGGGGATTTTCCGGAGAACAAATCCATATTCCGCGTCGGCTCCGAACTGATCTTTGGCTGCCGGGTCCAGATAGACGAGAAAAGGATTTTTGACGTACTCCATGTAAATTTCCTGAACGAAGGGGTCTTCCTCCGTGTATCGGGTCAGGATTCGCCACGCGCCATAGCCGCAGGTAGTGGCCATCTTCCCGGCCTGATCGTAGATGGATTCGGCATCGGAAAGGTATTCGATGTTGTGAATGATTCCTTTCCGGATTCTGGCTAAATGCGGGTCGGCCTTGGAATCAACGGGCTTCACATCCACGCGTCCCCTTGACTGCCGCATTTCTCCTGTGACCTGCTTAATATATTTGGGCAGGAGGTTGACCTGAATGGTCGGGCGGCCTCTCTGGGCGCGCCGCTGTTTGTCGGCGGGGTCCCATTGGTCTATGCCGATGGAAAACTTCAAATCCTCTATGGCGGCCTGCCTGTTATGCGTGTCCGCATCCACACATCGCTTCAATCTTTTCTTGGCAAGTTCGAGAAAGTCCGACGTGTTCTTATCGGGCTTCACTTCGGATTTCGGCTTTTCGTCTTTATTTTTTGGCATAAATCCCCTTTATTATCCAAACATGATGTAAACGATGGCGCTTGGCGGAATCCAATATTTTATCGCGCCGAATTCTTTTGTCGGGATTTTAAAATTTTCATCCAGATAAAATCCGTCCTTAAAATCCTCAATGCCGACTGAATTTTCCAGCGTGACATTCAGGACTCCATTTCCATATCTGAAATAACACGTTACTCTTTCAAATCCATTGTCAGGCATTATCCCCACCCCGCGCTTTGATTCATCAAGTTCATTTGATCGGTTACGGACCGATGGACGACTTTCGGAACGTAGCCCACCGCAAAGGTTCTGAAGGCATCCGCGCCATGGGAACACCAATTATGCAGAGGATGGTTGCCCATTTTCTTCTTTTCCTCGTCATATTCGGTCTGGTAGCCTTCAAGGGCCATGATGCCCCTCTCGCATCGTTTCCTGTCGAAATAGCATTGCGAAAGAATATTCCTGCCAAGGGCGATGCCGGTCATAACGGCCTGCGTGTCTCTCGGCCTGTCCACGGTAAGAACCGGGTAAATCCCGCATTCTTCCGCGATGTCCTTTTTGGATTGCGCTTCTTTGCCCATCTGGCGCTGGGCGGCGTCGTGCGGCATATAATGATCGCCATAAACGTAGTGTTTCCGATGTTCGCTTTTCGGCTCCTGACCCTTCAGCACCTTAGCATAATGCTCGAACCCCTCTCCGCTATTTTCGTAATAATCGATAAATCGAAACTCCCTTCCGATAACCTGAAGAAACCATATGGTAGTGGAATCATCAATCCCCAAGTCCCAAAAAGTATATACTTCGTGTCCTGTTGCATGAGGAACAGGGCATATTCTACCAGCCTGTCTTGCCTCTCTGAGTTGTTTGACATAGTAAGCTCCCTGCACAAATCCTTCGAAGGAACAGAAATATTCCTGCTCGATCAGTTCATCGCCCATTCCCTCCGCCCGCTGCTTCTCGATCTCCTCAATGGAGATAACCGGAGACCCGTCTATCCGGGCGGTGTCTCTGATCGTCAGGCATTCATTGTACCAATCCGGGGAATTCTTGGCCATTTCGTACAATTCCCACGCATGGTTCCGACCCCGGGGAGTATATACAAACATTGCCCAGCCTTTATTTTCCGCGAGGATAGGTTGAATATATTTCCACGCCATCGGGTCCTGAAGGGAATATTCAGAGAAGACGCATCCCCGGGGGTTCGTTCCCACGATGGAGTCATAATTATCCGTACCGATTAACTGGATGATGGAGCCGTTGGTGAGGGTGAGCTTCATTTCGGCCTCATGCTTCTTAGCCAGAATCTCCTTGGGGATGTGGTCTAAGAACTTCATGCCGGTCCGGGGGTCTATCCCATCCCAGAGAATCTTTTTCCCCTGAGAATACGTCGGGAAGAAATAGTAATAGATTCCGATATGTTGAACGGCATCCGTCGCCATGATATTAAAAGCGGTCTTATCCTTCCCGGCGCGCCGATGCCACACAAGGCAGAAACGCAGGAACCCGCTTTGGAAAGCCTCCCAGACGGGTATCTGGTACAATCTCGGTTCGTATAGATATGGCACGCGCAGTTCTTTCATTTAACTTCCTTAAGTTCCTTGGTTTGCGTCATAACCTCTATTTCATGGGCAAATTCCGCATCAAAATCCTTTCTGCTCCGATAGTTGTTTCCCGTCTGCTGATCAATGATCAGGAACCTGCCCTTTACAAAATCGGTGGCCAAGTTTAAATCCTTCGCTATCTTCCGGGCAGCCTCACCAACATAAGCCGCTGTCTCCTGATATTCAGGTGCAAGTTCCTTTCCCTTTTCCGCGTTCCGCTGTTTTATCCAGAAATCGGTCATTTCCTTCTTCAGCTCCTCGACCTTCCGGACGATTTCAGGGAGGTCATATGAACTAATATATTGTTTTAGATTGCTGATTTCCACCGTCTGATTTAATACTCTACGCCTAAGATTCCTCCATGACCTCTCGCTGATCTCAAACTTCTTCTTCATAAAAATTTCCTCCTCCCAGAGTTTTATCCGCCCCGTGGACGGTTGTCATTTACTTCAATAATAATGCTACGTTAAAAAAGTGCAATTGTTGGGGAATCCCGGCCAAGTCCCTATCATTCCAGAGCCCATCTGCGGAATATAAACCGGAGCCGCCTCAATAGGTCTGGACTCTAAGGATTCTTTCGCTTCGTGCAACTTGATGATTTGCCTCAGTAATTCGTTCTCCCGTTCAAGCTGTGTGATGCGTTCCTTGGATTTCATGGCTCTTTACTCCTATATTTTTTGTTTGGGGGTAGGTTCACGAACCGCGTACGCCGGCTCGCAAATGGTCAGGCCACCGGCCTCGGAACTCCCTTTAGAATACCCCTTAATTCCCCGGGAACTGCCCCCCTCGCTTTTGTTCTGTGCTTTCCCTTTGTGATTCAATGGCTTAAGATTAACTTTCATTGTGGCGCATCCTCGCTTGAATTATCGCCTATGGGCTGGCTATGGAATTGCACTACTTCTATCTTTATGGCCTCATTGCCTGTTGACAAATCAGCGTTTATCCGCCTCATATCATGGATTTGTTTCAATGAATACGCTACGTTATTGAGGCTGGCATCTTTTAGTTTGTCCGATTCAATAAGAGTTGAGAGTAGAATTCGCTCCGCGCTGTTCAATAAGTCAACCCTATTATCAGCATAAGCTTGATCAAGTTCTGGATTATTTAATAATTTAATAAGAGATTTGATTCTTTGATGTATTGCTTGGGGGCTCACACTATAAATCTTGCCAATTTCCTTAAAAGTAAGTTTGTTTTTGAAGCGAAGTTTGAATATTTCGGATAAAAAATTTTTATCAATTAACTTATCAAGCTGGCCGGGATGATCATTACTTTTTAATTTCTTGGCGGTGTCTGGTAGATGCGGCATTCTATAATTCCCCTCTGTTTTGGTTAAAAATGACGCTGTTTGATTTCCTTTTGAACCTGAAAAATGAAATTGTCAAGCTTTTTTTGCATTCCCGGGTGAAACGATGCCTCTAAAATGCCCTGTAATCCATTTTTACCCGGGGGCCTTATAGATCGGCTGGACCTTTTTTCCTTATATCAGGAAAATACCCGGCGCTGTGAAATTTATTTTCATATTTGTTAAAATAATCCTTGACAATAGTAACTAGTAAGCGTAAGTTAATATCAAATAAAGAAACGAAAGGAGAAACAAAATGACATTACAAGAGCAACACGAAGCGATTGAGCGGCGAACAACTAACGGTGAAGGTTTTATCCAGTTTGACAAAATGAAAATCAAAGTTAAAGTTGTTGACGCTCGCAAATCTTACGGCAGGGATGATGTAAAGGTTACGCCGGTTGAAGGATCGGGCGAACAGTGGATTGACTTAACAAGACTGCACAAGGATTAATAAAGGAGAAATAAAATGGAATCCATTGAAATTAAAAAAGGAGCCGATATGGAAATCACAAAAAAATTTTTGATAGATAATCACGCTTGCGAAGAAGGTTATCAATGGTGGCTGGATCATGGAAATCCATCGGATT
>Ga0187890_10000992_pt1 | contig 20687 bp, 18 predicted proteins | sample June2016WEW_21_1_FD_133005 | JGI IMG/M metagenome (GOLD analysis project Ga0187890, IMG submission 133005) | Peatland microbial communities from SPRUCE experiment site at the Marcell Experimental Forest, Minnesota, USA - June2016WEW_21_10 | ecosystem: Environmental > Terrestrial > Soil >... | reverse complement strand
CTGAACGTGTTCCTGTTCTTCCTGCGGATCTTCTCCCGGGGAGACTGAGCCGTTGACGAGCCAATACGCTGTCGTATCTCCTAACTTCGCATCACAGCCTGGGTGGTCCGCAGTGGTACCAGCTATCGTCTGGGGTCATCTCGTCCTTCTCCGACGATGAGATCGCCATGACCGATTCCTCCGGCGCCACCTAGGCCCTGCCGGGGACGCTCAGCGGCAGCGGCAACGGCTTCGCGGTCACCTGGGAGCGCAGCTCATAGCCCGGATTACCGTCCGCTGGCCCCGCAGTCCGGAGCGCCGGGCTGCGGGACAAGTGGGGGGTTGCTGCAGGGCAAGTGGGGGTTAATGTCGCCCAAATACCTTGGTAAGGGTTCCGAGTGGGTTAGAGTGCTGTGCTTGTCGGGCTTTCCGGCTGAATTTCGCTGGTCACCGTGAACCCGTGGCCACCGCAGCGGAAGGCACCCTGCGATCTGGGAGCCCCTTGTGGGTCCGTATCGCGTATTCCGTCGTCTTCTGATCACTCTGCTGGCGACGGCATCCCTAGCGGCGATCCCCCTCGCCACCACTTCCCAAGCCGCCTCCGCCGGGTCCACGACCCCGCGTCTGGCGGCTTACCTCTGGGCCTACCACCACACGGCAGGCCACCCGTACTGCTGGGGCGGCACCGGGCCGGGCTGCTACGACTGCTCCGGGGTGGTGATGGCCGCGTACGCCCAGGAAGGCATCCATTTCGGCCGGTCCACCACTGACATGCTCGACTCCGGGCGGCTGATCCGGGAGACCGAGGGCCAGGCACGCCGGGGTGACCTGGCCTTCTACGGCACCGGACATGTGGAGTTCTTCGTCCGGCCGGGCCACACGTTCGGCGCCCTGGAAACTGGCACTCTGCTCGGCTGGCATCAGTGGAACGCGTGGTGGCATCCCACGATGTTCTTCCGGGTGAGGGGGGCCGGCTGACTCTGCGGCGGCCGATCCGCCCCGGTAAAGCCTGCTAAACCACCACCAACCTTTCTCAAACGGTCCGGTGCTGCGGTTAGCACGTCCCGGCCACGGGAACGCTGCTGCTGTAGAGAACCACCGGCGCGAGAGGCGTGGCGGCGATGGCACGGCGGGGGCGGACGGCGCCGCGGTGACGGCTCGCGGACCTGAGCCTGGAAGACCGGATCGCCCCGGGGCCGGGACGCACGGCGCGAGGCGCCCCGGTCGGGCTACGCCGGCGCGGACAGCTTGAGGAGTGTGCCGCCGGCCCGCGCTACCGCTTGCGGGCGACGACGCCGGCCCGCGCTACCGCTTGCGGGCGACTCCCGCGAACGCGTTGACGACGACGTGGGGGTTGGCCTCGCCCCGCCATTCCGGCATCGCTACGAGCCCTGGCTCGACCAGGTCGAGGCCCTCGAAGTACGCGGCGATCTGGGCCCGCGGCCGGGGAGTGAGCCGGGTGGGGCCCATCCGCGGATTGATCTTCGAGGCGACGCGACTGGCCCCGTCGCCGATGTCGGTCGTGGTGTCTGAGATCACCAGGTAGCTGCCGGACGGCATCGCGTCCATCAGCTCGGAGACGATCTTCTGCGGTTCATCGGAGTCGGGAATGTACTGCAGCACCATCAGGGCCATGACCGCCACCGGCTGGGTGAAGTCCAGCATCTGGGCCGCCGACTCGATGATTGTGGCGGTATCGCGCGCGTCGGCATCGACGTAGGCCGTGGCGCCCTGCGGCGTGCTGGTCAGCAGCGCGCGGGCGTGGGCCAGCACGATCGGATCGTTGTCCACGTAAACGACGCGGGACTCCGGTGCGATCTCCTGCGCGACTTCGTGGGTGTTGTCGGCGGTCGGCAGGCCGGTACCCACGTCGAGGAACTGACGGATGCCCTGCCCGGCCACGAACTCGACCGCGCGGCGCAGGAAGGCCCGGTTGGCCCGGACCCCGGGAAGGATGTCCGGGGTGACCGCGATGGCCTGCTCGCCGGCCTCGCGGTCTGCGGCGTAGTTGTCCTTCCCGCCCAGCCAGTAGTTGTAGATCCTGGCCGGATGAGCGACCGATGTGTCAAACGACAGCGAGTCGCCCGCCGTGCTGTCCGCCGCCGGATCGTCGTGGTCCTGGCTGCTCATTGGCTCGTGCCTTTCCCGTCTGCCGTTCCGGATGCTGTCATCCAGGCGCGGCCAGGCCTGCCTTGCTCAGCGGCGGGAACGCGATCCCGGCTGAATGACGTTTTCCTGGGCTCAACCTATCCGGTTCCATGGGAAACGTACCGCACGGGGCCGACCCGGAAATGCATCAGCACCTTTTAGAGTGGACAGGTGGATGCCGCGCAACGCCAGCTTTACGACCAGATCGACGACGCGACGCAGCGCCTGCTCGGCACGGCCCGGGTCATCGCCGAGCCGGACCTGCGGCAGCCGTCACTGCTGCCCGGCTGGACGCGGGCCCATATCCTGGCCCATCTAGCCAGGAGCGCCGACGCGATGCGCGCCCTGCTGGTCGGGCTCCGCTCCGGCCAGGACCGCCCGGCCTACGTCAGCGCCGAGGCCCTGGAGGCCGATATCGAGCGCACCGCGGCCCAGGAGGCGAAGGGCCTCGTGACCGACGTGGCCGACTCGGCCATGGCACTGCGCACCATCGCCCGGCAGCTGGCCGATCAGGCCTGGCCGCGCTTCGTGCGGGTCCCCGGCTCGGCGCCGTTCCCGGCTGCGCAGCTGCTGGTCCGGCGGCTGGTCGAGGTCGAGCTGCATCATTGCGACCTGGCCGCGGGGTACAGCCCGGCCGACTGGCCGGACGCTTTCGCGTCCATGGAACTCGCGGAGCCCATGCGCTCGCAACGCAAGGACCGGCTCAGCCGGCCGCAAGAGCTGCTGGACAGCGTGCCCCCGCCCCGCCCCGCACGAGTGCCGGGACAGCCAAGAAAGGGCCTGGGTCCTCTGTTCTCCTGAACGAGGATGCGGTAGGCCTCTCTCAACAGCGGTCAACGACGATCCTGAATGGTCGCCGGGAAAAGGGGGTTCCCATGTCCAGGCTTATCAGGTTGCTTGCCCTAGCTACGGCTACGGTGACACTCGCTCTGCCGGCCGGCTTAGCGGCCAGCGCGGCCAGCGCGGCCAGCGGCGCGACTGTCCCCACCGCGGAGGAAGCGGGCTACCAGTTCACGGGGGCGCAGTTCCGCTACGCCCAGGCCACCGTCTACCTGCGCAACGCCAGCCAGTACAGCGCCTCCATCGGCGCGCTCGGACAGTCGGTCCAGTTCTGGGGCGGCGGCAACGTCTACGTCCTTGGCGTGTCCGACACCACGACGACCAGCCCGTACAGCCCGGCCGTGGCCGAGTTCAACAACTCCACCCACGCCCTCATCTGTGCCACGGCGGGGACCACCCCCTGCTCGGGTACGCCGGCCTCGTGGACCAGCGGTACGGTCAGCTACCCGTCCGGGCACTCCGTGCAAGAGGAGATCTTCTACAACACCAGCAATGGTGATCTCACCTTCACCGTGAACGACCTCACCGCGAAAACCACCTCCGGGTTCACGCTGAACATCGGGACCGGTGTCTCCTTCAAGGAAGTCCGGATCGGCAGCGAATTCGGCGACACCCCGTGGAGCGCGCCGGCCTTCACCGCGCCTGCGGCACAGGCCAAGGTGGCCGCTTTCAGCGGCGGGCAGCTGACCAATTACAAAGGCACGAAGCTCGGGTTCTCCGGGTACTTCACCACCGCGCCGCTCATCATGACCGGCCCAGGGAGCGTGACCGAGGCGAACGCCGGGGCGCTGAACTCCACCGCCAACGGCTTCAACACCTACCTGGTGCCGTAGTAACAGCCCCGTACGGTCCTGGCTGGGCTGGTTGTGGCGGGTGCCTGCCGCGGCTGACGGCAGGCGGTCACCTTTTCCCTGGCCGTCCAGGGGACCCGCGCCGGGCTCGTCGGGTGCTCCGCGGTCGGCAGGAGGCAGCGGATCCGGCGATCCGGCCGGCCAGACCTGATCCAGCCGTTCGTCGAGCACCGACTCCGGGGTCCGCTCGCACCCGTCAGCGATCCGGATCCGCCCGGACAGGGCGGCGTGCGCGGCGTCGCGGGCGCTCGCCCGCGTCATCCGCGGCTCGGCGCGCAGCTGGATCAGCCCGGTCAGCAGGAGAACCAGGTCGATCGCGCCCCGCACCGAGGAGCCCATGCGCACGTCAGGATGCTCCCGGGTGGCCCGGGTGAGCGCCACCGCGAAATCCACTACCGGCCCGCGGTGGCCGGTGATCCCGGTGGTGATCTGCCGCTCCGCCGCCTCGTCCTGGTAGCCGAGGACGACCCGGCAGATCCGGTCCGCGATGGCGTGGCTGACCCGCGCGGCCCCGATCGCGTCGAACGGGTTCATGGCCGCGACCAGCCGGAAACCCTCCGCCGCCTGCACCGTCCCGAGCCGGGGTACCGCGATCTCGGCCTCAGTGAGGACGGTGATCAGGGCGTTGAGCGTCTCCTCCGGGACCCGGTTGAACTCCTCCAGGTAGAGAAGGGCACCCGAGCGCATGGCCGCCAGCAGCGGGCCGTCGGTGAAGCTGGCGGGGACGTAGCCCTCGGCCAGCACCTGGGCCGGGTCGTACTGCCCGATCAGCCGGGCCGGGGTGAGCTCGGCGTTGCCCTCGGATTGGATGGCGACCTTAGATTGCCACCCTAGATCCGGTACTCGTCAGGGCTAGCCCCGGGCTAGCCCCTGGAGACGGAGGTGGCGGGACCCTGGAGAGGATCAGATCCGCAATGCCTCAAGGTCGAGGTTGATCCGCTGCCAGTCCCGCAGCTGCCTTGAGAAGGGATGCTGGGGACCCAGGATCAGGCTGAACCTGTTCAGGATCTCGGTCCGGAGCCGCCCCGCGTCCTCGGTCTGTCCAGCCTGATGCAGGGACACCGCTAGGTTCGCGCCGCAGACCAGGGTGTCTGGATGCTCATCACCGAGCGCTTCCCGCATCAGTAGGATCGCCTGACTTTCCAATGCCTTCGCCGACTCGGAATCTCCTGAGTCACCGCGGCAATTGGCCAGGTTGACTACACAGGACAGGGTCAGCGGGTGGCGGTTGCCGAGCTTGCGGCACATCCGGTCCCTTGTGTCGGACATGAGGGCGAGCGCCTCTGGAAGGCGGCCGGAAATTCGCAGGTAGCACCCCAGGTTGTTCGCGGCAACGAGAGTGTTCGGGTGATCTTCGCCCAGACTGAGCTGGTACGCGGCCTTCACTCCGATCACCAGGTCCAGCGCTCGCGGGATGTCACCCGCCGACGCATAGTCCCAGGCCAGATTGAGTGCACACAGTTGGGCCTCCGGCACGTCACTGCCGTATCGCCGCTGATACCGCTCGTAGGTGTCCTGGGACAGGGCCATCGCCTCGGACTGCTCGCCCGCCTTGCGCAGGGAGACGGCCAGGCTGGCTGCCGTATGCAGGGTGTCGAACACGTCATCCCCGAGTACGCCGCGATATATCTCCCACGTCTCGCGAAGCAGGTTCACTGACTCCTGGAACGCTCCCGCCGCTCGTAGATCCAAGGCCACGGAGGCTGCGGAGAGGAGGGTGTGCGGATGCTCACGACCCAGCATCTGCCGCTGCCGGGAGAGAGTCTCCTGATCCAGGAGGCACGCGGCGAAGGAGTCTCCCACCAACCGCAACGAGCAACCCAGGTTGTGGGCGGCGACCAGAGTGCGCTGGTGGTCCTGGCCGAACCGATCCATGAACGTTTCGTAAGTCTCTCGGTCAGCGGCCAGCGCCTCTTGGAAGTCGCCCAGCGCGCGCAAATCGGCGGCCAGCCCGTTGGCGGTCATGAGCGTGTGCGGATGGGCCGGCCCCAGCGCCGCGCGCTGGCCTTCCAGAACAAGCGTGTCGAGTTCGCGGGACTCTCTGAGACGCCCCTGGGAGCGCAGGACGTTCGCGATGTGAAACTGCAGGCGCAGCGTCTGCGGGTGATCCGGCCCGAGCTGGCGGCGCCAGAGGTCTTCCAGCCGGCGGGCCAGGCTCAGGCAGGATTCGAACTCGCCGTGCCTCCACTGGTAGCGCACCCAGTCGATGAGCAACTGGCGGGTCTGCGGCTCGTCGCACTCCTCCGCCGCGGACGGGCCCAGGTGTGGCCAGATGACGTCGTAGGTCCCCCAGGTGGCCGGGTCATCCGTCTCGGCCTCGGGAGGCCGGGCCCGGGCCAGGATCCTGTGCACCTCATGCCGTGCCCCGATCTGCTCCTCCTCGCTCATCTGCGACCGGATCACCGCCTGGACCAGCCGGTGGATCTGTACCGAGTTCGTGCTCTGATCCACCTTCACCAGCGCGAACCGGCTGACCTCCCGGATCACCCGGCCGATCATCAGTTTCTGGCTGAGGGTCTCGTCGTAGGGCAGCAGGCATTCGAGCATGGCTTCGCTGTAGAGCAGCGTCGCGGAGATCGGGTCTGGCGAGCAGAAGGCCAGGATCTGCAGCAGCCGCACCGACGCCGGGGATTGCTGTTTGAGCCGGTCGATAGACAGGTTCCAGGCCGCGACCACGGGCTTCGCGTAGTCGAGCGGCTTATTCAGGCCTAGCGCGCTGGTGGTCTGGGTCTCCAGCCATTCGGCGTACAGGGCGGCGGGCATGCCGGTTTCCGCCAGCCAGGCGGCCGCCTGCTCGATGGCCAGCGGGAGATCAGCCACGGCAGCGGACACCCTGGCCGCGTCGCGCGAGTCCAGCCCGGGAACGTGGTGCCTGAGATGTGCGAGGCTCTCCTGCCGGCTGAAGACGTCGAGTTCTACCGGCTCCGCATGGCGAGTCCAGGCCTGATTGCGCGACGTGATGAGGATGTGCCCGGACCCGGTGGGGAGGAAGGGGGCCAGATCCCCGGGGTCCTCGGCGTTGTCGAAGATGAGCAGCCACCGGCCGGCCACGTCGCGGCGCAGTTGCTCCAGGGCCGATGCGGCCGTATCGGCCGCGTTGTCGCTGATCTGGAGGCCCAGCCGCCCGGCCAGGTCCGCGAGGGCCAGGGTGGTCTCCAGAGGCTGTTCCGCATTGACCCACCAGATCAGGCGATAGTCGGCTTGGAAGCGATGGGCGTACTCCAGTGCCACCTGCGTCTTTCCCACACCACCCAGCCCATAGACGGCCCGGGCCAGTACGACCGCGGTGCCGTCTCCGGTCAGCTCGTCGTGCAGCCTGTCCAGGATGATGCCGCGCCCCGTGAAGTCGGCATTCCTGTTCGGCACGTTCCAGATCTGCGGAACCATCGCGCTGACCTGAGGCACGCTGGGATGTGCGCGGAGGGACGTGGGAGCTTGCCGTTCGGGGTCCTGCACCGTGAGCTCGCTCAGGGCGTGGAACACCTCCAGCTCCAGCCCAGCCCCAGAGGTGAAGGAGCGGACGACCAGGCCGGCGTCCCGCAACCGCTGCCGGAACCGCTCCACCGGACCGCGGTCGGTGTCATTCAGCCCCGGCGGGCAGGCCGCGTCCTCCAGCAGGAAGATCAGCCGAGGCACGCCCACGACGCTGGCGGCCTGGAATTCCAGCTCGGTGTAGGAGACCTCCTCGCCCGGCACCACCGAGCCATACCGGAATCCGATCACGGCCACGTAGATCTCGCATCCGCGGACCCGCTGCTGACAGTAATCGGCCGGGCTACCGTCCCGCGCGGCGAAATGCCGCATGTCGACCGGGGCCATCCCGGCCCGGCCCACCGCGTCTAAAGCGGCCTGGACATAGGGCCGGTCCTCAGGAAACCGGGCCATGTCGGAGGTGTGGCTGATGAAAACCTGACCTGTCCGCATCACACCCCCGCGGCCCTACCCGGGATGTGCCCATCCCCCATCCACGCTACATCGACCGCGGTTCCGGGACGCCGGACGCGACAGGCCCTGTCCGCGGGTGCGGACGGGGCCTGCGTGAGCCCTTAAATAACGGTGTGAACTATGGGGTATCAGTTGTCGTGCAGGAGCTGCTCGAACGGGGTCACGGACGCGTACGGGTCCGCCTCGGCGGCCGGTTTACGGTGCTCGACCAGGGCGGCGAGCTCGGCGCCGGCCCGGTCGATCCGGGCGGTGAGGGCGTCCCCGGAGCCGCCCGCCGACCCCCAGTCCTCGGTCGCCGCGAAGACCGCGGTGGGGACCGTGACGGCGCGCAGGTAGGTAAACAGCGGGCGAATCGCGTGCTCCAGCGCGAGAGAGTGCCGCGCCGTGCCGCCGGTCGCCGCGATGAGGACCGCCTTGCCCGCCAGCGAGCCCGGGTCGAGCACGTCGAAGAACGACTTGAACAGGCCGTTGTAGGAGCCGCTGTACAGGGGGGTGACGGCGATCAGGGCGTCCGAGCGGAACACCTGGTCGATCGCCTCGCGAAGCGCCGGCGCCGGGAACCCGGTCAGCAGGGCGTTGACGATGTCATGGGCCAGGTCACGCAGCTCGATCGTGTTGACCTCGCTCCCGGCCGGCAGGTGCCCGGCGGTCGCCGCGGCCAGCTTGCCGGCCAGCAGCCGGGTGGAGGACGGCTGGCCGAGGCCAGCCGAGACGACGGCGATGGTCCGCGCGGTCATCGGCGGCTCGCCTCCAGCACCGCGCCACCCTCAGCCGCGGGCCCGTCCGTCGCCCGCTCGTCTGTCGCGGGCTCGTCTGTCGCGGCGGCCCGGGCCGCGGACGCCACCAGGGCCTTGTGCGTGGGGCCGTCGGGCACGCTGGCCGGGCGCAGCGCGTCGAGTTCCCGGCGCAGCACCGGCACCACCTCGCCGAGCAGGTCCAGCTGCTCGAGCACGGTCTTCAGCGGCAGGCCGGCGTGGTCCATCAGGAACAGCTGACGCTGGTAGTCGCCGAAGTGCTCGCGGAACGTGAGGGTCTTGTCGATGACTTCCTGCGGGCTGCCGACGCTGAGCGGCGTCTGCCCGGTGAAGTCCTCCAGCGACGGCCCGTGTCCGTAGACAGGCGCGTTGTCGAAGTACGGCCGGAATTCCCGCACCGCGTCCTGGGAGTTCTTCCGCATGTAAACCTGCCCGCCGAGGCCGACGATGGCCTGGTCCGGGGAGCCGTGCCCGTAGTGGGCGAAGCGCTGCCGGTAGAAGGTGACCAGCCGGACGAAGTGCTCGGTGGGCCAGAAGATGTGGTTGGCGAAGAATCCGTCGCCGTAGTAGGCCGCCTGCTCGGCGATCTCCGGGCTGCGGATCGAGCCGTGCCACACGAACGGCGGCACGCCGTCCAGCGGCCGGGGGGTAGAGGTGAACCCCTGCAGGGGCGTGCGGAACCGGCCTTCCCAGTCCACGACGTCCTCGCGCCACAGCCGGTGCAGCAGGTGGTAGTTCTCGATGGCCAGCTCGATGCCCTGGCGGATGTCCTTGCCGAACCACGGGTACACCGGCCCGGTATTGCCGCGGCCGAGCATCAGGTCCACCCGCCCGTCGGCCAGGTGCTGAAGCATCGCGAAATCCTCGGCGATCTTCACCGGGTCGTTGGTGGTGATCAGCGTGGTCGCGGTGGACAGGATCAGCTTCTCGGTCTGGGCGGCGATGAAGCCGAGCATGGTGGTGGGCGAGGAGGGCACGAACGGGGGGTTGTGGTGCTCGCCGGTGGCGAACACGTCGAGGCCGATCTCCTCGGCCTTGCGGGCGAGGGTGACCATCGCCTTGATCCGCTCGTGCTCCGTGGGGGTGCGGCCGGTCGTGGGATCGCTCGTGACATCGCCCACGGTGAAGATCCCGAACTGCATCGCTGCTCCAACCTGCTCTGGCCGGCTCACCCGGCCCCTGCCGTGGCTCACCTGCCGTGCTCATCTGATTGAACGTGCAACTATATGCGCGCGGCGGATATTCCATCCCGCGGCCGACCGTGCAGCCAGCGTGGCGCCGCAGTTGGCGGTGAGGTGCAGTAGCACCGGCGCGGCCAGGCTCCCGGACCGCTCGCGCAGCGCGGACAGCAGCAGCCCGGCGGCAGCCGTCCCGGCCACCGCCGCGGTGACCGGCCCCAGCCCTGCCCGGCGGCCGGTCGCGACCTGGTTGATCCGGAGGGCATGGACGGTGGGCCGGATGTGCCAGACACCGAACACGGCGCTGGTCAGGACCATCGCGGCCGGCCTGGGCAGCACCCGGTACAGGGCGGCCTGCAGCACACCGCGGAAGGCGGTTTCCTCCCACAGCACCGTGCCGACCGGGATGCGGACTGCGGCCTGGTAAGCCGCCTCCGGCCAGCTGAGGCCCGTGACCCGCTGGTCGCCAAGGACAGGCCGGGTCGCGGGTACCGCGGCCAGCGCCAGCCACCCCGCGGCCAGGGCCGCGGCTGGCGGCCCGGCGGAGCGCAGTCCCGCGGCCAGCCGGTCGGGCCGCAACCCCAGGTCGGCGGCGGTCAGGCCGCTGGCCGCGGCCGCCGCCAGCGCGACGCCGGTGGCGCCCAGGTTGACAACCGGATACCACTCCTCATGCCAGCGCTGCCGGCCCGCCAGGTTGTTGTACGCGGCGAGCATGGCGGCCAGGATGACCGCGAAGGCGGCGTCCTGTCCCGGCCGCGATCGATGACTGGTCATCCGCCGGGGTGGACCAGGCCGGTCTCGTAGGCCAGGACCACGGCCTGGGTTCGGTCCCTCAGGCCCAGCTTCATCAGGATGCGGCTGACGTGTGTTTTCACCGTCTGCTCCGCCACCACCAGGTGGCGGGCGATCTCCGCGTTGGACAGGCCCCGGGCGACCAGGGCCAGTACCTCAGATTCCCGTTCGGTGAGGTCGCGCAGCTTCTTGCGGTCGGGTCCGCGGGGCGCGCCCATGCGCGCGAATTCGGCGATGAGACGCCGGGTCACTCCGGGCGAGAGCAGCGCATCGCCGGCGGCGACGACCCGCACCGCCTCGGCGAGTTCGCGGGCCGAGGCGTCCTTGAGCAGGAAGCCGCTCGCCCCCCAGCGCAGCGCCTGGTACACGTAGTCGTCCAGGTCGAAGGTGGTCAGCACCAGCACCCTCGTCGCGCCCCCGTGGGCCGTGATCTGCCGGGTGGCCTGCAGGCCGTCCAGCACCGGCATCCGGACATCCATCAAGATCACATCCGGCTGCAGCTGGGCAGCGCGCGCGACCGCCTCTTGCCCGTTGACGGCCTCGCCGACGACCTCGATATCGGGCTCACTGTTCAGCAGGGTGGTGAACCCGGACCGGACCATGCCCTGGTCGTCGGCGATCACGACACGCACGGTCATGGCCGGCTCTCCCGGGGGTCTGCGGAGTTGGGCAAGACGGCCGTAACCAGGAATCCGCCGTCCTCGGTCGGGGCCGCCTCCAGGTGGCCGCCGAGCATGGCGGTGCGTTCGCGCATCCCGATGAGACCGTGACCGCCCCCGCCGGCGGCGTCCTGGTCCCCGGAGCCCAGGCCATTCCCGGCCGCCGGTGCGGCCAGCGGCGCCCGTCCCCCGGCGGGCGCCGCGCCGGAGGGGCACGCGTGGTTGCGCACCTTGATGACCAGGGAGCTGGGCGCGTAGACGAGTTCCACCCGCACAGCGGAGCCGGGCGCGTGCCGCATCGCGTTGCTCAGCGCTTCCTGCAGGATCCGGTAGGCAGAAAGATCCACGCCCGGCGGCAGCGCCCGGAGCGGCCCGCTGACGCAGGAACTCACGCTCACGCCCCCGCTGCGGGCCGATTCCAGCAGCCCGGCCAGCTCGCCCAGGCCTGGCTGGGGTGCCGTATCCGCGCTGTCGCTGCGCAACACGCCGAGGAGCCGGCGCAGTTCGCCGAGCCCGCTCAGCGCGCTGGCCCGGATGTCGGCGAAGCTCTCCAGCAACTCTGGCGGGGGATCGGTGACCTTGCGCGGCCCGGCCTCGGCCTGGATGGCGATCACCGACATGTGGTGGGCCACGATGTCGTGGAGCTCACGGGCGATGCGCTGGCGTTCTTCCAGCAGCGCCCGCTCCCCTTCGAGCCGGCGGGCCTGCTGCGCCAGCTCGGCGCGGCCGCTCCGCCGGGCCCGCACGATAGCCCCGCTGAGCAGGGGGATGGCCATGAGGAGCACGCCCGCGCTGGCGTGCGCGTCGATGACGATGGCCCCCAGCACCGTGATTACCGCCACGACGGCCACGAACCAGGGCTTGCCGCGCACCGCGACCGCGTACAGGCACAGGCCGTAGACGATCAGGCCCGCGGGCAGGTAGACGGCGGACGAGAGGGTGCGCGGGCCGATGGCCGTCGAGGTCCAGGCCAGCGCCACCACAGACGCCGCCCAGGCCAGGGCGGGAAAACGGGTCCGCAGCAGGAGCGGTGCGCTGGCCAGGAAGGCGTACAGCAGCAGCATCTGGGTGCTGTACGGATGGCCGTGCCTGCCGTTCTGGGTCTCCAGCCAGGAGGCCGTCGTCCCGAACAGGATGGCGGCGAGCACCGCGTCGGCCAGGAACGCCAGGTCGACCGGCCCACGCTGGAAGCGCCGGAGCCACGCCGGATGAGGAGACGGGGGGTCGGTAACGCCGTCCGCGACGGCTGCCGCGATCCGCCCCGGCACCCCAGAAGTCATGCCCTCAGCGTAAGCGCGGCGCGACCGGCCTTTCGTGACCCTGACGGGGGATCTGGCCGGCCCTACTCAGGTACGGGGGCGGCCGACCAGGTAACCCGGCGGGGTGGCCGCCGGGTACCTGCGGGGCAGGCCCTCAAAGAGCCCCGCAGCGTGACGCCGGCTACCCCGGGCCGTCCGTAACTTTCTGGCCAGCACCCCAGTGGACCAGGAAGGACACGCTATGAAACTGCTCCGCCTGACCGCTCTCGCCGCTGCCGCGGCCGCCGCCGCACTCATGCTGACGGCCGCGGTGAGCCCGGCCCCGCCGGCTGACCTGCCGGTGTCCCTGCCTGCACTCACCCCGCAGGCACTGTCGGCCCGCTACGCCATCAGCGCGCAGGCCATCCACCGGGCGGCCCGGGCCGCCGCGCGTTCCGGCGACCAGGGTCAGGCCCGGACGCTGGAGGCACTGGACCGCCTGCACTTCCTCGCCTTCGATCCACGCGGCCAGGGTGAGGCCGTCGAGGTGCTCGGCAATCTGGCGGCTGCCCTGCGGGTCGCGATCCTCGTGCCCGGCTCGGACACCTCGCTGGCTACCTTCGATTCCCGCGGGACGGCATCGCCCTACGGCGGGGCGCGGGCGCTCGCCGCGCAGGCCCGGCGGCTGGATCCCGGCGCCCGCCTGGCGGTCATCGCCTGGCTGGGCTACCGCACACCCAGCCTGCTCAGCCCGGCCGTCCTGACCTCCGGGAACGCCGGGCAGGGCGCTCAGGCCCTGCGGCCGCTGGTGACCAGCCTGGCCCAGGACGGTGATCAGGTGGCCCTGCTGTGCCACAGCTACGGTTCGGTGGTGTGCGGGCTGGCCGCACCGCACCTGCCCGTCACCGACATCGCGGTGTACGGCAGCCCGGGCATGGATGCGGCCTCGGCGGCGTCGCTGCACAGCACGGCCCGGATCTGGGCCGGCCGGGAAGCGGGCGACTGGATCCGGCACGTGCCCCATGCGCGCCTGCTGGGCGTGGGGTTCGGGGCGGATCCCACGTCGCCCTCGTTCGGCGCCCGCCGGTTCGCCTGCGGCCGTGACGGTCACAGCAGCTATCTGCAGACGGGCAGCGTCTCGCTGCGCAACCTGGCCTACATCGCGCTGGGCGAGCCCGCCAAGGTCACCCGATGATCCCGCAAAGGGTCCGAACCCTTGCTGCGCAGGTGGAGGCGGCCACGCCGGCCGGACGCGACCGCACCGTGGACGCGCTGCGGGCCCTGGCCATCGCAGGCGTGATCTTCGGCCACTGGCTGGTCAGCGCCCTGGTGCTGACCCCCTCCCCGGGCGGTGACCGGCTGCAGGACAGCAGTCCGCTGGCCTCAGTGCCGGACCTCGCCCCAGCCTCGTGGATCTTCCAGACCCTCGCCATCTTCTTCTTCGTCGGCGGTTACGCCGCCGCCCGCAACCGCAAGGGCCAGTACCTTCCCTGGTTGCGCCGGCGGCTGGCCCGGCTGGGCCGCCCCGTGCTGGTGCTCGCGGCCTTCTGGGTGCCCCTCACGGCGGCGATGATCCTGGCTGGTGTCCGGGCCGCGACCGTTCACACCCTGGTGATGCTGGTGCTCAGCCCGCTGTGGTTCCTGTGCGTGTTCGCCGGGCTCACCGCGCTGACCCCGCTGGCGGTGGCGCTGGTGCGGCGCGGCGGCGCAGCAGCGGCGCTGGTCCCGGCCGCCCTGGTCGCCGGGGTGGACGCGGCCCGCTTCGGCCTCGGCGGCCCTGCCTGGCTCGGCTGGGTGAACGTCTTGGCCGGCTGGATGGTGCCGTACCTGCTCGGTATCGCCTGGGCGCGCGGCTCGTTCCGTGGCTGGAAGGTGCCCGCGGTCATGCTGGGAGCGGGCGCGGCCGGCACCGCGGCGCTGATCGCCTGGGCTGGTTATCCCGCGAGCATGGTGGGCGTGAACGGTGCCCGCATCTCGAACCTGAATCCGCCCACCCTGGCCGCCGTCACCTTCGGCGTGGCCCAGGTCGGCCTGGCGCTGCTGCTGCGGCCGTGGCTGGCCCGGCTGATGCGCCGCCCGCTGGCGTGGGCCGCCGTCGCGCTGGCCAACCTGTCGGCGATGACGCTGTTCCTGTGGCACCAGTCGGCGTTCCTGGCCGTGACCATGACCGGGTCGCTCATCGGCCGGCTCCCGGGGCTGCTCACGGCGCCGTCCGGTGCCCTGTGGGTCGCCGAGCGGCTCGCCTGGCTGCCCGCCTTCGCCGTCGCGCTGGCCGTGGCCTGGCTCGCGTTCCACCGCGCCGAACGCCCCCGGGCCGAAGGCCACCGGGCCGAACGCCCCCAGGCCGAACGCTCCCCACGGCGCCGCCGGCCACCGGGCGCGCCCTCAGGCACACCCTGTAGGGGCTGGCCACCCATACCTGGCCAGCCCCTACAGCGGGCAGGCCAGGCGTCGGGTCATGCAGCAAGCGGCGCTAAGCCGTCTTCAGCCGCTCCAGCAGGGCTTCGTGCTCATCCCACATCGCCTCTGGCAGGTGGCGACCGAACGTGGTGAAGTACTCCCTGGTGTGGTCGGCCTCGTCCTGCCAGGTGTCGGCGTCCACGGACAGCAGCAGCGCCAGGTCGGCGTCGCTGACCCGCAGGCCGCTGGTGTCCAGGGAGGACGGGGTCGGCAGGTGGCCGATCGGGGTGGCATGCGCCTCGGCCTGGCCGGACAGCCGCTCGGTGATCCACTTCAGCACCCGGCTGTTCTCGCCGAAGCCGGGCCACGCGAACCGGCCGTTCTCGTCCTTGCGGAACCAGTTGACCGCGTAGATACGGGGCAGCTTCTCCGGCTCCGCCATCCCGCCGATCTTCAGCCAGTGGCCGAAGTAGTCGCCCATGTTGTAGCCGCAGAACGGCAGCATCGCGAACGGGTCGTGCCGCAGTTCGCCGACCGTGCCCTCGGCGGCCGCGGTCTTCTCGGACGCGATGGTCGCCCCGAGGAAGACACCGTGCTGCCAGGAGAGCGCCTCGGTGACCAGCGGCACCGCCGTGGCCCGGCGGCCGCCGAACAGGATCGCGGAGATCGGCACCCCGGCCGGGTCGTCCCATTCCGGCGCGATCGACGGGCACTGGGCCGCGTCCACCGTGAACCGCGAGTTGGGGTGGGCGGCCGGGCGGCCGGACTCCGGGGTCCAGTCGCGGCCCTGCCAGTCGGTCAGGTGCGCCCGCGGCTCGTCGGTCAGGCCCTCCCACCACACGTCGCCGTCGTCGGTGAGCGCGACGTTGGTGAAGACCGTGTTGCTGGTCAGCATCTGGAGGGCGTTCGGGTTGGTGACCTCGCTGGTGCCCGGGGCGACACCGAAGAAGCCGGCCTCCGGGTTGATCGCGTACAGCCGGCCGTCCTGGCCGAACCGCATCCAGGCGATGTCGTCGCCGATGGTCTCCACCCGCCAGCCCGGAACCGTGGGCTGCAGCATGGCCAGGTTGGTCTTGCCGCACGCGGACGGGAAGGCGGCCGCGAGGTACTTGGCCTCGCCCCGCGGCGGGGTGACCTTGAGGATGAGCATGTGCTCGGCCAGCCAGCCCTCATCCCGGGCCATGGCCGAGGCGATCCGCAGCGCGAAGCACTTCTTGCCCAGCAGCGCGTTCCCGCCGTACCCGGACCCGTAGGACCAGATCTCCCGGGTCTCGGGGAAGTGCGAGATGTACTTGGTCTTATTGCACGGCCACGGCACGTCCACCTGGCCCGGCTGCAGCGGGGCGCCCACCGAGTGAACCGCCCGGACGAAGAACCCGTCCGTGCCCAGCTCGTCCAGGACCGCCGCGCCCATCCGGGTCATGATCCGCATCGATGCGGCCACGTACGGCGAGTCAGTGATCTCCACGCCCAGCTGGGAGATCGGCGAGCCGAGCGGGCCCATGCAGAACGGGACGATGTACATGGTCCGGCCGGCCATGCAGCCGGCGAACACCTCGGAGAGGGTCGCGCGCATCTCGGCCGGGGCGATCCAGTTGTTGGTCGGCCCGGCGTCCTCTTCCTTCTCCGAGCAGATGAACGTGCGGTCCTCGACCCGGGCGACGTCGGAGGGGTCGGAGCGGGCCAGGAAGCTGCCCGGCCGCAGGTCCGGGTTGAGCGGCATCAGCGCGCCCTGCTCCACCAGCAGGCTGGTGAGCTGATCCCATTCCGCCTGGGAGCCATCGCACCACTGGACGCGGTCGGGCCGGGTCAGGGCGGCGACGTCCGCCACCCAGTCAGTCAGGCCGCTATGAGCCGTCGGCGGCTGCTGCAGTCTGGGAATAGCGTCGCTCACAAGATGTCCTTCCATCGCCGGCCGGTACCCGCAACTCGTGTCGGGTCCACAAGAAATCCGGAACCTACCTTAACAACATGCACTCAAAGCTCCGGGAGTGGTAGACCTGCATGTGTGGAGGTTTGTGGCGCTCAGTCCGCGATTCTGTAACACTTGTTAAGACGATGAGCGGTGGTCTAGACCGATTATCGGAGCCAAGGCCCGCAGGACCTGGGTGAGTTGCCGCGGCGGGTCGGGAAGTTGCGGACCGGTGAACGGCATTTATGCGGAGCGCGAACGTCGCTAGACAGGGTGTGATAGTGGTCACGAAAGCCAGGGTAGGGGTGCGGCTCCGCCGTTTCCGGGAGGAACGCGGTCTCACCCAGGCCGCCCTGGCGAGCGCGCTGGGCATCTCGCCGAGCTACGTCAACCAGCTGGAATCCAGCCAGCGCCCGATCACGGCCTCTGTACTGCTCAAGCTGGCCAGCGTGTTCGACGCGGATCTGCAGCAGTTCTCGACCGAGGACACCGACCGCCTCGTGGCCCAGCTCCGGGACGTGCTCACCGATCCCTCGGTCGGCGAGCAGATCTCGATGGCGGAGATCCGCGAGCTGGCCGCGGCCATGCCGGCCGTCGGCCGGTACGTCATCGAGCTGCACCGCCGGTACCGGCATGGCCGCGACGTCAACGAGACGATCATGACCCGCATCGACGCGGGCCAGCCGGGGTCGATGTCAGTGCCGCCGCCCATGGCCCAGGAGGAAGTGCAGGAGCTGTTCTACGCCCGGCGGAACTACTTCCCGGCGCTCGATCTCGCCGCGGAGCGGATCTTCGCGCAGGCCGACCTCAGGCTCGGCGGCACCACGGCCGGGATCACCGAGCGGCTGGCCCGCCGGCACGGTATCCGCGTGGCCGACCTCCCGGACCGTGATCAGGGTGTCAAACGGCGCTACGACCCCGAGGCCCGGGTGCTGGCCCTGTCCCCGCTGCTCAACTCCGGGCAGCGGGCGTTCCAGCTCGCCACCCACCTCGCCTCGGTCGAGCTGGCCGCGGAGATCGACCAGATCGTCACCGAGGCCAACCTGTCCGGCGATGATGCCCGCATGCTCTGCCGCATCGGCCTGGCCAGTTACTTCGCGGGCGCCCTGGTCCTGCCCTACCGGCCGTTCCTGGACGCCGCGGAGACAGTGGGCTACGACATCGCGCTGCTGCAGCGGCGCTTCGACGTGGGCTACGAGACCGTCGCGCACCGCCTCAGCACGCTGCAGCGTCCCGGCGCCCGCGGCGTGCCGTTCATCTTCGTGCGGGTCGACCGGGCGGGCAACATCTCCAAGCGCCAGTCGGCGACCAGCTTCCACTTCTCCCGGGTCGGCGGCTCCTGCCCGCTGTGGAACGTCTACGAGGCCTTCGTCCACCCGGGGGAGATCCAGACCCAGCTGGCCCAGATGCCCGACGGGCGCAGTTACCTCTGGGTGGCCCGGACCGTGTCCCGGCGCTACGGCGGCTACGGCACCCTCGGCAAGACCTTCGCGGTCGGCCTGGGCTGCGACCTTCGGCACGCGCACCGGCTGGTGTACTCCCACGGACTCGACCTGGGCAGCCCGTCCGCGCTGGTCCCGATCGGCCCGGGCTGCAAGGTCTGCGACCGGACGACCTGCCCGCAGCGTGCCTTTCCCGCGCTCGGCAAGCCGCTCGACCCGAACCCCCACCACGGCAGCTTCATCCCGTACGCCACCGGCGACGGCGTAGTCGCCGCACCGCACGGCTAGGAGCATTCCGGTGCCCTGACCAGACCGCCGCCGAGCCTGTGCCTGGGCCCTGCCGGCCTGACGTAGACTGCGCTGTCGTTGTGCCGACCGCATCACGTTCCGTATGGAGACGCCACCATGAGCATTGAGAAGCCCGAGGTCGACTTCCCCGGGGGCGAGCCGCCTGCTGACCTCCAGATCACCGACGTCTGGGAAGGCGACGGCGCGGTCGCGAAGGCAGGCGACACGGTCGAGGTGCACTACGTCGGGGTCGCGTACTCTACCGGCGAGGAGTTCGACGCCAGCTGGAACCAGGGCGCCCCGCTGCAGTTCCAGCTCGGCGTGGGGCAGGTCATCGCCGGCTGGGACCAGGGCGTGCAGGGCATGAGGGTCGGCGGCCGCCGGCAGCTGATCATCCCGCCCGGCATGGCCTACGGCGACCGGGGAGCCGGGCGGGCGATCGCGCCGGGCGAGACCCTGATCTTCGTCTGCGACCTGGTCTCTGCCTGATCGTTCCTGGGCCTGATCGTTCCTGGGCCTGATCCTTCCCTTCTACCGGGGGGTCAGGACGCAGAACTCGTTGCCCTCGGGATCGGCCAGGACCGTCCAGGACACCTCACCCTGGCCGACGTCCGCGAGCGCCGCGCCCGCGTCGCGCAGCCGGGCCACCTCGGCCGCGGGATCGTCGCCTCGGTAGGGAGCCAAGTCCGGGTGGACCCGGTTCTTGACCAGCTTTTGGTCGGGGGCGCGCAGGAACTCCAGGTAGGGTCCCACGCCGTCGGGCGACCGGAGCCCGATGATCACGTCCTCGGTGCGCGTGATCTCCCAGCCCGCCGCGGCGGCCCAGAACCGGGCCAGGGCCGCGGGATCGCTGCAGTCGGTGAGGATGGCGGCCACCGGCCCGGTGTCCCGGTAGATATCCCGCGGCTCCAGGACGCAGAACTCATTGCCCTCCGGATCCGCCATGACGACCCAGGGCACGTCGCCCTGGCCGATGTCCACCGGCCTGCCGCCCAGCTCCCTGGCCCGGCTGACCAGCTCGGCCTGATGCGCACCCGAGCTGCTGGCCAGATCCAGGTGCACCCGGTTCTTCCCGCTCTTCGGCTCGGGCACCAAACCGAAGACGATCGGAACCGCGACCGGATCGGGATAGGCGTAGCCGGCCGGCCACACGTCCACCTCGTCGGGGGTCTCGTCGGCAATCTCCCAGCCCAGCAGGCCGGACCAGAACCGGGCCAGCCGGGCGGGGTCGTTGGCGTCGGCTACGAGATGAACCAGGCGGGTCGGCATAGGACCCCACCTTTCCCCAACCTTCCGCATGACGCAATCGCGTTTCCTGTGCCGCTGACGGGTGAGCTGTTCTCCGCTCAACGGGCTGTTCCAGCAGGACCTGGGCACGACGTCGTCCCGGCTGACCAGGCGGTGATCGACGCGGCCGCGGCCGGAAGGCCGGACAACCTGGCGATCTCCGGGGGTGTCCGGCGGCGGGAACAGCCGGGGGCGCTGGGACGCTGTGCTTTATGTAGTGCCCCGCCACCAGTGGGGCCTCAACCGAAGGAGCTGAGGTGTCCGACACCTACCACAAGGACCCCCAGGCCGTATCCCAGCTCACGCCGGAGCAGTACCGGGTCACCCAGAAGAAGGGCACCGAGCCGGCGTTCCGCAACGAGTACTGGGACAACAAGGAACCCGGCATCTACGTGGACGTCGTGTCCGGCGAGCCCCTGTTCGCCTCCGTGAACAAGTACGACAGCCGCTCCGGCTGGCCGAGCTTCACGGTGCCGATCGAGCCGGGCAACGTCGTGAAGAAGCGTGACTTCGGCCTCGGCATGATCCGTACCGAGGTCCGGTCCGCCCACGGGGACAGCCATCTGGGCCACGTGTTCCGCGACGGACCCCCCGACCAGGGCGGCCTGCGGTACTGCATCAACTCCGCGGCCCTGCGCTTCATCCCGCTCGATGAGCTGGAAAGCGAAGGCTACGGGGCCTACCGGACGCTGTTCGAGCAGACAGACGACACGAGGAGTGAAACACGATGAGCGCCAATCTCGAGAAGGCCATCCTGGCCGGCGGCTGCTTCTGGGGCGTGCAGGACCTCATCCGCAAGCGCCCGGGCGTGATCTCGACGCGGGTCGGGTACACGGGCGGCGACGTGCCGAACGCGACCTACCGGAACCACCGCGGTCATGCCGAGGCCATCGAGATCACCTTCGACCCGGACCAGATCTCCTACCGGGACCTGCTGGAGTTCTTCTTCCAGATCCACGACCCGACGACGCGG
>Ga0187890_10000991_pt1 | contig 20687 bp, 15 predicted proteins | sample June2016WEW_21_1_FD_133005 | JGI IMG/M metagenome (GOLD analysis project Ga0187890, IMG submission 133005) | Peatland microbial communities from SPRUCE experiment site at the Marcell Experimental Forest, Minnesota, USA - June2016WEW_21_10 | ecosystem: Environmental > Terrestrial > Soil >... | reverse complement strand
GCCTGCTGGCTGATAATGTCCATGACGTTATTTTCGTTTTGGATATGAATCTGAATTACACCTATGTCAGCCCTTCTACAAAAATTCTCAGGGGATTCGAACCTGAAGAGGTAATGAAACAACCACCTTCTAAAGCATTGACTCCCTCTTCCTGGGATCTGGTCAAGAAAACCGTAGCCGAGGCCATGCAACTGAAAAAAGAACATAGGGCGATTAACACATCCTGGACGCTTCAATTGGAAGTGATACGAAAAGATGGGAGCACGTTGTGGACGGAGGTAAATATTTCCGTTATCAGAGATGAAAATCAGCAACCAGTGGGCCTTCTGGGCGTAACCCGTGACATAGCCGAGCGCAAGCAGGCCGAGGAGGCTCTGCGGGATAGCGAAGAGCAATATCGTCTGGTCGTAGAAAATGCAAAGGAATCAATCTTTATCGTACAGGATATTAAGATAGTCTTTGTCAATTCTGCTGCCATTGGCATGGCGGGGTATTCCAAAGAGATATTAACATCGAAATCTTTCACAGACTTTGTCCATCCCGATGACCTTAATATGGTCGTTGATTATCATTTACGAAGAATAAAAGGTGATGAAGTTCCCCCTGTTTATTCTATCAGGATCATTGGTCAGGATGGAACTGTAATATGGTGTGAACTTAACGCGGCTGTTATTCAATGGAAGGGAAAACCTGCTACTCTGGCCTTTTTGACTAACATCACGCAGCGCAAGAAAGCGGATGAGGAACTTCAAAAGACACTCGAAAGGCTCAAGCAGGCTTTTGGTTCCATCGTTGGGGTCATGGTATCCGCTGTAGAGATGAGAGATCCGTATACGGCCGGTCACCAGCTCCGGGTTTCAAATCTGGCCTGTGCCATTGCCAATGAAATGGGATTACCCAATGATAAAATTGAGGGGCTCCGGATGGCAGGTTTCATCCATGACATCGGAAAATTATCCATCCCCGCGGAGATATTGTCAAAACCTACCAAACTTACAGATATCGAATTTTCCCTGATTAAAGAACACTCCAAAAGCGGGTACGAAATGCTGAAGAATGTGGAATCCCCCTGGCCGCTGGCACAAATTGTTTACCAGCATCATGAACGGATGAATGGATCAGGCTATCCCAGGAAGCTTAAAGGAGATGAAATACTTATGGAGGCACGCATTATAGCTGTCGCCGACGTGGTGGAGGCCATGGCTTCCCATCGTCCCTATCGGCCGACCCTGGGTATTGAAGCAACTCTTGAAGAGATAGAGAATAATAAGGGGATTCTTTATGATAATGATGTTGCCGATGCCTGCCTGAGATTATTCCGGGAGAAAGGCTATCAGCTTACGTAAGATGGAGAAAACAATACCTTTATTTAACTATTTATCGATATGTATAAAAATCGGAACAAACATCGCTGCTGATGCGCTAAGCAGGAGGAATTTATGAATCAACCTCTGCGTCTGTTGATGGTCGAAGATTCAGATGATGATGCCACTTTATTGTTACGCGTCCTGCGTCGTGACGGCTATGAGGTCGTCTACGAGATAGTGGATACTCCTGATGCCATGCGTGCCGCATTGGAAAATCAGGAGTGGGATGTGATCACGTCCGACCACAGCATGCCCCACTTCAACGCTCCGGATGCCTTGAGACTGGCCAGGAAATTACGTCCGGACTTGCCGTTCATCATTGTATCCGGAGAAATTGATCTCAATCTGGCTGTCTCTTTGATGAAAGATGGCGCACATGACTATATCCAGAAAACAGAACTTCCCCGCCTGGTTCCGGCAATTAGACGTGAATTGGATGAGGCAGAAATACGCCGTGGTCACCAACAGGTTAGAGATACACCGGATGTCTGAAATTCGTGATGAAATCAGGAAACATCCATACCGCTTTTTATCCCTCCCCGGATTATCAGCGCATAAGGTAAAAGGTAACAGGAATTATTTCTTCTCCCACTCATCTTTTAAGCGCCCGGCGCAGAATTTTTCCGGTTCCGAGCATGGGCAGTGAAGTCCTGAACTCGATTTGAGCCGGCACCTTGTAGGCGGACATATTTTGTTTTGCCCAGATTTTGATTTCTTCTTCGGTTGCTGCTTTGCCCGGCTGCATGACGATGAAGGCTTTAACGACTTCCATTTTTTTCGGATCGGGAATACCGATCACCGCAGACTGCGCGACGCCGGGATATTGGTTCAACATGAATTCCACTTCCTCCGGATACACGGAGAAACCCGAAACCTTGATCATTTCTTTGGCCCTGCCGATCAGAGACAGAAAACCGTCCTCGTCAAATTTGCCCACATCGCCGGTATAGACCCACCCGTCAATGAGGGTATTTTTTGTTCCTTCCGGTCTTCGCCAATAGCCTTTGAAAACGGCCGGATTCTTCACGACAATTTCTCCTGATTCTCCAACAGGCATTTCCTTCCCGCGGTCGCTTAAATCAACAATCTTGAAATCAGCTTCAAAACCCGGAATTCCCATCGTGCCGTACTTGATCTTGTCGCGGGGAACATAGGTATCGGCGGTGTGCGTTTCACTGAGTCCGTAGGCCCCTTCCAGCAATATGCCGCCGCCTGTAAATGCGGCCCACCGGCGGGAAATTTCTTCGGTAAGCGTAATCCCGAAAGATGACGTAAGACATAACTTCAGGCTGCTCAAATCGTAGTTTTTGCCATCGGGATGCGTCATGATACCGACATTCATCGGCACGGCGCTGTACCAGAAGTTGGCCTTGTATCGCTGCGTGGCTTCCATGGTGGCCAACACATCAAATTGGGTAAAGAGAATCTGTGTGGCACCGGCGTAAATACAACTGTTCATGCCTGCCACCATGCCGGCGATATGGAAAATTGGCATAGAAACGAGGCTGATGGTATCTTTGGTGATTCCGGCAATAGCACATACCGCCGCTGTTTTAAACAGAGCCGCGTAAAAACTCAGCATGGAGCCCTTGGGCAGGCCGGTTGTTCCTCCGGTATACTGGAAAAGGCCGATATCCTGATCCATATTAATATCGACCGTTGGAGGCGTTTTGTCGCCCCTGGTGATAATCTCCACAAAATCATCCGTTCCCGGGACGTTCTGTCTTGGAATTTTCATGGCGTCCACCAGAGGCATGGTGGGCTTTGCCGGCACAAAATCGTTGAGATTGGTTACGACAACTTTCCTGATTTTTGTCCTCGGGACGACATTTCCGGCGATGGGCATGAGAATATCCCAGGTGATGAGAATTTCCGTTTCAGCATCGTTTAATTCATAAGTCAACTCCATTTCCTTAAACAGCGGGGAGCAGGGACAAACAATGGCGCCGAGTTTCTGTATGCCGAAATGAGCTATGACATACTGGGGACAAGTGGCCATGAAGATCGCCACACGATCGCCTTTTTTAACACCCTGCCTTCGCAGATAATTGGCAAAACGATCCGTCGCTTCGTCCAATTCCCGATAACTGATTTCGCGTCCGTAAAAAATAATCGCTGTTTTGTCAGGGGTCTGCCCGGCTCTGATTCTCAGATATTCATGAACGGGTTTTTTGCCGTGTTCAAAAGTTAATGTCGTTAGAATATCTTTCTGCCAGCTTTTCATCCAAATACGTTCCATAAAAAACATCTCCATACTGTATTTTTAGGACTCAAATTTCAAGCTCTGCGCGCAAAGCCGCAAAGAGTCTTCGATTCATAAGGAATGATTCCTTTAATTACATAACCTTTCAAGCAGATAGAAAGTATGTTGAAAAATTAAAGGCAGTCCTGCCTGCCCTTTGCCAGTTCTAATGCCTTGCAATTCCCAAGTTCACACGCTTTTTGCGCATCCCGGCAGCCGAGTTCGCTGTTACCCTGCGATAGATAAACAATCCCCCTGCCGTTATAAGCATCGGCATAATCCTGTTGAAGCCGGATTGCGTCATTGAAGTCTTCGATGGCATGTTGATACTGGCCGATCCTGGCATAAGTCATCCCCTTGTTACAGTAGGCAGCGGCATTATCAGGTTTGAGGCGGATGGCTTCATTATAATTTTCTATGGCCAGTTGATACCGGCCGAGTTTATCGTACAGATTTCCTCTATTGTAGTATGCTAAAATATTATCAGGTTTCAAACGGACGGTTTCATTATAATCCCCGATGGCTTTTTCATACTCGGAGAGGTTCTCGAATATTTTCCCTCTGTTGTTGTAGGCGGCGGCATTATCAGGCTTGAGGCGGATCGCTTCATTATAATTTTCAAATGCGCGTTGGTAATCTCCCCGCTTGGCGTAAACATTTCCCTTGTTGAAGTAGGCGTCCGTATTATCGGGTTTGAGGCGGATCGCTTCATTATAATGATCTAAAGCCTCTTGCATTTTGCCTTCGTCAAAAAGAACAATGCCCAAACAGTTATGCACCATGTAGTTATTATTTTTTGCCTGCAAGGCGTGGGTGAAGAGGGCTTTACTGTTTTCCCAGTAATGGCATTGCTGCCATGCCAACACCGCCAGGATGGCGATAAATGCTATTCCCGCGGGGAATAAAATTTTCTTGCGCGTGTCTTCATGTTTAAATAAAAGCGGAATACCCCAGGCAAGCCCGATGGCAATCCCTACAGAGGGTAAATAATGATAGCGATCAGCCATCGCGTCATACACGCCTTCAACGATTTTGATGACCGGCAGGAGGGTTATCACATACCACAGCCATCCGACAAACAGATACGGCAACCGTTTCAATGTTGCAAAGACGGCAACGCTGATAACCATAACAAGCAACGTGGAGACTAAGACTTCCCAGATGGGAAATTGACCGGGTAAAGTATAATAAACAGCCAGATTATGCGGGATAAATGTTCTTTCAAGATAAAGTACAAAAAAAACAGGCGCGCCGGCAAACCGGAAACTAAGGGGAAGATGTTTTCCGTATGGATTGTACTGAGCATAAACAGCAATGATGGAAAAAATTGCTGATAAAATAAAAAAAGGTGTTTTCTCCAACAGTTGCCATAACGGAATAATTCGTGCTATTCTGGTTTCAGGTATTTTCCGGTTATTGAAAAGGGATATATTTTTCAACCGTTGATCTTTGAGGGAATCTTTTGGATTTCGTTTTCTTTTTTCTTTATTGATGGAAAGGGGCATAACGCTCTTTACGGCAGATGTTATTTCCTGTTGCTGAAAACGGCCAAGCGGCCAGTAATCCAGAAGAATCATAATGACCGGCAGGGTGACAACCATAGGCTTGCTCATAAGCGCCAAAACAAAGCAAAACACAACAAGAAGATACCTTTTTATAACCGGTTTTTCCGTGTAATAGACATAAAAGCACAAAGTAAGCATCCAGAAAAAGGCGCTTAAGACATCTTTGCGTTCAGCAATCCAGGCAACCGATTCCACATGAAGCGGATGAAGCGCGAAGAGCGCCGAGACAAAGGCGCTACGCCAGATAGCTCCTGTCATGCGGCAAAAAAGCCAGAACAGCATCAGAGCGCTCAGTATATGCAGGATAAGATTGGTCAGATGATAGCCGCCGGCATTCATGCCGTAGAACTGGTAATCCAACATCAGGGAAAACCAGGTTACAGGATGCCAGAATTCAGCATAGGTTGTACAAAACGCCCAGCGCAATCCGGCAAGTGAAAGTCCTGACTGGATATGACTGTTGTATATTACATAAACGGGATCATCGAAATTGACGAAGCCATAAAGATTTACCTGCCAAAAAACAGCAAATGTGACAACCGTTAAAACAATATAAACGATCAGTTTCTGTTTATCGGGACTGATATTTATCTTATTGAACATATCCGGTTTTTCGTTTCCTCTAATCATGCAGTTTTACCGATCATGAAAACAACATCAAAGGTTAAATTTTCTATATAATGTTGTTAAGGAAATTTCAATCAATGATAACGGACTGAAGTCCGGCATCTTCTTCAAGGTTGAAGATTTGAGGATTACGGAATTGCACTTCCCCTGAATTAGTGGAATTAAAAAATAGAATGAATATTTCTATTTTTGGATTGGAGCGAGTCTGCTAAATCATTTTTTTATGTCAAATATTTTTTACATTTGGATTTCAGACGATTCAATTTCTATTGATAACAGGTAAATGTCATAAGGAATGAAACACGGCGGCCCGTTTGATGACGGGTTAGCTAAGGCCATTATGCGATATTGTTAAAAACCGTTGAGAGGGAGTGTCACAATCTTAAACGAGATATGTAACCACTCCCTCTCCGGATCAAGTTATCCGACAATACCGGATAGTTAAATAAAAGTTGAATTTAAAATGTCCATTATGGCGCCAGGGAGTTTATCAGCCCGGTCCCATTGGGTGAGCCCCACCCTGTCACCAGATCGTAACCTTTTTCTGTTGAGTACGTTCCGTTTTTGCCGCTGGTAATATCATGGAAATTCGCGCTGTATTTTGCTCCCAATCCAATTGAGTATATTGCCGTATTGATAAAGCCAAGCGTACCATCGCCTTGAGCAACGGATTGCTGATTTACCAACGCGAGGTATCCGGCCCAACGGGGCGCCGCGAAACTCGTTCCGCCCCATCCTCCGGCGCAGGTGCCGTTGTAGCAAATATAATTATCAGTATTCGCCTCAGCGGCAACGTCCGGGACATTGCGATAAACTTTTGATCCTTTATTGGCAGTGGTAATAACGCCTGTCGTCTTCTGGTAACTTGGAATCGCAATGCGATTAGGGGAAATTCCTCCGCCGCTGTAAGACCATGCGGTTTCCGATTTCCAGGCGCCGCCCGCGCTGACTGTCGTCAGATTCGTGCCTCCAACTGACGTGATATAAGCATCGTCCGCCGGATAAACATATCTGGAGTTGCGATAAGCGCCGCTGTCGCCCGAAGCCACAAAGAGAGTCTGTCCCTGCGCCGCGAATTCTTTGAATATCGGGTCGTCGCTGGCCGGGTCAGCCGGACTCCATCCCCACGAACAGGCCAGTGACTTGGCAATATTGTCCGTAGCCATTTTGTTGAATATGCTCACATCGCTGGTATCGGATACATAAACCAGAACCGTATTCATTCCCGGCGCCATTGAAATTGCCACTTCGATATCAAGCGCCTGTTCCGTATCGTCGCACTTCCCTGTGCAGCTTAAGCTTGACCCGTCCGTTGATACGCCGACAACAGAGACATTTAGAGGCTGTCCCACTTTGGCGAAATAATTGGTGATATCGGTCATATTATAACCGGCAAATTCCACCAGCCCGACCGACTGGCCGGCGCCGGTAAGGGCTGTTCCACCGTAATAGGCCGCCCTCATATCGCTGCCGATAAAATACCCGCTTGGCCCTGAACCTGTTGTGTTTCCTCTGGCTGCCGCGTCTCTTATCAGGCTGGCCGGCTTTGGTTTCGAGAAGTTATCAAGGCCCGTGATATGCCATAACTTCACCGCTAAATCTGTAGTTGGTTCCCTATCCGGAGAGTAGAAAACGCGGTTTTCCGTGGGGTGCTGATATATATTCATGTTCACATGGAATGCTTTTTCAATGTCGACCACGCGTCCCTCAACATTAACAACCAATCGATTCGGTGAAGTGCCCGTCACGGCTAAACCGTTTTTTTCCGCGAAACTAATGACTGTTTCATAATCCTCCTGCGACGGGCCGAAGCGTTCGGTGAAATCTTCCACGCTCAAAAATTGATGATACATGGGGCTTTGCGGGTTATAAATTTGCTCCAGTAATTTGTCGAGTTGTGCCTCGTTGCGCAGGGGCAAAGTGATATTGAGTTGCAGCGACTGCGACGCGGGAAGACTCTCCAGCCAATTTGCCTGTGAAACTGCTTCATGAATATGTTTTGTCATTGCGGGGGCCTGTCCGTAGACCAACGCGGGCAGGAAAAATGAAATAACGGCAATCGCGGAGAATCCCCTCAAAATGGCTGCTAAACCTCTGTTTTTAAATGTCTTCATAATTTGTCTCCTTCAGCATTTGTCTAAATTGCATCCACGTTTATTTCTTTATTTTACGCCTTTTTATCAGGTCTTTATTGAATTCTTATTAAGTGCAAGTAACATTGTTATGAATTTTTTGTTCAATATACTTTTTGAACCGTTAATCATAAAATCTCAATACCCGATTACGTTTTAATTATACTATAAATTTCCCCAAAAATCAAAGACAGGAAAGATTTTTATTTGCATTTTCATTGAGGTCATCAATGCCTTCGATTACTACTAATAAGACTAATCATTTAAGTATCGCATTACCGGCGCTATCCGGATGGCGGCATGGGAGGGGGGATTGGAAATGTGCGGGTATTTATAGCGCTGAAATCCCTGTTCACTATAATTGGCAGGTCATTGAAGCTTCTCTTTTCATTTTCTCCCGGTATTTAAATGTGTGTCTTTATTTCTTTGCGGTCTTGCATATTTAATATTGCGGTGGTTTTTAAACTATTTAACGGCACAGATTGTCATGGTATTCATGACATATTGCCTTGCCGAACATATTCTCTATATTATAACAACCAGCCTCACCAACCTTTTTTTCCATGACCTGTGCGTTCACATTTTGAAATCCCCATGGCGCCAAATCCGCCATATCTTTCTCGGCTTTATTTGCCTCTTCCTTCTGGGCCAGGTACATCACATAGGTATAATAGTTGTAATTGTTGAAAATGGCGATTTGTCCCTTATCAATCTTAAAACTGTATTTGCAATTATAATACTTGCCATTATCAACGGTTAAATGATGCTCACCGGGCGGCAACAAAATGAGTTTCTCAAAATTTTTATCAGAAATGTGGGAAGCTGCCTTTCTCCCATCGATAAAGTATTTTACATTATTAAATATATCCGGAAAATCCGAATTCCCATAATTTACTATTCTTAATCCATTCAACGAATTTTCGTCATGATAATTTGTCTCTTGATTATGCTTGATATTCTTTGCGCAGGATAGGAGAATTAACGTTAAAAATACAACAAAAATAATTCGGAACACATTTTTAAATTTGTTCATAATATTATCCTTGAGATGTTTGTAATGATATTCATTAACTATTTCAATAACGTAATTCTGACAATGAGAGTATATGAAATACAGCCTTGTGTGTCAAGAAAATCGTGGCTCACCTTCAATCTTTTACCTGTCACAACACTCCTTTTTCGCTCTGCCGGCAGCGCATTGAATACCGCATACTGGAAACCATTTTACAAGTTGATTTCCAGTATGCTCAATGCCGTTGTTGTCTTTCTAGTTTGCTATTCCCAGTTGCTTCATGTAGGTCAAATTATCCCAGAAAAGCCATTCTTCGATCATAACACCGTTCTTCCAATGTCCCACAGTGCACATGTTGATGGAAAATTTCTTGCCGGTTGGCTGGATAAACTTCCCGTTTCCAATGGGCATGGGCTTGGTGAAGGTTCCCGTCATCACTCCTATCACGGAGGTCCATTCTCCTGAACCGATTTTTACCGGATGAACTTTTATGTTCGTATCGGGACAATACACGAACATCGCTTTGAGGTCTTCGATATGTCTCTCTATACCTTTTGTAGAATGCCCGTCGGGCCAGTTGACCTTGACGTCTTTTGAATGGCTTTCATGCAGCCGTGTCCATTCCTGATTGCTGAAAACCACGAAATCCAGTTCATCAAAGGTCTTCAGATGTTTTGCTGTCAACTCTCTCTCGTCGGTGAATTTTTTCAGTTCCTTTTTTGTCTCTTCAATCTTCGCCTTCATTTCCGGTGAATAGCTTTCATCCTTCGCGCTTCCTGCAAACGTTGAGGGGATTATAAAACAGAAAACCAGAACTTCCATCAGTCCTATGCTCCAGGTTAACTTTTTCATGGTTTTCTCCTTTCAAATGAAGAAGTCTTTGTTCTCATTTCGATCTTAATCAATGTATTACCGCTGACAATATCTTCTCCCCGGATATCCTGTGATTACTTGTTTTTTGTGAATTCCGTATCAATAATGATTTTTACCTCCGGCGCCACGGCCCATGCGTTGTTACCGAATTTTTCTTTGTAATAGACGTTATAATCGAAACGGTTAATCACAAGAACAGCCCGGCAACCGGCTCTTGTATTTCCCCAGGGATCGATGACCGTGCCTTTATACGTTACATCAAAGTTTACCAACTTTGTGACATCCTTGATTGTGAGATAACCTGTAAGAATATATTTCTCCTTACTTAGTTTCTTAACGGCCCTACTTTTGAATTTCATTTGGGGATACTTATCCACGTCAAGAAATCGAGGAGATCTCAAGTCCTGGTCACGCATTTCAACATTCGTGTTTACGGTCTTCGTCTGAACAGTAAAATCAACTTTTGAATCGGTAAAATCACTTTTGTCTGAAACAGCAATCCCGTCAAACTCCATGAACTGTCCAAACACAAATGAAACAGTAAGGTGCTCTACTTCAAACTTTACCGAGGTGTGTGCTTTGTCCATTTTCCATGTTGTGCTCTGTGCAAATACCTGAAATGGCATTGTGATAAACAGTGCAGCCATGAGTACAAGATAAAACTTTTTCATAGTAATCCTCCTTTTTTTGATTTGAAACTTAAATCCTGTTGATGGTATTGACTATTTATTTTTATAAGTTTGACTTAAGACTTCCTTGTTAAATAGTTAATGGACTTCCGCTGAAAGCAACAAAACGACAAGGTTAAGGTTAGAAGTCAGGTTGATGAGTTTACTTATATTATAAAGAAATGTGCGCTTGTATGTCTGAAGAATGCCCTTACCGGAATGTAAAGTCAAGAGGGAAATAACCATCTTAAGTTGACTATATTGTTTTGTCTATATTGTTACCCTCCATTTGAAAAGTTGTTTGTCTCCATCTTATTGGCACCAGTAATGGGTGGATTCTTATCCAGCTATACTTCAACCGTGTAGCTGCCCGCCTTTTTCATAACAACGTAATCTTTTGCATAGACCAACCCCACTGCAAGTAATAATATAATGAACGCCGCAGCAAATCTTTTGATCATCGGTCTTCTTGCCTACCCTTCTACGAAATACACGATTGAGAATCTGTCAAGATACAGAGGGAAGACCATTAAAGAAAAAATGAAGCTATCCGCGGCATTATCATAGTCGCCATAGATCAGGGAATATAATTCGGTGCGGCTTTAGTCACAGCTGCATTAACTGCCATTACAATCAAATCAGCTATAGCATTCGCTTTACCAAGGCTAATTTCCCGACGCGACTATTTAATCTTATCAATTTCGTCAAAGGATTTTTCGGCGCCTTCAATAATTTTTCCCTTCAGACTTCCCGAAAGACCATTCATTTGATTGATAGAACCTTTGAATTGTCCCCTGGTAAGCACTACAAGAGCATACAGGGTGCCATTTTTGCTCACCCAATAATCAACCACCTTGGTGCCGTAGAGAGTCATCTTTGTAATCTGTGTGGAGAAATCTTCAATACGTTGATAATCATCCGGAGCGATTTCTTTCCTTCCGGTTTCGGTCGTACTATAATCTTTTAATATAGCGGTAATATGAGTCTGAATGTTTCCCGCAATTTCAGCTCTGGCTTTTATAACCGCAATAGTTCTGGCATCAGAAGGATTTTTGTTGAGTGATGAGCCGACTCCGCACAAGACCTTATCATCTTTATTGTTTTTGTAATATGTAGAGCATCCTTTGGTAATCCACTGCGGCGCTCCTTCGAATTCTTTCTCCATTATGGTTCTATTATCAAAGAGGCTCATTGCCATTGTGCCTGTCTGGAAAAAGAACAATACGGCAATAAATATGACGGTAATAAAACAGAAGAATATTTTTTTCATTCTCAACCTATGCAATCCCTGTTTACCATGCGCCGGAACCGGAATGGCAATGGCCTCTATTTGCGCCAAAGCCCGTTGACAGATTAATTCCGCATGTGACCCCGCATTTGATTAAGGGCTGTAGTCGAACATTCGCCGGTCAAAACAAATCTATAAAAAATACCGGAGAGGGTATAGATATTTTAATAACACATGGGATTAAAATATCCATACCATCCCTTCAAAGGTAAAAACTGCGATCAGGTCATTTCTATAAACAGAAAGAAATTTAATTAATTTTCTTTCTGTTTATCAATTTCTACGTCTAATTCCTTGAACGCCTTATCGGCGCGTTCAACAACAGCTTTGCGTACCGATTCAGGAAGACTATGCATGTTTTGCACGATATTCTTAAATTTTTCAATATCAAGTGTAACCAGAACATAATAAATTCCGTTTTTACTGACCCATATCTCTTTCTGTACAGTGCCGGATATAGTCATGTTGGTAATTTGTTTGGAAACATCGACTACATGCTGCTCATCAGAGGCATATTTACCGAAATATTCACCCCCTGATGTGGTCGCCTGATAATCCTTTAACATGGCGGTGACTCTGGTCTGAAGACTCCTGGCAATCTCTGTTTTGGCTCTGGCAACAGCAGTCGTACGCGCTATTGACGGATTACGGGTGCCTCCTATTGAACCAACTCCGCATATTTTTTTATTATCTTTGATATATGAAGCACAATCTTTCGTAACCCAGTCAGGCGCTCCGATAAATTCATTTTTCATAACGGTATCTATTGCGGTTGGCGTTACCGACTGGCTGGCGCATCCATTGAGTATGATCCCGCTGGAAACAAAAACTGCTATGGAAATTACATTAACAAAAAATCGTGAATTCATAATAACCTCCTTATTTTATGTTTTAATAAAAGTTTACTTTATACTTATCATTTTTTCAATTAAAGAAAAAGTTCAGGACTTCATTTATTAGGAATCGGCCTCCCCGCTCCCGCCCTTGCCTTTGGCCTTGCCATTGACGTCGTCTTTAACTTCTCCCTGCCGCGCGCGTTTCCTTTAACGTAGCTTTCTTTTTGTTCTGCCATTCTCTTGAGGTTCCTTATTTTCATCTCGGCTATCTTCTTCTGTTGCTCAATACTTCTGTGCTGTCCTGATGATCTCCCGTTTGCGTTCCGCAAATCACTGACTTCGTGCGGTTGCGTAAATTTCTGATGCTGAACGTCATCTCGGCCACTCTGATTGTTATCACTCAATTTTTCATCAGGCGTTTCGCGGGAGGACTCGTTTTTCTCCTGCATCTGCGCGTGGATCTCATCAAGAGAATTCCCTATATAGATGTTTTTTCCCTCGCCGACAATGAACGCGGGCTTGTTTTTTTCTACATAAGCCTGCCGCTTCAGGGGGCTGTGGAGCAGCTTTTGACGCTGCCCAGGGTTGCGCATTATCTGGCCCACAATCTTTATTTGGTTGTGGGCCCTCTTCAATTGGGGATTTAGAACAATCGCGCGGTTGAAATCTTCAACAGCCAGGGTATAATTTCCCAGGTAGACGTAGACAACGCCAAGGTTGTAGATGGCGTTGGCATTATCAGGTTCCATCTCAACAACTTGTTTGTAAGAAGCCGCGGCATTATCATAGTCGCCATAGATCATTGCGGTATCGCCATTTCCCGTCAGATTGGCGGCAGCCAGATCATTTATCGCAGCGTCATATTTCTGTTTCTGCTCGGTGATATCCTCCTGCTCGGCGGCAAGCCGGGTCTTCAGGTTATCGATCTCCTGGAGGGCATTTTCTTTGTCCTTTTTTGTCTGCTTGAGTTCCTCGACCATTTCCTGATTCTTGCGGAGTTCAGCTATCGATTTTGCCACGTCATTCGGATCGGCTTCCAGCTTTACTTTCATCCAGTACTTGGAGCCGTCCCACTTTTCATCCAAAATCTCTGTTTTGACAACTCCCGCGGTCAGGACCTTGATCTCATTGGCTTTGATTTTGTCATCTTCCACAATCGAGGTGGCCTCGACGTAAATTCCCAATTCATCCAGCAGGAGCTTCTTAGCCTGCTCAAGCGCAATGGCCCTTGAGGATTCCCTGGTGTCGATTTTGGTTGCCTGATAGGTGTATTCCCGTTCGAACACCTCAACGGAAGCCCGGAGTGGCAAAGCATAAAGGACGGTAGAGAGAAACGCGGAAAAGACAAGAAGTGCGGCGATTTTTTCGCGTAGCATAATATATCTCCCTTAAGATTGCGGCATAATACCTAATATGTTCATAGAACCACTACATTGTGAATTTATCATAAAATAAATATATTTCAAAGAAGGATTATGCTGGGGGGATGATTTGCTGACGCTCAAACAAAGATTTTTAATCCAAAAAATATACGCGTTTTGATTGACCTTGTTACAAGTTTCCATAATTTCTGTGGTTTGTTTTTTCATCGTATGTAATCCGATAGCCTTTCACGCGAAACAATATCTGGCAGGCATCGACGACGGCAGCGTCATAAAGAATTCCTTTGTTTTTTTCGATTTCTTCAAGCGCTGCTTCAATACCCAAAGACGCGCGGTAGGGACGGTGTGAAGACATGGCTTCCACAACGTCTGCCACGGCCAGAATCCGGGCCTCCAGCAGAATATCTTCTCCTTTAAGCATTTTCGGATAACCTGAGCCGTCCATCCGTTCATGGTGCTCAAAGACTATCCTCGCCACCGGCCATGGGAATTCGATATCCTTCAATATTTCATGGCCTGCATGGGCATGGGTTTTGATGAGCTCGAATTCTAAATGCGTCAGTTCAGACGGCTTGCTCAAAATCTCGGACGGAACGGAAATTTTCCCCAAATCGTGGATGATGGCTGCCAGACGGAGGCCTTCTATACGATCAGTTGAAAGCCCCATTTCCGCGGCAATGGCAAGGGCAAGATCACCCGCCTGGCGCTGATGGCCTGCTGTGTAGGGATCTCTGGTTTCAACAATGGCGGCTATCGCCCGGACGGTTCCCGCAAGAGCATTTCTCAATCGTTCAACACTTTCTTTCCTCTGCGTGATGTCCTCAATAATACCCTCATACAGAATTTGGCCTTTATCATCGCGAACCATCTGCATCGTCCTGGACACCCAGATAATACTGCCGTCCTTCCGGCGGAACCGGACTTCAGAGTTTCTTACGAAGCCCTGCTTCTTCATCATCCTGATGAACTCCGTGCGCTCGTCAGGATCGGCATAGACCTGAGAAGCGATATCGGTTATGGTTGCGATAAGGTCTTGAGGCGATTCATATCCAAGCATTCGCGCCATGGACTGGTTGGCAAGCAAGAATCTTCCTTCAGGCGTTGACTGGTAAATGCCCTCCTGAGCGTTTACAAAGATATTCCGGTATCTTTCTTCCACCCGCTTGCGCTCGGTGATGTTCAACAAAATCCCGTTAAAGACCAGTTGATCTCCATGGCGGATCGGAGTGGAAAGTCCCTGAAACCAGATCATCTCATCGGTCTTTTGGGCAAAAAACCGGCCTTCGAAATTCCAGGGAATTTCTTTTTCCACCGCTTCCTGAATGGAGGAAAGATACCTGTCCCGGTCTTCTTCATGAATACGGGAAAGGAAAAATGTGAAAAAATTCTTTAATTCCGGAAGATCATCAAAATATTCCTCCATACGTTTACGGACATAGGTAATATCGAATTCGCCGTTGTCTTTCGCGCGAAACTGAAAAACAACTCCCGGCAGGTTTTCAGTTTCGCCAAGCATTCGTTCTTCCTGCTCCCGCAGAATCATTTCCGTCTGCTTGCGCTCGGTGACATCGTGAAGATTAATCATCACCGCGTCAGAAACATCGCCGTCTTTCAGATTGCAGGCAACAACTTCAAAAGTACGCCAGCTTCCATTGCTGTGACGAAGGCGTATTTCATGATTTTGAGCGGGGGAATACTGATTTCTCAGCAATGTATGGAATGACCCGGTCACAAAATTTAAATCATCAGGATGAAGATTTTCAAATACAGGCCTGCCAATCCTATCCTCAATTTTGAATCCCATAATCTTCTCCACGGCGGGATTTTCATAGATGATGTTTCCTTCCCTGTTCACCAGAAGAATAATATCGGATGATTGCTCCGCGAGAGCCCGGAATTTATGTTCTTCGTCATACTTTTTATTAATTTTTTTATTTAATACCATGACGTTTGCCCGATAAAAAAACCTGTTAACGTTTTTACCTGAACAATTCTAATTTTAATAAAAATATATGAAGAATGACACTGTGTCAAAGAATAAAATAACAAACTCCATTGTTATGATTGTCAAATGAAAGTAACTACATACGTAAAAAAACTTCATGGTTTTCTGCTTATCTGAGATCAGACCCGGGCTGTTTTGCCTGCTCTTTTTGAATTCGGTAGCGAGCGCAAATACTTTCGCTTGCCGCTTAATTAAGCGAGCGAATATATAATTATACTTTTCCCTAAGAATCGAAGATTCTCCGTGGCTTGCCGCGGAGAGCTTCAATTTACCGGAAGATAATGTATGATGCAGCCAGACCCTTCTGGTTCGTTTACAAGGTGTTGCATATCCTATCAACAACAGTGTGGAAATAATTGTTGATAAGCCTGTTGATAAATCATCTAACCTATAGATAAACAGTACTTATTAGCAAAATGCCCAAACCTTGTGCGTCGTAATATTCATAATGATATTGATAAGTTATATAATAACGTCTACCATTACAAGTTTTTTAAAGGTTTTATGGTATGTAAACCGCAAGGGGAATTTCTATCGATAAGGACCGGCTCATAATTAAGACTGTAGATTCTACACAAAACTCATTGACATTGGCAATCGGCAGAGTTACATTAAACGTGAAGAGATACTGCAATGCCCGGACGATGTGAATAAAAGTCACAAAATTTCAATAAGAGGTAATCAAATAAACATCTTTAGGGTTTTAGAGATCACGCGTGCTGCTTTTAAGAGCGGTAATAAAAATAAGCTGACTACAGCTTATATGCAAACAACGCATTGCAGTTCTCTTCCGCATCTAAACCGGACAAACGGGATAATGCTATGCTCATAAGGGAGTCCATTCTACGGGACGTTAACGCAAAAGAAAAATAGGGTCTTAGTGTTAAACCTCCTAGTAAAAGGCCAAGTTTAAAATATAGGACTCCAGTGAAAGAACAAGAGTGCATAGGTTATCTTGTTATCCCCTCGCGGTTTTTGCGGGGGGGTTTTATTTTTCCTGTCATTAAAACTTGACCTGACCATCTCGAATATAAATTAAATTTTCATACCCGGCATATTCAGCGATGCCGTATTGCCGCCATCCACAGGCAGAGCCTGTCCCGCGATAAAGCTCGCGTCATTGCTTGCCAAAAAACAAATGGCCCGGGCTACTTCTTCGGGAAGACAGTACCGCCGCGGCTCTGGGTATTCCGTCCGCGGCCCCGGTTATCAGGGCGACTTTTCCATCCAAACAGCCATCGCTGTTTTTTTTCATAACCAGGTCTTCTCCAGTATCAATTTATAAATAATAATTTGTCGCAAGTCTGATAGCCGTCATCTTCCACGACCCTTGTATTTTGTGATGCCACAAACATTTTTTAACCCACAGAGGCAACCCTGGCAAAGCTTCCTCCCAGAAGCTTTGCCCTGACTCTGACATCGGCAAACATCCCATCAATTCTGCGCTTGATAAAACCATAATCGTATTGATGATCAGGTCCGTGAAAACCGAAAGGTCCGTCGGTGCCGAAGAAAAGTCTGTCCGCGCCAAACATTTCCACAGCCTTGCGGGTGGTCGACTCGGAAGTATAGCTTGTCTGTGAAAGATCCATGTATACATTTTCAAGAGGCTTGATCTTTTTCCATGTGTCCCCATATTGCGGGAAACCGGCATGGGCCAGGATGAGTTTAAGGTCCGGTGCTTTTTTCAGCAGGGCCTCGAAATTGCCCTCTTCACCGAATCCGGCATGAATCAGAAGTGGCTTGCCGGTTTTGGCGAGCCTTTGGGCAACGGGAGCGAGCTCCACCGGGGTGAAGTGATGCCAGAACGGGTGTGCCTTGACGCCGATAAATCCTTTCGCGTCTTTATACTTTTCAAACTCCTCAACCTGGTTTTTCCTTCCGCGGGGATTCACGAATATCCAGCCGAGAAACTTATCCGGATACTTGCTGACGGTATTGAATACCTTCTCGTTATCCGGGTCTGTTTCAAGGGGATAGGGCTTGCCCAGGATTTTGACGTCGCCTTTTTCGGTGAAATTAGAGATCAAAGCCTTTCCCAGACCTCTGGAGAGGGAACGCTCCAGAAGAAACTGAAGCGTCCTGATCAGAAACCGGGACGGTTCCGCGAAAGGCCCTATAATGCTGCCCATGAGAGCAACCTTGTCGATGCCATTTTTCTGCATCTCGCTTACAAGCCGATCAACTTTAAAAACTCTCTCTTCAAGATGATAATGGCAATCGATAATCATGGTCTGGCTCCTTTCTCCTGATCCAAACGGCGAAGTTCCTTTTTAAGCACCTTGCCGGTGGGATTCCTCGGAAGATCGTCCACGAATTCCGCAAGCGTGGGGCTCTTGTACCTCGCAAGCTTGTCTTTGAGGTATGCTTTAAGATCGTCGAAAGTAAGCGAACCCTTCTCGTGGAGGATAATGTATGCTTTGACCTGCTCGGTGAGGGCCGGGTCCGGGACGCCAATTACAGCGGCTTCCCTTACTTTGGGATGGGTCTCGATGGCCAATTCCACCTCCCGGGGATAGATGTTTTCTCCGCCCCGGTTGATCATGTCTTTTCTTCTGTCGACAATGAAGAAGAATCCTTCATCATCCATGTAACCCATATCTCCGGTGTGCAGCCATTCATTCTTGATAGCTTCTTTTGTCGCCTCGGGCTGATTAAAATAACAGATCATGACCTGATCTCCCCTGACGCAGATCTCCCCCTTCTCCCCTGCCGGCATTTCGTTATTGTCGTCATCCATGATTTTCACCTCAGTCCCCGGTATAGCCACGCCGATAGATCCCGGTTTGCGCTTTCCCACGGGCGGGTTTGCCGTTGATATGCCGCATGCCTCGGAAAGACCAAAGCCCTCAATAATTTCCACATCGAATTTTTCCTTGAAGGTATTGATGAGGTCCACCGGCATCGGGGCAGCGCCGCTGAAGGCATACTTGAGCTTCAGCCGCGAACGGTCGATCTTTTCCGGATCGACTGTAAGAAGGACAAAGGCATACATGGCCGGGACACCCATGAGCACCGTGACGCCATAGTCCAGGATCGGTTCCCAGAAATCGTTGGGCGAGAAGGTCTTGCGCAGACAGATGGTCTGACCGCCAAAGATGATGGGGTATGTCCACACGCAAAGTGGGTTCACATGGAACATGGGCAGAAGCATGAGCATGACATCGCCTTCTCTTGTCAGGTCTACGCCTGCCATAGCCCTGCATAACGCGAATTCACCGGCATTTTTAAGTAGTATGCCCTTGGGCCGTCCTGTTGTGCCGGAAGAATACAGCAGAAGGAAGGGATCATCAGGCTTCTGGGGTGTGAGGGCTTCGTCATCCGGATACTTCTGAAGGATGTCCGTAAGGAGCGTTTCAGCCAGCTTGAATTCGTGCTTTACGCCGGTTACGACCTCTACTACGAGGGGCTTTTGGGCCGCCTGCTCGAAGCCCGCGGCAAAAGGTTTCATGTATTCGCTTCCCACAAATACTATACGCGGTTTTGAATCATCGAGAAGATAGGCTATCTCCGGACCCTGGAGCATATAATTAATGGCCCCGGCGATGGCTCCGATCTTCTGAATCCCGAACAGGATATAATAGACCTCTGGCGAGTTGAGCACCAGGAAGGAAACAATGTCGCCCTTTTTGATTCCCTTGCTTTTTAAATAATTGGCCACCCTGTTCGCGCGTTCATTGACCTGCCGGTACGTGATAGTCTGGTCGTAAAAAAAAACGAATGGTTTGTCGGGAATCTCCGCGGCGCGCGAAATGATCATTTCCGCCAGACTGTCAAATTCGATCTTCTTCCCCTTGAGGAAAGAAAGCTGCTCCAGCGGAAATATATCCATTGTAACCTTTTTTGTTTCTATACCCATACGTTTTCTCCTTTCATATTCATGGATATATTCTTCGAATTAAAATCTCATCGATGATCATTTTTATCATCACGCTATAAATAACTTCCGGCAAATTCGAAAAAACAATGGTCCCGAATATCATAAGGATTTTTATTTACCGATATCGCTTTCCTTATTTCGTAAGCGTGCCAGGTTTCAGCTCCTCTATCCCCGCGAGGTACTTCACCAGATGCGTCCGCAGTTTGATGTCATACTGCGAGGTGATGGCGATCTGCTCCATGATGGGAGATCCTCCGCCGTGATAGTTCCCGTAGTTCATGGATCCGCTTCCCGAAGAGCAGGCGAAGTCGATGAGAAGCAGCCAGAACCTGATTTGTTCTTCGATGGGGATCTTCGGATTACGGGCTAAATATTTTTCGAGGAGCGCCTTGGTCTCCGGATTGGCAAGGTCCCCTTCATAGGGAAAGGTCGCGGGCATGCCCCCCGCGATGTTGCAGAGAATTTCCTGCTCATGAAAGACAGCCTCGCCGGTCAGGCATCTGCCGACATTGGCATAAATGGAATTGGGAATATAACTGCCCGGACCGTAGGGCATGGGGCCAAGACCCGGCACGTAGATCTCCGGTTTGCCCAGATCGGATGCCGTGTATCCCGCGGCATAGCCAAGTTCGCTTACTTTGATAATCTCAGATAACAGCTCTTTCACGTGAGGCGCCTTCCTGATACCGTTGATCTCGGCCGCCTGGGCAGCAAGTCCCAGAATTACATCTCCGATGGCGGGCTTGCATCCGGAATAGCTGTGACGGTGAAACAGGGCGAACAACAGGGCGCAGGCTCCCGCGTGCATCT
>Ga0187890_10000989_pt1 | contig 20696 bp, 17 predicted proteins | sample June2016WEW_21_1_FD_133005 | JGI IMG/M metagenome (GOLD analysis project Ga0187890, IMG submission 133005) | Peatland microbial communities from SPRUCE experiment site at the Marcell Experimental Forest, Minnesota, USA - June2016WEW_21_10 | ecosystem: Environmental > Terrestrial > Soil >... | reverse complement strand
CGCCATCATCCTGTCCAAGCGCCTCGTGCAGGACGACGAGCTCACCTCGATCCACATCGAGGAGTACGAGATCGACGCCCGCACGACCAAGCTCGGCGAGGAGGAGATCACCCGCGACATCCCCAACCGCTCGGAGGAGTCGCTGCGCAACCTCGACGACCGCGGCATCGTGCGCGTCGGCGCGGAGGTCATCTCCGGTGACCTGCTCGTCGGCAAGGTCACGCCCAAGGGCGAGACCGAGCTGACCGCCGAGGAGAAGCTGATCCGCGCGATCTTCAAGGAGAAGGCGCGTGAGGTGCGCGACACCTCGCTGAAGGTCCCCCACGGCGAGGGCGGCGTGGTGATCGACGTCAAGACGTTCAGCCGCGACGCCGGCGATGACCTGCCGCCGGGGGTCAACGACCTCGTGCGCGTGTTCGTCGCCAAGAAGCGCAAGATCTCCGAGGGCGACAAGCTCGCGGGCCGCCACGGCAACAAGGGTGTGATCTCAAAGATCGTCGACCAGCAGGACATGCCGTTCCTCGAGGACGGCACGCCGGTCGACGTGATCCTCAACCCGCTGGGCGTGCCCTCGCGCATGAACGTCGGGCAGATCCTCGAGACGCACCTCGGCTGGGCCGCCGCGCAGGGCTGGTACGACGACGGCACTGACGCCTACAAGGAGGCCGACGCCAACGCCGGTCCCCGCCGCGTGTACGTCTCCACGCCGGTGTTCGACGGCGCGACCGTCGAAGACGTGGACAACGCGCTGGTCAAGTGGCAGGACGCCCACGAGGGCCGCATCCGCATGGACATCGACAAGTCCCGACGCGTGGGCGAGCAGGCGTCGGGCAAGATGACGCTGTTCAACGGCCGCTCCGGCGAGCCGTTCGAGGAACAGGTCACCGTGGGGTACATGTACATCCTCAAGCTCCTGCACCTCGTCGACGACAAGATCCACGCGCGCTCCACCGGTCCGTACTCGCTGGTCACCCAGCAGCCGCTGGGCGGCAAGGCGCAGTTCGGCGGGCAGCGCTTCGGCGAGATGGAGGTGTGGGCGCTGGAGGCGTTCGGCGCCGCCTACACGCTGCAGGAGATGCTCACGATCAAGTCCGACGACACGGTCGGGCGCGTCAAGGCGTATGAGGCGATCGTCAAGGGCGAGAACATCGCCGAGCCCTCGATCCCCGAGTCGTTCAAGGTCCTGCTCAAGGAGATGCAGTCGCTGGCGCTCGACGTCAACGTCGTCTCCGAGGAGGGCCAGCGCGCGGAGATGCGCGACGAGGACGACGACCTCCTGCGCGCGGCCGAGGAGCTGGGCATCGACCTCTCCGGGGTCAGAGCGCTCTCCGGCGATGGCGCCGACGAGCAGCTAGAGGGCGAGGCCGCTGAGGTCACCGAGGCCGTCGTGGCCGACGAGGCCGAGGATGGCGCAGAGGCGAGCACAGACGACACAGACGCAGACACAGACAGCGCGGTCGGGGTCGAGGAGCTGCTCGACGTCGACGTGACGGAGGACATCGACCTGGAGAGCCTGGTCACCGACGAGTCCGCCGAGTAAAGCCGGGCACGCGCCATAGGCGCGCCCCGGCGAAGTCAAATGCCCGATTCACCCGCGAGCGAAAGCACCCACAGATGATCGACATAAACAATTTCGACGCCATCGAGATCAGCCTCGCCTCTTCCAAGCAGATCCGCAGTTGGAGCTCCGGCGAGGTAACCAAGCCGGAGACGATCAACTACCGCACGCTCAAGCCCGAGAAGGACGGCCTGTTCTGCGAGCGCATCTTCGGTCCGACCAAGGACTGGGAGTGCTACTGCGGCAAGTACAAGCGTGTGCGCTACAAGGGCATCGTGTGCGAGCGCTGCGGCGTGGAGGTCACGCGCTCGAAGGTCCGCCGCGAGCGCATGGGCCACGTCGACCTCGCCGCTCCCGTCAGCCACATCTGGTTCTTCAAGGGCGTCCCCAGCCGCATCGGCTACCTGCTGGACATGGCGCCCAAGGAACTCGAGAAGGTCCTGTACTTCGCCGCATCGATCGTCACGTGGGTGGACGACGAGGCGCGCGCGAAGGACATCGACTCGCTCGAGAAGGAGGTCAACAAGGTCCTCGACGGCTACGCGGCCGAGCGCGAGGAGCGGGTGCTCGAACTGCGTGAGTCGCTGGCTCGCCGCGAGAAGTACCTGCAGAACGGCAAACAGACCAACTTCAACGACGAAGACCACCTGTGGGCCGACTCGCTGGACCTCAACCTGTCGAAATTGTCGGACGAGGAGCGTGAGAAGCAGGTCAAGGAACTGACCAAGACCTTTGACGCCGACATCGCCGACACGGAAGCCTACATCGAGGACGCGGCCGAGCGGATGCGCAACGTGTGGGAGCTCTTCAAGACGATGGAGCCCAAGCAGATCGAGCACGACGAGACCACCTTCCGCGAGCTCAAGGAGCGCTTCGGCTCCTCGTACGGCTTCGGCGAGTACTTCCGCGGCGGCATGGGCGCGGAAGCGATCCGCGACCTGCTCCAGCAGGTCGACCTGGAGGCCGAACGCGTCGAGCTCGAGGACCAGGTCAAGACCGGAAAAGGCCAGAAGCAGGCGCGCGCGGTCAAGCGCCTGAAGGTCGTCTCCGCGTTCATCCAGTCGGGCAACAAGCCCGAGATGATGGTGCTCGACGCGGTGCCCGTGATCCCGCCGGAGCTGCGCCCGATGGTGCAGCTCGACGGCGGGCGCTTCGCCACCTCCGACCTCAACGACCTGTACCGCCGGGTCATCAACCGCAACAACCGACTCAAGCGGCTGCTCGACCTCGGCGCGCCCGAGATCATCGTCAACAACGAGAAGCGCATGCTCCAGGAGGCCGTCGACGCGCTGTTCGACAACGGCCGCCGCGGGCGTCCCGTCACCGGCCCCGGCAACCGCCCGCTGAAGAGCCTGTCGGACATGCTCAAGGGCAAGCAGGGGCGCTTCCGCCAGAACCTGCTTGGCAAGCGCGTGGACTACTCCGGGCGCTCCGTGATCGTCGCCGGTCCCTACCTCAAGCTGCACCAGTGCGGGCTGCCCAAGATCATGGCGCTCGAGCTGTTCAAGCCGTTCATCATGGCGCGCCTGGTCGAGCGCAAGTCCGCGCAGAACATCAAGGCGGCCAAGAAGATGGTCGACTCGATGATCGGCGAGGTGTGGGACGTGCTCGAGGAGGTCATCCACGAGCACCCCGTCCTGCTCAACCGCGCGCCCACGCTGCACCGCCTGGGCATCCAGGCGTTCGAGCCGCTGCTCGTGGAGGGCAAGGCGATCCAGGTGCACCCGCTGGTCTGCCACGCCTTCAACGCCGACTTCGACGGCGACCAGATGGCCGTGCACCTGCCGCTGTCGGCCGAGGCGCAGGCGGAGGCGCGCATCCTGATGCTCTCCTCCAACAACATCCTGTCCCCGGCACACGGCGCGCCGCTGGCGACCCCGACGCAGGACATGATCCTCGGCGCCTACTACCTGACCTACGGGCCGGAAGCCGAGGAGCTCTCGAAGATCGATCGCGCCACGTATGAGCCGCGCCCGCACGTGTTTCGCACGGCGCAGGAGGCGGAGCTCTCCTACGAGGGCAACGTCGTCAAGCTGCACGACATCGCCGAGTTCCGTCCCTACGGGCGCGAGGGCGGTCACGTGCTCACGACGATCGGGCGGATCATCTACAACGACCGCATCGAGCGCGCGCTCGCGGAGGCGCTCGGCGACGAGTTCGACGCGTCCAAGTACGTGTTCGTCAACCAGTCGATGAAGAAGCGCGACACCACGCGGCTGATCGACATGCTCGTGCAGTCATACGGCGCCACCACGATCTCGCTGGTGCTCGACGCGTTCAAGGACCTCGGCTTCAAGTACGCCACGCAGGCCGGCATCACGATCTCCAAGAACGACGTCGTCGTGCCGCCCGAGAAGCAGGAAATCCTCGACAAGTACGACAAGCTCGTCGGCGACATCACCAGCCAGTACGACGACGGCCTCATCACTCAGGAGGAGCGTCACGAGGCGGTCGTCGAGCAGTGGAACGCCGCCACCGACGAGGTCGCCGAGGCGATGGTCAAAAACCTCGACGTCCTCAACCCGATCTTCATGATGGCCAACTCGGGTGCTCGTGGCTCCTTCAAGCAGATTCGCCAGCTGGCGGGGATGCGCGGCCTGATGGCCAACCCGAAGGGTGAAATCATCGAGCGTCCGATCAAGGCGAACTTCATGGAGGGCCTGTCCGTGCTCGAGTACTTCATCTCCACGCACGGCGCGCGAAAGGGACTGGCCGACACCGCGCTGCGCACCGCCGACTCGGGCTACCTGACGCGGCGTCTCGTGGACGTCGCGCAGGATGTGATCATCCGCGAGGCCGACTGCGGCACGCAGGAGTTCATCGAGATGGCCGTGTTCAAGGATGGCGGTGAGCCCAACGACGTGCTCGTCGGGCGCATCGCAGCGCTTGACATCACGACCAAGCGCAACCGCATGCTCGCCGAGCAGGGCGCCGAAATCGGCCGCGCCGAGATGGCCGACATCGTCAGCGCGTTCGCCGACGACAACGAGAAGGGCGTCGAGGTGACCGTGCCCGTGCGCTCGGTGCTCAAGTGCGAGGCGCCCAGCGGCGTATGCCAGGCCTGCTACGGCCGCGCAATGGCAACTGGCGCGCTCGCCCAGATCGGCGACGCGGTCGGCATCGTCGCCGCGCAGTCGATCGGCGAGCCCGGCACGCAGCTGACGATGCGTACGTTCCACACCGGCGGCGTCGCCGGCGCGGACATCACGCACGGCCTGCCGCGTGTCGTCGAGTTGTTCGAGGCGCGGCGCCCGAAGGGTCTCTCGAAAATCGCCGAGCAGGACGGCGTCGTGACGATCGAGGAGACCGACAAAGCGCTGACGGTGGTCATCACCGACGAGGCCGGCGAGGAGCATCGCCACGCCTTCCCCCGGCGCACGCGGCTGTTCGTCAACTCGGGCGAGAAGATCGTCTCCGGCAGGCAGCTCAACGAGGGGTCCGTGTACCCGCACGAGCTGCTGGCCATCCGCGGGCGGACCGAGACCGAGGTGTACCTGGTCAAGGAGGTCCAGGAGGTCTACAAGTCACAGGGCGTGGACATCAACGACAAGCACATCGAGCTGATCGTCCGGCAGATGCTCAAGAAGGTGCGCGTCGACCAGAAGGGCGACACCGACTACCTGCCCGGCCAGTTCGTCGACCGCTTCGAATTCGCCAAGGTCAACGACGCCGTCGGCCAGAAGGGCGGCGAACAGGCCCAGTTCGAGGACATCATCCTCGGCATCACCAAGGCGTCGCTGAACACCGATTCGTTCCTGTCGGCGGCCTCCTTCCAGGAGACCACCAAGGTCCTCACCGATGCCGCGCTCGAAGGCAAGATCGACCGCCTCAACGGGCTCAAGGAGAACGTGATCATCGGCAAGCTGATCCCCGCGGCGACGGGCCTGAAGCGCTACCGCAGGATCGAGATCGAGCCCGCCGAACCGCTGCCGCGCGCGATCGACGACGTCGGCCTGCTCGACCAGGACGAGATCGCCGCCGAGCTGGGTCTCGCCGGCGATGGCTTCGCCGGCGGCTACGGGCAGGAGTTCGACGCCGATCTCGCCTCGCTGGAGAAGATCGGGGCCGGCGGCACCGACCCCGGCTTCGCCGAGGAGCTCGCCGAGCTCGAGCTGCCGGACGAGGGGCTGGTCGAGGAGTAGACGCGCCGCCGGCCAGCGCCGGCTGCCGCGGGCTGCGGCGCTGGCTGCCGCGGGTTGCGGCGTCGACTGCGGCGCCGGCTGCCGCGGGCTGCGGCGCTGACTGCTATTCCTCTCGCGAAGACCGTATAGCGATGGTTATACGGTCTTCGCGAGAGAGAACAAGTACGGCCCCGCGGTCGCATTACGAGCACATTTGACCGTCCGTTGAGAAGATTCTCACGGCCGGCGCCGCGACCCCGGCGCGGCTCGTGTGTCGTGAGTGTTGATGAGCGCGCGCCGCATGACGCGCAGATCTATGCTCGCGACCACTCTTGGCGCGGCAGCCGGCGGTCTTGCACGCCCGCGGGGTGCGCTCGCGCTGGCCGCGCTCGCAGGTCCGCCGCGTCCGAGCCTGGAAGAGCGCTACGTGGGGCAGATCTCGCGCGAGCCCACCACGATCGCGCTGACGCGCGTTGCCGACCTGCTGGGAGTGCAGTGGCAGGCGCCCGCTGCCGCGCAGATCGCGCTGCGCTTCCGTCGCGATGGCGGCGGTTGGAGCAGGTGGGTCTCGGCTGGATCGCGCGGCCACGGGCCCGAAGCTCCGGCCGCGACGGGCGGGCTGATCGGCGAGCCGCTGTGGACCGGGGGAGCCACCGAGGTGCAGCTTCGCGCGGAGGGGATCGTGAGCGGTGCTCGCCTGCACCTCGTGGACGTGAGCGGCGGCGTGGGCGCGGGCACGCTGGCAAGATCGCGCGGGCTTCTCGCGTCGGCGGCTCTGCCGCTGGCCACGCCGGAGCTCACGGCGGGCGCAGGTCAGCCGCCGATAGTCGCGCGTCGCGCGTGGTCTCGGGGGATCGCTCCGCCGCGGGTGGCGCCGGAATACGGAGCCGTGCGGATGGCGTTCGTCCACCACACCGATAACCCCAACGGCTACACCCCTGGCGAGGTGCCGGCGATGCTGCGCGCGATCTACGTGTTCCATCGCTACGTCAACGGCTGGAACGACATCGGCTACAACTTCGTGCTCGACCTGTACGGACGCATATTCGAGGCGCGCGCCGGCGGCATCGACGAGCCGGTCGTGGGCGCGCACGCGGGCGGCTATAACCTCGTCTCCACGGGTGTCGCCGTGCTGGGCACGTTCTCGAGCGTCTCCATCCCCGCGCCCGCCCGCGCGGCGCTCGAACGGCTGCTGGCGTGGAAGCTGTCGCTGCACGGGCTGCCCTCCGAGGGAAGGACGAGCGTGCGGGTCAACCCCGCGGGCGCCTCATACAGCCGCTTCCCAGCCAAGGCGCTCGTGTCGCTGCCGCACATCGCCGGCCACCGCGACGCCGACTCCACCGACTGTCCCGGCAACGTGCTCTACGGAGAGCTGCCCGCCATCCGCCGCGGGGTGCTCGCGCTCGCGCCGCAACCGACGCGCGCGACGCTCACGTTGAGCGTCCCCGCCTCGCCGCCGCCGAGCTCGCCGCCCGTGCCGTCTCCCGGCGCCCCCAGCGGCGAAGCCGGCGTCGAACCGAGTCCCTCGCTCCCGGCTCTGCTGGGGAGCGTCCAGCTGCTCGGCGGCACCCCGATCGCGGGTGCCCCGGTGCTGCTCCAGGCGCGCACGGTGAGCGACAGGGGAGAAGCGGTGGTCGAGCGGACGATCGCCGAAGTCCTCACCGACGCCCAGGGCGGCTGGTCCGCGCCGGCGGCGTTCTCGGCCGCTCGAGCAGGCCACACGTGGCTGCGCGCGCTGTGCGTCGGTTCCAGCGCGTTCGGCGCCGCGGTCTCCGAACCGCTGCGTGTCCCCGTCACGGCAGCTGCGGGCGCCCCCGCAGAGCCCGAGCCCAGCCCGCCAGCTGCTCCGCCTCCCGCGCCGTGAGACCCTGCTGTGGATCGGTCTGCACGAGCAGCGCCGGCGCCGCGCGCGCATCAGCCCACTCGTGGCAGGCGTCGCCCAGCGCGTCATCGACCCACGCCAGCGGCCGCTCGCCGGCGTAGGCGTCGATCGCGTCGAGCTTCCAATGCGCGTTGGAGCGACCGACCGCGCGCGCGAAGCGCAGGAACGGCAGCTCCGGTGGCATCCCCAGCAGGTGCGGCAGATGCTCGTTGGCGCGCTCCTCCCAGCCGCTGGCCCACACCAGCTCGAACAGGCTCGAGAGCTCAAGAAGGTGAGCGGCGGCCGTGGACGAAAGGAAGTGGGGTGTGCCGTCGATCGAATGGAAGGAACCCTCGAGCGAGCGAGCGCCTTCGTGGCCGCCCTGCGCCCACCCAGCCCGCTCCCAGGCGCCGAACAACGAGATGACGCCGTCGATGTCGACCATCAGCAGGGGCAGCTCGTGCCCCTTGGCGTCGCAGACCGGCTCTTTAGCTTGCATAGAGGTTGGGACAGGTACGCTGCTGAGGACGGACGATGCGCTGAGTTCGACGGGGCGCAGTAAAGCAGCCGGTGACGCCCGCCGATGACCAGTCCGTCGCCCCCCCGACCATGACAATGGACCTAGGCATACTCCTTGCGCTCGCGTGCGCCTTCGTGGCGAACCTGGGCTTCTTCTACAAGTACCGCGGCGCCAACTCCGTGCCGAAGGTGCAGGTCCTGCACCCATTTCGCTCGGCCAGAGCGCTGTACTCGTCGAAGTGGTTCACGCTGGGCATGATCACCGCCACGGCGAGCTGGGGCCTGCACGTTGCCGCCCTTTCGATGGCGCCGATGTCGGTGATCCAGGTCTCGCTCGCGGCGGGCGTCGTGTTCGTCGCGGTGATGGCCGACAGGCTGTTCGGCTTCCAGGTCGGCCGCCGCCAGTGGCTGGGCCTGTTTCTGACCGCGGCGGGGCTCGTGCTGCTGGGCGTGACGCTGCCGGCGATGCACGGCGCGCACTCCCACTTCTCGGACGCCGCCATGATCTCCTTCGAGGCCGGCCTGTTCGGCCTCGGCGGCCTGCTGATCATGGGGCCCCGCATGGGCAGCCCGGTCGAGCACCACGGAATCATGCTCGGGGCGGCCTCCGGCATCCTCTTCGGCGTCTCCGACACCGCCATCAAGGCGCTCACCGGCATCACCGGCGCGCACGGCTTCATGGGCCTGCTGCTGAGCCCGTGGCTGGCGGTCGCCGTGCTCGCCTCGATCGTCGCGTTCTTCGCGTCCGCGCGCGGCCTGCAGGACGGCGAGGCGGTCCCCGTGATCGCCGTCACCGGCACCGCAGCCAACATCGCGGGCATCGCCGGCGGGATCGTCGTGTTCGGCGACCCGGTGGCGGGAAGCACCGCCGGGGTGCTGTTGCAGGCGTTCGCGTTCGTGCTCGTGATCGTCGCCGCCGCGCTGATGCCCGCGCCGGTGCGCGCGGCCGGCGTGCCGCAGGCCGCTTAGAGCCCCCGCGTCGCCCGGGCCGGCTGGCGCTGCTAGCATCCCGCACTGATGCCGACGACCTCCCAACTGGTGCGCAAGGGCCGCGTGACCCCCAAGAAGAAGATCGCGACCCCCGGCCTGAAGTCAGGCAAGGGCCGTAAGAAGAAGACCGCCGCGCCGCAGCGCCGCGGCGTGTGCACGCGCGTCTACACCACCACCCCGAAGAAGCCTAACTCCGCGCTGCGCAAGGTCGCGCGTGTGCGCATCTCCGGGTCGATCGAGGTCACCGCGTACATCCCCGGAGAGGGACACAACCTGCAGGAGCACTCGGTGGTTCTCGTGCGCGGTGGCCGCGTCAAGGATCTGCCGGGCGTGCGCTACAAGGTCGTGCGCGGCACGCTCGACGCAGCCGGCGTGAGCGACCGCAAGAAGGCGCGCTCGCAGTACGGCGTCAAGAAAAAATAGCCGCAGCCCACCGCTTCCAGGAACGAGACACCGATGCCCCGTCGCGCAGCAGCTCAGATCCGTCCTGTCGAGGCGGACCCAATTCATCGCTCCAAGCTGGTCCAGCAGGTGATCAACAAGGTCATGCTGGACGGCAAGAAGTCGACGGCCGAGCGGATCGTCTACGACGCGCTCGCGCTGATCGCCGAGCGCAGCGACAAAGACCCCGTGGAGACGCTCGACGCGTCGATCAAGGCGCTCACGCCGTCGCTGGAGGTTCGCTCGCGACGGGTCGGTGGCGCGACCTACCAGGTGCCTGTGGAGGTGCCCGCCAGGCGCGCCCGCACGCTGGCCGTGCGCTGGCTGGTCGAGTTCGCTCGCCAGCGGCGCGAGAAGACGATGGCCCAGCGGCTGGCCAACGAGCTGATGGACGCGCAATCCCAGCAGGGCGGCGCGTACAAGCGCAAGGACGACATCTACCGCATGGCGCAGGCCAACAAGGCCTTCGCGCACTACCGCTGGTAGACGTCCGCCCCGGTAGGGGTTGAAGAAAAAGGTTTGGTACCTAACATTGAGGTACCGAATGTCTTCCTCGCCGACAGCCGCATCCGATCCAGGCTTCCACCCGGAGGCATCCGACCGCATCGAGCCGTACGTGTGGAAGATCGCGGGCGTGGTGATTCTGGGGATGATCATGTCGATCCTCGACACCACGATCGTCAACGTGGCGCTGCACACGCTGCGCCACGATCTGCACAGCTCGATCGCTCAGGTGCAGTGGGTGATCACCGGCTACCTGCTGTCGCTCGCGGCCGTGATCCCGGTGACCGGCTGGGCCGCCCGGCGCTACGGCGCAAAGCGCGTGTACATGACCTCGCTCGTGCTGTTCACGGCCGGCTCGGCGCTGTGCGCGGTGGCTTCGTCGACCACCTCGCTGGTGCTGTTCCGCGTGCTGCAGGGCGCGGGCGGCGGCATGATCATGCCCGTCGGCCAGCTGATCATGGCGCAGATCGCGGGTCCCAAGCGCATGGGGCGGGTGATGGGGATCGTCTCGATGCCCGCGATGCTCGCGCCGATCCTCGGGCCGGTGCTAGGCGGAGCGATCCTCGAGAAGCTGCACTGGTCCTGGATCTTCTTGGTGAACGTCCCGATCGGCGCGATCGCGCTCGCGCTGGCGTGGCGGATGCTGCCGAAGACGAACTCCGGTGAGGCGGGGCGCTTGGACGTGCTCGGACTCGGCCTCCTGTCCGGCGGGTCGACGGCGGTCGTCTACGGCCTCTCGGAGCTCGGCTCCAACAGCAGCCTGACGGCGCCGAGCGTGGTCTGGCCGGTCGTCGCGGGACTCGTCCTGTGCGCCGTCTTCTGCTGGCACGCGCTGCGCGTCGAGCGCCCGCTGCTGGACATCCGACTGTACGCCAACCGTGTCTTCGGAGCCGCCTCGCTGACCACCTTCGGGCTCGGTGCGGCGCTGTTCGGAGCGATGATCCTGGTGCCGCTCTACTACCAGGAAGTACGTCACGAGAGCGTGATCGTGACTGGCCTGCTGACCGGCCCGCAAGGCCTGGGAATGCTGCTGGTGATGCCGTTCATGGGTCGCATGACCGAGCGCTTCGGCGGGGGACGGGTGGCGATCGTGGGTGTATCCATCCTGTCGATCACAACGATCCCGCTGGCGTTCGTCGCCGCCAGCACGTCGATCCTGTCGATCTCGCTCGTGCTGCTCGTGCGCGGCGTTGGCATCGGCTTCGCGTTCGTGCCCGCGATGAGCGCTGCGTTCGCCTCGCTGCGCCCCGACCAGCTCTCCGACGCGACCCCCCAGCTGAACGTGCTGCAGCGCATCGGCGGCGCGATCGGCACGGCGGTGCTGGCGGTCGTGCTCCAGCGGGCCAGCGCGGGTGCCCACACCGCCACGCATCTGGCGCACGCTTTCGACAAGGCCTACTGGGGGTCGGTGGGCATCGCCGCGCTGTCGGTGATCCCCTGTCTGGTGCTGCTGCGCGCGGAGAACCCGCGTGCGCGCATGGACCAGGCGGCGAGCAACGCCGAGGCGGCCGCAGAGCCGCTCGGGGTATAGCGAGCACGCGATGAGCACTCCCGCTGCCGCCGAGCGCACCCCTGCCGCCGAGCCGGCCAAGCCCGCCGCTCCAGCCGAGCCGAGCGACGTGCGCGAGGCGCAGCTGACCGAGTTGGGGATGGCGTTTCGCCGCGTCTTTCGCAGCCTCAATCGTCTGCGCGGGCGCGACACGCACCTCGGCGCGGGCGAGCTCAGCCACGCGCAGTTCGAGCTGCTGATCGAGCTGTTCGAGCGCGGCGAGCTGCCAGCCGGAGAGCTTGCGGCCGCGGCCCGGCTGACTCCCGCGACTGTCACGCAGATGCTCGACCATCTGGCCGAGCAGGGGCACGTCGAGCGCGTGCGCTCGCCGACCGACCGGCGCGTGGTGGTCTCGCGGCTCACGCGCCAGGGCGCGCGCAAGATCGAGGCCAAGCACGCCGCCTGGAAGAGCCGCTGGGAGCAGGCGCTGACGGGCTTCCAGGCCGACGAGCTGCGCGCGGCCACGCGCGTGCTCGAGCGTCTCGGCGCGATGGTCGAGGACGCCCCGCCGGCAGGGGCTTGCGAGCAGCGCCCCGAGGGCGCGCGAGCGCAGCCTCGCGCGGGGGGGAAGCCGGTCTAGCACGCGGAAACCCTCTGCTATAGTCGGCACCGCGTCGCGGGTGGACGCAACGTATGCGCTTGCCACCCGCGGACTCGGAATCAAGATGGAGACCTCGAGCAGATAACGACGCGGACCGGTCCACACAAGACCAGCTGCGCGCGTGGGCCCGAGGGGCCTATTTTTTTGCCCGTATAACCGCCTCCTCACGACCCCCCACACTGATCGATGCCACGTAAGTTCTCACTCAAAAACACCCGCAACATCGGGATCATGGCGCACATCGACGCCGGCAAGACGACGACCACCGAGCGCATCCTCTACTACACCGGGCGCACCTACAAGATCGGCGAGGTGCACGAGGGCGCGGCCGTGATGGACTGGATGGAACAGGAGCAGGAGCGCGGCATCACGATCACCTCCGCTGCGACCACCGCGCAGTGGAAGGACCACCGCATCAACATCATCGACACGCCCGGGCACGTCGACTTCACGGTCGAGGTCGAGCGCTCGCTGAGGGTGCTCGACGGCGCGATCGCGCTGTTCGACTCGGTCGCCGGCGTCGAGCCGCAGTCCGAGACCGTCTGGCGCCAGGCCGACAAGTACCACGTGCCGCGCATCGCGTACATCAACAAGATGGACCGCATCGGCGCCGACTTCGACAAGGGCGTGCAGACGATGATCGACCGCCTTGGCGCGCACCCGGTGCCGATCCAGCTGCCGATCGGCTCCGAGGGCGACTTCCTCGGTGTCGTCGATCTGGTCGCGATGAAGGCGATCGTCTACAAGGACGAGATGGGCAAGGAAGTCGATGAGATCGACATCCCCGAGAACCTGGTCGAAGCGGCGGGCGCCGCGCGCGAACACCTGCTCGAGGAGGTCTCCCATTACGACGATGCGCTGCTCGAGCTGCTGCTCGAGGAAGCCGAGGTGCCCGAGGACGTTCTCAAGAATGCGATCCGCAGGGCCACGCTGTCGACCAAGCTGACCCCGGTGCTGTGCGGCTCTTCGTTCAAGAACAAGGGCGTGCAGCCGCTGCTCGACGCGGTGATCGACTACCTGCCGTCTCCGCTGGACGTGCCGCCGGTGCTCGGCACCGAACTGATCAGGGGCGAGGAGGAGGAGCGTCAGGTCGTGCGCCACGCCGATGACTCCGAGCCGTTCGCGGCGCTCGCGTTCAAGATCGCGGCCGACCCGTACGTCGGCAAGCTCACCTACTTCCGCGTCTACTCGGGCCACCTCGACGCCGGCGCCAAGATCCTGAACGTCGGCAGCGGCCGTACCGAGCGGATCGGGCGCATCCTGATGATGCACGCCAATGAGCGCGAGGAGGTCACCGAGGTCTTCGCAGGCGACATCGCCGCCGCGGTCGGCATCAAGCAGGTCATCACCGGCGACACGCTGGCGGACCCCGGTCACCCGATCCACCTCGAGAACATCGTCTTCCCCGAGCCCGTCATCAAGGTCGCCGTCGAGCCCAAGACGAAGGTCGACCAGGAGAAGATGTCGGTCGCGCTCGGCCGCCTGGCCGAGGAGGATCCGACCTTCCAGGTGCGCACCAACGAAGAGACCGGCCAGACCGAGATCTCGGGCATGGGCGAGCTGCACCTTGAGGTGCTCGTCGACCGCATGAAGCGGGAGTTCGGGGTCGAGGCGAACGTCGGGCGCCCGCAGGTGTCCTATCGGGAGACCGTGCGCGGCAGCGTCGAGAAGATCGAAGGCAAGTTCGTCCGTCAGACCGGTGGCTCCGGACAGTTCGGCGTCGTCTTCATCAACCTCGAGCCCGCACCAGGCGTCGGCTTCGAGTTCATCAACAAGATCAAGGGTGGAAACATCCCCTCGGAATACATCCCCGCGGTCAAGAAGGGGATCGAAGAGGCGCTCGACAACGGCGTGAAGGCCGGCTACCCGATGGTCGACATGCGCGTGACGCTCGTCGACGGCAAGTACCACGACGTGGACTCTTCGGAAATCGCCTTCAAAGTCGCGGGCTCGCTCGCGTTCAAAGAGGCGGCCAAGCGGGCCAAGCCCGTGCTGCTGGAGCCGATCTTCGCCGTCGAGGTCGTCGCCCCCGAGGAGTTCGTCGGAGACGTGATCGGCGACCTCAGCCGCCGGCGCGGCCACGTCGAAGGCCAGGAGCGTCGGGGCAACGCGCTGGTGGTGACCGGCAAGGTCCCGCTCAGCGAGATGTTCGGCTACGCGACCGACCTGCGCTCCAACACGCAGGGACGCGCCACGTACACGATGCAGTTCGAGGCCTACGAGGAGGTTCCGCCGAGCATCGCCGAGAAGATCGTCGAACAGCGCACCGGCGAGCCGGTGCCGGCCTAGGCGCCTCGGACTAGGTCGGCCAGCTACCCCACAGCCGAGGTCACTCACAGCAGCCAGCAGTCACGCAGCAGCGCATTTAGATAGATTTCTCAGGTTCGCCCTCACAGGCGAGCATTCAAGTCGATACAGGAGCGAGTAAAAAGTGGCGAAGGAGAAGTTCGAGCGCGACAAGCCGCACGTCAACGTCGGGACCATCGGTCACATCGACCATGGCAAGACGACGCTGACCGCTGCCATCACCACGGTGCTGGCCGAGAAGGGAGGCGCCGAAGCCCGCAGCTTCGCGGAAATCGACAACGCGCCCGAGGAGAAGGAACGCGGCATCACGATCGCCACTTCCCACGTCGAGTACCAGACGGAGAACCGTCACTACGCACACGTGGACTGTCCCGGTCACGCCGACTACGTCAAGAACATGATCACCGGCGCCGCCCAGATGGACGGGGCGATCCTGGTGGTCTCCGCCGCCGACGGCCCGATGCCGCAGACGCGCGAGCACATCCTGCTCGCCCGCCAGGTCGGCGTGCCCTACATCGTGGTGTTCCTCAACAAGGCCGACATGGTCGACGACGAGGAGCTGCTCGAGCTGGTCGAGGTCGAGGTCCGCGAGCTGCTCTCCGAGTACGACTTCCCGGGCGATGACATCCCGTTCATCATCGGCTCCGCGCTGAAGGCGCTGGAAGGCGACGAGGCCTACAAGGAGAAGATCCTCGAGCTCGCGGCTGCGCTCGACTCCTACATCCCCGAGCCCGTGCGCGAGCTCGACAAGCCGTTCCTGATGCCGATCGAGGACGTGTTCTCGATCACCGGCCGTGGCACCGTGGCGACCGGGCGCGTCGAGCAGGGCATCGTCAAAACCGGCGAGACGGTCGAAATCGTCGGCGTGCACGACTCGACCTCGACGGTTGTCACGGGTGTGGAGATGTTCCGCAAGATCCTCGACGAGGGTCGCGCAGGCGACAACGTCGGCTGCCTGCTGCGTGGCACCAAGCGCGAGGAGATCGAGCGCGGCCAGGTGCTGTGCAAGCCCGGCTCGATCACGCCGCACACCAAGTACAAGGCGGAGGTCTACGTGCTCAAGAAGGAGGAGGGCGGTCGTCACACCCCCTTCTTCACGGGCTACCGGCCTCAGTTCTACTTCCGCACAACCGACGTCACCGGCGTGGCCAAGCTGCCCGACGGCGTCGAGATGGTCATGCCCGGCGACAACGTCCAGATGGAGATCGAGCTGATCCAGCCGATCGCCATGGACCAGGGCCTGCGTTTCGCCATTCGAGAGGGCGGTCGCACGGTCGGCTCGGGCGTGGTCAGCGAGATCATCGAGTAGTACACGCGCGTCCATCCGAACACGTCGGGACGACGCGCACATTGGCAGTCCGATACGACTAATTCAGCCCCACCGCAAGGTGTGGCGGCGACGGGGCGGGTTCCCGCAAGCAAAGCCCGCCCTCCCATCGCCGTCCGGGAGGGGCCCGGCGGGAGGCTCTTTCGCCGGCGATGTACGGCAACGAGCGCACGCAGGCACGAGCAGCACCGAGACAACACGACACGACTAGATCAGCAAGGCGACTTCCACATGGCAGCGACCAACCAAAACAAGATCCGAATCCGGCTGAAGGCGTACGACACGTCCGCCATCGAGTCGGCCGCGAGGGAGATCGTCGAGACGGCCACCCGCACCGGCGCGAGCGTGTCCGGGCCCGTGCCGCTGCCGACCGAGAAGAACGTGTACTGCGTGATCCGCTCGCCGTTCAAGGACAAGGACTCGCGCGAGCACTTCGAGATCCGCACGCACAAGCGCCTGATCGACATCCACCAGCCGACGCCCAAGACGGTCGACTCGCTCCAGCGCCTGGACCACCTCCCGGCGGGCGTCGACATCGAGATCCGCCTGGCGACCTGAACCGATGGCCGCGATTCTCGCCAAGAAGCTCGGCATGACCCAGCTCTTCCAGGAGGACGGAAGCGTCGCGCGCGTGACCGTGCTGCAGGCCGGTCCGTGTCCCGTGACCGCGATCCGCACGCCCGAGCGCGATGGCTATAGCGCGGTGCAGCTGGCCTATGGCCAGGCCAAGGAGAAGCACATCTCAAAGCCCGAGCTCGGCCACCTCAAGAAGGCCGACGCGCCGCCGATGCGCACGCTCGCGGAGTTCCGCGGCGAGGCCGGCGAGCTGACGCTCGGCGAGGCGGTGACGGTCGACTCCTTCGAGGTGGGCGCCCGCGTGAAGATCTCAGGAACCTCCAAGGGCAAGGGCTTCCAGGGGACGATCAAGCGCCACAACTTCGCCAGCGGTCCCAAGTCCCACGGCTCGCACAACGTCCGCGCGCCCGGGTCGATCGGAGCCTCGGCGACGCCCTCACGCGTGCTCAAGGGCATTCGCGGGCCCGGCCAGATGGGCAACAAGCGCGTCACGCAGAAGGGCCTCGAGGTGATCCGCGTGGACGCCAAGGAGAACCTGCTGATGGTGCGCGGCTCGGTGCCCGGTCCGACGGGCTCGCTGGTGGAGGTGAGGACCGATGCCTGACGCTCCTATGCTTACCGTGAAGGGCACAGGTGGCGCTATCAAGAAGGTCAAGCTCGACGAGTCCGCGTTCGGCGCGCGCTTCTCCGGTCCGCTGGTCCACCAGAGCGTGCGTGCCGAGCAGGCCGCGCGCCGGCGCGGGACCGCCGCCACGAAAACACGCGGCAAGGTCTCCGGCGGTGGCGCCAAGCCGTGGCGCCAGAAGGGCACCGGCCGCGCGCGCGCGGGCTCGAGCCGCTCTCCCATCTGGACGGGCGGCGGCACCGTGTTCGGGCCGCAGCCACGCTCGTACACGTTCAAGGTCAACCGCAAGGAGCAGCGCGCTGCGCTGCGCAGCGCGCTGTCGCTGCACGCAGAGCGCGGCTCGATCGCGATCCTCGACGCGAGCATCTTCACCGCGCCCAAGACCAGCCAGGCGTTCGACCTGCTCGATGATTGGGAGATCCCCACGGGCCAGGTCAGCCCGACGCTGGTCGTGCTCGCCCCCGAGGAGTCCTCGGCGGCGCTGTCCTTCCGCAATCTCGCGCGCGTGGCCGTGCTGACCGCCGAGAGCGTCGGCGTGGCCGATCTGCTGGGCGCCGCCAGCCTCGTCATCTCCGAGCCCGCGCTGCGGGCGCTGACCGCGCGCACCGGCCCGCCGCGCTCGCGTGCGAACGGGGAGGCGAAAGCCTGATGGAGCACACGCAGGTGATCATCCGGCCGGTCGTATCGGAGAAGAGCTACGTGCTCTCGGCCGCCGACCGCTACACCTTCCGCGTCCACCGCGACGCGCACAAGACGCAGATACGCCAGGCCGTGGAGGCGCTGTTCGACGTGCACGTCGTGGAGGTGCGCACGATGAGCGTCAAGTCCAAGCCCAAGCGCCGCGGCAGCACGCCGAAGGGCGGAACGCGCGAGTGGAAGAAGGCGATCGTGCAGATCCGCTCCGGGGAGTCGATCCCGATATTCCAAGGTCTAGCCGCGCTGGAGAGCTGATCGATGCCCGTACGCAAGCCAAGACCAACCAGCCCGGGGATGCGCTTCGTGTCCTACCCGGACTTCGCCGAGATCACCAAGTCCAAGCCCGAGAAGACGCTCGTCGAAGGACTCAAGAAGAGCGGCGGACGCAACGTGGCCGGGCGCAAGACCGCCCGCCATCGCGGCGGCGGCGCCAAGCGCGCGTACCGGCGCGTGGACTTCAAGCGCCGCAAGGACGGCGTGCAGGCGCGCGTCGCGGCGATCGAGTACGACCCCAACCGCTCCGCCTACATCGCGCTACTGCACTACGTGGACGGCGAGAAGCGCTACATCCTCGCGCCCCAGCGGCTGACCGTGGGGATGATGGTGTCCTCGGGTGAGACCGCTGACATCGCGGTCGGCAACTGTATGGAGCTCGCGCGCCTGCCCGTGGGCACGGTCGTGCACAACATCGAGCTGCAGCCCGGTCGCGGTGGCCAGATGGCGCGCTCGGCGGGAGCGTCCGCGCAGCTGATGGCCAAGGACGGCGAGATGGCGACCCTGCGCCTGCCCTCGGGTGAGATGCGCTTGGTGCGCGCCGAGTGCCGCGCGACGGTTGGCACGATCGGCAACGCCGAGCATCAGAACGTGAAGGTCGGAAAGGCCGGGCGCAAGCGCCACATGGGCGTGCGCCCGCAGACGCGCGGCGTCGCCATGAACCCCGTCGACCACCCGCACGGCGGCGGCGAGGGCTCGACCACCGCCGGGCGCCATCCGGTGACGCCGTGGGGCGTGCCCACGCTCGGCTATCGCACGCGCAAAAAGAACAAGACCTCCAGCAGGTACATCGTGCGCGGTAGAAGGCGCGGGAAGGGCAAGCAAAGATGAGCCGCTCGAGCAAGAAGGGCCCGTGGGTGGAAGAGCGGCTGATGCAGCGCGTCGAAGCGCTGAATGCCGCCAACAACAAAAAAATGCTGAGGACGTGGTCGCGCGCGTCGACGATCTTCCCGGAGATGGTCGGTCACACGATCGCCGTGCACGACGGCAAGAAACACGTGCCCGTGTACATCAGCGAGTCGATGGTCGGCCACAAGCTCGGCGAGTTCGCGCCCACGCGCGTCTTTCGTGGCCACGCTGGCTCGGGGAAGGTCAGGTAGATGAGCGCCGAGCAGGAGAAGGGCGACACACCGGCCGAGCCGGACGACGCGAAAGCGCCGGCCGCGAAAAAGGCTGCCGCCGTGAAGAAACCTGCCGCCGAGAGCAAACCGGCTGCCGGGAAAAAAGGGGCCGCTGAGAAGAAACCCGCGGAGGACAAGAAGCCCGCTGCTGAGAAAGAGCCCGCTGCTGAGAAAGAGCCCGCTGCTGAGAAAAAGCCCGCTGCTGAGAAAAAGCCGGCTGCTGAGAAAACGCCCCCCGCGGAGAAGAAGCCCGTCCAGGAGAAGCCCGCGACCGCCAAGAAACCGGCCGCCGAGAAAAAACCGGCTGCTGAGAAAAAACCGGCTGCTGAGAAGAAGCCAGCTTCGAGCAAAGAGCCGGCCGAGAAAGCCGCAGCCACGCCGCGCGCTGCCAAGGGCGCCGCCGCCAAAGCCACCCGCCGGCGGGTGGTCGCAGCGCATGCGCGCTACGTGCGCACCTCAGCGCGCAAGGCTCGCATGGTATGCGGGCATCTGCGCGGGAAGTCCGTGCAGGAGGCACGCGCTATCCTCGCGTTCACCCCTCGTGAGGTGGCGCGCGACTGGAGCAAGTTGCTCGAGTCGGCAGTGGCAAACGCCGAGAGCAACCACGAACTGCTCGAGGACGATCTGATCGTCCGTGAGGCGTACGCCGACGAAGGGCCGACGATCAAGCGCTTCCGGCCGCGCGCAATGGGACGCGCGACGCCGATCCGCAAGCGCACGAGCCACCTGACGATCACGCTGACCCCGCGCCCTGAGCCCGGGACCAACAAAAGACACGGCTGAGAGACTGAGAAATGGGACAAAAGGTTCATCCAGAGGCAATGCGCGTGGGCTACATCCACGACTGGAAGTCGAACTGGTTCAACGAGAAAAACTTCGCTGAGTACCTCGCCGAGGACGTGCGTGTGCGCGAGCACATCATCGGCAAGCTCGCGCACGCCGGCCTGTCGGACATCACCATCCGCAAGGACGCCAACGAGCTCGAGGTCAACATCCACACCGCGCGACCGGGCATCGTGATCGGCAAGTCGGGCACCGAAGTGGACGCGCTGCGCCGCGACCTGCACCGCATGACCAAAAAGCAGATCAAGGTCAACATCCTCGAGATCAAGCGTCCCGAGCTCGACGCCAAGCTGGTCGCGCAGTCGATCGCCGAGCAGCTGCAGAATCGCGTGGCGTTCCGCCGCGCGATGAAGCGCGCGCTGACCAGCGCCATGCGCTCGGGCGCCAAGGGCGTCAAGGTCCAGGTCTCGGGGCGCCTCGGTGGCGCGGAGATGGCCCGCACCGAAAGCTACTCAGACGGGCGCGTGCCGCTGCACACGATGCGCGCGGACATCGACTACGGCTTCTACGAGGCGCGCACGACCTTCGGGCGGATCGGCGTCAAGTGCTGGGTCAACAAGGGCGAGATCATGCCCGAGGGCTACACCGGGGCAGATTTGACAGACATGACCGCACCAGCGCCGCCGAGCTCCGACCGCGACGGTCGCGGCGGGCGCGATGGACGCGACGGCCGCGGCGGCGGGCGCAACCGGCCCGTCAAGGGCGACGATCTGCGCTTCGACCTCTCGCTCTCGTTTGAAGAAGCGGCGTTCGGTAAATCGGTTGAGATTCAGGTTCCGAAACT